>Ga0078972_1001764_pt1 | contig 77833 bp, 72 predicted proteins | sample YelNatPaOPGAMG01_FD_67568 | JGI IMG/M metagenome (GOLD analysis project Ga0078972, IMG submission 67568) | Hot spring thermophilic microbial communities from Obsidian Pool, Yellowstone National Park, USA - OP-RAMG-01 (SPADES assembly) (version 2) | ecosystem: Environmental > Aquatic > Thermal... | reverse complement strand
AGTTGGATGAGGAAGGGATAGCCACGCGTCCCCTCAACCATCTCGGCGAGCACGTCATCACGGACGCGACGCCCACTCGCCTCGACCGGGTCGCGAATGGCCCGTGCCACGTCCTCAGGATCGACCGCCCCGAGGTGATGGCGTTGGGCGCGGCGGAGGAAGGTGAGCACCTCGTCGTTCACGACGTCGCTCACCGCCGAGGCCAGACCGGCTCCTACGAAGGCAAGCTCCCGTTCCTCCCTGAACGCGTGCTGCACCGTCGTCGCGAGCTCGCGGAGCTCGGCGATCTGGTTGCGGTGGATCTCGTCGAGAGTGATAAGCAGCCCGGTGCCATTCTCAGCGAGCAAGTCGGTAAGGAGTGCTGTCTGGTTGCGAAGCCCTGCGTCGGCGAGATGGGCCTCGATGGCGCTCCAGGTCGCTCCGCCGGAGCCGAACGGCCCCGTGATGCCGGTCAGACGGCGTCGCACAGCCTCGGGATCAAGCTCTCGCAGCAGGCTGGGGAGGTGCTGGCGAGCGATCCGTTCGACGAAGCCCGGCGTCGCTGTCTCGCTGACGACTACCCATCCGCGCTTCTTCGCGCGATCCTCCACTTCATTCAGCATCACCGTCTTGCCCGATCCCCGGGCACCTGTGTAGATCGTCGCCCGGCCGGACGAGCCCGGTCCGTCCGCGAGCGCCTCGGCGAAGTCGTCGATGAGGTTGTCCCGTCCGACCAGCAGCGGCGGGGTCACGCCGAAGGTCGGCTTGAAGGGGTTCGGCATGCGGCCGATCATAGCGGAGTGCTTTAGAGTTCTTTAGAGTTATTTAGAGGTAGTTAGAGGCAGTCCGAGCTGAACCCTTGACACCAGCTTGCGGGCCCACGTGGCGTGCTGGAACAGTCCGGCGCCCTCCGTAGCGCGCCACGTGGCACGACGCAGTTGCTCAGCCCTGTGCTCGGCCAGGGACAGGACCCCTCGTTCGTCGTCTACCACCGGCCACGTCACGCCGTCGACCTCTCCTGATCGCCCGGGCGCAGGCGCCTTCCGTCGTCTGCGTGAGCGATCGAGACGCGTGGTACGAGCGTGAAGCACAGACTTGTGCCGTGGCCGAGACCTTGACAATCCGACCCGACGCCGAGGATCGCGTGATGCTCGGGGAGCTCGCCCGCAAACAGGGCAGGGGAGTCAGTTCGCTCATTCGAGACCTGGCAGCAGCTGAGGTTCGACGAGCGCGCCGAGATGCGACTGGCGCAAATGGGGAGAGCGTGGTCGCGTACCTGGCCAGGCACGTCGAATCCACCGCCGAGATTGACGAGCTGGGTACGCCTCCCACCGACCTGTCGTGAGCCGACCGCGTGCCGGTGCGATCGTGGCTCTGCTGACCCGGGACGCTCAGCTCGGCGCGCTGATCGCCTCGTGCGCTGGGTGCTCGGGCCGCGCGAGGACGAACTGACTGCGGCCTCGCTCCAGCTCCTCGGCGCGGCCACCTGGACCGTGCGTCCTGACAGCAACCGCATCCGCCTGCGGCTGCAGGGGCCCGCGCCTGAGCCCGACCTCTGGAGCTGCGCGCAGGCCGGAGCCGCCATGACGATCCACCTCCGCCTCGAGGCCGGCCGGGGTCAGTCCAGCCGGCCGTGACCGGGCGAGCGGGCGGGGCTACGCAGTCGGAGTCCCGCCGCCCGTGGGCGAGCCCTCGCCGGGACGCGACGCCGAGGCCTGCTCCCATGCCAGGCGGATCGCAGCAGGGATCCTCCCGCGGTCGGAGACGTTGAGTCCCTGCGCGCGCGCCCAAGTCCGGATCTCGGCCGACGCCGCTCTCGTCGCGTCCGGTCGCCGCGGCTCGGAAAGGACCGGGGCACCGATGCGCGCGACGGCGGCCTGCTCGCCCGAGGCCCAGGCGTGCGCGGCGCCGAGGTAGCGGTAGGTCCACTCTTCGGCGAGGGGTCGCGTCTCGCAAAACACGATGGGCACGTTCGGCCAGCGGACTTGGCACTCGGCGATCCCGTCGGCGACGACTGCAGGTCGCACGTAGTCGAGCTTGAAGACCTGCGAGTAGCGGTCCTCGACGACGATCGCAGCGCGCGCCAGCGCGGCGAGCTCGCCGAGTGCATAGCGCAGGCGACCGGTCGTCAGGCTCGAGACGAAGTCGACAAGGGACTTGCGCTCGACCGCGGCGACGAGTGCACCGTCGAGCAGGATCCCGTAGTCACCACAGGGCAGCGCACGCTTGGTCGTGGTCACCTTCTGGTTCGCGAACCGGTACGGGTAGTGCTCGTGCGCGTCGACGACGACCTCGAGCAGTTCGATTCCCGCCGCGCGCGCCGTCGGGATGCTGACGGCCGGACGAGCCTGCCGGCGCGTGCGCGGAGCCTGCCAGAACACGGCCTCGCGTCCGCGCGCCGTCGTGAAGACGATCTGTGAGCGGTTCTCCCGGGACCGCGCGGCGACGAGGTCGATGGCCGCACCGCGTCGCACGCACGAGCGCAGCGGGATCCGCTCGACGATCTCCGGTGACTCCGGCCATTCGGTCGCGGGGACGGGGTGGCAGTAGAGGGCCGACGTGCGCGGCCACGTGCCTGCCGTGCGCAGGACGATGCCCTCGCCGAGCGGCACGCGCAGCAAGAACGCGAGACGCGAGTCGGGATCAGGGTTCGTGGCGATGAGCAGCTCGGTCACGGCAGGAACCAGTCAAGCAGTGCCGGCGTCGCCCGCCTACACCAAGGTGGCGGCGTCGGCCGGCTGCCGTGCGAGCATGCGCCGTGCCTGCCTGGCGGCTCCGAGGATCCCGGCGTCGCCGCCGAGCTCGGCTTGCACGACTCGTGTGCCGCGCACGAAGCCGAGCCGAGCCTCCTCGGCGAGGTGACGTCGCACCGGCTCGAGGAGGAGCTCGCCGGCAGCCGCAACACCTCCGCCGACGACGACGCGGTCTAGGTCGAGCAGGAGGCTGGCGTGGGCGAGAGCCTTCCCGAGCCCGCGCGCGGCGCGCTCGAGCGCGCCGAGGGCGACCGCGTCACCTCCGCGCGCGCTTCCCACGAGCCCGCGCGCGTCCGTGCCGGTCCAACCCCGCGCCTGGGCCCAGCGGACCATCCCGGGACCGCTCGCGACGGTCTCGAGGCATCCGAACGAGCCGCAGCCGCACGCGTCGCCTCCCGGCTCGATCTCCTCGTGGCCGAAGTGCCCCGCGTTGCCCGTCGCCCCGGAGAAGGGATGGCCGCCGAGGACGAGCCCGCCACCGATGCCGGTGGACACAACAATGCCGAGCAGCGAGGACGCTCCCTTGCCTGCGCCGTACTCGTACTCCCCGATCGCGGCGGCGAGCGCGTCGCCGAGGAGCAGGGCCGGCGCGCCGGCGCAGTGGGCAGAGACCGCTGCCCGGACAGGGAAGTCACGCCAGCCCGGGATGTTGACCGGGTCGATCGTGCCCGCCTCCATGTCGGCGGGACCAGCAGACGCGATTCCGATCGCTGCCACGCTGTCGTGACCGACGACCTCGGTGACGAGCTTCGCAAGTGTCTCGTCGAGCCGCGCCGAGGCTCCGGGCCGGCTCGGTGGCGTCGGCACCTGGCGTCTACGGATCTCGCCGCCCTCGTCGTCGAAGAGCGCGGCGAGCATCTTCGTTCCGCCGATGTCGAGGGCGAGGACGTTCCCCGCGTCTCGCCCCCGTGCGCGCGTATCCGTCCTTCTCGTCATGACACGTCTCGGCCGTCGCGTGACCGGGGCTCCGAGCTCGTCACCCGGGGTGTCGGGCAATGTCGGTCGTGAGCTTTGCGATGCTCGCAGCGTACGCCTTGTGGAAGACAAGGAACGCGGCGCCGACAACGGCAGCAGCCTCGGAGAGCCCGGACAGGGCCACCCGGACGGTGTGGACCTTGCAGGCGCGCGTGAGCTTGGCCAGTGCCGCAGCGATTCGCTCCCGGTCGATCACCTCCCGAGCGAGCGGGTCCCCGCCACCGATCTCGGTCCCGAGGTAGAGGTAGGCGTCGTTGGACTCCGAGCGGCCGAGGCCCGCCCAGCGCTCGCCGATCGCCGCAGCGGTCGCGTCGTTACGTTCTCCGGCTCGAGGTTGGCCGTGATCTGCTTGCTCGAGCGCGCGACGGGCCGACCGGCGAGGTCGACGAGCACGCAGGAGACCTGGATAGGGTGCATCCTCACCGTGCGCCTCGTGCCGGCGCGAGCCGGCTCCGGGCACGACGGCGTCGAGGTGGGGACCGGAGCAGGAGGACAGCTGTGACAGAGCCGGGCGGCAGCGACGGGTCGGGGCCCGTGCGGGTCGGTCTCGTCGGCACGGGCCACTGGGCACGGGTCACGCACGGGCCGGTGCTCGCCCATCATCCCGACGTCGAGCTCGTCGCCGTGTGGGGGCGTCGCCCGCCGGCGGTCGCCGAGGTGGGCGAGGCGCTCGGCGTGGCGACGTGCGACAGCTTCGACGACCTGCTCGCACAGGTCGACGCCGTCTCCTTCGCCGTCCCACCGGACGTCCAGGCCGAGCTCGCGGAGCGGGCTGCGCTGCAGGGCAAGCATCTGCTCCTCGACAAGCCTGTCGCGACGTCGGTCGCCGCGGCAGAGCGCGTCGCAGCGGCGGTAGAGCAGGCCGGGGTCGCCTCGGTCGTCTTCTTCACGAGCCGGTTCAAGGAGGCGACGAGAGGTTGGCTGTCGTCGGTCGCCGGGGGGTCGTGGGACGGCGCATGGGCACGCTGGATCGTCTCGGCGTTCGGACCGGGCAGCCCGTATGCAGGCTCCACCTGGCGCAGGGAGAGAGGGGCGCTCTGGGATGCCGGTCCCCACGCGCTGGCGCTGCTCACCGCGGCGCTCGGTCCGATCGAGCGCGTGAGCGCCGACGCGGGGCGGAACGATCTCGTCCACCTCGTCGCGACGCACTCCTCGGGTGCGACGAGCACCGTCTCGCTGACGCTCCACGCACCGTCACCCGCCGTCCACGTCGAGCTGGCGCTGTGGGGAGAGCAGGGGATCGCGACGATGCCGCACGACACGACGAGCTCGGCGGAGGCACTCGCCGTCGCCGTGGGCGAGCTGGCCGCGGCCGTGCGGACGGGCCGACGCGACCACCCGTGCGACGTCCGCTTCGGTGCGGATGTCGTCGCTCTCCTCGCCGAGGCGGAGCGTCGGGCCGCCGTCACGTCGAGCTGATCGCTCGCTTCCCGGCGAGCTGGACCGAGCGAGCTCGCCGGTCGGCCCACTCGTGGCTGAGCAGCGTCGGTGATCGCCTACTTCGACACGTCCTCGATCGTTCCGCTCATCGTTGCCGAGCCAGGCTCCGAACAGGCTCGGCGGCACTGGCAGTCCTGCGAGCGGGTTGTCAGGACCCGCGTCGTCGACGCGGAGGGTCGGGCGGCGCTCCCCATGGCTGTCGATCGCCTCGAGGCAATCTACGATCGCCTCGAGCTGCTCGAGGTCTCCGATCGGCTCGTGCGAGAGGCTGGTCGGCTAGCCAAGCGCATGCGCTGCGGGGCTACGACGGGGTGCACTTGGCAGGGTCTGCGCTTTGCCAAGGCGGCAGCGGGGGAGGTGCTCTTCGTCGCCGGGGACGGATTGCTTTGTCGAGCGGCCGAGGCGATCGGGCTCGAGGTCGTCCGGACATAGCCAAGGCGATCGTGAAACCGCTTCGTACGGCCGCTTGCCGCCGACCCTCCAGCGCTGTTGCGCTAATCTAGCGCTGTGGCGACGATGCAAGTGCGTGACGTCCCTGAGCAGGCGTACGAGGTCCTCCGGCGGCGAGCTCGCAGGAACGGCCAGTCGCTGCAGTCCTACATGCGCGACCAGGTCGTGGCCCTCGCCGAGCGCCCGACGAAGGACGAGGCGGTCGAGCAGATCGAGGACGTGCTCGGTCGCATCCACAGCGGGCTCACCGTGCCGCTGATCCTCGACGACATTGCCGCCGAGCGCCGCTGAGCCGTCGCCACCGGGATCGCTGCCGAGGGCCCGGCGCATCGTCCCGGCAGTCGTTGTCGATGCGTCGTGCCTCGTCGTGGCCATCGCGCTCCGCTCCGCTGAGGGGTCCGAGCTGCGCCGCAGGCTCGCCCGCGAGACGACGCACGCTCCCCACCTGATCGACGCGGAGGTAGGCAACGTGCTCCGGCGCCACGTGCACCGGGGTGAGCTGCTCGCGTCGGACGCCGAGGACCTGCTGGAGGCGGGCGCGGCGCTCGTCGACCATCGCCACGAGATGACGGGGATCGTCGCCCGGTCAGCATGGGCTCTGCGCGACAACCTCAGCTTCTACGACGGGCTCTACGTCGCTCTCGCGTCAGCTCTCGCCGTGCCGCTGCTCACGGCCGACGAACGGATCGGCCGGGCGCCTGGGGTGAGCTGCGACGTCGAGATCGTCGGCTCGCCACCCTCGCCCTAGCCGGCGGGGCCCGGCGGTTGCGCGGTGCCGGTGTGGTCGGCGTTGCCGTGAAACTGTGGCCACGCGGGCAGCGCGCCCGCGGTGACGTCGAGCCGGTAGGCGGTGATCCGGCTCGGCCTATTCGGCCCGCCGCACGCCATCGCGACGAACCAGCCCGACGGCGTGTCGCCGACGGCCGGGCTGTTGAGGCTCTCGCAGCCACCGTTCACCGCGTCGGCAAAGCTGGTGCCGTCGAGGTAGGCACCACTCGAGCCCGCGAGCGGGTAGAGCCCGCCGATCGAGCTGACGAGGACGTCGTCGACGTGGCCGTGGCCGGGTGCACCCGCGCCGAGCGGGGTGAGCACGGGCGAGCCGAACGCCTGCTCGCCGCCCAGCTGCTGGCTCCACAGCCGGCGACCGGTGAGGGTCCAGGCGACCACCGCGGACCTGCCCGTCTGGCACGACGACGGCGTCGAGCCGGTGCACTCCCACGTCGTGTCGACGACGCCGATCCGCCCCGGCGCGATCTCCCCGACGGCAGGCGTGCCGAGCACCGGCCCTGCCGTCGGCGCGGGCCAGCCGGGCGCCGGACGGCCGTTGCTCGCGAGCAGCCCGAGCAGCCGGTCGGTGCCCGCCGGGAACGGGGAGTAGTAAAAGCCTGTGCCGACGAGCACGATCGCGTGGCCGCCCGGGCCGGTCGTCACGACCGGCGAGGACCAGACGACCTGGGGCTCGCAGTCCCGCCAGACCGGGGCGACCCGCGTCCCGTCGTACGCGTAGCGGCCGACGAAGCCGCCGACGCAGCGGGCCCCGGAGGCGTTGTAGACGAGGCCCGAAGCGTCGGAGCCGAGGAAGATCGAGTCTCCGGGAGTGCCGGGCACGTGGGCGAGGGCGGGAGAGGACCAGATCGTGTCGGCGTTGTCGAACGGGAAGCCCCGTAGGAGCCTGCCGTTCGCGTCGAGGCCGTAGATCTCGTGGTCCCACGCGCCGAAGACGACGTCCTCGGCGCCGTTCGCGAGCAGGGGTCCGACGGCCGGCGTGGAGATGACCCCTGCGGTCGTCCCCGCGGCGCGGCCGACCCGGAACGTCCACAACGGCCTGCCGCCGATGCTGAACGCCTCCACCTCGCCGACGGTCGTCGTCCGCCAGGTCGAGCCCGAGGTGACGATGACCTCCGGTGGGCTGTGCAGGCCGTGCAGGTAGGCCACGGTCGGCGACGACTCGATCGCGACGACCTGACCCGGGCGCGCGGCCATCTGCTCGGGCCAGCCCGGAAGGCTCCGTCCGGTCGCGAGGTCGTCGACCCACACCCTGCCGTTCTCGTCTCCCACCGCGACGTCGGTCTGACCTTGGAAGGAGAAGACCGACGGCGACGACTGCGCGATCGGCCCGGTCTGTTGGACCCAGCTCGGGCTCGGCCAGTCGAGCGTGGTCGCTGCCGCTGCACGGGATACCCCGGCGCTGGCCAGCCCTGCACCGGTGAGCCCTGTACCGGTGAGCGCGACTGTGGAAAGAAGCAGGGCACCGGCGAGGAGCGAAGGCGTCTTCATGGTGGAGTGACGGTTCGCAAGCGGTGACCTTTGACCGGTCCCTGCTCGCTGTCGTCTGCTCGCTGTCGTCTGCTCGGTGTCTCGGTCACGCTGTCTCGGTCACGCTGTCTCGGTCTCGTCGGCGCTCGAGCACCGGACGGGCAGTCAGGCGGTCAGCTACGCGGGTGGGCGCGCCGGTCGTCGCGTCACAGTCAGCCGGCGCGCCGGATCTCGACGACCGGTATCACGCGAGTCGTCTTGTCCTGGTACTCGGCGAAGCCCGGGAAACGGCGCGCCTGCTCGTCGTAGACGCGTGTCCGCTCGGGCTCGGGTACGCTCGCGGCGGTCGCGGTGTAGGTCTCGGTGCCGGCCTCGACGGTCACCTCGGGGTGCGCGACGAGGTTGCGGTACCAGTCCGGGTCGCTGTCCGCCCCGGCCTTCGAGGCGAACACGTAGCGGTGGCCGTCGAGGTCCAGGTACATCATCGGGTTGACGCGCTCGAGGCCGGACTTGGCGCCCACCGTATGGAGCAGGAGCACGGGCGCGCCGTCGAACTGACCACCGACCCGGCCCTCGTTCGCGCGGAACTCCTCGATGATGGTCGCGTTCCAGGCATTGACGTCACTCATCGTGCTCTCCTCCGCTTGCGTCCTGGTCGTCGAGTGTCGTTGCCGGTACGGCGCCGGGCCTCGGTTGGTTGCGCTCTTGACAGACTGCTGTGGCGAGTCTTACATGCCGGGGGAGCGATGTCCCCGTGTCCGGTGGCGTCGGGAGAGGTCGCGCGTGACAGCTGCCGGAGCACACCACAGCGCTGCAGACGAGCCGTTCGTGCCGACGATCGTCACGATCGAGACGCCGAGCCTCGGGGACCGCAGCTACCTCGCGCACGACGGCGAGGTCGCGGTCGTCGTCGACCCCCAGCGGGACATCGACCGGGTGCTGGCCGTCGCCGAAGCCGAGGGCGTGCGCATCACGCACGTGCTCGAGACCCACATCCACAACGACTACGTCACCGGAGGCCACGCGCTCGCGCAGGCCACGGGGGCCCACTACGTCGTCGCCGAGCACGACGAGGTCTCCTTCGCGCGTCTGGCTGCCGCGGACCGCACCACGATGCGGACCGGCCGCCTCGTGGTGACCGCGCTCGCGACGCCTGGCCACACGCCTCACCATCTCGCCTACGCGCTCGGCGCGGGTCCGCCCGTCGCTGTCTTCACGGGTGGCTCGATGCTCTTCGGCGCCGTCGGCCGCACGGACCTGCTCGGCCCCGAGCTCACCGACGAGCTCACACGAGCGCAGTACCGCTCGGTCCGCCGCCTCGCCGCCGAGCTCCCGCCCGACGTCGCGGTGTACCCGACACACGGCTTCGGGAGCTTCTGCTCGGCAACGCCGACGACGGGGACGACGTCGACGATCGGGCAAGAGTCGCTTTGCAACGTCGCGACGACGACGGAGAACGAGGACGTCTTCGTCGAGCGGCTCGTCGGCGGGCTCGGCGTCTATCCGCGCTACTACGCGCACATGGCGCCCGCGAACCGCTCCGGTCCGGTGGCCCCCCGATTCGAGCTCCCGCAGGTTGTCGAGCGTGACGAGCTGCTCCACAGGATCGCGGGCGGCGAGTGGGTCGTCGACCTACGCGAGCGGCGCGCCTTCGCGCGCACGCACGTCGCCGGCACGATATCGGTCGAGCTCGGCGAGCTCTTCGCGACGTTCCTCGGCTGGACGATGACCTGGGGGACGTCGCTCACCCTCGTCGGCGACACGCCCGCGGTCGTCGCCAGAGCGCAGCGTGAGCTCGTGCGCATCGGCATCGACGAGGTCGCCGGGCACGCGACGGGCCAGCCCGAGGATCTCGCCCGCGACCAGCTCGCGAGCTACGGCGTCGCGACCTTCGCCGACCTGGCACGTGCGGCGGGTCGACGAGACGTCGCGATCCTCGACGTCCGGCGACCCGAGGAGTGGCGCGAGCAGCACATCGTCGGTGCGCTCTACATCCCGTTCTACGAGCTCGAGGAGCGCGTCGACGAGCTTCCCGACGCGGAGATCTGGGTGCACTGTGCTGGAGGGTTCCGGGCGTCGATCTCGGCGTCGATCCTCGACCGGGCTGGGCGGCGCACGGTCCTCGTCGACGACGACTTCGGCAAGGTCGCCGAAGCGGGTCTTCCGACGACCTCCGACTAGCAAGCCTCCCCGGGGCGCCGGTCTCGGTCCGAGCCGGGCTGCTGGGCAGTACGCCAGACTTCGGGCCGGGCTCGCCGGCGGCTCAGCCGTCGACGCCGTCGTCGCTGCTGGCCTCGTCGCGCGCCACCCCGGCAACGTCGATGCCGTCGACGGTCCGGATCGTCGTCGTGGTCTTCGTCGTCGTCGTGGTCGTCTTCTTCTTCGTCCTCGTCGTCTTGGTCTTCGTCGTCGTCGTCCACGTCGTCGTCGTCGTCACCGTGTCGTCCTTGTCACCGTGTCGTCCTTGTCACCGTGTCGTCCTTGTCACCGTGGCAAGCGTCTTGGCGCCGTAGCTTTGACGGTGTCGTCCCTTTTGACGGGGTCGTCTTTTCGACTGCGTCGTGACCACGTCGCTTGCGCAGGGGATCACTGCTGCTTCCGTTCGAGCAGCGAGCGCGCGCCCCACGGCGCGCTCTCGTCGACGAGCGAGGACGGTGCCGGCGCGAGCTCCCAGACGAAGCGGTGGGAGACGAATGCCTCGGCGTGGCTCACCCGCGCCTGCGATCCGCGGTAGCGGGCACGAGCGGCGACCGAGCTGACGTCGACGAGGTCGTTGCGCGCCAACTGCGAGCGGTGCACGCCGAGCAGGTCGAGCTTGGCCCCGACACGGCCTTCGAGGTCGACGTAGACGACCGGGTCGAAGTGGACCGAGCTCGGACCCTCGTAGAGAAGGACCTGGCGCGAGCGGCGTGACGCCGCCATGGTCGCCTCACCCGCAGCACGGTGGTCCTGGTGGGTGTCGTCCGGCGAGGGCCCGTAGACGACGTCACAGGAGAGGGCGACGATCAGGGACTCGATCGCTGCGATGCTCTCGCGGCCGCGCGGCACGCAGCCGTCGTCGAAGCCCCCCCAGTGGAGCTCCGCTCCGAGACGCTGCGCCGCGTTCGCCTGCTCCGCGATGCACGGGTCTGGTCCGAGTGGCGAGCTTCCCGGGCCGGCCAGGACGAGGACGTGGATCTCGTCGCCACGGTCTCGATGGGCGAGCAGTGCGCCGCCGCAGCCGAGCTCGACGTCGCCAGGGTGGGCCCCGACGGCCAGCACGCGCATGTGTCAACTCTCCTGTCGCCCGGGGGCCTCGTCTGTCCCAGAAGGTGGCGCTGTGCGCGCTATCCGTGACGTAAGCCGGTCGTTTGGCTCTTTCGTTGCGTAGCGTACTCGTGTCAACGGTGCTGTCCATAGGAGGTCTCCCCGGAGGGTCTATTTCGGGTCACTCGCCCCTGCTCTGGCATGACGTCCGTCACGGCACGATCTCCTGGTCACAAGGACCTTCGTACGTCAGGAGAGAGTCATGCTGCCAATGACCTGGCAAGAAGACAGGCGACGGGCCAGCCGCTGCCGCCGCGCGCAGAATCCCACCATCCGTGGTTGGTAGGGCACATGACGTGCGTATTCGACGCTCCCAAGCGCTCGGTCCAGCGGCGCGAGGCGCCAGAAGGTGTGTCGGCCGGCGCGTCAGCCCGTCAATCGGAGATCACGTCGACCACAAATAGTGGTCAGCCAGATACGAGGAGTGTTGTATCAGGTGGAGAAGAAATGCGGGATGCGCGCCGCGACGACGACCCCGAGGATCGCGCCGAGGCAGATGCTCGTGGCGAGCAGCCACTGGCGCTTGCCGGCACCGACGACGATCCGGCGCGTCCGCCAGTACAGGTCGAGCGGCGCGAGGCGCGCCGTCTCGACGAGGTGCCCGAGGACGTGGATCGCCAGCACCGCGATCCACAGCACGAAGCTGACCTTGTGGGCGAGGAGCAGCTTGTTGCCGAGCGGCGTCAGTGCGCCGGCGAAGATGAGCGCGATGCCCGTCGCGAGCATGACGGCGGTGAGCAGGACGAGCAGCGGCCCGAGGACGCGCAGCAGCGCCGGTGGCGGGCCCTTCGCGCGAAAGTCTGGGGACTTGAGGTAGTAGCGAGCGAAGCGGTAGGTCGTGCTGGCGACCTTCACGGCGACGACGGGCACGACGACCATGCCGATGATCACGTGGAGCCGCAGCAGGGGAACGATCCGCAGGATCGTGACGCCCTCGGCGGCAAAGAGCAGCAGGAGCACCGCCCCGGTCGCTCCGGTGAGTCGGGCGTTGGCCTCCACGCGGTCGCGGTGGCGGACCGGTGCGGGTGGCGGGGGAACGAGCTCGGGCACGAGCCACTCCTCGAGCGGCACGGCACGCGCGCGGGCCCCGAGGGAGTTCCGCACGCACCAGCGCTGATAGGGCGTGACCATGCTCGACCAGAGGTTGCCCAGCCTCGAGCCCTCCCGCATGGACGGCAAAGCTAGTGGCAGGAGATGACGTGCAGCGCGCGCGGTCCGGTCACGTCGGAGCAGTCAGGTTGACCGCGAACGGCAGGTCGGCCGACGAGGTGCCGACGTGGAGTGTGTAGAAGCCCCCGACGCTCCTCCAGCGGTTCCCGAGGTACGCAGCGAAGGCCGAGTCGGGCAGGGTCAAGGTGACGGTCGTGCTGCGGCCCGGCCCGAGCTCGGCCCGGCTCCATGCCTTCAGTTGCAGCGGGGGCTCGCCTGCGGTGGTCGGGAACTGCAGGTAGGCCTCGACGACCTCGGCACCGGCGCGCCGCCCGGTGTTGGTGACCCGCACGCTCGCCTGCCACGCCGTCCCGCCCGGTGTCGTCGAGACCGCGAAGTCCGACAGGTCGAAGCGCGTGTAGGAGATCCCGTAGCCGAAGGGGTAGGTCGGCGTCAGGTGGTGCGCGTCGACGTAGCGGTAGCCGACGTCGAGACCCTCGGCGAGGTGCACCGTCCCGTCGATCCCCGGCCACTCCGCTGTCGTGTGCGCAGAGACCTGCGACTGCGAGGCGTAGAAGGTGACAGGGAGGCGTCCGGACGGGTCGTAGCGTCCTGTCAGCACAGCTGCAGTCGCCGTGCCGTCCTGCTCACCGGGGTACCAGGCCTCGAGGATCGCGGCGACAGCGTGGCGGAACGGCAGCAGGACGGGGCCACCGGTGTTGAGCACGACGACGGTCCGGCGGTTCGCCCGGGCGACGGCTGCGACGAGAGCATTCTCGTCGCCGGGCAATGCGAGGCTCGGCCGGTCGAAGCCTTCGCTGTTCCAGTCGTTGACGAACACGATCGCCGTCGAGGCGCCGCGCGCGACGCGGACGGCTCGGTTGATCGCTGGGGTGTCGTCGGCCATGCCGATCCGGGGCGGCAGCCGGCCGTCGAGCGGAAACCACGTGACGTGCAGCGCGTAGTGCCGGCCAGCCTCGAGCTCGGTCGCGACCGTCCAGGTCGCCCGCCCGTGCTCGCCCGGCTCCGCGAGCAGGCTGTGGCCGTCGAGCGAGATCCAGGTGTCGCCGTAGTCGGTCGTCGAGAAGCTGTAGAGGCCGGTCCTTGCCACGGTGAGCCGGACGTCGAAGTGCGCGAGGTAGCGCAGGTCCGCCGACGAGAACGAGCCGGTGCCCGCCGCGCCGATGTCGACGAGGTGCTCGAGGACCCCGAGACGCGTGACATGCGCTCCGCGCCGTGCGACGAAGGGCGGGTCGACCGGCTCGTCGTGCGGCGCGCCGGACAGGTCGGCTGCGGGGATGGCGGGGAGGGGGACGATTGCGCTCGCGCCGTTCGCGACGCGCACCGACGTCTGGCGGCCGAGAGCCGCGCGCAGGGCGGCGATCGGCGTCGAGAGGAACGGCGCGATGACGTAGCTGCTCCCGTGACCCGCGGACATCGCGTCCCGGCCTGCGTCGGCGCCGATGACGGCGACGACGTGGGGACGCCGGAGGGGGAGCGCGCCGGCGCCGTCCTTCAGCAGCACCATCGTGCGCTCCGCGGCTCGGAGCGCGAAGCTCGCGTGGGCAGGGGTCGCGACGACGGTGTGCGCGTGGCCACTCGGCGGGTGGGTGACGATGCCGTACGCGAACATCGCACGCAGGATGCGGAACACGCTACGGTCGATCCGGTACCGCTCGATCCGCCCGGCAAACCACGCGTCGCGTAGCTGCGTCGTCGCCGCGGGCTTGATCGCGTCGATGCCCGCCGCGAACGCCGCGATCGGATCGGGAACTGCGCCGAGGTCGGAGCGGACGAAGCCACGAAACCCCCAGCGCCGGCCGAGCAGGTGGAGCAGGTGGGGGTCCTGGCACGCGTAGGTCCCGTTCACCTTGCCGTACGCGCACATGATCGAGGCGACATGGGCCTGCTCGACCGCGGACTGGAACCCGCGGAGGTAGATCTCGGCGAGCGCGCGCCGCGACACGACCTGGTCGAGGTACTTGCGGTCGGTCTCCTGGGTGTAGACGGCGAAGTGCTTCGCGTCAGCCATGACGCCCTCGGACTGGATCCCCTCGATGTCCGCGTCGCCCATGACCGAGACGACGTAGGGGTCCTCGCCGTAGCCCTCGAACGCCCGGCCGGCCTCCGGGACCCGGTCGATCCCGAGGTTCGGGCCCTGCACGACGTCGATGCCCTGCGCGTGGGCTTCGGCGCCCAGGACGCGCCCGTAGTCGTACGCGAGGCCCGGGTCGAAGCTCGCGGCGATGCCGAGGGACGCGGGGAGCTGGGTGACACCGGTGTCCCCTGCAGCGAGGCCGTTGGGGCCGTCCTGGAGGGTGAGCGGAGGGATGCACAGGTGGGCGGCCCCGAGGTTGGTGTTCTCGTAGCCGTTCCCCGCGTAGAGGTCGACGACGCCGAGCTCCTCGGCGAGGTTCATCTTCGACAGCACGAGGCGCGCCAGCGCGCTCGGGCTCGCGTGGCGCGCGACGGCGCGTACGAGCCAGCTGCAGCTGCTGATCGCCGGGTCGGCCGGGAGCCGTCCCCGGCTCCGCGCGCTCCGGGCTCGGTGATGCTGGTGGCGCGTTCCCGGGTCCCGGGACGACGCGGCGGCCACCGGGATCACCTTCGTGGCCACGGCGCTGCTCGCGCCGGCTCCGGCGGCCGCCCAGACGCCGCACGCGAGCGCGGCGACGATCACCGCCGTGAGGGCGCGGCGTCTCGAGCTGTCCCTTGCCGTCGCAGTGCGGGGGCGGATCACGGCTTGCATCGTGGTCGAGCACGGCGACCGGGGGGTCGCGGGACTCATTGCAGTTCCATGACGGCGTGGGCAGGAGGAGCGGCCGGAGCGGTCGCGCGTACGCTCACGGGATGCGACGTGCCGAGGGCCCACCGCCAAGCCGCGGTCGCCGCGCCCGGGACCTGGATGGATCGGCGTCGTGATCTTCCTCGTCGGTCTGATCAAGCGCGTCCGAAAGAACCAGGTCTACGGCCTGCTCGGGCTCGCCCTCTTCGCGATCGTCGCCGGCGGCATCGTCTACAGCGCAGTCGAGGCCGTCTCGCTCGGGACGGGCCTCTACTGGGCGGTCACGACCGCCACGACCGTCGGGTACGGTGACGTCACCCCGCACAACGCTGCCGGCAGGGTCGTCGCGGTGGTCGAGATGCTCACGGCGATCCCCCTGTTTGCCGGGGTCTTCGCGGCGATCACCGCCTCTGCCGCGTCGCTCAAGCTGAGGAGGCTGCTCGAGTTGGACCGTCACCTGCCGACGCCGGGCTACGTCGCCATCTACGGCGGGCACGCGATCGTGCCGCGCGTCGCCCGTGACCTCGTCGCCGCAGGCAAGCGCGTGGTTGTCGTCGCCACGGACGCGTCGAGCGGAGCGCTCCCTGACGGCGTCCACGTCGTCAGCGGCGACCCGACCTCAGAGGACGTCATCCGCCGCTCGGAGCCGGGCAAGGCCGAGCGTGCCCTCGTCGCAACCTCCGACGAGGGAGACGCGCTCGTCACGGCCGTGCTGCTCCGCCACATCGCACCCGGGCTCCCGGTGACCGCGATCGTCCACTCGGCCCACGTGGCCCAGGCGCTCGGCGACCTCGGCGTCGAGCAGGCTCTGTCCGCCGAGGAGCTGATCGGGCACCTCGTCGCGAAGAGCCTCGAGGCGCCGCATGCCTCGGCGCTCGTGACGAGCCTGCTCGGCACGGAGAGCTTCGTGCTCAACGAGGTCGACGCGGACCTCTCGGCCACGGGCAAGAGCCTCGCAGAGCTGCGCGCCGCCTCGGCCGACCTCGTGCTCGGCGTCGTCCACGACGGCGCGGTGGACCTCGGCGTCGACGAGAGCCGGACTGTCGGCGCGGGCGACAGGCTGCTCGTGCTCACCCGCACCGCGCAGCGGAGAGCGACGAGCTCCTAGTCCCCCGCCGGGATCACGACCCGGTGTAGCCGCCCGAGGCGAGACCGATGATCGACGCGTCGTAGGAGGCGCGAGCGAGGTCGATCTGCGCGGCGAGAAGTCGGTGGCTCGCGTCGACAAAGACGTGGGTGTCACCCGGGAAGTTCGCTGGCATCTGGGAGATGACGGATGCGTCGACGCCCTGGGCAGCCACGGATGCGTGCGTGACGTTGGCGACGTAGGCGTCGTAGTGGACCGCCGCATCCTTGTAGCCGGGCTGCCCGACGAGGGAGGTGACGCTCGCTTCGAGCGTGGCCTCGTTGGCCTGCAGCGTCGCCACCTGTGCACTGGTCGCGTCGGCCTCGACGACCTCGAGCACCTGCGGCACCATCACGGCGTAGACCCTGTTGTCGACGTACATCGACCTGCTCGCCGTCTTGAGCTCGGCACCGGTCGTCGCCGCTGCCACCTGGCCCTGGAGGGCCGTGATGTTGGCCGTCTCGGTCGCGAGCCGCGCCTCGAGCGTCGCTTGGTCGCTCGTGGAGAGCGTCGTCGCACCCTTGACGTCCGCCGTGAGGCGTGCGAGCTCGTTCGCGCGGTCGGTTAGACGAACCTCGAGCGCCTTCTGGGCACGGAGGAACCCTGGCTTTTGCGTGGTCGGGGTCGACGGTGTGCTCGCAGTCGTCGGCGCCGGCGAGGAGGCCGCCGCGACACCGCCTGCGAGGCCGGCGACGAGCGTCCCGCCCGCGACGACACCTGCGAGACCGATTCGAATCTGGTGTGCGTTCATCGCAATGCTCCTTTCTCGAGCCCGGAACCCGGGCGTAGGAGGAGATTGACACCAAGCTGTGTGCACACGAGGAGCACTCTGTAATGGAAGTGTCATGGTCTCGCGCGCTAGAGATAGCTCCGTGCGGATCCTGTTCGTCGCCGCGGCGCTCGATCCGCCGGCCACGCCAGAGGGCACCGGACCTGGCCGACGCCGACCCGCGAGCGCGCCGGTCCACTACCGGCTCGAGCTCCCGTGCGACGCGCTCCGGCTGCACGGTGGCCACGACACGACGCTCGTCGGCCGTGTGCGGATCGACCCGGAGGGTGGTCGGCTCGTCGGCGAGGCTCCAGATGGCCGGGTCGTCGACGACGCAGAGCTCGTCGTTCTCCAGGGCTTCGTCCCGGCGGACTCGATCCTCCGGGCCCGGCGGGCCGGCCAGGTGGTCGTGTGCGACGTCACCGACACTCCCGAAGTTCCCGAGAGCTCCCTGTACTTCCCGCTCGTCGAGTCGATGCGCGCCGCCGCGCTGGCCATGTACCATGCCGCCGACGCCGTCACCGTCAGCTCCGCGTACCTCCAGCGCTATCTCGCAACAGCCACCGCGTGCCCGCCCGTCCACCTGCTCCGCAACGCCGTCAAGGTCGACGAGTGGGGAGAAGGCGGTCCCGTCGCAGACAAGCCGACGATCGGCTGGTGCGGGACGCTCCTCGAGCGGGCGGACGACTGCTCGGTGCTCCGGCCGTGGCTCGGCGCTTTTGTCGAGCGCCACGACCTCCGTGTCGTCCACGTCGGGGACGGCGCGATGGGCGTGCCGGGGTGGGTCCGCACGCCTCCGAGCTTCGCCGACGCTGCCGGTGTCGATCCCGAACGGGTCGAGCGGCGGCCGGTGCGGACCTACGCGGACTACCTCGCCACCCGCCCGTGGCGCGGGATCGACGTCCAGCTCGTCCCGTTGATGGACCACCACTACTCGAGGGGAAAGTCCTGCCTCAAGGGCCTGGAGGCCACCGCGCAGGGCATCGCGTTCGTCGCGAGCCCGCACGAGGAGTACCGGTGGCTCGGCTGTGGGCGTCTCGCGGGGACGAACCTCGCCGAGCAGCCTGCCGCCCGGTGGATCGCGGCGCTCGAGCAGTCCCTCGACTCCGGGGAGCGGATCTCGATGGTCGGACGTGCTCGTGACAGGGTCGCGAGCCAGGACATCGGCGTCCGCTGGGTGGACTGGGAGCGAACCTACGCGGACATCCTCCACAGGCGACGGTCGTGAGCGCGGCGACCGAGACTTCCGGCGCCGGGCCCGCCTACGCGGCGAAGAGGGGCGCGACGCGTGCGGTCGGCATGCTCGTCCCGCGCGCCCGGTGGGGCGCGCGGTGCCGTCAGGCGACCGCTGCTCCGGTCGGCGCCAGGTCCTCGCCGCGCACCGACAACAGGCCCATCCCGAGCGACCGAGCCGCCTCTCGCGCCTCCGCGTAGATCCGGATTCCGAAGGCATAGGGTACGTAGGGCCCCGCGACGCCGATGCGCTCGAGAGACGCCTGGAACTCCGGATCGGCCACCTGTGCGGCCCACGAGCGGACCTCACGCGCGCGAAGACGCACCTTGGCCTCGACGAGCAAGGAGAGCTGCTTGCCCTCGCGATCGCGAGCGCGTACCCAGAGGTCCAGCTCGCCGTCACCGTCGAGGTCGACAGCCGTCGGCTCGCCGTCGAGCTCGTAGCCGTGCTGGCGGGCTGCGTAGGTCAACACGTCGAGCGCATCCTCCTCTGCCGTGCCGCCGATGGTGTTGGACAGGCTGCCGACCTCTCTGCGCAGAGCTTCGAGACCGACCTCGAGCCGGCCGACTCGCACCTCCAGACGCTGCTGGCCCTCTTCCAGGCGTTCGATCGCTCCCTCGACCTTGGTCTGACGAGCGTCGAGGCGCTCGACGGCCTCCTCGAGCTTGGCCTGTCCCTCGAAGAGCTGAGCTTGTCCCTCGACGAGACGGGCGACGATCTCCTCGAGCTTGGCCTGTCCCTCGAAGAGCTGAGCTTGTCCCTCGACGAGACGGGCGACGATCTCCTCGAGCTTGGCCTGTCCCTCGAAGAGCTGAGCTTGTCCCTCGACGAGACGGGCGACGATCGCGGGGAGGTGGAGCAGCTCCTCGGTCAACAGCACGGCGCGCACCGTCTCCCGGAGTCCTGCGTCGGCACGAAGCTGGGCGAGAAGCTCGGCGGCGTCCACGAGAGAAATGCTACCGGGCAGCTGTATCGGCGGCAGCGAGCCCCGGGCGTACACCGACGATGGCGGGGCGCCATCCGCGCACGGAGCTCACGAGGGCGACCCCCTCCGCACGGTATGAGGTCGTCCACGGCGAGAACGCGCTGCACGAGCCTGCTCGCGTCGAGGAGCCGTCGACGCTCTACCCCCGGTAGGCAGCCGGATTCGACCGGAGGAGTCCACCATGTGCCGTCCAGGCGCACTGCGAGGTTCGCGGTCGTCGTCTCCGTGACCTCGCCACGCTCGTTCACGAGCACGACGTCGTCGACACCGTGGTGGCGCGCCGCACCCGCTCGGGATCGTACGGGAAGCCAAGGCAGGAAGCGGAGCGCTCCAGGCGTGCGAGATGGCCGTCCCGGTTGCGCATGCGGGGGCCGGCGACGACCACCGCAGGAGACGCCGCGACGACTCTCCTCGAGCTCGCACAGCCGGGTCGCCTCGACGCTCCTCGTGTGGCGATCTTGCCCAGGCCGCTGCGGAGCAGGTCGACGATCATCACGTTCTCGGCCGACTCGGCGAGCCATGCCGCCTCCACGGCGTCCTCGGCCGGAAATCGTCCCCGTGTGGTGCTGCCCTTCATGGCCCGGGTGGTGATCCGGTCGTCGGACCACTCGAAGAAGAGCTCAAGCGACGCTCTCGCGACGACGAAGCGACCCGTCTCGAGATAGGCGCTGTAGGCGCCACCCTGGGCGAGCGCGAGGGCGAGGTCCCGGTAGAGCTCGAGCAGGTCGTTCCGGACGGTCGCGAGGAAGACGTCGAAGCCTTGTGAGCAGAACCCCTCGGCGCCGTAGAGGTGTCGGAGCCACGCCATTCTTCACGCGGTGAGCCCGGTCTCCTCCTCGAGCTCGGTCAGGACAGGACCTTGCGCCGGAAGTTCCGCAACCCGAGCCCGAGGAACAGCGCCCAGAAGCCGAGCAGGACCGGGTAGACGATGTACAGGTGCATATGGCCTGCATGCGTGAACGCGGCCCGCAGCCCTTCGTTGACGTAGATGAGCGGGTTGACGAGCACGAGGGTCTGTAGCCAGTGGAAGCCGCCGATCTTCACGGGCGCGAGCCGTGTCCACTGGTAGTACGTGCCGCCGAGGAAGGTGATCGGCAAGATGACGAAACCAAACATCAGGCCGATGTTGCGCGGCTCGAAGGAGGTCCCGAGCAGGAGCCCGAGGGAGGCCATCGTCGCGCACGTCAGCGGGATGAGCGTGAGGGCGAGCAGCCAGTTGACGTCGAGGTGTGCCTCGACGCCGCTCGCGTGGACGACCGCCGCGATCGGGAAGACGATCGCCGCGGCGATGACGCCCTGGACGGCGCCGGAGAGCACCTTCGCGAGCGCGACGAGCGAGACGGGGCAGGGCGCCTGGACCCGGTCCTCGATCTCGCGCGTGAACCCAAACTCCGTCGCGAGCTGCAGGGCGACGGCTTGGATGCCCTGGAACATCATCGAGATCCCGACGACCCCGGGAACGAGGACCGTCGCGAAGCCAGACTCGGCGACGCGGCCCCCTCCTCCTCCCACGCCCTGGCCGATCGAGGGAAAGACGTACAAGAAGACGAAGACGAGCAGGAACGGCTGGATGAGGGTGCGTGCGACGAACTCGAGAAGGTTCTTGCGCAAGACGAGCAGGTCGCGCCGGACGAGAGCGCCGAGCGCCGCACGGCTCGCCGCGCGTACCGAACGCGTCGGGTGGACGTCGATGTGTGGCGCGGTGGCGGGCATCGCGGGGGGCCGCCCTGCCGGTGGCGGTGTCACTGTCGTTGCCATCAGTCTCGCAGCTCCCGTCCGGTCAGGCTGATGAACACCGTCTCGAGGCTCGGCTCGGCGACGGAGAGGTCGACGACGTCGGCGCCGGCCGCCTCTGCCGCCGCGAGCACGCGGGGCAGGAGCCGGTCCGACCCCTTCACCTTGAGCTCGATGCCCGTCTCGATCCGGCGCGTGCCCGTCAGCCCGAGGATCTCGCTCGCGAGGACGGACTCGAACGCGTCGAGGTCGCCGCGTGCCTGGACGGTGACGAGCGTGTCTGCGTCGAGACCCTGTTTGAGCGCGGCGGGGGTGTCGAGGGCGAGGATCCTGCCGTGGTCCATGATGGCGACGCGGCCACAAAGCTGGTCGGCCTCTTCCATGTAGTGCGTCGTGAGCAGGATCGTCTGGCCCTCGGCGTTGAGCTCGCGCAAGATCGTCCAGAGCACGAGCCGGCTCTGGGGGTCGAGACCCGCCGTCGGCTCGTCGAGGAACAGCACGGCAGGCCGGTGGAAGATCGCCCGGGCAACCATGAGACGCTGCGCCATCCCGCCCGAGAGGGCATAGACGGAGCGGTCGGCCCAGCTCGCCAGCTGGAACTGCTCGAGCAGGTGGTCGGCGGTCTCGCGCGCCTCGCGCGCCCCCACGCCAAACAGCAACCCGTGGAAGTACAGGTTCTCTCGGACCGTGAGCGCCCGGTCGAGGGTGTTCTGCTGGGAGACGATGCCCATGAGCTGCTTCGCGAGACTGGGTTGGGCGACGACGTCGATCCCGCCGACGTAGGCGGTGCCCGAGCTCGGCACGACCCGGGTCGTCAGCATCCCCGCGGTCGTCGTCTTGCCCGCGCCGTTCGGACCGAGGAGGCCGAAGATCTCTCCGTTGCCGACGGCGAGGTCGAGGTGGTCGACAGCTGGGGCGTCGTTGCCGGGGTAGGTCTTGGTGAGCCCGACGGTGCGGATGACCGCATCCGTGCTCTCCTCGGCGCGGTCGACGGAGCGACGCTGCTGCTGTCCCCGCTCGGACCGCGCAACGGCGCTGCCGCTCGTCGCCGGCGATATCGGGTCGGGCGGTGTCATTAGCAAAGCGTACCGGAGACGCCGCGCTCGCACGGACCTCCCGAGTAGCGTCGCAGTCATGGCGCCGTCGACGCAGACCTTGCCCGCCCTTGTCTGGGAAGGAGGCACGTCCGTCGCCGTCCGCGACGTCGCCGCCCCGGAGCCGACCGACGGCTTCGCCCTGCTCGACGTCGCCTACACGGGTCTGTGCGGGACCGACCTGCACATCTGCGCCGGCGAGCACTCGCGGGCCCAGCCTGGCATCGTCATCGGCCACGAGCTCGTCGGGACGCTCGCCGCAGACGTCGGGGACCTCGCAGCCGGGCAGGCGGTCTTCGCGAACCCGATGATGCACTGCGGCACGTGCGACGCATGCAGTCGCGGTCTCGTGCACGTCTGCGAGCGCCTGCGTTCGGTCGGCATCGACCGGCCCGGAGCAGCTTGTGCGCGCGTGCTCGTCCCGACGGGTGGCCTCTACGCGCTGCCCGATGGCGTCGCTCTTGGCGACGCGGCTCTCGTCGAGCCTCTCGCCGTCTGCGTGCGGGCCTTGCGTCGCTCGGGCTGCGCGCCGGGCGAGCGGGTGCACGTCATCGGGGGGGGCCCCATCGGCTGCCTGCTCGCCCTCCTTGCCGTCGACGCGGGAGCAGGCGAGGTGACGCTGTCGGAGCCATCCGCCACACGACGCGCGCTCGCCGCCGGGCTCGGCATCGCGACGCTCGACCCGGAGCGGCCCGTGCCGAGCGCCGACGTCGTGTTCGACGCGACCGGCGTGCCGACGGTCGCCGCCAGCCTCGGGCGATGGGCGCGTGCCCAGGCCCGCGTCGTCGTCGTCGGCGCGTACCCACCGGTCCCGGCCCCGGTCGACCTGCTGCGCGTGATGTTCGCCGAGCTGAGCCTCGTCGGCACGCGTATCTATACGCGCGCCGACATCTCGACGGCGATCGAGCTCGTGGCGGCTGGCCGGCTCGGTCTCGATCGGCTCGTCAGCGAGATCGTGCCACTCGCCGAAGGCGTCCGGGCGATCGAGGCGCTGCGCGCCGGGACCGCGTTGAAGCTGCTCGTCGCCCCCTGATCAGGGCACAGATGGGCCTCGCGCGTCGCGCGGTCCGGTGCACGGCCGAGTGGACGACGTCGAATCGATCTGTATACTGACACGCAGCGAGCATCTTTGTGGCACTTAGGGTGTTCGTCCTGCCACCGGGTGTGGTCTCACAAGGTGCGAGGAGTTGCGGACCGGTCACCCACCGTGGCGCGTTGCAGGTGTGCTCAGGCGACAAGTCGAAGGAGACGGCAGGTACATGGACGAGACGAGCCTCGAGCGTGACGACGCGAGCATGTCCGGGACGATCACCGGGGCACGGCGCGCGATCGACCGTCGCCAGATGCTCAAGCGCAGCGCAGTCGCCGGGGCCGCCGTCGTTTGGGCCGTGCCCGCGATCGAGCTGGTCACCTCGACGGCCGCTGCCGCCGCGTCGCACCCGACCACCACGACGAACCAGCCCGACGGATGCGCTCTTGCCGGTGGTCTCGACTACATCACGAAGGTGCAGCTCGTCTACTCGACCGCGACGCCCGGCTCGTCGGGGGCGACGTACTACGAGCTCGACGTCACGACGACGGTGACGCCGGCCGGCACGACGAGCTTCGATGCCACCTGCGCCTGGAGCGAGGTCAGCCCCTCGAGCGGGCAGAGCATCACGGTCGGCGGCACGAGCTTCGATCTGAGCGCGTGGCCGAGCTACTGGCCGGCGACCACGTTCTCGGACTTCCAGAGCAGGCAGAGCCAGACGCAGGGTTGCTCGAACTACCAGCAGCCCGTTGTCGTCTTCCAGGCCGGCATCGGGCCTGTCGACGTCTTCTCCGACAACACGAACACCGACGTCGTGCTCTACCCGGTCGCCGCCGTGATCACTGGTCCGGTCGCCGGATACCCGACGAAGACGACGACACTCGGCGCGCTCGTCCCGAGCGCCGACGGCCTGACCACGGTGACCGGCATCACCGTGACGCTCGACCCGGTGACCCAGACCATCTCGTTCTCGCAGGCCTAGACCGCGAGCGCGGCGCGCGTCCCCGGTCGGGCTCTCCTGGCTCCACCCGCGTCGGCGCGCACGCGCCACGCCGGGTCCGACCGTGCGAATCGAGCACCGTTTCCGCACGTGGGCTGGTAGTAGGGTCGCGCAAATGGACGCTGACGCGTACGCTGTCACGGGAGTGCGGTCCTTCCAGGCCGTGCACGGCCCGAGCCACGACGGCTTGACCGTCGTCGGGTCGGCCACCGCGGCAACGCCAGCCGGTCGCGACGACCAGGCGACCGGGCGTTCCCGGCTCGCCGCTTACGGTCCGGCATCGCTCGACCGGGCAAGTCCCGTGCCGCTCTACTTCCAGATCGCCCAGGTCGTCGAGGCGGCCATCGGGAGCGGCGCGTACCGCGCGGGGCAGCTGCTCGACACCGAGCTGCAGCTTGCCGAGCGCTTCGGCGTCAGCCGGCCGACGGTCCGCCAGGCGATCCAGCAACTCGTCCAGCAGGGCCTCGTGGTCCGGCGGCGAGGCGTCGGCTCGCTCGTGGTCACCCAGCGGATCGAACGCCCGGTCGCCCTGACGAGCCTCTACGACGACCTCGCGGCGTCGGGTTGCGCGCCGACGACGACGCTGCTCGCAATGCACGAGACCGGCGCGGACCTCGAGGTCGCGACCGCGCTCGGCCTCGAGGTCGGCGACCCGGTGCTGTCGATCGAGCGCCTACGGTTCGCGAACGGCGAGCCACTTGCCGTCATGCGCAACTACCTGCCCGTCGACCTCGTCCCCGCGCAGGTCGTCCGGCGCGAGCTCGCGCGCGGCGGCCTCTACGAGCTGCTGCGTGATCACGGCATCGTGCTCCACGCCGCCGACCAGGTCATCGGGGCTCGCAAGCCGACGTCGAGCGAGGCGCGCCTGCTCTGCACCTCGCGCTCCGCGACCTTGCTCACCATGGCGCGGACGGCCTCGGACCGCACGGGCCGGGCCGTCGAGCACGGGCGCCACGCCTACCTGGCCGAGCAGTACGCCTTCAAGATGCGTCTCGTCGTCTCCTGAGCCACGTCGTCCCGGCGCCCACCTCGGCACGGACGGTCCTTGGCGCAAGCCGCGGCCTGGCAGCACCGGCTCCTCGGCTGCCCAGACGATGCCCAGACGATGCTCAGACGTCACGCAGGCGGATCGCGCCCACCGGGTCGTTCGAGATGAGGACGTCGACGCCGAGGCGGTAGAGCCGGCGGACGTCGTCCGGCTCGTCGGCCGTCCAGACGACGACCTCGAGCCCCGCGTCGCGGCAGCGGGCGACACCGGCGGCGTCGAGGCTGCGGTGCGCGACGTTGACGGCGCTGTGGCCGCTGCGGACGATGTCGGCGAGCTCGCCGGCCCCAGGCAGCTCGCCGACGAGGTAACCGGTCGGCAGGGCACGACCCACACCGGCCGTCGCCGCCGGCGTGACGTCCGTCGCCTCGTCTGCAGTCCGGCGGACGGCGTCGAGCGCGGCCCGGGAGAACGACGACACGACGAGGCGACCCTCTCCGACGAGATCGGTGTGCCCTGCGAGCAGGACGTGTGCGAGCGCCACCCCGAGCCTGTCTGCCTCCGCGTCCGTCGTCTCGGGGGCGACCTTCAGCTCGACGTCGACCGTCGCGACGGCGCACGCTGCAAGTGCAGCGGCGAGGCCTGGCACGCTGGCGGGGAGCTCCTCGAGGCGCAGCGCGTCGATCGATCCGACGTGGAGGTCCCGGTCGTGGTGCACGACGAACGCGCCGTCGGTCGTCAACCAGGTGTCGAGCTCGATCCCGTCGACGTCGGCGAGGCTCGCGCGCGCGAACGCCTCGAGCGTGTTCTCCGGCTCGGTCGGGTCCGCGGACAACCGCCCGCGATGCGACCATACCGCTGGCCGCGCTCGCCGCGCTGGCTGTGCAGCGGGGGAGAGGTCGTCGCGCACGAGACCGCTCAACCGATCGCGTCGAGGACCGCGTCGACGACCCCGGGCGCGCCGGCGACGAACGCGGCGCGCGACGCGCTGGGCTCTCCCCCGAGCACCGGGTCGACGCGGCGGGACGCACGGGTCACGCACCCGGCCTCGCGGGCGACGAGGACGCCGGCGGCGACGTCGATCGGGTGGACGGTGCCGAAGACTGCCGCGGCTGCGCGCCCTGCGCCGACGCTCGCGAGCGTGAGGGCAGAGGAGCCCATGACCCGCGTCACGCACCCTGCGTCGGAGAGCGCACCGGCCATGTCGGTCATGCCGTCCCACAGCCGGGTGCCTTCGAGCTCGGTGAGGACGATCGCACCCGTGAGCGTCGAGGCCTGCGCGCACGTGACCGGCACGCCGTTGACCCGTGCACCGTCGCCGCGGACAGCGCTGAAGACCTCCTGGCGGTGCGGGTCCGCGACGGCGCCGACGCACAAGCCGTCCCCGTCCGCGACGGCGAGGCTGAAAGAGGACCACGGCAGCCCGTGGACGAAGTTCGTCGTGCCGTCGACCGGGTCGCAGTACCACACGGGTCCCCCCGCGTCGCGAGCCGCCGACACGCCGTACTCCTCGCCGACGATGCCGTGACCGGGGAACCACGTCCCGAGCCGGTCGCGCACGTGCGCCTCGATCGCGAGGTCGACGGCCGTCACCCAGTCCGCGGCGTGGCTCTTGGTCCAGACGTCCGCGCCGGCCGGGTGCTCGCGGCGCATCGTATCCGTCGCGAATCCCGCGAGCTCGAGAATCGCCTCGAGGCAGCGCTGCACCTCTGCATCGGTGAGGATCACGACGCGACGTCCCCACCGCGACCGAGGACGGCGAGCAGCTCCGCGAGATGGTTCGTCACGATCGCGTCGATCCCCCAGTCGAGACATGCCGCCATGTCGGCCTCCTTGTCGACGGTCCAGGCCGAGACGAGCCGCCCGGCGTCGTGATGCGCCCGGACGACACCGGGTCCCGACAGCGCCCAGTACGGGTTGAAGTACTCCACCTGGAGCTCGGCGAGCAGGGCCGTCGACGGCGGCTCCTGCTCGGGCCAGGTGAGCCCGATACGCGCGCCAGGGTCGAGACGGCGGACGCGCTGGAGCGACTCGACCGCGCCGACGAAGAGGCAGCGCGCGCCGGCCGAGCGGCGCTCGACGGCCTCGAGGACGGCATCGACCGCGGCAGGCTCGGGCAAGTCGACCATGATCGGCACCTCGATCGCGTCGAGCACCTGGTCGAGATCGGGGATGCGGGCACCGTCCTCGCCTGGTCCCTCGCCACCGAGGGACGCGATCTCCTCCCAGGCGACGTCCGACACGGCCCGCGGGACGCCCCAGAGCCGCTCGAGCGTCGGGTCGTGCACGACGACGACGTGCCCGTCCGCCGACAGCCGGCAGTCGATCTCGACCATGTCGGCGCCGAGTGCGACGGCCGCTCGGAACGACGCGAGGGTGTTCTCCCTGTGCCCGACGGGCTCGCCGCGGTGCCCGATCGCGAGGGTCACCGGGCGGACAGGGCAGCCACGACGGGACGCGCAGGAGCGACTTCGTGCGCGAGGTGGCCGTCGCGGTAGAGAAGGGCTCGAGCCAGGCTGATCGCGACACGGCCGGTCGGTGGGTGCTCGGTCCCGACGTAGGCGCGGATGACGGTGGTGTCGTCGCCGTCGAGGCGGAGCAGGAGCTCTTTGAAGTGCCCGTGCGGGACTTCCTTGACGACCGTCGCGGTGGGGGAGCCTCCGGTGTCGACCCGGACGTCCTCGGGCCGGATACCGACCGACCACTCGACCCCGCGCTCGATCTCCGGCGCTGCGGCGAGAGCCGGGCACGCGACGGGGACCGGGCACGCGCCGAGGAGGAGGCCCGCGTCGACGACGCGACCGGGGACCGTGCTCATCGAGCCGATGAAGCTCGCCACGAACGAGGTCTGGGGAAGCCGGTAGAGGCCGTCCGCGTCGTCGTACTGCTCGATCCGGCCTCCGGACATCACGGCGATCCGGTCCGAGATCGTGAGAGCCTCGTCCTGGTCATGGGTGACGAAGACGGTCGCGATCTGCAGGCGCTGCTGGATCTCCCGGATCTCCTCCCGCACGCCGACGCGCAGCTTCGCGTCGAGGTTCGACAGCGGCTCGTCGAGCAGGAGCAGGTCCGGCTCGAGCACGAGTGCGCGGGCGAGCGCGACGCGCTGCTGCTCGCCACCGGAGAGCTCGGAGGGGTGGCGGTCGCGCTTTTCCACGAGGTTGACGAGCCCGAGCATCGCGACCACGCGCTCCTCGACGACCGGGCGCGCGAGCTTGCGCAGTCGCAGGCCGTAGGCGACGTTCTTGAAGACCGTCATGTGGGGCCAGAGTGCGTAGTTCTGGAAGACCATCGCGGTCGGCCGCCGCTCGGGTGGCAACGTCGTCACGTCGACGCCGTTGATCGTGATCGTCCCGGAGTCGGACTGGAGGAACCCGCCGATCATCCGCAGCGTCGTCGTCTTGCCGCAGCCCGACGGCCCGAGCAGGCAGACGAGGTCGCCTGGGGCGACGCGCAGCGACAAGTCGTCGACGACGAGGCGATTGCCAAGTGTTTTGTTGAGATGCTCGATGACGAGGCCGTCCATCGCTGGCTACCGTAGCTCGAAGCCGCGCGCGAGCGCACCACCGAGGACGTGCTTGCGGACGAGGAGCATCAACGCGACGGACGGGATCGAAAGCAGCACGGCGAAGACAGCCGCGGCCTGCGGCGGGTAGTCGCTCACGAGCGAGTACATCTGGACCGGCATCGTGATGTAGTTGGGCACGCCGACGAGGAACGTGCCCTGCGCCTCGTCGAAGGACGCGAGGAAGGCGAGCACCATCGCGACGAAGATCCCCGGCGCGGCGAGCGGCAGCGTGACGGTGAAGAACACGCGCAGCCGGCTCGCCCCGACGTCGCGTGCGGCGTCTTCGAGGGCACGCGGGATCGAGGCGAAGGACGCGGCGGGGATCCACGTCATGAACACGACCGTGCCGAGCAGCTGGATGAGCACGACACCGAAGAACGTCCCCATCAGGTGGAGTGCGTAGAACAGGCCGGCGATCGTGATGTACAGGCCGATCTTCGGGAACGCGTTGCTCGCGAACAGCACGACGAGCAGCGTCCGCCGACCGGGCACCGGGAAGCGTGCGATCGCGTAGGCCGCCGGCAGGCAGACCACGGCAGAGACGAGGGTGACGATCGGGGCGAACGTGAAGCTCAGCCCGACCGAGCGGACGAGCTGGGGGTAGTGGAAGATCTCCCGCCACCACGACAGCGACCACGACTGGGGGAGCAGCGACGGGTAGTGCCAGACGCCGGCGAATGCCCAGAGCATGAGCCAGAGAAGTGGGCCGAAGATGAAGATGGCGAGCACGAGCATCCCGAGCCCGACAGCGGCTCGCCCGGGTGTGAGCGGCCGTCGGCGGCGCGCCGGCGCCGGCGCGCGCCGCGCCTGTGTTGCGGGCGTCGCCGTCGCCCCGGTCGCCGTCGCCCCGGTCGCCTCCGCCCCAGTCGCCTCTGCCCCAGTCGTCACGGTGCTCACGAGGCGCTCGGCGCGCCGGAGTTCGACCGGTACGTCGCCCACAGGTACGGCACGGCGACGACGATCGCAAGAGCGAAGATCACCATGGCGATCACCTCTGCCTGCTGCGGCTCGTTGAAGGACTGGAAGGTTTGCGCGGCGTCGGGACCGAGCAGGTTCGGGGCGGTCGGTCCGACGAGGTAGGGGACGGTGAAGCTTCCGAGGATCGAGATGCCGGTGAAGCTCGACGCGATGATCGTCGGGACGAGGTTCATCGGGAGCAGCACAGTCCAGGTGGCCCGGGCGACCGAGGCCCCGGCGTCGCGGGCTGCGTCGAAGGCGGAGTCCGGTATCGAGCGAAGTCCCGAGCCGATCATCAGCACCGCGAAGGGCAGGCTCACCCAGACCTCGGCAAGGACGACCCCGCCGAGGGTGTAGCCGAGGGCCGGGAAGCCCGGCAGGCCGACCGCGTGCGCGAGCGTCTTCACGAGGCCGCCGTAGCTCCAGAACTGCAAGATCGCGTACGAGCCGATCACGACCGGGATGAACAGCGGAACGACGGCGAAGGAGGTGAGCAGGCGTGCGAGGCGGGTGTCGGACAGACGCCCGTACAGGGCGACCAACCAGGCCAGCAACAACACGACGGCGACCGACACGGCGGTGACCCACACCGTCGCGACGAGGTCGGCGAGGAAGCTGTGGCTGGTGAGCACCTCCCTGTAGGCGCCGAAAGTCGCAAACCGGCCGTTCGAGGAGACCTGGTGGAGCGCGATCGAGGAGATGGCAGAGTTCGCCCCGCCGAGATGACCGAGGGTGTAGATGACGGTCACCGCGATGGGGAAGCCGATGAAGACGGCGACCAGCACGACTGGCGGGCTTGCCGCGAGGAAGTACCAGCCGCGCTGGATCGCCGTCTTCATTGCACCGACCTGTCAGCTCGTGGGAGTGCTCAGCCGACCGTGCTCTGCCACTTGCTGTTCATGTCGCTGTCGGTGTTCGCGGAGTACGGAAGCGCGGGCGACGAGCTGTAGTTCGCAAACTCCGCGGCGATCGCCTTCGGGAGGTACTGGAACTCGATCGCAGGCGTCCCGTTCATCGCGCGGACGATGCCGACCTGCTGGGGGTTCTGGAGCGTCCAGTTGATGAACTGGAACGCGAGCGCCTTCTCCGTCGCGGAGATGTTGGCCGGCACACCGAGGTAGTCCGGGCCCCCGGCGAGCGGTGGGGTGAGCTCCATCAGCTTGATCGACTTCGGGAGCTGCCCGTCGTGGAGGGCCGTCGTCGCCTGGTCGGACCAAACCGCCCCCATCGAGACCGCGCCGGACGCGAGCAGGGTGAGGACGCCCTGGTTCGAGTTGGGGTACTGCTGCTGGAAGATGTCGGGCGTCAGCGACTTCAGCTCGGCCAGCCCGGCCGACCAGCTTCCCTCCGACTTCGGCGAGTAGCCGAGGGACATCTTCAAGTTGTCCGCCGCGGGCGTGTACTTCGCGAGCACGGCCTGCACGAAGGCCGAGCCAGAGCCGCCGTCGGCGGGGTTGCAGTACGTGAACTGCCCGGGGTGGGCCTTGATCCACGCGAGGAGGCCGTTGAGCGTGGTCGGCGGGTTCGGCACGGCCTGGGCGTTGTACGCGATGAGGACCTCGGAGCCGCGCAGCGGGGTCGCCTCGCCGTTGACGACCTTGAACGCGTCCGGGTTGATCTCCTTCATGAGCGGCACCTCGGCCGGCGTGACGGGCGCGAGGAGCTTCGCCGCAGCCGCCTCCGCGGGCACCGCGCCGTCGACGATGTCGTAGACGCTGTTCTTGTGCGCCTTCGCGGACGCGGCGAGCTCGTCGAAGACGACCGAGTTCTCCGAGGAGCTGGTCGAGAAGACGAACTTGATGTGGTCGCCAGGGTGCGACTTCTCGTAGCGGGGGATCAAGGTGTTCGACCAGAGGTTCTGGACGTTGACGTCGCCCTGGGAGAAGACCGTGATGGTCCCCTTCAGCGCGGCGGGCTTGTGCGCAGCGGCCTTGTGGGACGCGGCGGTGCTTGCGTAGGCACCTGCGACCGATGCCGACAGCGCTCCCGCGCCGAGCATCCCGCCGGCGAGCAGTACCCGCGCGCCACGGCCGCCCAGCGAGCGCATCTTCCGTGCTTGCATCTCGTTACCTCGGTATTCGATTGGGGAAACAGGGACATGGACCACGAGACGATCCGTGCAGCCCGTCACGATAGACGGACAAGGTGAACGCAGACCGACATCTGGGTGAACGTGTGCCGTCGCGACGCGCGTGCCGTCGGTCCGAGCGCGCACGCACGACGCGACCTGGCACCTCGTGACGGCGTCTCCACCGCGAACCCGACCACCCCCCTTCACGGTCGCGCGGGCACGTCGACCCCCTCGGGCGTTCCCGGGACACCCGCACACCCCGTGGATCCGCCGCTCGCACGGTCTCAGCCCGGCCGCGCCAAACATTCACACAGTCGCTCCGTCGTGTCAACCGTGTGTCGTGACATCTTGACAATCGGCACTCGTCGTGAGCTGGGAGAATGTCACGCGGACCGGCGGGGCTGCGCGAACGTGCGCCCAATCGAGCCCTCTCCCGGCGAGCTCTCTCCCGGCGAGCTCTCTCCCGGCGAGCTCTCTCCCGGCGAGCTCTGTGCTCGGGAGCTGCCTCGACGGCAGCCCGCCCCGCGGGACGACCTCGCTAGGCGAGATAGGACCGTTGCCCTTGCTTGGCCTCGTCGTAGGCGGCGCGGGCATCGCGAGTCGACTCGATGGCTGCGACCTCTGCGACGGGGACGTCCCACCACGACGCGCTGTCGGGTGCGGCCAGCAACGGGTCGGTCTCGACGGCGACGAGCACGGGGCCGGAGATCGAGCGAGCCCGCTCGAGGCACGCGCGCACCTCGTCGCTCGACGACGCGCGCAGAACGGTGACGCCCAGGCTCGCGGCGTTCGCAGCCAGGTCGACCGGCAGGACGTCGCCGTCGAGGCGACCGGTCGCCGGGTTGCGGAAGCGGTAGGCCGTGCCGAAGCGCTGGGAGCCGACCGACTCCGACAAGGCGCCGATCGACGCGAAGCCGTGGTTGTCGACGAGGACGACGACGATGTGGAGGTTCTCCTGGACCGCGGTGACGAGCTCCTGGGCCATCATGAGGTACGAGCCGTCGCCGACCAGGACGCAGACGTCGCGCTCGGGGGCGGCCATCTTCACGCCGATCCCGCCGGCGATCTCGTAGCCCATGCAGGAGTAGCCGTACTCGACGTGGTAGCTCTTTGGATCCCTGCTCCGCCAGAGCTTGTGGAGCTCACCCGGGAGGGACCCCGCCGCGCAGACGACGACGCCGGTCTCGCCGAGGGAGTCGTTGACCGCACCGATGATCTCGGCCTGGGCAGGCAGCGGGGTGTGGAGGGACCCGACGGCCGCGTCCGTCACCTCGTGCCACGACTGCCGCAGGCTAGCGATGCGCGAGGCGAGCTCGGCTTCGACGTGGAAGCTGGCGAGCAGGTCTGTGAGCGCCTCGATCGCGGCACGTGCGTCGCCGACGACGGCGACCCCGCCGTGCTTGGCCGCGTCGAAGCTCGCGATGTTGACGTTGACGAAGCGCACGCCGTCGGCCGCAAAGGCCGAGCGGGATGCCGTCGTGAAGTCGGTCCAGCGCGTCCCGATGCCGACCACGACGTCGGCATCGCGCGCGAGCTCGTTCGCCGCGAGGGTGCCCGTCGCTCCGACTGCGCCGACAGACTGCGGGTGGTCGAAGCGGAGCGCGCCCTTCCCCGCCTGGGTCTCGCCGACTGCGATCCCCGTCGACTCTGCCAAGAGGCGAAGGGCCTCGGTCGCCTCGGAGTAGATCACCCCACCGCCGGCCACGATGAACGGACGCCGGGCTTGGGCGATGAGCCGCGCGGCGCGCGCCAAGGACCCCGCGTCGGGAACCGGTCGGCCGACGTGCCAGACGCGTGGCGCGAACAGCGCGGCCGGGAAGTCGTACGCCTCGGTCTGGACGTCCTCGGGAAGGGCGATCGTCACCGCTCCGGTCTCCGCGGGGTCGGCAAGCACGCGCATCGCGCCGAGGAGCGCGTCGGGGAGCTGCTCAGGGCGGTGCACGCGGTCGAAGAAGCGGGAAACCGGCCGGAACGCGTCGTTCACGGACACGTCCAGCGAGACGGGATGCTCGAGCTGCTGGAGGACCGAGCCGGACGCGCGGGTGGCGAAGCTGTCCGACGGCAGGAGCAGCACCGGAAGCCTGTTGACGGTTGCGAGCGCGGCACCTGTCACCATGTTCGTCGCACCCGGCCCGATCGAGGTCGTGCACGCGAGAGTCGACAGTCGGTTGGACATCCGGGCGAACGCGGCAGCGGTATGGACCATCGCCTGCTCGTTGCGGGCCTGGTGGTAGGGCAGGGCGGACGGCTCGGCGAGCTCCATCTCGAGCAGAGCCTGGGCGATGCCGGCGACGTTGCCGTGACCGAAGATGCCGAACGCTCCCGCGACGAGTCGGTGGCCGACCCCGTCGCGCTCGCTCCACTGCTGGGCGAGAAAGCGCGTCGTCGCCTGGGCGACCGTGAGCCGCTCACACCTCATCGTGACCTCCGCCTCTCGCGTGCTCGACCCGCCCGTTTGTCCCCTGCTCGACCGGGCGGTCCCGGTCGTGCGAGCCGGACCCGGTCACCAGGCGCGGGTCGATCTCCTGCATTGCCCAGGTGTCGCGGACCCAGGCGTGCGCCGGGTCGTCGCACGCCAGCCACGCGCGGCGGCCTGGACCGGCCATGACGTTGAGGTAGTACAGGTCATAGCCGGGGGCGGCCATCGTCGGGCCATGCCAACCATGGGGGACGAGGACGACGTCGCGGTCGTGCACCTCGACGAGCACGTCGATCGGCCGCTCCGCGCTGCCGTAGATGCGCTGGAACGCGACACCACGTCCCGCGCCTCCGCCGTGGGCATCGCCGCCGCCGTCGGCATCGCCTCCAACTCCGGCTCCACTGTCGACGCTGCCGCCGACCGTCGTGTGCCGCAGCGCGCCGTCCAGCTGCGCGAGCTCGAAGTAGTAGATCTCCTCGAGCTCGGTCTCGCCTGGTCGCTCCTCGTCGTGCTTGTGCGGCGGGTACGACGACCAGTTGCCGGCGGGCGTGAGGACCTCGCAGACGATGAGGCGGTGCGCCGCGACGTTGTCAGGGAAGCAGACGTTCGCGACGCGCCGCGAGCAGGAGCCCGCCCCGCGCAGCTCGACGGCGACGCTCTCGCGTGGCACGTAGGCGACGTCGACGTGCGCGTCGACGGCGCCGACGGTCGCGCCGGCGAGAGCGAAGCGGCCACCGCGCGCGCTCGCGAGCACGGCGTCAGTCGAGTGCGGCAGGTAGAGCGCGTCGCTCGCGCCAGCGAAGGGGCTCGATCGCCCGGCAAGGCGGTGCGTGCGACCGGCGACCGTGACCGTGCACGCACCAGCGAGCGGCAGGACGAGGATCTCCTCGCCGGCGGTCCGCAAGTCGAGCTGTCCGTCGGGCGGCAGCTCGACGACACGCAGCGACGACCACGCCCATCCCGCTTGCTCGGCCGTGCACTCGAGCGCGTACGGGCCCGCGGCGAGCGAGCCGGCCGGCTTGTGCCACGGTGAGCTAGGCACGGCGCGCCACCGACCAAGCAGCAGGGCGGACGAGGGACGCCGCCGTGTCGACTGCAGCCTCGACGTCGCCGTCTGGAGGGTACAGAAGGGTCCGGCCGACGACGAGGCCGCGGACGCCAGGTAGAGCGAGCGCGGCGGCCCAGCGGTCGTACGTCGCCTCCGGGTCGGCAGCGACGTCCCCGCCGAGCAGCACGGTCGGCAGCGTCGTCGCCCGCATGACGCGCGCCATGTCCTCGACGACGGGCACCTTCAACCAGGTGTACGCGCTCGTCGGTCCGAGAGCGGCCGTCACCGCCATGGACCGGATCACGGCGTCGGGCGAGAGCTCGTTCACGACGCGCCCGTCGACGCGGCTCGACCAGAACGGTTCGACCATCGCGACGAGTCGATGCCGCGCGAGCGCGCCGATCGCCCGCCCGCACCCTTCAAGGGTCGCGACGGTCCCGGCGTCGGCGGGATCTATCCGGCAGAGCATCTTTCCGCCGTCGAAGCCCATCGCCGCGAGCGTCGCCGCGTCGTAGCCGGTGAAGCGGTCGTCCATCTCGAAGCTCGCCCCCTGCAGGCCACCGCGGTTCATCGAGCCGACGACGACCTTGTTCTCCAGCGCGCCGAGCAGGAGGAGGTCCTCGAGGATGTCCGCCGTCGCGAGAACACCGTCCACGCCGGGCCGCGCGAGAGCGAGGACGAGCCGACCGAGCAGGTCGATCCGGTCCGCCATCGCAGCGCCGTCGCGCCCGACGCCGAGGGCGCCACGACCGGGATGGTCGGCCGCGACGAGCAGCAGGCGTCCCGACGCGTCGAGCAGGCCCCGGGACGCGCGCTGCGCCGCAGCGGCTTCGATCGCCTCGGGATGCCGGGCGCGCACCTCGCTGAGCTCCTCGATCGCCAAAGGTCCCGCAGGCTGCGGCGAGATCGTCACCGGCCTGCTCCGGAGCTCGCCGCACGCGCCAGCGCGTCCTCGACCTCGGACGTCGTCGGCATGGCTGTCGAGCACTCGAGCCGCGACGCGACGATCGCGCCTGCCGCGTTCGCGAAACGCATCGTCTGTTCGAGGTCCCATCCTGCGAGCAGGCCGTGGCAGAGGGCTCCGCCGAAGCCGTCACCTGCTCCGAGACCGTTGAGCACCTCGACGGCGAAGACCGGCAGGTCGACCACCTCGTCGGCACGAACGGCAAGGACGCCGCCGCCGCCACGCTTGACGACGGCGAGCTCGAGGCCGAGATCGAGAAGCGCTCGCCCCGCGGCGAGCGGCTCCCGGGTACCGACAGCCACCTCCATCTCGTCGAGGTTGCCGACGGCGACGCTGACGTGGGGGAGCGCGCGCGCCACCTCTCGTCGCGCCTCGTCGACCGAGGCCCAGAACATCGGCCGGTAGTCGAGGTCGAGCACGGTGTGACGGCGACGGCCTCGCGCCTGCCAGGCCGCGTGGTGCGCGGATCGGCTCGGCTCGTCCGAAAGACCGGTCACCGTCGACCAGAATATGCGTGCCCGTGTGATCGCGCCGAGGTCGAGCTCCTCGGGGCGGATCACGAGGTCGGGCGCCTTCGGGAAGCGGTAGAACCACAGCGGGAAGTCGTCCGGCGGGTGGATCTCGCAGAACGTGACCGGTGTCGGCAGACCCGGTACCGGCGTCACGAACCGGTCGTCCACCCCGAGCTCGCGCAGGCTCCGGTGGACGAAACGACCGAAGGGATCGTCCCCGGTGCGGGTGACGACAGCCGCCCGCAATCCGTGACGCGCGGCGGCGACCGCCACGTTTGTCGCGCTCCCGCCGAGAAACTTGCCGAAACTGGACACGTCCTCGAGGGCGACGCCGACCTCGAGCGGGTAGAGATCGACGCCAACCCGACCCATCGTCACGAGGTCGTAGACCTGCTCGTCGTCGCTCGTCAGCTTTCCCTCCCCTTGCCCCGGTCCACCGGTCCACCGGTCAATCGGTCATATGCCACCGGACCGTCCCCACTTGGACGGACAGCCACGCCCATTTGCATGGACATTAGTATCTCCTAACGTCGCGGCGCACGACCTGCGTGCCCGTGTAGGCCTCGCTGGCTCGCGGGCGCCAGAGAGCTCGAATGGCCCGGCTCTCGCATCGGACTGTCGCGCCGAGCAGGCCGCCGAGCGCGAGACCTGGCGTCGGCATCCGAGCTCACGAGCGGTCGAGGACCTTGTCCCACGCGAGGTCCACGCCGGCGACGATCCCACCTTCGACGATCGCTTCGCTGCCGAAGGCGCTCACCCGCAGCTCGGGAGGGGCCGGCACGAGCCCCGTCAGCGTCGCAGCGACGACGTCGGCGAAGCCCGGGGCGCCGCCGATGCCGCCGCCGAGGACGACGAGGGCGGGGTCGGCGACGAGTGCGACGGAGGCGATCGCACGGGCCACGAGGAGGGCTTCTCCGTCGACGACCGCGCGCGCGCGTTCGTCGCCGTCCGCCGCTGCGGCGAAGATCCGTCGTGCGGACAGCCGGCCGGTCATGCCGCGCTCGCGTGCGGCACGCACGACGCCGGCCGCAGACGCCGCCGCTTCGAGCGCGCCGCGTCGGCGGGCATCGCGCAGGTCGACGCTGCCGTCGGTCGCGATCGGGAGGTAGGCGATCTCGCCGGCCGTGCCGTGCGCGCCCGTGTGGAGCCGGCCGGACAGCACGAGCCCCATTCCGACTCCGGTGCCGACCGACACGAACGCGAAGGCGTCGACGCCGCGACCCTGGCCATGGTCGCGCTCGGCGAGTGCAGCGAGGTTGACGTCGTTTTGCAGAAGAGTCGCCGCCCCGAAGGACCGTCGGAGGTCCGCGAGGACGCCCGGTCGCTCCCAGCCGGGCAGGCCACGCGCGACCGTGAGGACGTCGTGGACCGGGTCGTGGACTCCCGGGCTGCCGACGATGGTCTGGACGATCGACGAGAGCCCGATGCCGGCCTGCGCGACGAGCTCGGAGGCAAGGTCGACCAGTCCGGACATCCGCGCGTGGCCACTCGCCGCGTGGACGCCCCGGTGGCCGCGCGCGCGGATCACGCCGGAGAGATCCGCGATCCCGCCGCGGACGAACTCGCTGCCGACGTCGAGCGCGAGCACGAACCCCGCGTCGGGTCGAAGCTCGTAGACCAGCGCCGACGGACCGCGCCCGCCCGTGCGTCGGCCGACGACCTGTACGAGGTTGTCACCTTCGAGATGCACGAGCGCAGCCCCGACGGTCGGCTTGGACAGCCCGGACAGCTCGGCCATCTCGGCACGGGTCAACTGACCGGAGCGGCGCAACGCCTTGAGCAGGGCCTGCTCGTTGATCGCTCGCAGGAGCCGCGGCTGACCCACCCGGCCCCCGCCCGGGACCGCATCCAACTGCCCGGTGCGGTCGGCGCGAGGTGTAACGATGCGTTCACGATAGCCCATTGCCAGATCGTCTCCAGATAGGTAACTTTCCTATTTGTCTCCGGCCGGCCAACCGAGTGACCGAAGGAGGCGCCATGGTTCGTGACAATGGGGGGAGCAGATGACGACACAGCCGGGATCGCTCCCGGTCGTGCTGGCGATCGACGTCGGAGGCACGAAGATGGCGGCAGCGATCTGCGACCTCGACGGCCGCCGGCTCGTCGCCGACCTCGGTGCGACCGGCTCCGCAGAGGGTTCGGCCATGGTGCTCGCACGTCTCGAGGAGATGGGCCATACGGCCGTACGGCGCGCCGGTCGGGACGTCGAGCTCGTCGCCGTCGGCGTCGCGACGATCGGGATCCCCCTCGAGCACGGCGTCGCGCTCGCTCCGGCGATCCCCGGCTGGGGATCGGTGGCGCTCGCCCGCCACGTCGAGGAGTGCTTCGGGGTGCCCGCTGTCGCCGGCAACGACGTGAAGGCCGCAGCCCTCTCCGAGTCCCGCAACGGCGCGCTCGCCGGCCACGATCCTGGTCTCTACCTCAACCTCGGCACTGGCCTCGCGTCGGCAGCCGTGGTCGGAGGCGACGTGCTGCTCGGGGCGAACGGCGCTGCCGGTGAGATCGGCTACAGCCTGCTCTCCCGTCGGGACGTCCACCGTCCGCTCGAGGGCCGCAAGATGCTCGAGGACGTCGTCAGCGGGATGGGCCTCGCTGCGATGGCGTCCGAGCGTCTCGGCCGGTCGGTCGACGCGTACGAGGTGTTCGAGCGCGCCGGAGACGACGTCGTGCTCGCGGAGCTGGTCGAGGAGTTCGTCGGGCACCTCGCTGCCCACCTCGTCAACCTCGTCGTCGCGCTCGACCCGGCACGGGTCGTCGTCGGCGGCGGGCTGACCCGGTCCTGGGAAAGTTTCTCCGGCCCGCTCGAGCGGGCCTTGAAGACGGGTGTGCCGTACCCGCCCGAGCTCGTGCTCGCGGCGCACCCGGACGACGCGGCACTGCGCGGCGCCGTCGAGATGGCACTCGGGTGCGCACGCCAGGTCCTCGAGAACCCGGCACGCAAGAGCTGCGTGTCGAATGACAACAGAAGGGGCATGTAGATGAGAAGACGTTGGTTGCCAGCAGCCGTCGCGGTACCTGCGGCACTGCTCGCCTCGGGGCTCACGGCCGGGACACCGGCATCGGCGGCCCGGGTGCACGCGACGCACGAGGCCTCGAGCCCGAGCGGCACGCTGACGATCTCGAACGAGTCGGGATCGCTCTGGACCTGTAACTTCAACCCGTACAACCCGGCGGTGTTCCAGGAGTCCGCCGGCTTCGTCTACGAGCCGCTCGTGTTCGTCAACTCGCTCCAGAGCGCGAAGACGACGCCGTGGCTCGCGTCGAGCTACGCGTGGAGCGACGCGAACAAGGTCTTGACCTTCACGATGCGCAAGGGTGTGAAGTGGACGAACGGAACGCCGCTCACCGCAGCCGACGTCGCGTTCAGCTTCAACTTGTTGAAGAAGTTCCCAGCACTCGACATCAACGCGGTCTGGTCGGTGCTCGAGAGCGTCGTCCAGAAGGGGAGCAACCAGGTCGTGCTCACCTTCAAGACGGCGGCCGTCCCGTACTTCTACTATGTCGCCGACCAGGTCTCGATCGTGCCGGAGAGCATCTGGTCGAAGATCAAGAACCCCGTGACCTATCCCGACACGACTCCGGTGGGCTCGGGTCCCTACACGGTGAAGAGCTGCACGGGTCAGAACATCACCTACGCCGCCAACACCCACTACTGGCAGCCGGGACTGCCGAAGATCGCGACGATCGAGTACCCGGCGTTCACGTCGAACCAGCCGGCGAACACCTATCTCGCCACCGGCCAGGCGCAGTGGGGTGGCCAGTTCATCCCGGGCATCAAGGCGTTCTACCTCGACAAGTCATCGAGCAACCACGACTGGTTCCCGCCCGTCGCGAACGTCTCGCTGTTCATCAACCAAAAGGTTGCCCCGCTCAACGACCTCGCAGTTCGCCAGGCAATGGCCTACGCGATCAACCGTAGCCAGGTCGCGTCGATCGGCGAGTACGGCTACGAGCCGGCGGCGAACCAGACCGGGGTCGTCACCCCGACCTTCTCGTCGTGGCTCGACAAGCCCGCCGCGGCACAGTACGGCTACGGCTACGACCCGAAGAGGTCGATCGCGATCCTCGAGAAGGACGGCTACAAGCGGGGACCGGGCGGCGTGTTCCAAAAGGGCGGCAAGCCTCTGTCGTTCACGATCATCAACGTCGGTGGCAACAGCGACTGGGTCGCGGACCTCCAGATCGTCCAGCACGAGCTCGCCGCGGTCGGGATCAAGGTCGCCGTCGACAACCTCGCGGGCACGGACTTCGACAACGACTTGTACCGGGGCAGCTTCCAGCTCGCGTTCGACAACGAGACCGGTGGCCCGAGCCCCTACTACGAGCTGCGTCAGCTGCTCTACGGCCCCAACACCGCCCCGATCGGCCAGCTCGCTTCCACCAACTACGAGCGGTACTCGAACCCCGCCACCGATAGCCTGATCAACGCCTATGCTGCAACGACGAGCGTTGCCACCCAGCACCAGATCGTCGACAAGCTGGAGGGCGTCATGCTCGCAGACGTGCCGGTGATCCCGATCACGGAGTCGGTCGACTGGTTCCAGTACAGCACGAGCCAGTTCACGGGTTGGCCGTCCCCGAGCAACCCGTACGCGCAGCCGGCGCCCTACGTCACTCCTGACAACGAGGTGCTGCTCCTGCACCTCAGCCAGAAGAAGTAGGCGACGCGGTCTCGTGGGCTACGTCGTCCGCCGGCTCGGCTTCTTCGTCGTCACCTTGTGGTCGTGCCTGACGATCAACTTCGTCCTGCCACGGCTCATGCCCGGCAACCCCGCCATCGCGATGATGGCGAGGTTCCGGGGACGGGTGAACGGCCAGGTGCTGCACGCTCTCGAGATCGCCTTCGGGGTCGACACCAAGCAGAGCGAGATATCCCAGTATTTCGGCTATCTCGGCGACACCCTCACCGGCCACTTCGGGGTCTCCCTGACCTTTTTCCCGGACACGGTTCTCCAGGTCGTGCGGTCGGCGATCCTGTGGACAGTCGTGCTCGTCGGCGTGACGACGATCATCGGCTTCGTGCTCGGGACCTTGATCGGGATGATCTCGGGGTGGCGGCGGGGGAGCAAGCTCGACAGCATCCTTCCCCCGGTCTTCGTCGTCACCTCTGCCTTCCCGTACTTTTTCGTCGCGCTGCTCCTTCTCCTTGCGTTCTCCATCACGCTCGGATGGACGCCGCTCGGCTTCGGCTACTCCAACACCGACACGATCGGGTGGACCTGGCACTACATAGGTGACGTCCTCGACCACGCGATCTTGCCAGCCTGCACGATCCTCATCACCTCGATCGGGGGTTGGATCCTCACGATGCGCAACAACATGATCACGACGCTCGCCGAGGACTACGTCCGCATGGCTCGCGCGAAGGGTCTCTCGCCGGCGCGGATCATGATGGACTACGCCGGTCGCAACGCGATCCTGCCCAACCTGACGGGCTTCGCGATGTCGCTCGGCTTCGTCGTGAGCGGCGCGATACTCGTCGAGTACGTCTTTTCCTACCCTGGGCTCGGCTACATGCTCCTCGAGGCCGTGCAGAACGAAGACTTCGCTCTCATGCAGACGCTGTTCTTGCTGATCACCGTCGCCGTGCTCGTCGCCGTGCTCGTCGTCGACTTCGTCACGCTGGTGCTCGACCCGCGGACGCGGTCGGAGAGGTGAGGGTGACATGGCAACGATGACGCTCGGCACTCCGCCGGCTCGCCGCTCGGAGCTGCTCGCGCGGCTGCGGTCCGGCACGGTCGGCAACCTCGCCCGTGCTCTCGCCGGCAACCGCAAGGCGATGGCCGGGACCGTCGTGCTCGCGTTCTTCGCGTTCTGCGCGGTCTTCCCCGGCGTGCTCGCGTCCGACAACCCGAACGCCGAGATCTACGCGCGAGCCGCCGCACCGTCGGCTGCCCACCTGCTCGGAACGACCTCCTACGGCCAGGACGTCTTTGCGCAGCTCGTGTGGGGCACGCGACAGTCCCTCGTCATCGCCCTCGTCGTCGGCGGCCTCGCCACGGTGCTGTCCGTCGCGATCGGCGTGACGGCCGCGTACCTCGGCGGCATAGCCGACGACGTGCTCTCGCTGTTCACGGACGTGTTCCTCGTCATCCCTGCGTTCCCGCTCATCGTCGTCATCGCCGCGTACTCGAAGAACGGTGGAGACACGATCCTCATCGCCGTGCTCGTGGCGACCGGCTGGTCCTATGGCGCGCGCCAGCTCCGCTCGCAGGCGCTCTCTCTCCGCAGCCGGGACTTCCTCGTCGCCGCGAAGCTGCGTGGCGAGCGGAGGTGGCGGATCATCGTCTTCGAGATCTTGCCGACGATGACCTCCCTCATCGTCGCGAACTTCCTCGGTGCGGCTCTCTACGCGGTGCTCGCGGCGGCAGGGCTGCAGTTCATCGGCCTCGGCAACCCGAGCTCGATGAGCTGGGGCACCATGCTGTACTGGGCGGAGAACAACGAGGCGCTCCAAGCGGGGATGCCGCTGTGGGCGATCATGCCCGGGATCGCGATCGCGTTGCTCGGCGGTGCGTTCTCGCTCCTCAACTTTGCTTTCGACGAGATCGGCAACCCGGCGCTGCGGCCGGTACGGAGGGCTCGTGGCCGACGCAATCCTTGAAGTCCACGGGCTGAGCGTCGAGTACCTGACGCGTCGCGAGCCTGCGCACGCGGTCGACAACGTGAGCGTCGACCTCGCGCCGGGAGAGTTCCTCGGCATCGTCGGCGAGTCCGGCTGCGGGAAGTCGACCCTGTTGTTCGCGATCGCGCAGCTTCTCAGCCCGCCGGCAGAGATATCGGGTGGCGAGGTCCTCTTCAAGGGCAAGAACATGGTCCAGATGACCGAGAGACAGCTGCGGACGGTCCGCTGGAAGGACTACTCGGTCGTCATGCAGAGCGCGATGAACGCCCTCAACCCGGTCAAGTCGATCGCGGCGCAGTTCGCCGACGCGATGCGGGCGCACGGCACGCGCTCGAAGAGCGACATCGCGGCGCGGTCGCGTGAGGTGCTGGCACTGGTCGGGATCGACCCGGTCCACCTCTCGAGCTTCCCCCACCAGCTGTCCGGAGGCATGCGCCAGAGGGCGATGATCGCGATGGCGCTGCTGTTCTCGCCGGAGCTCATCCTCATGGACGAGCCGACCTCGGCCCTCGACGTCGTCGCCCAGCGCTCGCTCATGGTCCAGATCAAGGAGCTCCAGCGCGAGCTCGGCTTCGCGATCATCTTCGTGACCCACGACATGTCCCTCGTCAGCCATTTCTCGGACCGCCTCGTCGTGATGTACGCGGGCCAGGTGGCCGAGCTCGGGCCGACGCGCGAGGTCTTCGACGCGCCGATGCATCCCTACACGAGCGGCCTTCTCGATGCCTTTCCCTCCATCTACGGTCCGAAGGTCCACCTGGACGGGATACCGGGCAGCCCACCCGACCTTGGTGCACTGCCGAGCGGCTGCCGCTTCAACCCGCGCTGCTCTCGGTCGACGGCGGCCTGCTCGACGACGGTGCCGGAGCTCTACGAGGTCGGCGGCCGGACGGTGCGTTGCCTGCTCCACGCGCCCGAGCGCAGCGACGCCGTCGCCGGACTGCGCGAGGGATCAAGGCCCATGACGGTCGAGGCAGGGTCCGATGCCTGAGACGAGCGCGCTGCTCGAGACGAGAGCGCTCACGAAGCACTTTCGCATCGGTGGCATGCGCGGCCACAACCTCCATGCCGTCGACAACCTCTCGCTGTCGATCGGCGAGAGAGAGATCGTGGCCCTCGTCGGCGAGAGTGGGAGCGGCAAGAGCACGGTCGCGCGCCTGCTCGCGATGGTCTACCGCCCGACGAGCGGCGAGATCGTCTTCCGGGGACGCCCGCTCGGCGACCTCCGGTCCCGGCGGGACGTCCTCGGCTACCGGAGCGAGGTCCCGATGGTCTTCCAAGACCCCTTCAGCTCGCTCAACCCCTCGCACACGATCGGGCACGTGATGGGGCGGGGGCTCAAGCTCCACCGCCGGGAGCTCGGCCGGAAGGAGCGGGACGCCGAGGCCGAGCACGTGCTCGAGTCGGTCGGGCTCGTACCCGCCCGCCAGGTCCTCGGCAAGTACCCCTACGAGATGAGCGGCGGTCAGCGCCAGCGCATCGGCTTCGCGCAGGCACTGTCGTACCGACCGAAGCTCATCCTCGCCGACGAGCCGGTGTCGATGCTCGACGTCTCGATCCGCGTCGGGCTCTTGAACGTGATGGCACGCCTGCGCGACGAGCAGGGTGTCTCGCTGCTGTACATCACCCACGACATCGCGAGTGCCCGCTACGTCTCCGACCGCGTCCTCGTCATGTACGGTGGCCACCTTGTCGAGCAGGGGCCGTCGGAAGAAGTGCTCCACGACCCGGTGCACCCCTACACCAAGCTCCTGCTCTCGGCCGTGCCCGACCCGCGGGCGCGCATCGCGATCTCGTCGGCCGACATCGGGGAGCCCCCACGAGTCGTCGATCCCGGCGAAGGTTGCCGCTTCCGCCGGCGCTGCCCCGTCGCGCAGGAGATCTGCTCGCACGTGACGCCGATGCTCGTCGAGTGCGCACCCGGCCGGGCCGCGGCATGCCACGTCACCGCGCCCACGGGCGCGACCCGCACCCAGCCGACCGGCGCGACCCGCACCCAGCCGGGCATGCCGCCGACGAGCACGCAGGCTCACGTCGAGCCGGCCCGACCGGCTCCGGGCGCGTGAGGAACGCGCGCGCCGAGCGAGTCGGGGCCGACCTCGGTCTCGACGAGCGCTACACCACGTGGCTGGCCGAGCTCGACGCCGTCGGCGAGCCGGAGCCGGGGACGGCCCTCCCCTCGCCACGTCACGCGAAGTCGACGTTGCGCCAGCTCGGCTGTCCGGAGGAGTCGGTCGCCGAGGCCATCGCAACCCTCCCGCACCCGTCGTCGGACCCGGCGCGTTGGTGGCTGCTCGAGCGCTGCCGGACGCGTCTCGTGCGCACCATGGGCGACCCGGACGCGGAGCGTGGAACCTGGCCAAAGTTGCCCCGGGAGCTCGGGCCGGCTGGCGGTGCCTTCTACCTCCACCTGTTCCTTGCGACGATTCCCGAGACGCTCGAATACCACGCGAAAAGGAACGTTCCCGAGCGCGTCTCGTGGGACACCTTCGCGGATCTCGGGCGCCATGTCGCGATCGAGCGCACGGTGACGGGGGCGACCGGCGTGGACGAGCCGTGGTGGATCACGCTCCACCTCCGCGGCATCCTCTACGAGATCGGTCGACTGCAGTACTCGGTCTTCCGCATCGGGCACGGCCCGGAGCACCCCGAGCCGTGGTACGACGACAAGGAAGCCGCGGTGCTCGGACCCGGCTTTCGCACGGGAGACGACGCGCTCGGGATCCACATCCCTGCCGGGGCGCCACTCACACCCGAGAGCTGTGCAGCGTCCTACCGAGAGGCGCGTGCCGTCCTCGACGCGTGCTTTCCCGTCACGACACGGCGCATCGCGACCTGCTCGAGCTGGCTGCTCGACGACCAGCTACGGGAGCACCTGCTGCCTGGTTCGAACATCCTCGAGTTCCAGCGCCCGTTCCGGCTCGTGCCTGGCTTCGTCGACGGGGACGCCAACGTACGAACCTTCGTGTTCCGTTCCGCGGACACTCCGCTCGCCGAGCTGCCGCAGGAGACGAGGATGCAACGCGCGGTCGTCGCCCACCTCCGGGCCGGCCGGCATTTCCACTGGCGCACAGGCTGGATCGAGCTGCCTCGTGCGTGACCCGACGACGAGGGACGACCGAAAGAGGACGCCGTGGATGTGATCGCCTTCGGTCAGCTCTTCCTCGAGATGGTCTTCGGCCACGTGCCGAGGCTTCCCGGCCCGGGGGAGGAGATCTTCACCGACGAGTTCGCCATCTCCTGTGGTGGCTCCGTGACGATCGCGGACGCGGCGCGCACGACGGGCGCGAGCGCGGGCATCAGCGCCCTTCTCGGCGACGACCTCGGCTCGCGGGTAGCCGAGCAGCACTGCGTCGCCCGCGGCATCGACCTCGGCGCTGCACGTCGGGTGGCGGGGAGCACGGCCGGCATCACCGTCGTCCTCAACTTCTCCGGGGAGCGCTCGTTCGTCTCCCACATCCCGACCCGCCCGCCCGGCGAACCCTCGGAGCTCGAACGCTGGCACGCCGTGCTCGACGAGCATCGCCCGGCGTGGTGCTACGTCCACGCAGGACCCGGCATCGCCGACCTGGTCCGTCACGCGCACGCGGTCGGGACGCGCGTCGCTCTCGACCTGTCGTTCGGCAGCATCGAGCACGGTCGGGACGCAGTCGTCGAGTGTGCAGGGCTCGCCGACGTCTTCCTGCCCAACGAGGCCGAGCTCGCGCGCCTGACCTTGGCGCCGGACGTCGACGCCGGTCTCGAGGTCGCGTCGCGTTGGTGCCGGACGCTCGTCGTCACGCGCGGACCCGCGGGTGCCGTCGTCGTCGACGACGGTCACGTCCACGTCGTCGCGGAAGGGGTGCACGAGGTGGAGGTGCGGGACCGCACGGGCGCCGGCGACGCCTTCGCAGGAGCGCTCGTCGGAGCGCTCGTCGCCGGGTCGTCGCTGCTCGACGCCGTCGCGGTCGGCAACGCGGCGGGTTCGGACGCCGTCGGCCGGCTGGGGGCGGTGGGCGAGGTCGAGGTCGAGGGCCTCACGAGCTCGAACAGCTCGATGTCCGGTCTGGTCGAGTCCGCTCTCGGTGGCATCGAGCCGTGGTCCCGCGTCGTCCCGAGGGTGCCGGAGCAAGCCAGCGACGCCGGCGACGACCCGCGTGCCGAGCTCGACGCCGAGCCGGCACGTAGCCGCACCCACCCAGGTAAGAGTTCCTACGAAGCGAAGGAGACGTTGCAATGAAGCTTGCGATACTCGGTGGTGGTGGCGTGCGGATGCCGGCGTTCGTCCGGGCGGTCCTCTCCGGCCACGCGGAGGCCTTCGAGGAGATCGCGCTCTTCGAGCCAGACCCGCACCGGCGTGAGACGATCGGCCGGCTCGCAGTCGAGCTGGCAGGCGTGCTCGGGCACCCGGGGGTCGTGAGCGTGACGCCCGACGTCGAGGAGGCCTTCACGGGCGCGGACTTCGTGTTCTCGGCGATCCGCGTCGGAGGGGACCGCGGGCGCGTCGTCGACGAGCAGGTTGCGCTGCGGCGCGGCGTCGTCGGACAGGAGACGACCGGTCCGGGTGGTTGCGCGATGGCGCTCCGGACGATCCCTGTCGTGCTCGACTACGCGGCGACGCTCGCCAGGGTGGCGCCGCAGGCCGTCCTCATCAACTTCACGAACCCTGCAGGGATCATCACCCAGGCTCTCTCTTCGCACGCGACGGTGCGTGCGGTCGGGGTTTGCGACACCCCGAGTGGGACGGTGGAGCGCCTCGCCCGCTTCCTCGGGGCGGAGGACGGTGGCTGGTCCTACTCCTACGGAGGTCTCAACCATCTCGGCTGGATCACCTCGTTCACCGTCGGGGGCGAGGAGAGGATCGCCGAGCTCCTCGCGAGCTACGAGCGCCTGGTCGCCTTCGACCACCGGTTCGCGGCGTTCGACCCGGCACTCGTCCGCCGGGTTGGCGCGATCCCGACCGAGTACGTGTACTACTACTACGACCCGAGCCGCTACGTCGACGGCGTCGCGCACGCCGGGACGAGCCGCGGACAAGACGTCGAACGGCTCAACACCGAGCTGCTCGCGGGCATCGCGAAGGCGTTCGAGACCGGCGACGTCAACGACGCGTGGGCGACCTACGAGCTCCTGCTCGGCGTGAGGCGTGACACCTACATGAAGACCGACGTCGACGGCGACAGCGGCCAGACGAGCGCTCGGGCGACGCGCGCGAGCCACGGTCCGGCCCGTCTCGAGCACGCCCGCCTCGGCGGGTACGAGGGGATCGCGCTGCAGGTCATCGACGGCCTCAGCTCGGGCAACGCCGGAGAGGTCATCGTCAACACCCGCAACGGCTCGAGCCTTGGTTTCCTCGAGCCTGACGACGTCGTCGAGGTGCCGGCCTTGGTCCACGCGGGTGGCATCGCACCGCTCGCGACCGACGGGCTCTCCCGTTCGGCTCGCGCACTCGTCTCCCAGGTCAAGGAGTACGAGCGGACGACCGTCGAGGCCGCCGTCACCGGCGACGCCGAGCTCGCGGCGCTCGCCCTGGCTCTCCACCCTCTGGTCCCCGGTGTCGGCGTCGCCCGGGAGATGATGGCCGAGTACCGGGAGCAGCACGGTCCTCACCTCGCCTACCTGCACTGAGGATGGACTCGATGGAGTTGGGCAGCGCTCGCGGGAACTCTCAGCGCATGCACCTCGCCGACCGGACGCTCGCCTGGAGCCTCGGCTTCCTCGACCGAGAACGGCACCTCGTCTGGAACCCGAGCTGGTACGACGGGGTCGTCCCGGCCCGCACGGTCCACCTGGTCCCGGGATCCGCGTGGACCGCCTACGGCCTGCTCGCTCGGCGCGCGCCTGGCGACCTCGACGAGGCGTCGGCGATCATCTCCACCCTGCTCGACCTGCAGTACGACGCGCCGGGCACGCCCTTCGACGGGACGTTCGCGACGTTCGCGGAGTCGCCTCGACCGCCGTCGGGCGAGGCCGGCGAGGCGGTCGTCTGGCGAGACTACGACCCAAACTGGCGCCAGTTCCTCGGCACGACGTTCGTCCTCGTGCTCGAGGACTTCGGCGCGGACCTACCGGTCGGGCTCGTCGAGGCGATCGAGAAGGCCGTCGGCCGCGCAGTCCACGGCGAGCCGGAGGGGCGCATCGCTCTCGACTACACCAACCCCGGCCTCATGCACGCGTTCCTCCTCGCCTGGTACGGCAACCGCGCGCACGAGCCGTCGCTCGTCGCACGCGGTGAGGCGAATGCCCGCGCGATCGTCGAGCGCTTCGACGAGCTCGGGACCTTCGACGAGCACAACTCGCCGACCTACTACGGAATCGACCTCCTCGCGTTGGCGCTATGGCGAGAGCTCGCGCCGACGCCGTCGTTCGCGGAGGCGGGTGCCCGAGTCGCAGAGGCGCTCTGGAACGAGACCCTCGAGCGCTACAACCCGACGCTGCGCAACTGGTGCGGTCCGTACACGCGTAGCTACGGGCCCGACGCGACGCGCTCGGTCACGCTCCTCGGCCTCTGGTATGCGGCGGTCCGCGGCGAGGAGGACGCCCCGCTGCCACCGCTGCCGGTGCCTGAGGATGTCGGCGCACCGACACCCGAGCTCCACCACGCCAACGACGTCATGGCGGGTCCCGTGATCGCCCGCCTCGCCGGTGGCTTCACGGCGACAGACTGGACAGCGGTTGCGCCGGACCAGGGCCCTGCGTCTCGCAACGACTCGATCCGAGATCGCGTGCCGGGCCGATTGACCTCGGAGCGTCTGGTTCTTCGAGACGTCGGGGGGCGCGCGCTCAGCTCGTGGATCGCCCCGACGCTCATGATCGGAGCGGAGTCGAGCGACCGGGACTGGCCGCCCTCGGGCCAGGGTGTCCCCGTCTGCCTGCATTGGCTCGAGGCAGGCGTCTCCACCGAGGTGGGCGCAGCCGTCGCGGTGCTCTGGATGCCTGGATCGCACGTCGTGCATGCGACTGCGGGGAGGGATGGCGTCACGCTCGATCGTCCCGACGCGCCGCCGGACGAGCCGCTGCGGCTCCTGCTCTCCGGGGCCGTCCCGTCCGTCGCGGGCACGGTGTTGCGGACCCTGTCGCTCACGCTCGTGGTGACCGGTGACGTGTCCGCGATCGAGTGTCGTCCGGTCGCGGCGGCTGGAACTGCCGCCGACCATGAGGTCGTGCTCGTTCCACCACGAGGTCGTCCGCTCTCGCAGGCGTCCCTGCACGTCGAGGTCCGGTCGGCGCCGTCAGGCGCCGGGTAGGGCGACACGGCCCGGCCCGGCCCGGCCCGGCCTCTGCCGACGCTCCGCGCCGGCGTCTCGGGTGCCGCCTGTCGTCGCGCCCGCCGGGGTCGTAGATTTGCTAGGACATGAAGACAACGACGAGGCTACCGGAGTGTCCGTAGGCCGTGAGCGAAGGGCGAGAGCAGCGTGGAGACAGTCGGCAATGGAGCGCTCGCCGGTCGCATCGCGGCAGCACCGATCTCCTGGGGGGTGTGCGAGGTTCCCGGCTGGGGGGTGATGCTCCCGAAGGACCGAGTCCTGGCAGAGATGCGTGATCTCGGACTCGGCGCGAGCGAGCTCGGCGCGCTCGGCTACCTGGGTGACGAGCCCGCAGAGATCAAGGACGTGCTGGCTGGCTTCTCGCTCACGGCCGTCGGGGGCTTCGTCCCGCTCACCCTGCACGACCGCACGGCGAGGGACGAGCTCGTCGACGACGCGACACGGGCGGCGCGGCTGCTCTCGGGCGCAGGCGGGACGCGCTTTGTCACCGCAGCGGTCGTCGACGCGCACTGGTCGGCACCGTTCCCTCTCGACGACGAGCAGTGGGACGCTCTCGTCGACGGCCTTGCGATCGTCGACGGCATCTGCGCCGCGCACGGCCTGGTCCAGGTTCTCCACCCCCATGTCGGGACGCTCGTCGAGAAGGCGGGTGACGTCGCCGAGGTGCTGCGCCGCTCGACGGTGTCGTGGTGCCTCGACACCGGGCACCTCGCGATCGGGGGAGTCGACCCGGTCGAGTTCGCGCGGGAGAACGCAGCACGCGTCGGCCTCGTCCACCTGAAAGACGTCGACCTCGCACTCGCGAGGAAGGTGCGCGACGGCGAGATGACCCTCCGTGACGCGACCCGGTCCGGTCTGTTCCGCTCCCTCGGCCACGGCGACGTCGACATCGCATCGGTCGTGCGCAGCCTGGAGCAGGCGGGCTACGACGGTTGGTACGTGCTCGAGCAGGACACGGCGATCGACGAGGCGGCAGCGAGCAGTGCCAACCCGGCAGACGACGTCCGGGCGAGCATCTCGTTCCTGGCCGCTCTTGCCGGTGCCGGTGCCGGTGCGGGTACCGGGTCGGAGCCCCGACGTTGAGCGTCCCCGGATCGCCACCGCGCCCCGGATCGCCACCGCGCCTCCGGGTCGGCGTCGTCGGCGCAGGGCGGATCGGAGCGCTCCACGCGGACTTGCTCGCGTCTCGGGTCCCCGGTGCGGTGCTCGTCGCGGTCTCCGATGCGCAGCCGGACCTCGCTGCCGGTGTCGCCACGCGCCTCGGGGTCACCCAGCTCGGCACCGACGAGCTCCTCGCCGACCCCGACATCGACGCCGTTGCTATCTGCTCCTCGACGAACACCCACGTCGAGCTCATCGTCCGCGCAGCAGAGGCCGGGAAGGCCATCTTCTGCGAGAAGCCGGTGTCTCTCGATCTGCCCGAGGTCGACCGGGCACTCGACGCCGTCGATCGTGGTGGCGTCGCCCTGCTCGTCGGGTTCAACCGTCGCTTCGATCCCTCCCACCGGCACGTCTACGAGACCGTGCGGTCGGGAGGGGTGGGGGACCCCTATCTCGCACGCATCACGAGCAGGGACCCGGCTCCACCTCCGGTCGAGTACGCACGCGTCTCGGGTGGGATCTTCCTCGACATGACGATCCACGACTTCGACATGGCCCGCTACGTCGTCGGTAGCGAGGTCCTCGAGGTGTCCGCCTACGGCGCAGTGCGACTCGACCCGGCCCTCGCGGAGCTCGGCGACGTCGACACGGCAGTGGTGACGCTCCGCCACGCGAACGGCTGCCTCACCGTGATCGACAACTGCCGTCAGGCGAGCTACGGCTACGACCAGAGAGTGGAGGTGCACGGCTCGACGGGTCTGGTCGCCTCGGGGAACCCCTTGGAGCACACCGGCTTCGTGCTCGGTGCCTCGGGTGGGAGCTCTGCGGCACTGCCGAGGTTCTTTCTCGAGCGCTACGCGGCGTCCTACCGGGCGGAGTGGGAAGCCTTCGTCGCCGCCAGCTCCTCCGGTGCCCCGATGCCGGTGCGCGGGAGCGACGGTCGTGCTGCGCTCGTGATCGGGCTCGCGGCGAAGCGCTCCGTCGCCGAGCATCGTCCCGTGCGCGTCGAGGAGATCGAGAGCCTCGCCGGGTAGCGACGCCGCTGTGACGAGCTCGATCCATTTGCCGCCGTGCGGGTCGACCCGGTGCGTCGCATCGACCGAGTCACACCAGACCGGCTCCTCGACGGCACCTGCTCCGGGCGGGGCGCGTCGTCGGCTTCAGGGCGCGACCGTGGGCGAACCGACTGCGACGCTGACCGTGCTCACCAGCCGGGATTCAACCGGGCGAACGGGACGTCGACGCATGCGGCCGGCACGCCGCCGACGGTCGTGATGACGACCGAGCGGGCACGCTGGTGCGCAGCGATCCCCCAGGAGCGGGCGATCACGGCACTCGCCGCGCCCGCCGCGCTGGTACGAAAGGCGAGCGGCAGCTCATTGGCTGCATAGGCCCCCGACGACGGGGCATTCATGAAGGGCAGGCCAGCCGCGGACGCCTGAGCGCCGCAGCGCGAGACATGGACGAGGGCCGTGAAATGGCTGCCCGGTGCGAAGCCCTTGACGGCGAGCCGGACCGTGATCCCTCCGAGATCGTTGGCGATCTCGACCACGCGTACCCAGCTCGCCACTGGCACGGCGCGCTGGTCGTAGGTGATCGCCGGGGTCGAGGCCAGGTGCATGCGCAAGGTGGCGGGCATCACGAACCGGGCTTCGACGCTACGTGGAGGCAGGAATGCTGCCGAGGCAACGTCTGCGCCGGCCGTCGCGGTCATCGCGACGGCGACAGTCACGGCCGCGACGGCGAGCGGGGCAGGTGGCACGAGACGAGAGAAGCGCGTCAGGGACATGGAGTCTCCAGGCTCGACAGCGTCGTATCGCATCACGAGATTTGGCTATCCAGTCTCTGTCGTGGACGCCACGCTCCCGGTCCGGTGACGATCGTCGCGAGTAGACCAGCAGCCGCCGCGAGCTCGTTGGGCATCCGGTTCGGTGCCTCGTGCTGGACGGCCTTGTGCAAGCGGCGAACCCATCGTGGGAACGGATTGAAGCCGAGGAAATGCAGGAAGGGCTTGTCGAGGTCGAGCAGGACTGCTCCTGCGACGCCCGCTACGACCGCCGAGCGCTCGCTCGCAGGTGCCGTCGCGACGCTCACGGCGACTGCGGCGAGACCGGCGATACCGTCCCGACGCGCCACGTGGAGAAATGCGTCGTGCGAACCGGGCCCCGGCTCCGGCGACCAATGCGGGCAGGTGTCCATCACGAGGTGCGAGACCACGCCGACGGCGAATGCGACGAGCGGCCGACGGGGGAGGAGGCGTCCGATGATCCGGCCGGCGAGAGCGTGACTCGTGACGAGCATTCCTCGATCGTCTCACGCCCTCCAGCCCGGGCGCGACCGTCGGCCCCGACCTGCGGTCCCGCTGACCACGTTCCAGGCGTCGGCGGCGTGGTGTCACAAGCAACAAGCTGTGTCGGGTGAGCTGGTCGGTCGACGTGCCGATGTATGCCGTACGACCAGCATATAGGTCCGACAACGTCGTGTCACAGCTGCGTGATTGACTTCTCTCCGTGACGATCTGCACATCCAGCGTGCCGGACGCCGTGGGATCTGACGAGCTGACCCTCGAGGAGGGTGCGCCGGATGTCCCGCCGCGACGTCCTCCCGCTCGGGAGACGGAGGGCGCAGCGAGCTACGTGGAGCACGCCCTGATGCTGCTCGCCGGCGCGCTCGACGCGTGCGCCGCTATCGACCCCGTCGACCTCGGCCACGCCGATCACGTCGTCCGGCTCTGCCGGGAGCTCACACGTGTCGAGGCATCACTCGGACGAGGCCTCGCGGCATTCGAGTCTTCGGGGGAGTTCGCCCTCGACGGCGCCCACAACGCGACGGCATGGGTCGTGCACAAGACCAAGAGCGCCCGCGCTGACATCCGGCGCCTGCTGCGTCTCGGCAGGGCGTGCAGCGACCTTCCCGGCTTTGGCGAAGCGTGGCGCAGCGGTGCGGTGAGCTCTGCGCAGCTCACCCTCGTCGCTCCGCTGCTCGAGGAAAGGACAAGAGACGCCGTCGTGCGTGACGAGCAGCTGCTTCTCGGTGATGCGCTGGAGTTTGACCACGTACGGTTTGCCCGGCTCTGCGCATACTTCGGCCAGTGTGCGGATCCCGACGGAAGCGAGGAGCGTGCAGAGCGACGCCGGCGATCTCGTGACGTGACGTTGCGCCCGAGCATCTCTGGGGTCTATCTCGGCACGATCACGCTCGACGAGCTCTCCGGTGCGACCGTCGTCAACGAGCTCGAGCGGCTCGAGGCGCTGCTGTTCGAGCAGGACCATGCCGAGGCGGCGGAGCGCCTCGGTCGGCGCGCGTCGACGTTCGAGCTCGCCCGCACGGCGGCCGAGCGTCGAGCAGATGCCCTCGTCGAGATGGCAACCCGGAGTCGGAGCACACCGTCGGACGCGAGGCGTCCGCTGCCCCTGGTCACCGTCCTCGTCGGCTACGAGACTCTCTACGGCAAGATCAGCGAGCTCGAGAACGGGACGGTGGTCACTCCGAGCTCGATCCTGCGGCTGCTCGATCGTGCGGAGATCGAGCGGGCAGTGTTCTCTCCGGGACGACGTGTCGAGATCGGCGTCCGCACGAGGCTGTTCAGCGGCGCGACGCGGCGAGCCATCGAGCTGCGAGACCGCTCTTGCACGCACCCACTTTGCGACGAGCCACTTCGACGGTGCGAAGTCGACCACATCGTGCCGTTCTCGATGGGCGGTGCGACCACCCAAGAGAATGGTCGCCTGCTCTGCGGCTTTCACAACCGGCTCCGCAACCGCCAAACGGACGGAGAGGAGGTCCGGGGGAACCTTGACCGGACCGGGAGCAGCGACGGCGGCCGACCGCCGCCAGGGTTCGACACGACCGATCTCTAGCCATTCGGCGGAGCTGACCGTCGACGGCACGACCCCAGACGGCGTGACGGCGTCATGACGACCTGGAGAGGGCACCCGCAGGCTCGGGACGCCCTCTCCTCCATCAGCCGATAATGTCCGTTATGTAAGATTGTGACGAGGTCACCGGACAGCGCTGCTGCTGCTGCTGCTGGATCCCGATGGTGCGAACGCGAGCGAGCTGTAGCCGAAGCTCAGCGTCTCGACTGGGCCAGCGAGACTCGGCCCGGCCAGGCCTGGCGGCTCGACGGCACCAGTGGACGAGGACTCCTCGATCTTTTGCAGCCGGACCTGCGTGAAGGTCACGTCGAGAAGCGACGAGCCTGCAGGCTGACCCGGGACGACAAGCTCAGCGGTCGAGAAGGCGCCACCTGATGCGAGGTCGGCGAACAGCCCGGCCGTTTGCGGCCCGGGAACCGTCGTGACGACGAGTGGAGCCAGACTCGCCGTACCGGCACCGCTGCCCGAGCTCTGACTTCCGATCGAGAGCTGCTGCGAGGACGAGAAGTCGTAGCTCGTCACGTCGAGCGTGACCGTCGCAGATCCCGACGAGCTCGATCCGCTCCCAGCAGGGGTGAGAACGAGGGTCGCGGTCCCCGGGTGATGGCCACCCGGCTCGCCGATCGGTCCGTGTCCAGGGACGCCAGGAGGTGGACCACCATGGCCAGGACCGCCGTCTGCGGGCCGGGATGCCGACGAGACTCCGCCGGACACGAGCGACGCGGCTCCGACCCCGCCCGCCGCAGCAATCAGGACCGCCGACACCGCCACTCGTCTTGCCTGCGCCTTCACCATGGTGCTCCGTTTCGTCGTCTTGCTTGTGGTGGATGTGCCACCAGCGCCGTCGAGGGCTCGACCTGCGACCTGGTCGCAGAGTCCAACGGCCGGCTCGTGCCCACAGTTGAGAGCGGGCTCACGTCGGAGCGAGTGGCGAACAGGGTGTCTCGAGCAGCGGCGTGGCAGCTGGCGCCGCAGGCTCGATCCTGCCGACCCGTTCATGGTCCCGCAAGGTCGGTGACACAAGATCGACCACATGGACCGCATGCACGCTCTCCAGACGTCCCGACGGGCGACCTCGGCGAACCACGACCGCGACACCGACCGAGCAATGGGCAGTGCCGGCGCGTGGGAAAGTAGGGGGTGACCGTGCTTGCCTTCCTCTCCACCTCGCACTTCGTCTCCTCGTCGGGCTACCTCGCGATCTTCGTGCTCTGCGTGGCGCAGTCCTGCTGCATCCCGACGTCCTCGGAGATCACGATGGGGTTCGCAGGGGTCCTCGCTGCGACCGGCCATCTGAGCCTCGAAGGGGCGGTCGCCGTCGGCGTGAGCGGCGAGCTCCTCGGCGCGTACGTGGCGTGGCTGATCGGCCGCACCGGTGGTCGGGCGATCATCGAGCGCTGGGGCAAGTACGTCCTGCTCACCAAGACCGACCTCGACCGCGCCGAGGCCTGGTACGGCCGTCACGAACGCTGGGGCGTGTTTGGTGGTCGACTCGTCCCGTTCATCCGGGGCTTCGTCGCCCTCGTCGCCGGCGTTGCCGAGGTGCCCGTTGTCGCGTTCGGGCTGCTCACTGCGGCAGGAAGTCTCGTCTGGCTCAGTGCGATGGCCGGGATCGGCTACGGCATCGGCGGCCACTGGCACGCGATCGTCCACGCGTTCAGCGACGCCGGCTACGTGCTCGCAGTGGTCGCCGTCGCGGTGATCGCCGGGTTCTTCTGGCACCGCTGGAAGAGCTACCGGACGACGAGGGACCTCGAGCGCCAAGCTGAGGCGGTCCAAGGCGGTTAGCCGCGTGGCGGGCCGCGCGATCCGTCGCTCGGCGGGCGCGCGGATCGCGAGCCACGTCGCGGTCGTCGCGACCGCGATCGTCGTCCTGCTCGGCGGCGGCTCGGCTGCCCTGCTCGTCGCGGTGCCGAGCGTCGCCGGAGCTCCGGCGCTCGTGCGGCTGGATCTGACCGGCCACGGTGGGACACCTGCGCAGTCACCACCTCCGCCGCGTGTCTCGGCGTCGATCCGGGCCATCGAGGACCACCTGCTCGGTGCGCCGCCGGGGGTCGACATTGCATACGGGGCGCTGCGCTATCTGTGGAACCGTGTGGTCCACGGACTGCCGGACCAAGGTGGCAGCACGATCGCCCAGCAACTCGCGAAGCTCGTCTACACCGGGCCGGCAACTGGGCTCGGCACCGAGATCGAGCAGGTGGGGCTCGCCCTGAAGCTCGAGATCACCTACCCGACGCCTGTCCTCACGACCCTCTACCTCGACGCGGCCTACTACGGACAGGGCGCCTACGGGCTCGTCGCGGCTGCACGCACGTACTTCGGGACGAGACCGTCCGACCTGTCCTGGGCCCAGGCGGCGATGCTCGCGGGTCTCGTCCAGGCCCCGAGCGCCTACGACCCCGTCGTCCACCCCCGGCTTGCCCGCGAGCGCCAGCTCGAAGTCGAGCACGAGCTCGTCGTGACCGGCGCGCTCTCCCCCAGGCTCGCCGCGCAGGTTCGCCGCGAACCTCTCGGGCTCGTGGACAGTAGGATCACAGCCAGCAAGGCCGCCGCGGGCCGACGTGCGTGACGGGTGGCGCCGGCTCAGGTGGGGACGACGATCACGTCGACGCCCGTCGCGACGGGGTCGAGGTCGAGCCAACGCTTGTTGGTGGTCACGACCGACGCGTCGATCCGGCGAGCCAGCGCCAGGCAGGCGCGGTCGCCGAGGGACAGACCGGCATCGCGGGTCGCGAGCCGCAGCCCGCCGACCGTCCAGGCGTCGGCTTCGGTGAACGGGAGCACTTCGACGGTCTCCGGCAGCACGGGAAGGCCGCTCGTCACGAAGCGCGGCTGCTCGCTGCGAGAGAGCGCAGACGCCGCACGCTCGAGCACGGCCGCCACGTCTCGCCGGACGTCGGCGAGGCGTGAGCACACCTCCGCGAGGTTCACCGAGGACATCACGGCGCCGTCGACGACGAGGTCTTCGACTGCGCTCGCGCCTGCTTCGTCGAGAAGGTAGGCGAGCCACGCCGAGGCGTCGAGGACGACGGTCATTGCCCTGCTCCCGTCCGGCCACCCCGCGCGAGCAGTGCGTGCGCCTCGTCGAGCAGCACATCGTCGCCCAGCAGCTCTGCCTCGTCGAGCTGGACTTCGGCAGATCTCTCTGCGTCGAGCTCTGCGAGCGGGTCTCGACCCGTCGGGACGAGGTGTCGCCATGCTCCGCGCAGACGTGCGACATGCGCCCTGTGGTCCTCGAGCACCAGGCGGTTGCCGTCGGCCACGTACGCGACGAGCGTCGCCCCGGGCTCCATGTTGAGCTCCTTGCGGAACTCGGCGGGTATGACGATCCGGCCGTGTGGGCCGACATGGACCTGGACGTGAGTCACGCGAGCTGCTCGATTCCCTCGGTCGTCTCCGTCAGCGGCACTCGAGCGACATGACCTCCGTCCCATGGTCCGGAGGAGTCGCGTGGAGCACCGGGGCAAAGACGACAAGACCTTGTACGCGAGTCATGGTAGTTCAACGTGGTGCACCGAGGTGTCACGACATGCCACGACATCACGTCCTAGGCGGTCACGCTGCCTTGATGTCCGCGCAGCTGACCGGCGCATGCCACGGGCGCACACCCCACGCGCGCAGACGCCCACGTTGTGTGGATATCGCGCGGTCTGCCTCCGGTCTGTCGGCAGCCCCAGACCAGGAGGCGCGTCAGCCCGCGACGTGCCCGTCGGCGTCGACACGGACCGTGCAGTGGCCGCGTAGGTCACGCGACGAGGCGCCGACAGCGAGGACGACCTCGCGCGGCTCGACGACCCACGATCGCGTGGCGACGTCGAATCGACGGAACGCCGATGGAGCGAGCTCGAGAACGGCAGCACGCGACTCCCCTGGTTCCAGCCAGAGCTTCGCGACGGCCTGGAGCGTCCGTGGCGGTCGACCGGGACGCGCCACCACGTCGCCGACGTAGAGCTGCACCACCTCCGCCCCACGGCGTGCTCCGGTGTTCGTCACCGTGACCGTCACGACCGTCGTGCCCGAGCTCGTGGACTCCACGGCCAGCTCGCCGTAGGCGAAGGTCGTGTAGCTGAGCCCATGACCGAACGGATAGCGCGGCGCGATGCCCGCGTCGTCGAAGTGCCGGTAGCCGACGTTCAGGCCGTCGAGGTAGGCAAGCCTGCCCTGCTGCCCGGGGTAGCCCTTTGCCGCACCGCTGTCCTCGAGACGGTGCGGCACCGTCACGGGCAGCCGCCCTGCCGGATCGGCCGTGCCGAGCAGGACGTCTGCGAGCCCGTGTCCCGCCTCCTGGCCGGGCAGCCAGATCTGCAGGACGGCCGCGGCGTCGTCTGCCCATGGCATCGCGACCGGGGATCCGGCGTTCACCACGACGACGACGTTGTCGTTCACCGCGCAGAGCCGGGAGACGAGGAGGTCCTGGTCACCCGGGAGCGAGAGGGCATCCCGGTCGAAACCCTCGCTCTCCCACTCCTCGCTCGTCCCGACGACGACGACGACGACGTCGCTCGTGCGGGCGAGCTCCTCGGCGCGCTCGAGCAGGTCGGTCGGGCCGGGCGAGCGGTAGCCGACCGTCACCCCCGCAGGATGCGACGAGGTGTTGTGCGACTCCCCGGGAGGCAGCGGGGACATCTCGATCGCCGCGCGCGCCAGCTCGGGCGTCGGCGCCTGGAGCTCGACGAGGACCGCAAGCGGGACACCCTCGGTCACCTCGACGCTTGCACGGATCTCGCCGGCTCCACGCCCGAACAGCAGTGGAGCGACCGCCGGGTCGTCCCAGTTGTCGATCACGAGCCTGTCGCCCACGCTGAGCCGTGTCCGACCGATCCCGAGCATGCCGAACTGGGCCGTGCCGCTCGACTCGGGCACGAGGGTCGCGCGGACCCGGACGGAGAAGTTCCCGGGCACGAGGCCTTCGACGGGTGCGCCGTTCCACGCGAGCTGGATGCTCGACGCGTGCGCAATGGCACGAGGCGTTCCCGAGAGGTCGGAGCCGGCGAAGTACTCGATCGTGACCGGCTCCTCGCCCGGTTCACCCGGCGCGAGGCTCCGCTCGTCGAGGACAGGCAAGGCTCGTGCGATGCTGCAGCCCTGCTCGTAGCGGACGGTGACACCCGGCGCGAGCTGCTCGGTGAGCGCGTCGAGCGGGCTCGAGACATAGGCCGAGACGACCCGCGCGCTCCCGCCACCATGGGCCTGCACTGAGACGGCGTTCGGGCCGACGACGGCGAGTGTCGTGAGCCGGGAGGGGTCGAGCGGGAGGACGCCACGCGCGTTGTGGAGCAGGACGGTGGCGTCCGCCGCGGCACGCCGCACGAGTGCGGCGGTGTCCGCGACGCCGCGTTCGGGAGAGTCGCCCGGTGCGTCGACCATAGCGGTCACGCGGTCGACCAGCCGAAGCACGCGCCGGACCTTGTCGTCGAGGACCTCGACGGGGACCTCACCGGAGCCGACCGCGTCGAGGAGCTTGGCTCCCCACTGCAGCGCAGGTCCGGGCATCTCGACGTCGAGACCGCCTAGAGCGGCAGCAACGGTGCTCGTCGTGCCGTACCAGTCGGAGACGACGACACCGTCGAATCCCCACTCCTCTTTCAGCACCGAGCGCAGCAGCTCGGCGTGCTCGCACGCGTAGGTGCCGTTGATCCGGTTGTACCCGCTCATGACAGCCCATGCGCCGGCCGAGCGCACAGCGGACTCGAATGGCGCGAGGTAGACCTCGCGCAGCGCCGCTTCGTCGACGTCGGAGCTCGTCGTGTAGCGCTCTCGCTCCGAGTCGTTCGCGACGAAGTGCTTCGCGACGGCCGCGACGCCGACCGACTGGACACCCGCGACGTAGCTCGCTGCGATCTGCGCGGACAGGAAGGGGTCCTCGGAGAAGCACTCGAAGTTGCGACCGGCAATCGGCAGCCGCACCGTGTTGATCGTCGGGCCGAGCAGCACGTGCACGCCCGTCCGGCGCGCTTCCCGCCCGATCGCCTCCCCGACCCGGCGGACGAGCTCAGGGTCGAAGGTCGCGCCGAGGGCGGCGCCACAGGGAAAGCACACCGCCGTCGCGGTGCCGGAGAGCTGCAGGCCGCGGACGCCGTTTGGACCGTCGCTCATCCACAGCGCGGGGATGCCGAGCCGGTCGACCGACGCCGTGTGCCACATGTCAGCGCCGGAGACGAGCGCCACCTTCTCTTCGAGCGTCAGCTCGTCGAGGCGCGCCTCGTAGGTCGGGTTCATCTCTCGTCCTTCCAGCTGCCTGTGGCAGGTCGTCTCGTCGTCGTCCACGGTGCCCGCCACCCGCGCGTCGCGAGCAGCTGTCTGCTGGCAGAGCATCGGCAACACGAGCATCGACGCCGGTGGACCCGACGCCGATGCTCGTGGAACCGTGCCAGCGCCGACGCGGCCACGTCGTCATGGGTGGCGTCGCCGCGTCGTGTGACCACGCAGCGCTGCCCGCCGTAGCCGTCGGACGCGACGGTGGCGGGCAGCGACTGCGTCTAGATGTTGCGACTAGCTGCTGTCCCTCTCGGCCGTGAGGCTCAGCCGCGGGGGAACAGGTGGAGCACGACGACCTCGTTGGTCGGCGTTGCCGGCTGGGCCGACTCGTACGGGTTGGACGGCGTCGGCCATCCCCCGAAGTGCTGGCCGTTGACCTCCGACCATGCCACGCCGTAGACGACGGGGATGACGGGGAGGTTCTTCGCGACGTAGGTCTCGATCGGTGCGAGAGCTGCGTTCTCCGCCGCGGGGGTCGGCGCCTCCGCGACCTTCGTGAGCTGCGCGTCGATCGCCGCGTTGTGGAGGTGCTCGTAGTCACCGCTCGCCGACGAGGTGTCGAGCGAGCTGTTGAGCCAGCCGTTGTACAGCCCGTAGGGGTTGACGCTCGTGTTCGACCAGTGCAGCACGGAGTCGAAGTTCCCGTCAGCGACGTCGCTCGACCACGCGGTGACCGACTGGCCGTTGAAGGTGACGGCCATGCCGGCCTTCTTCAGCTCCGACGAGATGATCGAGGCGTCCGCCGCGTAGTCCGTGTACGAGGTCGGGTCCGAGATCGTGAAGGACAGCACCTTGCCACCCTTCTCGAAGTAGCCCCCGCTCCCCTTCTTCCAGCCCGCAGCCCTGAGCACGTCGTCCGCGGCAGTCACGTTCGCGTTCGGCGAGATCGTGTCGCCCTTCACGGCCCCGGCGAGGTACGCGTCGAAGACGGGCAGCGTCAGGCCGCTCGAGTTGACCGCCGGTGGCTCGAGCCCCGCTTCGCCCTCGGTGCTGATCGCCGTGCGGTCGATCGCGAGGCTGACCGCCTCGCGCACCGGGAGCTGGTTGAGCGGGAAGCGGTTGAGGTTGGGCTCGAGGGTGACGGTGTTGAGCGCCGCCTCCCACGCCGTGTTGTACTTCGACTTCGAGAGGAACAGCTTCTTCAGGTTCGGGATGAAGTTACCGGCCCAGTCCAGCTGGTTCGAGAACAGCGCCTCCTCGGCGTTGGTGTTCGACGCGTAGGCCGGGAAGTCGAGCGTCCCGACCCGGACCTTGCTCGCCTGCCAGTAGTTGGGGTTCTTCACCATCGTGAAGCCCTGCGGGGTGAACGTCCCCAGCGTGTAGGGACCCGTGCCGACCGGGTTCGCGTCGACGTACGTCGCCGGGTTCCCCACCGTGCTCCAGACCGACTGGGGCACGATGTAGACGCTCGCGATGTTCTGCAGGTTCGTGTACTGCGCAGTCGGGAAGCTAAGCGTGACGGTGTCGCCCGCCATGCTGACGCCCGTCAGGTCGAGCCCGCCGGTGTTGATCGCCGGGTACTTCCTCAAGAGGTTGTAGGTGAAGGCGACGTCCGCCGCGGTCATCTGCGAGCCGTTCGACCACTTGACGCCGGGTCGGATCGTGAAGGTGATCTTCTTCCCGCCGTCGCTGAACACGTACTTGGTCGCGAGCCAGGGGTAGATCACGCCGGCCTTTGCGGCGTCGAACTGCAGCAGCGGCTCGTAGATGAACGACGTTCCGGCGACGAGGTAGGCCGCGGAGGTCGTGCTGAACGGGTTGAAGCTCTGCGTCAAGGTGTTCGTCGGGCTCGACTCCATCGTGAGCATGACGGGGCTGCTGGCCGATGCCGGCGCGGCACCGAGCGTCGCCGCGAAGCCACCGAGGACGCCGGTCGCGAGGACGCCAGAGGCGACCACGGCCCGGACCTTGTTTCGAACTAGCCATTGGTTCATCGTTTTACTAGCCTTTCTGTCTTATATTGCGATAAAGCCCCCACTGCACCTGTGCGGCGAGCGCGAGCAACAAGGCCCCTGGCATCCCAGGAGCTGCGACCCACCTGGTGACGGGAAGACCCCGCACAGGAGGGCGTGCGCGCGCCGAGCAGGCCTAGCTCGTCGTCTCCCCCTCCCCTCCTCCTCGTGCCTGCGCGACGACCGCAGGAGCTGTGACGTCGAGCCGCCAGCACGCGGCGGCCCGACTCGGACTGATCGCGAGGAGCGGCGGGCTCTCGCTCCGGCACTTCTCCTCCGCGAAGGGACAGCGCGGGTGGAACCGGCAACCCTGCAAGGTGGCAGCGCCCTCGCCGGCCTGTCGGGTCGAGCCCTTGCCACCGTGGCGAAGCATGCTCCCGAGGTCGTCCGGGTCCGGCGACGACGAGACGAGGAGCTGGGTGTAGGGATGCGCCGGAGCCTGGGTCACCTCTTCGGCCGGTCCGCGCTCGACGACGTTACCTGCGTACATGACCAGCACCTCGTCGGCGAAGTAGCGCGCCGACGCGATGTCGTGGGTGATGTAGAGCAGCGCGAGCTGGAAGTCCTTGCGCAAGGTGTCGAGGACGTTGAGCAGCTCGAGGCGGATCGACACGTCGAGCATCGACACCGGCTCGTCCGCGAGCAGCACGCTCGGCCCTGCGGCAAGGGCCCGGGCGACTGCGACGCGCTGGCGCTGACCACCGGACAGCTCGTGCGGGTACTTCGCGAGGAACTGCTGCGCGGGGGTCAGGCGGACCTGCTCGATGACACGCACGAGCTCACGGTCGAGCTCCTCGGCCGACTTGTGCGCCTGGTGGAGCCGGACGGGTCGCGTCAGGTGGTAGCGGACAGTGTGGACGGGGTTGAGCGACGAGAACGGGTCTTGGAAGACGTACTGGACCTCGCTCTTGTAGCGGCGAAAGTCGTGGCGCCCCTTGACGTCGACCACGCGGTCGTCGAGGCGGATCGTCCCGGACGTCAACCGCTCCTGGCCGGCGAGGAGCTTCGCGACGGTGGACTTGCCCGAGCCGCTCTCGCCGACGAGCGCGACGACGGCGCCGCGGTAGAGGTTGAACGACACGTCCTTCACCGCGGACAGCACGGCGTGGCGGCCGAGACGGAAGTCCTTGCAGAGCGCGATCGCCTCCATCGCGAGCGGTCCGCGCAGGGCAGCGGGCGAGTCGACAATCGCCGAGGTCGGCGTCACCTCCGCGCCCATCACGCACCGACCTGCGGTGCCACGGGGGCACCGGACGCCTGGGGAGCGACGAAGGCCTTCAACGGAGTCGACGGCAGCACGAACGGGCACGCGGTCACGTGGGTCGGGTCGGGCGAGCCGGCCACGGGGAGCAGCTGCATGTCGACTCTCGAGCACGCCTCGGTCCCGTAGGCGCAGCGGGTGAGGAAGGGGCACCCAGGAGGAAGGCCGCGCAGGTCCGGCGGGGAGCCGGGGATGCCGGCGAGGTCGCGGCGCGGGCCGCGCAGCGACGGGAAGGAGTTGAGCAGGCCCTTGGTGTAGGGATGCGCGGCGTCGTGGTGCATCTCGTCCGAGCTGCCCGTCTCGACGAGACGACCCGCGTACATGACCGCGACACGGTCGGCGAGCTCGAGCAGGAGCGAGAGGTCGTGGGTGATGAACAGCACCGCGAAACCGAGCTCCTGCTTCAGCTCGACGATCTCGGCGAGGATGTCCCGCTGGACGACGACGTCGAGGGCGGTCGTCGGCTCGTCCATGATGACGACCTCGGGGTCGGTCGCGAGGGCCATCGCGATCATGACGCGCTGGCGCATGCCGCCGGAGAGCTCGTGCGGGTAGCTCTTCAGGCGTGCACGCGGGATCGAGACGAGGTCGAGCAGGGAGCCGATCCGCTCGGTAGCCTCCTCCTTCGAGAGGTGCAGGTGCGCCTCGACGACGTCGAGGAGCTGGTCGCGGACTCGCAAAACGGGGTTCAAGGCGTTCATCGCGCTCTGGAACACGATCGCGATCTCCCGCCAGCGCAGCTCCCGCAGCTCCTCGGGGTGACGCCCGAGGATCTCCACCGGACGGGCCAGGCGACGCCCGCGGTAGACGACGCTCCCTCCGGTGATCGCCGCAGGCGGCCGAAGCAACCGGCAGGCCCCGTAGGCCAGGGTGGACTTTCCGGAGCCACTCTCGCCGGCGAGGCCGACCACCTCGCCGGGATGGAGCGCGAGGTCCACCTTGTCGACGGCGTGGACGTCGCCGCCGGAGGTCCGGTAGACGACGGAGAAGTCCTTGATCTCGAGGACCGGCTCACGGCCGGCCGACGTCGCGTCGCGACCGCCCTGCACCGTGCTCGTCGCTGTCTCGTTGCCTGTGGTCGTCGTCATCGTGGCTGTCCCGTCTGCTCGGTCACCGAGCGACGTGAGAACGAACGGAGGAACCCTCCCGAGGAGCTGCGACCTGGCGCCGCGAGGTGCAAGACGGGCGTCGGGTCCGCGGGCCGCCAGCGCCGGCCGTCGATGCGGCTCCCACCGGCCGCGTCGCGCAGGCGCGGGTTCCCGAGCTCGTCGATCCCGAAGTTCAACAGCACGAGCCCGGCGGCGAGGAAGGCCACGGCGAGACCGGGAGGTATGAACCACCACCAGGCGTTTGCCTGGAGCGCGCTCTGGCTCTGCGCCCAGTAGAGCATCGTGCCGAGCGTCCAGCTGTTCTCGTCCGCGAGACCGAGGAACGCGAGGGCAACCGACGTCCCGATCGCGTAGATCACCGTGCTGACGAAGCTCGCCGCGATGAGGCTGACCTCGTTCGGCAGGATCTCGAAGAAGATGATCCGCCAGCTCGAGTCGCCCGTCTCCCGGGCTGCGGAGACGAAGTCGCGGTTGCGCAGCGACAAGGTCTGCGCGCGGATGACGCGCGCCCCCCAGGGCCAACCGAGGACACCGAGGACGATGATCGTCGTGAGGTCGCCGCGCTGGGGTACGTAGCCGAGCAGCACGACGAGAAGCGGCAGCGCGGGCAGGACGAGGAAGACGTTGCTCAGCAGCGACAGCCCCTCGTCTCCCCAGCCACCGAGGAAGCCCGCCGAGATGCCGACGACGACCGAGAGGGTCGTCGCGATGAGACCGACGGCGAGGCTCAAGATGAGCGTCGCCCGGATGCCGACGAGGAGCTGGGACAGCACGTCCTGGCCGAACGTCGTGGTCCCGAGCAGGTGCGCGACGCTCGGCGCAGCGGCCCCCGTCACGATGTTCTCCGTCGACGGGTTGTACGGCGCGACGTACGGCCCGATGATCGCGGCGAGCACGAACAGAAGCAGGATGACCGCGCCGACCTTGGCCTTGATCGACATCTGGCGCCAGGCGGTGCCCCGACGCCGCTTGGCGCGCACTGCGGGTGTCGGCTCGACGACGCCGACGGCGACGGCCATCAGTGGTCGTCCCGGGCACGAGCCCGCGGGTCGGCGATGACGTAGACCGCGTCGGCGATGAAGTTGGCGATGAGCACGGCGAGAGCGATGATCAAGAAGATCCCCTGCATGAGCGGATAGTCGTCCGACGTGACGGCGTTGTAGAGCGTCAAGCCGATCCCCGGGTAGGAAAAGACGATCTCCATGATGAGCGCGCCGGAGATGACGAAGCCGAGCGAGAGAGCGAAGCCGGAGAGGTTGGGCAGGATCGCGTTGCGCGCCGCGTAGGTCATGACGACACGCCGGGACGACAGGCCTTTCGCCTGGGCTGCGAGGACGTAGTCCTCGCCGATGGTCGTGATCATGACGTTGCGCATCTGGAGCATCCACCCCGCCATCGACGTCAGCACGATCGTGAACGCCGGCAGGACGGAGTGATAGAGGGCGCTCTGGATGAACGGCCAGTGCCAGCCGGGCACGAGACCCTCCGAGTAGCCCTGCTGGATCGGGAACCAGTGCAGGTGGACCGCGAGGGCGTCGACGAGGAGCAGGGCGAGGAAGAAGTACGGAACGCCCTGAAGGAAGGAGAGCGCAGGGAGGATCCGGTCGAACCAGCCACCCCGTCGCCAGGCCGCGAGGATCCCGAGCCCGGTGCCGAGCGTGAAGCTGATCACCGTCGCGGTGCCGACGAGCGTGAGCGTCCAGGGAAGCGTCTCGCCGATGATCGTCGACACGTGCGCCGGGTACTCGATCACCGACAAGCCCAGGTTGCCGTGGAAGATGTTGTCCAGGTAGGTGAGGTACTGGTGGAGGAGGCTTCCGGCGTGCCCGATGCCGAACTCCGCCTCGAGCGACTTCAGCGCGCCGGGCTGGAGGGACGGGAACTTCTGGAAAAGGACCTCTGCGGGGTTCCCCGGCATGAAGCGCGGGATGAAGAAGTTCACCGTCAACGCAGCCCAGGCTGCGACGAGGTAGAAGACGATACGCCGGACGATGAACTGCACGCCTGCTCCTAACCCGCCATCTCGGCGAGGTCGTCCGACTCGGTGCGACCATCGACTCGGTTCGTGTGGCTCGATGCCCGGACGACGGACTCGGCGTCAGCGTGCGGTGACTCGAGCCGGGGCTTGGGTGCACAGCCGCAGCTCGACCGTACGACGACCTCGGTCGGCAGCACCATCTCCCGCACGGCGAGCGAGGTGCCGCGGGCGACCTCGTACAGGCTCGACACGGCGGTCGCTCCGAGCTCCTCGGCCGGCTGGCGGACGGTCGTCAGGCCCGGACGCAGGTAGCGGGACACGATGATGTCGTCGAAGCCCGTCACGGCAACCTGGTCCGGCACGCCGATCCCCTGGGCCGTGAGCACGTTGAGAACGCCGACGGCCATCTGGTCGTTCATGCACATGAGCGCACGGGGCATGGGCGCAGCGCTCCGGCCGATCGTGCGAGCGATGCGCTCGCCGCTCGCCGCGGAGAAGTCCCCGACCCAGGTGCCGACGACGCGCGCGCCGAGGCGAGCGACGCACTGCTCGACGGTCTGCCAGCGGGCGGTCGCGTCCGGGCTCGACTCGGGGCCGCGCACGACGCCGACCTCGGTGTAGCCGTGCTCGACGACGAGGTGCTCGACGAGCTTGCTCATCCCGCCGACGTTGTCGATCCGCACGACGAGCTCGTCACCTTTGGGACTGTCCCACGCGAGGGCGACGACGGGGTGGCGCGCCGCGATCCACGACATCGCCTCCTCGCTCACTGCCCGGTCGACGACGACGAGGCCGTCGGTCCGCCCGACCATGCGCTTTGCCGCCTCCCACCCCGAACGCGGGCGGATGCTCGCGAGCAGGAGCGCGAAGCCGATCCTCTGGGCAGAGCGCTCGGCACCCCGGATGACCGCGTCGACGAAGAGCAGGCTCTCGTGCTCCTCGACCAGGGCTGCGTTGGTGCTGCGCGTCGCGACGACGACGCCGATGGTCTCGGTCGCTCCGTAGCTGAGCCCGCGCGCCGTCCCGTTCGGCACGTAGCCGAGCTCGTCCGCGACGGCGAGCACCCGGTCACGGGTCTCTGCGCTCAGACCGGCCTTCGCGTTGAGGGCTCGGGAGACTGTCGCAATCGACACACCCGCCTTCTCGGCAAGGTCGTAGATCGTCGGTGCCCGCATCAGTCCCCCCCTCCCCGCCTCTCACGACCAGCGGAGCGTCTTCGCTCCTCTGGGTGCTTGTTCGTCGAGCCCCGCCACGCCTGGCATCTCGACGGCTCCCTCGAAATCGCTTGTCTTTCCTGCGCCTCTCTGCGCTTGGTTATCTCCGTAAGCGCTTACCAGTAAGCGCTTTCGTGATGTTACGAACGCGAGTCGCCGCTGTCAAGCCACCCGCGCGGTCGAACCACCGCCTCCCGCGAGGACAGCCACTGGCCGGCCGAGACGACGCCCGCCACGCGCGCGGACGAGGCAGGGGACGACCCACCTCACGTTGACGTAAGATGTGAGCGTCAGGCGCGCGACGCGAGCAGGCGCGCGACGCGAGCGAGCGGCGACAGGAACGGGCTGCGGCAGCAGTCACAGGCAGTGGGCGAGAGAGAGGACGGACTTTCGTGGCAACGGCGAGACTCGAGGGCGGCGCTCCGACCGCACAAGGCGGCGCACGGCGCCCGACGCACCCGGACCGCTACAAGTGGATCGCACTGTCGAACACGACCCTCGGCATCCTCATGGCGACGGTCAACTCCTCCATCATCCTCATCGCCCTGCCGAACATCTTCCGCGGCATCGGGCTCAACCCGCTCACTCCGGGCAACTCGAGCTACTTGCTCTGGATGCTCATGGGCTTCATGGTCGCGACCGCCGTGCTGCTCGTGAGCCTCGGTCGGGTCGGGGACATGTTCGGCCGGGTGAAGATGTACAACCTGGGCTTCGCGGTCTTCACGCTGTTCTCTTTGTTGTTGTCGGTGACTTGGCTACACGGCGCGAGCGCGGCGCTCTACCTGATCCTCATGCGCGTCGGCCAGGGCGTCGGCGGCGCCTTTTTGTTCGCGAACTCGAGCGCGATCATCACCGACGCCTTCCCGGTCGAGCAGCGCGGCCTCGCCCTCGGCGTGAACGGCGTCGCTGCGATCGCCGGCTCGTTCATCGGTCTCGTCCTCGGCGGCATCCTCGCACCGATCGAGTGGCACCTCGTCTTCCTCGTGTCGGTCCCGATCGGGCTCTTCGGCACCGTCTGGGCCTACCTCAAGCTCGAGGAGCACAGCATCAAGGTCCCGGCGAAGATCGACTGGTGGGGCAACCTCACCTTCGCGGTCGGCCTCGTCGCGGTGCTCGTCGGCATCACCTACGGCATCGAGCCCTACGGCGGCCACACGATGGGCTGGACGAGCCCGAAGGTCCTCGCGGAGCTGCTCGGCGGCGTGGCCCTGCTCGTCGTCTTCGGCGTGATCGAGGCACGCTCGGACCACCCGATGCTCCGGCTCTCGCTGTTCAAGATCCGGGCATTCTCCGCCGGCAGCGTGGCGACGTTCCTCGCGGCGCTCGGACGCGGTGGGCTGATGTTCATCCTCATCATCTGGCTGCAGGGGATCTGGCTCCCCCTCCACGGCTACAGCTTCGCCCAGACGCCGCTGTGGGCCGGCATCTACATGCTGCCACTCACGGTCGGCTTCCTCGTCGCCGGGCCGCTCTCGGGCATCCTCTCCGACCGTTTCGGAGCCCGACCGTTCGCGACCGGCGGCATGGTCGTCACCGCGATCGCGTTCGGGCTGCTCGAGATCCTCCCCGTCAACTTCTCCTACCTCGTGTTCGCCGTCGTGCTGTTGTTGATGGGCCTCGGAATGGGCATCTTCTCCGCCCCTAACCAAGCAGGCATCATGAACTCGCTCCCACCGGACCAGCGCGGCTCGGGCGCGGGCATGGTGACGACCTTCCAGAACTCCTCGATGGTGCTCTCGATCGGCGTCTTCTTCACCCTCATCATCCTCGGCCTCGCCTCGGGACTGCCGCATGCCCTCTTCGACGGGCTGACGCGCCAGGGAGTCTCGCCGGCGCTCGCGCACCAGGTCGCGAGCTTGCCACCTGTCGGCAGCCTCTTTGCCGCTTTCCTCGGCTACAACCCGATGCAGACCCTGCTCGGCTCGGCGCTCCCCCACCTCGCGCACGCGCACTACCTGACGGGCCGGAGCTTCTTCCCCGGCCTCATCGCGAAGCCCTTCCAGTCGGGCCTGCGGGAAGCGTTCGCCTTCGCGCTCGGCGCCTGCCTGATCGCCGCGATCGCCTCGTGGCTGCGTGGCGGCAAGTACGTGCACGGCCACGGCGCCGTCGCGGCGCCGGCGACCGCCGACGAGGCGCCACTCGACGCAGCTGCCGCCGAGTCCGCGCTCGTCGGGGCGGGTGTCTCGGAGAGCAACCTTGACTAGGGCGCCGGGCGCCGGGCGCCAGGCCGGGACCGGTGCGCCGGCCCGGCTGCGCATCGGCGAGGCCGCGCAGCGCTCCGGGGTGTCCGAGCGAACCCTGCGCTACTACGAAGAGATCGGCATCCTCGCCCCGGCAGGCCACAGCGCCGGTGGCTGCCGGGAGTACGGACCCGACGAGCTCGAGCGCGTCCAACGGATCCGCGAGCTGCAGGAGCTCATCGGACTGAACCTCGAGGAGATCCGCGGCGTCGTGACGCGCGAGGACCGCCTGGGAACCCTCCGGGATGCCTACCTCCAGAGCGAGGACCCGGGCGAGCGGCGTGTGCTCGTGCTCGAGGCGCTCGAGATGACCGAGGCCCTCCACGACCGCGTCGCGACCAAGGTCGTCCGCATCACCGAGTTCCGCGACGAGCTCGCGGGCCTGATCGCGCGCTACCGCGCGATCCTCGACGAGCTCGACTCGGTCTCTGCCTGAGCGCTGCGGCGCGGAGCACGACAAGGCGGAGCACGACAAGGCGGAGCACGACAAGGCGGAGCACGACAACACAACACAGAATCGCTCAACGTCACCACGCACCCTGCCGTTTGCTAGTCCAGCGGCGGCGAGGACTGCCCCGCTGATGTAGCCCACGGACGGGCCCAGGGGGACGCGGCCTGCCGCGTCCCGACGCGAGCCCGTGCGAGGTACGTCTGTGACGAGCGGCATCATCGGCATCCTGCAGTTCGCGATCGACGGCGTCACTGCCCAGCAGAACGCCCAGGCGAACAACATCGCGAACCTCTCGACTCCGGGCTACACCGCCAACGAGGTGAGCTTCCAGTCGAGCCTCCAGGACGCGCTCGACTCTCCCGGTCCGGGCACCGCACGCATCACGAACGCACCGTCGGTCGCGCCACCGGCGACGAACGGCAACAACGTCCAGATCGCCGACGAGCTCGTCGCGGCACAGAAGGACACCTTGCAGTACGAGACGATCAGCGAGTCGCTCAACGCGCAGTTTCGCTTGGTCCAAGGCGCGACAGGAGGGAGCTTCCAGTGACCTTGTTCTCGTCCATCGACATCTCGAACAGCGGCGTGGACGCCATGCAGACCTGGATCGACACCTCGGGTGGCAACATCGCGAACGCGAACGACGTCGTCGCGACGAACGCACCCGCGTACGCGACGGAGACCCCCGTGTTCACCCCGCTCGGCGGGACGCTGCCCGGAGCACCCGGCGTCGGCGTCTCGACCTCGGTCGCGCTCGGCTCGACGACGGGCGTCATCGTCTCCGAGCCGGGCAACCCGCTCGCCAACGCCCAGGGCGAGGTCAAGGTGCCGTCGGTCTCCCTCGGCAGCCAGCTCGTCGACCTGATCCAGGCCCAAGAGGGCTACCAGGCCAACACCGTCTCGATCACCCACGCCGTCGCCGCGTACCAGTCCGGCCTCGCAATCGGGAGCTGACAATGCCCATCGCACCCATCCCCGCGGTTCCTGCTCTTCCCCAGGTGCCGTCGCTCCTCGGCTCCGGCCCGGCAGCGACGTCTGCGAGCAGCTCCTTCGGGACGCTCATGTCCAACGCCGTCAACGGCCTGCAGGCGTCGCAGAGCGCCGCGTCCGCAGCCGAAGCGCAGTCGGCAGCCGGTCAGGGGAACCTCGCCGACACGATGATCGCCGCCTCGAAGGCGTCGCTCGACACCCAGATCGCGACAGACCTCTTGAACAAGGCCATCGCGTCCTACACCGGCATCATGAACATGAGCTTCTGATCAGATGGCAGCAGGCGCACGGGACTTCAGCCGCTACAAGCAGGCGGCACAGCGATTCGCCTCCGGCTTCTCGCGCGGCCAGCAAGCCGTGACGGTCGCCGCGGTGATCGGAGTCGTCGTGGTCGCGATGGTCTTCATGTCCCTGTCGGGACGGCCGACCTACGCGATGCTCTTCACGAACCTCCAGCCCTCCGACGCCGCTGCGATCACCCAACAGCTCGCCACCAACCACATCCCCTACCAGCTGCAAAACGGTGGCTCGACGATCCTCGTCCCGCAGAACATGGTCGACCAGGAGCGCCTCGCCGCCGCAGCCGCCGGCCTGCCCTCCCAGACGACGGTCGGGCTCTCGATCCTCGACAAGGAGGGGCTCACCACCTCCCAGCTGACCCAGCAGGCGGACTACCTCCAGGCCCTCCAAGGCGAGCTCGAGCAGACGATCGACTCGATCAGCGGGGTCACCTCCAGCCAGGTCAGCATCGCCCTTCCGGCCAACCAGACCTTCGCGCTCGGCAACACGAACCCGACGGGCGCGTCGGTCCTCGTCGACCTCCAGCCCGGTCACAGCCTCACCTACGGCCAGGTGCAGGCGATCGTCTCGCTCACCGCCTCCGCGGTGCCCGGTCTCAACCGCGCGGACGTGACGGTCGCCGACTCGAACGGCAACTTGCTCGCCGGTCCGGGCGTCAACGACAGCGGCGCCGCACAAAGCAGCGCCTCGACCGCCTACGACAGCGCCGAGGAAGCACGGATCTCCGCCTACCTCGCCGGGATCCTCGGACCGGGCAACGCCGACGTCCAGGTCAACGCGCAGCTCAACTTCGACCAGGTGCAAACCCACAGCCAGACCATCCTCGCCGGCAAGGGCGGCAAGCCGCTGCTCGTCTGCACCTCGACCCAGCAGTCGAGCGAGAAGTACACCGGGACCGGCACTCCTGCCGGGCTGCAGGCCGGCACGACGACGGGCGGCACCGGGAGCTACACCCAGACCTCGACGTCGAAGACGTGCGAGAGCGGCACGCAGAGCCAGACGGTCACGACCGCCCCCGGCGGCGTGACGAGCCAGTCCGTCGCCGTGCTCGTCAACTCGAAGGCCCTGCCGAAGGGGCTGACCCTCGCCCAGCTGCAAAGTGGCGTCGCGGCGACGGCGGGAATCCAGAAGGCTCGTGGCGACGTCCTCAGCTTCAGCGCGGCGCCGTTCAAGGCGAGCCCGACGACAGCGGTCGCGGCGACGAAGAAGAGCATCCTCACGACGGCTCTCAAGCCGGGCCTGGCGTTGCTGCTCGTGCTGCTCGTGCTGCTGCTGCTCTGGCGGGCTTCCCGCAAGGCCCGCAAGGCCGCCGCCGCCGAGCAGGCGCTGCTCGACTCGCTCGTGCTCGACCAGCTCGAGTCGATGCCGATGCTCATGGAGCCGACCACGGGCGAGCTCCCGGCCATCGAGCTCACGCCGGCCCGGCGCCGGCTCGGCCCCTCGATCCAGGAGCTCGTCGACAACCAGTCCGACGAGGTCGCCTCCGTCCTGCGTGACTGGCTGCACCAGGGCACATGACCCAGCTCACGAAGAGCCAGCAAGCAGCTGTCGTGATCGCGCAGCTCGACGAGACGCGGGCGCACAAGGTGCTGAAGAACCTGAGCGAGAGCGAGGTCATCGAGCTGATGGCCGAGGTCGCCCGTCTCCCGACGATGACGACAGAGGACGTCGACCGGGTCCTCGACGAGCTCTCCATCGTCACCGGCTCGCTTGCCGACGTCCGCCAGGGCGGGAGCGACATCGCGGAGCGCCTGCTGCGCGAGCGCGTCGGAGCGGCGCGCGCCGCGCAGATCATGGACGAGCTGCAGAACGTCGTTGCGGACCACCCCCTCGCCTTCATCAACCGGATCGACCCCGCCCAGATCGTCGGCTTCATGAGCGCCGAGCACCCCCAGCTGCTTGCCGTCGTGCTCGCGCACGTCAACCGGGACCATGCCGCGCGCGTCGTCGAGCGTCTCGACGACGACCTGCGCACAGAGGTGGCACGTCGCGTGGCAAAGATGAGCCCTCTGCCCCCCGACGTCATGCGCAAGGTCGGCGCAGAGCTCGACTACCGGCTCTCGGCCTTTGCACGCGCTGGCGGCGGCAGCTCGGAGATCGAGGGGGTCGCGACGATCGTCGGCATCCTCACGAGCGCAGACCAGGCGACGGAGAAGCAGATCCTCGCGGACCTCGAAGAGCGCGACCCGGAGATGGCCGAGATCATCCGCAACGAGATGTTCGTCTTCGAAGACGTCGTCCAGCTCGACGACCAGACGTTGCAGACCGTGCTCCGCTCGGTCGTGCTGAAGAACGTCGCCCTCGCTCTCAAGGGCAAGCCGGAGCACGTCATCCAGAAGTTCACGCGCAACATCTCCGAGCGGGCCGCCGAAGAGCTCCTCGAGGACATGGCGTCGCTCGGGCCGCAACGCCTGTCGGTCGTCGAGGGAGCCGAAGCCTCCATCGTCAAGCTCGTCCGCTCGCTCGCGGACGCCGGCACGATCACCATCGAACGGGGCACCGATGAGCTCGTCGGTTGAGCCCCGCCAGCACCGGCGAGTCGTCCGCGAGGCCGACGCAGGCTCCCTCGGGCTCGCGCACCTCGTCTCGAGCCGCATCGCGGTCGCCGCCCACATGCCGCAACACCCGACCGACGACGGTCCGAGCATCGAGATCCAGCTCGCCGAAGCCCGCCGTGCCGGGTACGAGCGCGGGCGTGCCGAGGGCCTCGCCGACGCGCTCGCCGCAGCCGAGGCCCGCCGCGCCGAAGCGCTCGCGGAGATCGCCGAGACGCTCGCCGACACCTGCACCACCGTCACGCAAACCCGCCGGACGATCGTCGACGAGGTCGTCGCCGACGCGGTCGACCTCGCCTTCGAGATCGCGACAGCGCTCGTCGGCGACACGATCGCCCGGTCCGCCGCACCGGCGCGTGAAGCGGTCGTCCGGGCGCTCGCGATCGCTCCCGAGGGCGAGGAGCTACGCGTCCGCGTCCACCCCGACGCGCCGCTCAGCGCGTCCGACCTCGAGGGCCTCGTCGTCAACAGCGCGGTCCGCGTCCTCGCCGACCCGGCCGTCGAGCAGTCCGGCTGCGTCGTCGAAGTCGGCGCCTGCCGGATCGACGGCCAGGTCGCACCCGCGCTCGCCCGTGTCCGCGCCGTGCTCGAGACGATGCGCGCGGACGCCCTCGCCGACGCCTTGCGCGCGCAGAACGCCGACGCCGACGACGGCGCCGACACTGACCGTGTGCCCGCCGGCACGACCCGGGGGGTGCGCAGATGAGCGTGCTCGCGTCGCCGGAGCTGCGTCGGCTGGTGCGGGCCGCGGCCGAGCCGCGGCGCACGGGACGGGTGACGCGCCTCGTCGGGCTGCGTGTCGAGGTCGAAGGAATCGAGGCGGCCGTCTCCGACGCCGTCGAGATCGTCCGTCGCGACGGGACGCGGCTCGCCGCCGAGGTCGTGGCGGTCCAGGCGGGCAGCCTCGCGTGCATGCCGCTCGGCGAGCTGCGCGGCGTCCGCTACGGCGACGTCGTCGAGGGTCTCGGCCGGCCGCTGCCGGTGCGGGTCGGACGGAGCCTGCTCGGTCGCGTGCTCGACGGCCTCGGCAACCCCATCGACGGTGGACCGACCCTCGCGGGTGTCGACGAGGTCTCCGTCGACGCGGACCCGCCGCACCCCCTGACGCGCGCGATGGTCGACCGCCAGCTGAGCCTCGGCGTCCGCGCGATCGACACGACGGTGCCGTGCGGCAGGGGTCAGCGCCTCGGCATCTTCGCCGGGTCGGGCGTCGGCAAGTCGAGCCTTCTCTCGATGATCGCCCGGGGAACTGCGGCACAGGTCTGCGTGCTCGCGCTGATCGGCGAACGGGGTCGCGAGGTCGCGGAGTTCATCCAGCGCGACCTCGGTCCCGAGGGCCTCGCGCGCTCCGTCGTCGTCGTCGCGACCTCCGACCAGCCTGCTCTCGTCCGCATCCGCGCCTCGTTCACCGCGACGCGCATCGCGGAGTGGTTCCGCGACCAGGGCAGCGACGTCGTGCTCATGATGGACAGCCTCACGCGTTTCGCGATGGCCCAGCGCGAGGTGGGCCTCTCGGCCGGCGAGCCCCCGGCGACCCGTGGCTACCCGCCGTCGGTCTTCTCGCTCCTGCCACGCCTGCTCGAGCGGGCCGGGGCGGCCGAGACCGGCAGCATCACCGGGCTGTACACCGTGCTCGTCGAAGGCGACGACATGAACGAGCCGATCGCCGACGCCGCGCGGTCGATCCTCGACGGGCACCTCGTTCTCTCGCGCCGGCTCGCGACCTCCGGCCACTTCCCGAGCATCGAGGTGCTCGACTCGATCTCGCGGGTCGAGTCGGTCATCACGACGGGCGCGCAGCGCGCCCAGGTGCGCGAGCTACGCCGCCTGCTCGCCGCGTACCGCGACACCCGCGACCTCATCGAGATCGGCGCCTACTCGCGTGGCGCGAACCCTGTCGTCGACCGGGCAGTCGACCTGCTCGAGGCGACCGAGGGCTTCTTGTGCCAGGACATCGCGGAGACCTGTGCGCTCGACGATTCCTGGGACCGGCTCGCCCGGGGGGGCGGGGGGGGGGGGGGGGGGGGGGGGGGGGGGGGGGGGGGGGGGGGGGGGGGGGGGGGGGGGGGGGGGGCGGGGGGG
>Ga0078972_1001763_pt1 | contig 77910 bp, 57 predicted proteins | sample YelNatPaOPGAMG01_FD_67568 | JGI IMG/M metagenome (GOLD analysis project Ga0078972, IMG submission 67568) | Hot spring thermophilic microbial communities from Obsidian Pool, Yellowstone National Park, USA - OP-RAMG-01 (SPADES assembly) (version 2) | ecosystem: Environmental > Aquatic > Thermal... | reverse complement strand
CAAGTAGAAAGGGATAAAAAGCCAAATTAAATTAATCAGTAATAAATTTCAAGAAAAATTAAAAAACAGGTTTATTGCACATTTTCTACGATCGTAGAAAATGTGCAAAGCATTTTTGTATTCGCCATATTTGCCGATCTTCCGAATCTACTCACTTCTCGAATATAATATTACAATTCTCGAATATACTATTACAATATATTCTTTATGCAAAATTGATACGATCGTACTGATTTTGCATAGTAATCAATTCAGGTTTATAATTTTAAAATATACTTTTGGAAGCAGTTATGGCGAGGCTATGGCGGATCCAGCCAAGATAGCGGGAAGATAGCGATAACGGCGCGGCGGGACCATCAGCCATAGAGAAGCACCACTGGCAGTGACCAAAGAGCTGGACCGGGCTCAAGTAGCGGGGAATGTAAGGACAATTTGTTTTGTTCCGTATTCTACTAAATTATTAAAGTTCTTATCTGCTTTCCAAAAGGCGGATAATTTTTTTCTAAAAGCCTGATGTATGGGATAACCTTGATCAGCCTTTTTAATAAGAGGGAAAAAATCTTTGTCTAAAATCACAGTTAAGGATTCTTTTAGATTTTCAAATTGATCTTTCGGCAGTTGGGAAACAGGTGATTTTGGATTTTCTCGCCAATAATGGATGAATTGCAGATGGCATAGTTCGTGCAAAAAAGTGCCGATAGGATCTCTACAATAATAATTCAGCCAGATATAACCTTTTGCTTTATCGTATGGAATTACTGGGAAAGGTAGTGAGATAAAAATGAAAATCTTCGCGATAGAGAGGTTTATTCATTACTTTCACAATTTTATTACATGCCTGTGAAAATTTATGACTGAGCTCGCTTTGAATATATAGTTTGCTTTTTTCAAGCACCTCTTCTTGGTACAGTTTGCGTAAATAGGGTATTAAAAATTGATAAGCTTCTTTTTACTCTTGCCTTTTATTTTTTTGACAATTTGTAAATTAACTTTTGATGACCAATCAGTACCAAATTTAATACTATTACAAGCATCCCACCAATTCCAAGCGTCAGAATAAATATCTTGATGAATTTTAAACGAATATTTCATAGTATTTTTTGGATAAATGAGGGGAGAGACTTTGCCTCTCCACAGTCTGCGATCTACGGTTTGGTGGCGCAGCAGCGGCAATTGCCACACTGGCAACGGCTGAACTGGCCACGCTGCTCATCCTTAATTTTGGAAACTGAAATTTGAAATTGAATTCTTTGGCTTTTGATTTAATCAGCTCAAATAGTCCTTTAATCTTTCTGATTTTTCGTGCTTTTTGAGTTTTTGCAAGGCCTTGGCTTCAATTTGGCGAATTCTCTCACGGGTGACGCCAAATTCCTTGCCCACTTCCTCTAAAGTATGAGTGTGGCCATCTTCAAGTCCAAATCTCATTTTCAAAATCTTTTGTTCGCGGGGCAAAAGATGCTGGAGAAATCCTTCAATATCACCTCGCATCATTGAATTAATAGTTGCCTCCTCAGGAGAAAGTGATTCTTTATCTTCAATGAAGTCACCAAGTTTTGAATCTTCTTCTTCACCAACAGGTGATTCAAGCGAAACTGTTTCCTGCGAAATTTTCATAATGTGCTCAACCTTTTCTTTGGCAATACCCATTTCTTTGGCAACCTCATCAACTTTAGGCTCGCGGCCGAGCTCCTGCACTAGTTGCCTTTGCACCCGAATCATTTTGTTAATTGTTTCAACCATATGAACCGGAATTCTGATAGTGCGAGCGTGGTCGGCGATCGCTCTAGTAATGGCTTGGCGAATCCACCAAGTCGCATAAGTAGAAAATTTATATCCTTTACGATAATCAAATTTTTCAACCGCGCGCAAAAGCCCGGTGTTCCCCTCCTGAATTAAATCCAAAAGCGACAGCCCCCGGCCAATATATTTTTTGGCAATTGAAACAACAAGACGTAAATTTGCCTCTGCCAATTTTTTCTTGGCTACCTTATCTCCGGTGACAATCCTTTTTGCCAGCCGCATTTCTTCCTCGGCGGTCAAAAGTGGCACGCGGCCAATTTCCCGCAAATACATTCTGACTGAATCATCTGAAATTTCTGGCAAATCCACTACATTTTGTGGTTCTTCCTCTTCGGAAAGTAGAGCTTTGGTATCAATTAAAGGCTTTTTCTGCAAAACTTGAATTCCTTTTTCAAAAAAGACACCATAAAGTTCATCTAAAGTTGCCAAATTTTTCTCTGGTTCGGGAATAACTTGCAAAATTTCCTGTTCGGTCACAAAACCATGCATCTCACCTTTAGAGATGAGTTTTTCAATTTCTGGCGCCATCTTGACCCGCAGGTCAACCGGCATTTTAATCGCACGTTTAGCCATAATAAAAATTCAGAATTAAGAATGATGAATTATGAATTAAAAACTTTGTACTCATAATTTATCACTCTGCATTTTATTTATTCAAGCTCTTTTGCAGCTGCTTCATCAGACGTTTTACTTCCTCCAAATCCCCTTTGGCTTCAGCTTCGGCAATCATTTTCGCGAAATTGTCTTTGATTGCCTCTTTTTTATATGTTTCAAGTTTATTTTTAATTGCCAAGAAATCTTGAAAAGCCTCATCGCGAGCTCCAGTTACTTTAACATCCCACGCGATAGCTAAAGCATCAAGCTCCTCGCGAATTTCTCTGGGAAGATTTTTTTTCAAAGCTACAAGACATCTTTCAATACTGCCTTTAGAAGTATAACAAGAAATAACTCTTTTGTAAATCTGGTTGAATTCGCTTTTTTTGAATTTAATCTCCTCATCTAAAGTTAAGCCGTCTACGATTGTTGGAAAATTAATCAAAAATGAAAGAAATTCTCCTTCAATATTTCTTTCTCGAGGCGTCACTTTTGGTGTCTCAGGCAGCTGGACTTTGTATTTGGTCAGAGCTTTTTCAACTGCAATTTCCGGCACCTGAACCACTTTAGCCAAATATGACAAATAATGCGCTTTTTCAATCTCGTCTTGCATAGATGAAATAAAAAGAAGTGCGTTTTGGGTCAGCTTTTTTTTAACCTGAACGGTCATTTCATTGCTATTTCGAGTAGCTTTGGCTACTAACCACTCAACTGGATACAAAGCCCTGTCAATTATTTGGGGCCACTTTTTTTTATCGGCTGCAACAAGTTCCCCCACATCCTTGTGACCATCAATAATTGTCAGTTTTGTTTCAAGATCCATCTTGAGCGCCAACTGCACTGCAGAAATTGCGGCTTTTTGTCCGGCTTCATCTTCATCAAAAGCGAAAATAATTTCTGCGGAGTAGCGCGAAAGGATTTTAAGGTGGTCGCTTGTCAAGGCTGTTCCGGAAGTTGCAACCACTTCCTCAATACCAGCTTCATGAGAGGCGGCAACATCCATTTGTCCTTCAACAACAACCACTCTTTTGTTTTGGCGAATTGCATCTTTGGCAAAATTAATTCCATAAAGAGCTTTGGATTTATGAAAAACTGGCGTCTCAGGAGTATTTAAATATTTAGGATGGGGAGAAACGCCTTTTGGCAGAGCTGGCTCAAATATTCGCCCGGAAAAACCGATAACTTGGCCCAGCGTGTCAAAAATAGGAAATATAACGCGGTAGCGGAAGCGTTCGGGATGGCCCGCCAAATCAAGATCATGGCCGCTGATTTTATGATTAGCATAATATTTAATCAAAGCATCGGAGGGCGGAGCGTAACCAATTTTAAGTTTTTGAATTGTCTTGTCAGACAAGCCTCTCTTGCGTAAATATTCAAGGGCAGCTGTCCCGGGCTTTGACCATAGCATCGTCTTGAAATATTTAGCCGCAATAAGATTGATTTTATAAATTTCATCTTTTTGCGATTTTTCGCGGTCTAGTTGTTCTTTGGGACGAAAACTAACTTGCACCCCCGTTCTCTCCCCCAAAATTCGTAAAGCCTCAGAAAAAGTAAGTCCTTCGATTTTCATAAAAAAGCTAATAACATCGCCTGACTCGCCACAAGAAAAACAACGAAAACTTTGCCTCTCCGGCGAGACCATAAAGGAAGGCACTTTCTCACTATGGAAAGGACAAAGAGCGGAATAATTAATCCCGACTTTTTTTAACTGCAAATACTGGCCAATAAATTCAACAATGTCAAGACGTTTTTTTATTTCTTCAGCAGGATCCATAAAAAATAAGTTTATGAAGTTCGCAAAGCAAACAAGGTTTAAAAAAGATTTGGAATCTTAAATTTTATGACTAAATCTATTCAACACCACAGTAAATAAAAGTCAATAAGACCAACCAAGTTTTTGGCATTTTCCAAATGATTGAAAAAATATTATTTGCTGGTGGTGGCGCCAACGTAGACGGCAATCAAGCCGACCACAATTTCCACGATGGCGTACCAAGAAGAGGAAGCGACGCTCCCAAAATTCCAGCTGGGAACCAATCCCCAAATGCCTACGACAATAATGACTACCCCGAGGATAGTCAGAACAGTCTTTGACATCTCCCCTCCTTTCGGGAAATTAGTTATTCCTTTTTCTTATTTAGTATTGACGCTAACCACGCTCTTATTTCGGCAATTTTCTGACGTGTTTCCTCTTTAGTTAAAGGCCGTGGGGGATCAGAGGGCGCTGGTTCAAGATCAAGAGTTTTTTGGCCGACACGTCTCCTTTCTTCTTCATTTTTTCTTGCCGCTTTGGCTATTGCTTCTCGCTTCGCTGCTAATTTAGCATTTTCCTCACAACGCTTATGGTACCACTCTGATGTGCCGCGTTCCGGATCTGAAGGAGGCGACTGAAGAGCAAAATCCTCGCTTTGATCTGTCTCTTTTTCTACCATTATTTTTATAATAGCATTTTTACTCAATTTCAACAAGAACAAAAATCATTCCTCACCTGCGGTGTCTTTTGGACAAAATTGTAAATTGGCGGTGTTTGTTAGACAAAGTTCGAAACTATTTCGAGCAAAATCCAAATGATTAAAACTACTAATGCTGACTCGGCTGGCCGAAAATGACTTTGATTTATAAAACCTATAAGCCCAGATCTATACTCAAACGCTTACGTCATACTTCTTACGTTTCCGTGAAAGCAATATTTGAAATAATGAGTAGCAGGAAACAAAAAACCTAGAGAATCCGAAAACATAAAGTTTAGAAAATTGATTGGTAAAATTTATAAAAATGGAAGGCGCTTGAGGCTTCCAACCGCGTTTCCGCGGCATGCGAAGACACAAGCGCCAGATTTGGAGTAGTATCACCAGCCCGCTTCATCATCCGGAGAGATTGGCTCTCCGGTTATCTGCGCCCGAAAGTACGGATCCCAACTCGCCTCCTCCTCCGGAGTGCGGGCAAACTCCGGATGCCGCCTAAGATATTCCTCAGGCGACATCTCCACCACTGGAGGGAGTCGGTCAAGATCGCCATTAGCTACCAGCGTATGGTAGCGCATGTCGATCTCCTTTATTTCCTTGACGTACCGGCCGTAGGCCTTGGCGCCTTCATTAGAGAGGCCGCCGCGAAGGCCGTCCCAGTACGCCTGTGTGTCCGTGTCCCCCATCTTTTCCAGGGCACGGCGGGCGCTCATCTCCTGCGCGGTGGTGACGGCTACGAAGTAGCCAAGCATCACCAAACACCCGATACTAATGCCATATCGGGTGCGCCGCGGAAGCGACACCCACTTCCGCCGTTGCGCCCGCAGCCAAAGAACAACTGCGGGGCAGTTAGCGACGAGGATCATTACAGCCAGATACCCCATCGCTAACCAAAACAAGACGCTCAGTGCAGTATCCACTTCTGCTTCCTCCTTCTGTGATGGCGGTGACGACATTTGCGCCTTACGCTCTAAATACCAAAAATATTCAGAGCGCAAGACGCAAGGAATTGTCAAGATACCAAAAAACTCTACCACAGAAATCGCTTTTCGTCAAGATAATGTATAACTTGGCGGTGGGAGTGAGATTCGAACTCACGGTGCTCTCACGAGCACGCACGCTCTCCAAGCGTGTCCTTTAAACCACTCAGGCATCCCACCAGCGGGGTCCACCGAAGCTTTCCTGCCCACCATAATTTGCGCAAAAGCTGAATTAAAGATGGACACCTGAAGAAATTTTAGCAAATTGAGAAAAAAAATAAACCCCACACCAGATGTTACAGACATGATGTGGGGCTGAAGTTGCCAGTGCAGCCACGCAGGGCACCCTAAATCGTCATGGGCTTGTTGAGAGCTGGCGGGCGCCGTAGATGAAACCATCGGCCGCTTTTGCCTTGCCGCCATTATCAGATGGAATCCAGACTTCAAACTGAATCTTGAACAGCTCGGACAGGCCGATCTTCTTCGCATTCACAACCCGCGCCTCAATCCTCGCGATACTGTCAGGCCTGACCTGACAGTGGAACTTGACCTTCTCCAAGCCCCGATTCAGAGGCAGGTTACCTGCTTTCAGGTTGTCCGGAAAGAGGAACAACGAGGCCTGTGCTGCCGCCTCAACGAGAAGTGTCCCGGGGACAATCGGCGTTGCCGGCCGATCGCCTTTGGCGGGAAAATGAGCCGCCAAAATTCCCATAAGCGGACTCATTCTCATGGTGGCAGTCACCACTCCATCATTAACAGTAGCTGTCTCCACTAAGAGAAAGTCCTCCCCAAATGGGAGAAGTTCACGAACTCCCCCTGGATCATATGATAATACGCCGTTGGCCACCCTACTCATCTCCTTTCTTTTTCAGCACTTCTTTTGTCCCGCCTTTACCCTTCACCGTCTTGAAACGCCCGCTCATACTAGGCCTCCTAACAACGGAAAGGACCGGGGAGCAAGGACAAAAGTCCCCTCCCCGGTCCCGATTATATCTGCGACAAAGAGCTAGCGTAGGTGTGCCGGGGGTCTGCGTAGCTTGACGGGCTTGCCGCCCGCCTTGCCATTGCCCTTGCCATTCCTACCCTTCCTCTGCTTCGCTCGCCTGTTTTCCGCAACTTGCAGGCGAGCATACTTCTTCTGGGTCTCAGCCATCTCCGACCCAGAGTGAATATCGCAGATCCCCTCCACACACTTGTTGCACAGCTCTTCCTTACGCATTTACTACACCTCCAAAGACAGAGTGAACTACAACTAATGTTTTCGCCTCCCTTATTGACTCATTCTCACCTCCCTGAGAGAAGAACTTAGCCACTGCGGCTGATTTTCTGATAAGCTCCATTGTCAACGAACAAGACACCACAATACCAAAAAATCTGCCCTTGAGTCAAGAGAACTTATCCCAACAAACTCTTGAGTTCTTGACCTCTGGCAAATTCTTCGGTTTCTTCAATAATTTTATGCATTGCCACCAGCGCTTCTACCGGGTACTTGCCCACCGCTGTCTCGTCAGAGAGCATCACAGCGCTGGCGCCGTCCAAAACCGCATTGGCAACATCAAGAATCTCGGCCCTTGTAGGCCGGGGCGAAACCACCATTGAAGCCATCATATCAGTGGCGACAATTGAGGGCTTGCCGGCAGTCCGGCACCTGCGAATCGCCCGTTTTTGAATAACAGGCAGTTTCCAAAAAGGAATTTCAATACCCAAATCGCCCCTTGCAATCATAATCGCATCAGAAACCTCTAAAATTTCCTCAAAATTGTGAATCGCTTGAGGCCGCTCAATTTTTGAAATAATTTTCACCTTGTCACCAACTATATCTCTAACTTTTTCTACATCCTCTTTTCTTTGTACAAAAGAAAGCGCAACCCACTCTACCCCCATCTTCAAGCCGTTTTCTAAATCTGCCCTGTCCTTATCGGTTAAGCTTCCGTCTGATACAACATGCGGTAAATTAACTCCTTTGCCGGAAAAAAGAATTCCAGAAGTAAGCGCGCGGCAAATTGCTCTTTTTCTCTCTACTTTTTTGACCTCAAGCTCAATCAATCCTTTATCCATCAAAATTTTGTCGCCACGTTTGAGAGTAAAATCAAAATCATTTTGAATTAAAATATCGCTTCTTTGGGTTTTTTCTTTTTCATCAAATACCACCGCCACTTTGCTTCCGGCAGCAATTTGCCTGCCCTCATGGTCAAGCTTGCCGACTCTGACTCTTGGTCCTTGCAAGTCCTGAATAATTTCAACGCGCCGTTTGAATTTGCGGGCAAACTGGCGAATTTGCTTTGCCCAAGTTTGGAATTCTCCCAATTCTCCATGAGAAAAGTTAAAGCGGGCATAGTCCATTCCTTCTTCAACCATCTTTTTAAGCGTTGCTTCCTTTGAGGTTGCTGGACCAATAGTGCAAATAATTTTGGTCCTTTGACGCTTTCGGGGAGTTTTTTTAAGCAAGTCAATCATAAGTTTAAATTAGCAAAAGAAGATAAAAAAGGCAAGAAAAAAATAAAAGTCACTAAGATTTTAAGTTTAGAGCATCTGACACGGCTTTTTTTACTTCCTCATACGAAAATCCTCGCCGCAAAAGATATCCCATTGCCCTACTATAGAATTTTTCCCGGGGCAAATTTTTATTTTTAGAAGTAAATTTGGCCAAAATTTCTTCAAGCCCTTCTTGTTCTTTTTCTTGCGGCAACTCCTCATCAAAAGCTTTTTCAATTAGTTCTTTATCCACACCCTTCTTTATCAGCTCAAAAAATAATCTTCGCCGGCCAGAGGGCTTCTGGGAAAATTTAGAGCGGATATAGTTTTTAGCAAACTGAAAATCATCAAGCAATTTCCATTTATCAAGCTGGGCAAAGACAAATTCTTGGTCTTTGTCGGAAAATTTCTTTAAAGCAAGCTTGTCTTTGATTTGCTTGCGGGTATAAGACCTTTTTGAGAGCAAAAAAAGCGTGTAATTAAGCGCCTTCTTTTGACTCTCGCTTGGCGCACTCTTTGATTTCATCAATTAATTTTTCCAAAATTTTGGGGTTCTGCTCAAAATAGGCGCGAGCGGCGTCTCTGCCTTGGCCGATTTTATCAGTGTCGGCGCCAACAATTTTTGGGTCAGAAAAAGTCAGCCACGCACCAGCTTTTTCAATGAGCCCGTAGTGAATCCCTAAATCAATTGCTTCTGAGGCTTTTGAAATCGGCTCGCCGTAAATCCACTCAAATTCAGCAGTGCGAAACGGCGGGGCAACTTTATTTTTAACTACTTTGACCCTGACGCGATTGCCAATAACTTTGTCTCCTTTTTTTATCTGCTCAACGCGTCTGACATCAAGCCGTACAGACGAATAAAATTTAAGCGCCATCCCACCAGTTGTAGTTTCAGGATTTCCAAACATTACCCCAATTTTCATTCTGATTTGATTAATAAAAATAACCGCAGTTTTGGATTTTGAAACAGCTCCTGTAATTTTGCGCAATGCCTGACTCATTAGCCGCGCCTGCACCCCCATAACCGAGTCGCCCATTTCTCCTTCTATTTCAGCCCGCGGCACTAGCGCTGCGACTGAATCAATAACAATCACATCTAAAGCATTAGAGCGAATTAGGGTTTCGGTAATCTCAAGCGCCTGCTCGCCAGTATCAGGCTGTGAAATTAAAAGTTGGTCTACATCAACACCAATTTTTTTTGAATATTCCGGGTCAAATGCATGTTCAGCATCAACAAAAGCACAAATTCCACCCATCTTTTGCGCCTCTGCCACTATTGAGAGCGCCAAAGAGGTTTTCCCGCTTGACTCGGGACCAAAAATCTCAATAATTCTGCCGCGTGGGATGCCACCAACCCCCAGCGCCAAATCAAGCGAAACCGAGCCGGTTGGAATAACAGCAACATTGAGATCCTTAACTTGTCCCATTTTCATAATTGAGCCAGCGCCAAACTGCTTTTCAATCACAGAAATTGCGGCTTCAAGCGCTCTTCTCTTTGAATCAGCAAGAGAGTCGCCTAGCGCGCCTTCTTCAACCTTTCCCTCGGTTTTTGTTCTTTTTTTCATCTAGCCTCCCAATTCTTAATTTAATTCTGAATTCATAATTACTATTTATTTGGATTGTACAATATTTCTAAAGTTTTTGCTTGTTCTTTCCCCAAACGGTTTTTTGCTTTAATTTCAAACTGATTTACACCTTCCATTAAAGCAGTCTTTTGCGAAAAATTTCCTTGATCATCAACTGGAATTATTTGATTATTGATTTCAACGATTGCTGTTTTGGAAGTTTTTCCCTCAATAACAATTTCTTTTTGATTAGTTGTCAGCTCTTTTGGCGAAGTTATTTCAATAGTTGGCGGCTTGGAAAGGTTATTTGCCGAGATTGCAACATAAGACACTATCCCGCCAACTATAATTGCTGCCAAAACACCAGCTATAAGACGCGGCGTTATAACAATGTGGTCAATAAATTTTTTCTCACCCTTTAGCCTCAAACCAAAGTCATTTTCGCCGAATTCTTCTTTGAACTCGCTGACTATTTTATCCGGATTAAACCCAAGATACTCTCCATAGCGGCGCACATAGCCAAGCACATAAATGCGGCTGGGGAACTCTTGCCAACGACCCGTCTCAATTGCTTCAAGATATTTAGAACGCACTTTGGTAGCTTCCTCTGCCTCCTCTAAGCTTATTCCTCTTTTCTTTCTCTCTGCTTTGAGTCGGCTCCCCACTGATTTTTTTCCAATAATTTCTTTGCGCTTAAAAGCCATAAAACTAAATAATAAATTAAAAATCCCCCGCAATTTCAAAAATACAACGACTAGAGTAAAATGCAATAGCTCTTTCTAGAAATTACGGCTCTTAAAACCGATATCCGGAGAACTGTCAGAAGGACCTTGGTTTTCCCCTCCGACTTCATCAATAGAATCAACTAAAATATCTCGCGGTTTCGCGCCTTGAGCTGGACCAATTATTCCTTCTTCTTCCATCAAATCCAAAAGTCGCGCCGCTCGCGCATAGCCAATTTTAAGCCGACGCTGCAGAAATGAAGCCGAGGCAACACCTGATTGAACCACTAACTGTTTGGCTTCGGGCAAAAGTTCATCGCCTCCATCTAAAGAGCTAAATCCTTTTTTACCTTTTAGCCCCGGTATTTCATGGTATTCAGTCACAGAATTGTCATAAATGGCTGAGCCCTCAGACTTCAAAAAATCAGTAACATTTTTGACATCTTTTTCAGACACAAAAGCGCCCTGAATACGCTTTGGCTTGTTAAATTCTCCGCCCAAAAACAACATATCTCCATTTGACAAAAGTTTTTCAGCACCTCCTTGGTCTAAAATAGTACGCGAGTCAACTTGCGAGGCAACTGAAAAGGCAATACGAGAAGTAATATTGGCCTTGATTAAACCAGTGATAACATCAACGCTTGGCCGCTGGGTGGCAACAATCAAATGAATTCCGGTGGCACGCGCCAATTGAGCAAGGCGAACAATTGCCGCTTCAACTTCATTTGATGCCTGCGCCATCAAATCAGCTAATTCATCAATTACCAAAGCAATATATGGAATCTTTTCGTGATAAGTGCCATTTTCAGCTGTTCCGCCTTTGCTGAATTTTTCATTATAGGACTCAATATTCCGGGAACCAACTTGCTCAAAAAGACGGAAGCGGCGTTCCATTTCCGCAATTGTCCATCGCAAGAGATTAACAGTCTTATCAACTTCACTTACCACCGGAGTCAAAAGGTGGGGAATACCATTATAGTGAGTAAATTCAACTCGTTTGGGGTCAACCAAAAGAATCCGCAGGTCTCGTGGCGAGTTTTGATAAACAAGCGACAAAAGCATTGAGTTCAAACTGACTGATTTTCCACTTCCAGTTGCTCCCGCCACCAGCAAATGCGGCATTTTTTTAAGGTCAGCCAAAATTATTTCGCCTGAAACATCAATTCCAAGCGGAAGAGATAAATTTGATTTTCTTTTGCGAAAAGTTTCTGAGTCAATTAGCTCACGCAATGATACAATAGCAGGCTGCTTGTTTGGAACTTCAACTCCTACTGCTGATTTCCCCGGAATAGGCGCTTCTACTCTAACTGGATGCATAGCCAGCGCCAAAGCCAAATCGTCTTGGCGGGCTTTGATTGTAGTCAGCTTTACTCCCTCTGCTGGTTTAAGCTCATATTGGGTCACGGTAGGACCGACATTAATTTTTCCCGGTGACACTTCCACCCCAAAATCAGCCAAAGTTTTAATTATAACTTCCACATTTTTGGCGATATTGCCGGGTTCAGCCTTGCCGGTTGACTCTTGTAAAAGCTCAATGCTCGGGAATTTCCAAGTGCCATCAGCTATCTGAGGCTGAGGAGCAGCTGGTTTTTCGCGGTCCATGCCAATATGGCGCCTAACTGCTTTAAAAACTGAAACGCGCCCTGTTTTTACACCGCTAAAATCAGAATAGGATTTACGAGCCGGCACCTGCACATTTGCTTTTTTTAAAAGTTCGGCTAACGAGATATTAAAGACAATCAACAGAGAAACCAAACAGCCAATAAACATAATTATAAAGGTAGCAATTTGCCCGATTGAATTTCTCAAAGAGACAGCAATGGAATTGCCAAAGATGCCTCCATCGGCGCCAAATGATGAAATTAATCCTGAAAAGAAAATAAGAAAAACTAAAAGTCCCCAGAAAATTATTCGGCTGCGGCGGATAAAATTCGGCTCAATCAACATCACCGCGCAAAACGCTATCCAGAAAGAGAAGAAATAAGCAACAACCCCTAAAATTAGTTTGAACCAGCCAAAAATAGTCGCACCCAAATATCCGGCGGCATTAAACTCTGCCAAAATCAAAATTAAAGCCAAGACCGCTATAACCAATCCCAAAATTTCCCGCATTACCTTGGGATTGACTGACTCTAAAAGTGAAGGATTTTTAGGTTTTCTTCCACGTTTCATCAACCTCTCTCTTTCCTTAAACATTATAGCAGAAGAGAGCGAAATTAGGAAAAATTTCTAATTTCTTTAAACCAATTCCTTTATTGGTGGGGCGCAGGGTGAGGGGCAAATCGGCCTTTTATACTTCGATTATAACCGGTATTACCATCGGACGTCTCTTCGTCTCTTCATACAAAAACTCGCCCATTTCCTCGCGGATGACCGTCTTGATAAATTGGAGGTCAACATTTTCGCGGGAAACATGACGCTTGAAAATCTCGCGGACTGTCTGGCGAGCACGATGGATCAAATCCTCCGCAGCCCGCATATAAACAAAGCCGCGGGAAATAATATCAGGACTGGTGATAATTTGGCCTGTGCGATGGTCAATAGTCAAAATCACGACAAAAATTCCGCCCTCAGCCATAGCTTGGCGGTCGCGAAGCACTATATTACCGACATCGCCCACCCCCAGACCGTCAACCATAACAAATGATGTCGGAATTCTCGCTTTCAGCACTTCGGCTTTAGTTTCAGTTAATTCTATAACTTCACCATCATCAACTACCAAAATATTTCCCTCCTCCATACCTAAAGAGCGAGCAAGTTCCGCATTGGCTTCTCGCATATAACGGTTACCATGAACAGGAATAAAAAATTTGGGATTAAGCAGACGAATCATAGTTTTCAGCTCTTCCTGATGAGCATGTCCTGAAGTGTGAATATCCATTTGCTTGTAATCAATCACTTTGGCGCCGGCACGAAGAAGATTGTCATAAACTTCAACCACACGAGCTTCATTGCCGGGAATAATGGAACTTGAAAGCACAACGGTATCGCCCTTTCTGATTTTGAAGAATTTATGCTCGCCGCGGCTCATTTTAGTTAAAGCCGAAGCGTCTTCGCCTTGAGTCCCAGTTGAGAGAATCACTAATTTATCATCAGGCAAGTGAGAAGCTTTTTGCGCTGTTAAAATAAAATTTTCAGGAACTTTCAGATACCCCAACTTGTTTGCAACTTCAATTGCAGAAATCATTGAGCGGCCCGTGACAGTCAATCTGCGGTTAAGTTCAATTGTTACATCAATAATTTCCTGAATTCGCGAGATCAAAGTTGAAAATGAAGCAATAAAAATTCTGCCTTTTGAACGGGCAAAAAGATCTTTAAGATTGGCTTTAATTTCAGCTTCAGAAATAGCATATCCCGGATTTCTAGCGCCGGTTGAATCCATTAAAAGCGCCAGTACTCCACTTTCGCCAATTTCAGCTATTTTGCCCAAATCAACCACTGGTTCATTGATCGGGGTTAGGTCAAATTTAAAGTCAGCTGTGTGCACAACTTTGCCAACAGGAGTTTCAATCACCAATCCGACGGTGTCGGGAATATTATGGTTGACTCGGAAAAAACCTACTTTAAAAATTCCCAGAGTCAATTTATCTTCTTCTGGATTGATAACTACCGTCTTGACCCTCCCTCTCATACCAAATTCATCTAGCTTTTCCTTGAGAAGACCAATGGTCAAGTTAGTGCCGTAAATTGTCGGATTGCCAATTTTTTCAATAATATAAGGAATAGCTCCGATATGGTCCATATGGCCATGAGTTAGCACAATTCCTTTAATGCGGGCGCGATTATCCTGCAAATAAGTTACATCCTGAATAACATAGTCAACTCCCGGCATATCATCTGATGGAAAGCTAAAACCAGCATCAACAATTAAAATATCATTGCCAAACTCAAGCAAAGCCATATTGCGACCGACTTCTTCTAGCCCACCCAAATGACAGATTTTCAGTGTTTTTGAGGCCTTAAAAGTTACTTGTTGCTCACCATTTGAGCTGTTTAGCTGTCTTCGCGGAGAATGATTGGAGTTTGGCTTTTGTCCTTTAGCAAAAAAAGACCCTTTGCGCCGCTGAGTAGATTTCGCTCTTGGCTGAAAATCATCCAAAGAAGCGTGAAAGACCATTGTTTTTTGGGAATTACTTCCCTGTTCGTTTTTATCCATATTTTTTATTCCTTTCTTTTCACTTGAGAACAAAAATTTTATTTAATTTTTTTAAGGGCAATTTTTATTTTTTTGAAATCCTCAAAAAGAGTTTTGCGCATTGAGCCATCATAAAGAGCAGCCGCTGGATGATAAAGCGCCATATAGGCCTGACCTTTGTACTTAAAAGCGCGACCGTGAACTTGCGATATTGTACCGATATTAGGAAGAAATCTCATTAGAGAGTGGCGGCCAAGACAAACAATAAGGCGCGGTTTAATAATTTCAATTTGTTTTTTAAGATATGACCAGCAAGCCTCAACCTCCTCTGGTTTGGGGTCGCGGTTGCCCGGTGGCCTATGCTTGACCACATTGGCAATATAAACATCTTTTCGTTTTAAACCAATTGACTCAAGCATTTCGTCAAGGAGCTTGCCGGCAGCGCCGACAAACGGAAGTCCCAGTTCATCTTCTCTCTCCCCGGGGCCCTCGCCAACAAACATAATCTCTGCGTTAATGTTGCCATCGCCGGGGACCGGTTTTTTAGCAAATTTATAAAGAGGACACTTTTGGCACCCCTTTACATCTTCATAAAGCTGAAAAATTTGCTTTTCTTTATCCAATGTTAAACCTTCGAGAACTGTTGACTCTAAACTTATTATACTTTAATACTGACAAAGCGTCAAGAGAGTGTAATTGTCCTACCATATTGGAGTTTTGGAAAAAGTGATAATTTGTAAACTCGGAACACTCTAGCCGACTTGAAAAGTAATTTTTTTACCGGCAAGTTTGGCGGTAACCTGATTGCCCTCTTTTATTTTGCCTTGGACAATTTCTGCCGCCAGCGGGTTTAGAATTTTGCTTTCAATCAGCCGCTTTAGAGGTCTGGCACCAAATAAAGGATCATAACCCTCATCAGCAAGAAGCTTTTTCACTTCATCTGAAACTACTAGATTAATTTCTTTATTTTCCTTGATATTTCGGCAGATTTTTTCTAGTTGCAAATCAACTATCTTGTGCATCTCTTCTTTTTGCAAGCGATTGAAGATTACCACCTCATCAATGCGGTTTAGAAACTCTGGACGAAAGTGTTGGCGAAGAATTTCAAACAGTTTATTTTGCAAGGCAGAAAAATCTTTGCCGTCCCACTCCAAAATTTCCTCCGAGCCAAGATTTGAAGTCATAATAATAATTGTGTTAGTAAAATTAACTGTTCTCCCCTTGCCATCAGTTAGCCGACCTTCATCCAGAATTTGCAAAAAGATATTAAAAATCTCCGGATGAGCTTTTTCAATCTCATCAAATAAAATTACTGAATAAGGCCTGCGGCGGATTGCTTCTGTCAACTGGCCACCTTCTTCATAACCGACATAGCCGGGAGGCGCGCCAATCAGTCTAGCTACCGAGTGCGATTCAGAATACTCACTCATATCAATCCGCACCAAACTATGTTCGTCATCAAAAAGCTCAAAGGCAAGCGCTTTGGCAGTTTCTGTTTTGCCAACTCCAGTGGGACCCAAAAAAAGAAAAGAGCCAATTGGGCGATTGCCCTCAGCAATACCGGCTCGCGAACGCAAAATGGCATTAGCCACCGCCTCGGTTGCTCGTTGTTGGCCGATAACCCTTTTGCTAAGATTTTCAGCAAGACGAGAGAGCTTCGCCGATTCTGATTCTAAAAGTTTGCCAACTGGAACACCAGTCCAGCCCGAGACAATTTTCGCTACGTCTTCAGCGTTGACCTCTTCGCGCAAAAGTCGTTTATCTTCAGGAATTTCGGCTAATTCTTTTTTAATCTGTGTGATTTCTTTTTCAACTTCAGGAATATCACCATATTTAATCCGGCTAGCAGTTGCTAAATCGCTTTCTGTTTCGGCTAGCTCCAGTTCCTGCTTGAGTCTTTCCTGCTTTTCATTTGCCTCTTTTAGTCGCTCAATAATTTTTTTCTCCCGACTCCAATCATTTTCAAGCGCAGAGTAAATTTCTTTTTGTTTTTTAATCTCATCTTCAATTTCGCTAAAGCGCTTCTTGGCTTGAGATGATTTATCTTTTTTGAGCGCCTCGCGTTCAATTTCAAGCTGAATAATTTTACGCTTTAAGCGATCAAGCTCAACCGGCATTGAATCAAGTTCCATCTTTAGCGAGCTTGTAGCCTCATCAATCAAATCAACTGCTTTATCAGGTAAAAATCTGTCGGAGATATAACGATTAGAAAGTCTCGCAGCCGCAACAATAGCGTCATCATTTATCTTAACGCCGTGATGGACTTCATATTTTTCTTTTAACCCGCGTAAAATTGAAATTGTGTCTTCAAGTGATGGTTCAGAAATATAAACTGGCTGAAAGCGTCGTTCAAGAGCGGCATCTTTTTCAATATACTCCCGGTACTCATTTAGAGTCGTAGCGCCAATCATATGGAGCTTACCACGAGCCAAAAGCGGCTTCAACATATTGGCGGCATCTACTGCGCCTTCGGCTTTGCCTGCGCCAACTAGAGTATGAAGTTCATCCATAAAAAGAATAATTTTCCCCTCGGATTTTTCAACTTCCTTGAGAACTGATTTTAGCCGTTCTTCAAATTGGCCCCGAAAGGCAGCGCCAGCCAAAAGCGAACCCATATCAAGACCAATAATCCGCTTATCTTTTAAACTTGAAGGGACATCGCCTTTGACGATTCTCTGTGCTAATCCCTCAACAATGGCTGTTTTACCGACTCCCGGCTCGCCAATTAAAACCGGGTTATTTTTAGTGCGACGCGAGAGAATCTGAATTGTGCGGCGAATTTCCTCATCACGGCCAATTACTGGATCAAGCTCGCCCTTTTGAGCTAGCGCAGTAAAATCCGTGCCAAATACATCTAAGGGATTCTTCTGCTCTTCCTGCCCGGGAAATTGACTCTCTCCGTTCATTTTGCCTCCCAAAATAATGTTTAAACTACCATTAGTTTAAAATAATTCTGCTTGGTTGAAAAGAGAGCCTTTGTTAGGAAGACCTATTTAGCTTTGATTTTGCTATTGTTGCGAAAAAGCAGTGTACTCAAGGCACCAAATAGAGCAATAACTGCGGCAATTTTAAAGGTGTAATTGACACTGTCAACAAAACCTTGTTTACCAGCAGTCGCGACGTCTTGGCCGGCTTGCTTCATTTTTTCAACCATTGCCAGTTGCGCTTCCTGTTGTTTTTTCGCTATCTCAGCCATCACCTGCGGATTTGAAAGCTCACGCGGCGTTAGTTCAGGAGCGCTTTGAGCGGCCACTTCTTTAGCTTCAGCCATCATTTGGTCTTTTAATTTATTTGCCAGAAGCTCTTGTGATTTTTGGTCGCTAAAACTAAAATCTTTACCGTTAATAACTTCTTTGACAATCTCTTTGCTTTGCGGGCTTAATGAAGACAAATTATCAATATGAGAACTGATATTTGTAATCATTGTCGTTTGCAAAACCGCGCCCAAAATAGCAATACCCATCACCGAGCCTATTTGTCTGGTGGTAGAGAAGACACCTGATGCACCGCCAACCTCATCTCCCGGCGCATCATAAAGAGTAATATTTGTCAGCGGCGATAAAGACAAGCCCATTCCAAGACCCATAACAACAAAAGGCAATATCAAACTTTTGACAGAAGTGTCAAGACGAAAATGGGCTATATAAAAGCTGCCAAGTGCCATAATTATCATTCCAAGCATTACAATATATTTAGCGCCAAATTTATCAGAGATTTTACCTGCCACTGGAGCAGTGAACATAATTGCTAGCGCCAATGGCACTAATACCTGACCAGTTTTAATTGCAGAATAACCCAGAATTGTCTGCAAAAATAATGGCAGAAGGAAAAATGACCCCATCATCGCAAAGCTAAGAATAGAACCAGAAAAATTACCAACAGCAAAATTACGGCTTTTGAAAAGCCCAAGATCCATTAAAGGATCTTTTTTAACTCTTGATTCATGCCAAACAAACCACGCCAGCAAAATTACTGAAAGAATAAAGAAAATTGGGATTGCGCTAATGTTGCCTATGCCAATTTTAAAACTGCCAAGGAGGAAATCTTCTTTCGCCCAGAACCAGCCATATTTTGAACCCTCAATCAAACCAAAAGTCAGCAAAAAAAGAGCCGAGGCAGATAAAATAACCCCCAAAATATCAAATGCGTGTTTCTTCTCTCTATCTTTTGATTCTTTGATGACCGCCAGAGCAAAAATAAAACCAATAATACCAACAGGAATATTGATATAAAAAACATAACGCCAAAAATCTTTAACTTGCAACAGATTGTTAAGATTAGTTCCTAAACCGGAGTCAGTAAGATAGCCGCCGATAATTGGCCCAAAAACAATTGCCAAACCCGAAACTGCGCCCCAGATACCCATTGCCATACCTCGCTCCTCTTTGGCAAAATTAGCTGAAATCAAAGAGAGAGTGGCTGGCATCATTGCCGCGCCGCCAATTGCCTGAATAATCCTAAAAACAATAAGCCAACTGACACTTGGTGCCGCGCCGCAGAGAATTGAACCTAGAGTAAACATTGTCAAGCCAATCAAAAACATCTTTTTGCGGCCAAAGTTGTCGCCTAAACGACCAAGAGTAATAAGCAAAATAGCAAAAGTTAAAAGATATGCGTTATTAATCCATTCAACTTGCGACAAATTAGCAGAAAAGCTCTGAATAATTTTCGGAATTGCCAAATTAACAACATTACCATCAAGCAAAATCATAAACAAAGCAAAACAGACAGTACCAAGTGTCCACCATTTGCGGTTTTTATCATTAATCATTGGTTTCCTCCTCTTTTTTATCTTTCTTTATTTTATTTCTCAGATTATTAATTTTTGAATTAAATTTTTCTGCAATTTTAGCCAAAACAGAATCAAGCTTTTCAGCCTTAATGATATGCAAAATTTCAGCATGGCCAAAGAATACGAATTTATCGCCACTTTTAATTTTCATTTTTTCTCTGGCTTCAGCTGGTATCACAACTTGTCCTCGCTCACCAACTGTCCCAACGCCGTAAAAATCAGTAAAAAATTTTTTCACTTTTTCTCCTTAATAGAAAAAGTATGAAATATCATACAAATCATATTAACAAACCTGTATTTTGTTGTCAAGAGCCTATCAATTATAGATTAAAGCTGGTATTTCTGCAAAAGAATAAAGGGCATTTATTTTGTTGCCAGATACATTCTAAATTGGATACCAAAATCTCTCCTCTGTTTTCAGCCGGATAATAGAAATATTTTGTATAAAGTCGCATTTGACTTCCCATAATTTCATTTGAGCGCAATTAACAAATTCTGTTTTAAATATAAGATGCTTCAAGAATATCTAGATTAAGTGTTTTAATCAGCTTGCCATTTTTGTTAATTTGTTCCTTGTCGTATTCTGGAACAGCGCCGCTATCTGCTTCTCTATCAACAACAAAATTCCGCCCATCAATTAAATATAATTTATTTTTTTGCAATATCTCGTCGTAGATTTTATCGTTGAAATAATAAAATTTTGATTGATGAATAACAAATTTTAGCGCTTTTTGATCGCCCTGTGGGTAGCCATAAATTTTAGCGATTTGAGTATCAAACGGATCATTCGGAAGCTGGGCATCGGCTTTGTAAACGCCAATTAAATCACTGCCACCCGACCAGCTGCCACGATTTTCAGTTTTATCAATAACCCCAAGATAACCAACATAGTCAAGATTGTTCCTTTTGTCTAAATCAGCTTCAAACATCAGATTATGAACGACTTCGGCGCGGCAACTATTTTCATCAGTAATTTTAATCCCGATATTGCCTACTAAGTTTTCGCCAGTAATTGACAATTTTTTGTTGTCGTACTTTTCTTTTATCGGCTGACAATCTTCCTTGGTTAGTGAGTTTTGACTTGTGATGCTGGTGTTACTCTGATTTGATTTTGGCAAGCGAAATGCAAAAGAGAAAATCAAAGATACAACTAAAATCAGCCAAAAGAAAAACCATAACCACGAACCAGAAAAAAAGCTGATTTTGATTAGTTCAAAGATAAAGATTAAAGAGAAAAACAACCAGAAAATTAAAATTATGAAAAACCAAAAGGTAAAGTGAAGCATCAAAAAGGCAATGGTCAGCGAAAGAATAATTAAAGTGGTAATAATTGCCAAGGCTTTTTGTGATAGATTTTTTGCTTTTGTTGTAATGTTCATTTAGACTCCCCAAGGAAAAATTATATATTTGAATTTGTAACCATTTTGTTCTGCTAAAGCTTTAACTTGCCCACGAATTTTTTTGTAATCAATACTGGCTTCAAGCGTTTTGCCGAAAAAATTTGATTTCTCACTTAAAACACCCTCTCGACCATTAGAACTAGCTTTGTAAGTTTCTTTTTTGAAGCCTACACCCGGAGCAAAATCATCACAGAAGACACTGAAGCCAGAGCCACTTTCTTTGATAATCTCTGTAAATTTCAGTAGTTTTTTATCGTCCAGAATCCGAAATTTAGCGGTATAGCTGACCTTGTTTTGATTAAGAAGAGTTTTCCTTTCGCCTAAGGTTGAATTAAAGACAAAAAGACCATTTTTTTTAGTTAGCTCGCCAGCAAAAGCGGACAAATATTTTTTAATATCCGAAATTAGCACTTTCATTCCAAGTTATTTTGCTCAACGTCTTTGCCGGTTTTTAATATCCCAATTTTTTTAAGCCAAGCAATAATTTTTTTAAGCATCAAAAACCTCCTTGCTTTAGATAATTTGTTTATTGCGCAGTCAATGCATTAATACTACCAAAATTATTTTAGTATGTAAAACAATAGACCAATAATAACATTTTTAACTACGAGTTATTTACATTATTTACAGTTATCTTAACAACATGTATTTTTTCCCCGTCGCCCCTGGAGTAGGAATCAATCTCTTCAATGTTGATGGTTGCACCCAAAAACCCTTCTATCATCTCTTTATTATCAGTTATTAATTTATATGAGGTGCTTTCTCTCATTTCAGCAAATATCGGTAGAGTATTGTTTTGGTCCAAGTAATTTTCTTTATATCTTTGGCAAAAATGCTTTAAAACAAATCCAGCGCTGGATGTCTGTCGATCACTGGCAAAGTCAGAAATATATATGCAGGGCTCTCCTGTTTCCTCATAAACTCCTTGATAAGCTAAAATATACGACCGAAAATGGCCATCGCGATCGACGAATTTTAAAGAAAGATTAGGTCTTTCTTTAAAGCTGTTATTGATATCTTTAGCAATTAATGCATTCTCCATATTATGCAAACCAGTTAAAAGATCTTGAGCGTCCTTATAGGCCTTGCTCTCCAAAAAAGCAGTTGACAATGTATCGGCATAGGTCAGATCGGAAACGCCCGAAGGTACTGGATCAATCTTTCTGTCTGGCAATTGCCTTATCTCCAATTTTACTCTGCCAGCCGGTGCTTTCTTTGGCCTTAATTGATATGAAGTGCTTTCAATATTATCACTATAGCTTAATGGCGCCAGCGGTATTGTCTCATTGGGCACTTGGGGCAAATTATGCAAGACATCTGAATTAAGTCCAATTTGAATTTGAGTGGTATTAACTCTGCCTTCAGGGGACGTTATTTGTTCTAAATATCTGGCAAAGAAATCACCATAGAGAAGTTCTGAAAGTTCTCCAGCTGTTACTAAATCACTTTTGAAATTTGGAGCCGCCTCTGCATTATCGCCAACTAAAATTAATTTTCTTTGATTTAAGAGGGCTTCATCAGGCAACACCTGAGAAATATCTCGCTCGGATTGCAAAAGTTCAATTAACTCAGGTACACTGTGTCCGGGAATTGGATAATTAAGAGTCATCACTGATTGAACTAGGGTTCTTCTGGTGCCATCTTCTTTTTCCTTTTGAATTGTAAATTGGGCGCATACCGGATTCATCATATAGAGGACAGCTTTGCCATCGCCAAAGGGCATACAGCAAGCAGTGTCATTTCCAGCTAAAACGCCAAAAGGACTGCTTTTGGGGTGAATGGTGGCAAGATAGCGCTCTCCTTTTTCTATCACCAAATCTCCCCTTAGCCGGCAACTATCTAATAAAGCTCTTATTTTTTCACTTGTTGCTTCATCTGGTTGGACTTCGCCGCTTAAAAATTGATTAACATTCATTGGCGGCTGGCTTTCTCTTAATAACTTATTAAGTTCAGAAAACAGCTTGGGAACATCAGCAGCTAGACCTTCAATATTTTGCTTTCTTGACCCTAAAAGCAAAGAAGCCCTTGGCGCAATTTCTAAATCTTGAATTGCACTTCGTAAATACTTACCTTTAGGGGCAATCTCATAAGAAATTTCCATTGGCGGGATAGCAGCAACTTTATCAATTGCGCCTTCTACTAGAGCATCTCTTAATTCTTCGGCAGTTAAATCTAAATTGGGAATACGATAATAGTTAGAGGGCTTTTTAGCTTCATGCAATTCGGGGTCAGTATGTGTTGCTTCGGCCTCAAAGAATCTATCCGGGCGGGCGATAAAATCATTTAAGGCGCTGGTGCTGACATTTTTTGATTTAGCAATAAGACGATACCATTCGGCTAATTTATCTTTCCCTTTTTCTTTAAGTTCAGCAATTTTAGCTAAAGTTTCAATTTCATTCTGAATTATGTTGCATTTTTCATAAAAGGCTTTTAAGCTTCTCCAGTTAGCAAAAATATCTTCATTTGATTTAAAATCAGCAATAATACTTTTTGCCTCTTCTTGGACTTGTGGAGAATATTCTTTAATTTGATTATGGATTTCTTCAAGAGTAGGAATGCCTCTGTTGGCTAAGGCATTTAAATAGTGATGAGCAGTTCCTTCCTCATAACTGCTATCATCCATCTTTACTTGCCATAAAATATTTTGGTAAAAATCTTCAACTGATAGGTCTGATTTTTTAAAGAGAGCGGCAATATCAGCAGAAGCTAAAAAGGCATCATGGCGAGAAAGATTATCTCTATCAGCATAACGAAGTAATTGCAAAGGTGAAAAACCAAGCTCCAAAAGCTCAGAAGCAGGAGCGGCATCTTGAATATTGGGGAAGGCCTCTTCGGCTAACTCTTCGGCGTTCCAGTTATCTCGTTGTAAAACGCCCTCTGGCAGTTCATTACTAAGAAGACAGGTCTGCTCGAGAATCTCTTTAAGTTTTAGATGTTCTGGGGTAATGCTCTCTTCATCTTGGCTTTCTAAATAGCGACTGTATGAGTAATGAGAAAATGGTAGACGGCTTAAAACACTAATGTCAAGACCAGCAAATCGCTCGATATTATCTAGGACTGCACTACCCTCTCCGGCATCAATTAGCTCCTCGGCGATATGGCTATCTAGGCCTTGGAAATTATAGAGGTTTTCAGCAACTGCACTAACCTCTCCGGCCTCAATTAGTTTCTTGGCAACCTCAGTATTTAGGCCTTCAAAAATGGAGAGGTGTTTGGCAACTGCCTCGCCTTGCCCAGCCTCAATTAGTTTCTTGGCAACCTCAGTATTTAGGCCTTGGAAATTAGAGAGATAATGAGCAACTGCGCTAACCTCTCCGTCATCAATTAGCTTCTCGGCGATATGGCTATCTAGGCCTTGGAATTTATAGAGGTTTTCAGCAACTGCCCGACCCTCTCCGGCATTAATTAGTCTCTCGGCGATATCTTTATGGTCTAGGCCTTGGAATTTAGAGAGATTTATAGCAACTGCCCGACCCTCTCCGGCATTAATTAGTCTCTCGGCGATATCTTTATGGTCTAGACCTTGGAAATCATAGAGATAATAAGCAACTGCCCGACCCTCTCCGGCACCAATTAGTCTCTTGGCGATATCTTTATGGTCTAGACCTTGGAATTTAGAGAGATTCCCAGCAACTGCCCAACCCTCTCCGGCACCAATTAGCTTCTCAGCGATATAGCTATCTAGGCCTTGGAAATTAGAGAGGTTTTTAGCAACTGCCCGACCCTCTCCGGCACCAATTAGCTTCTCGGCGATATGGCTATCTAGCCCTTGGAATTTAGAGAGGTTTTCAGCAACTGCACTACCCTCTCCGGCACCAATTAGCTTATCGGCGATATCTTTATGGTCTAAGCCTTGGAATTTAGAGAGATAATCAGCAACTGCCCGACCCTGTCCGGCACCAATTAGCCTCTCGGCGATATATTTATGTTCTAAGCCTTGGAAATTAGAGAGATAATGAGCAACTGCCCAACCCATTTCGTTATCAATTAACTTCTCAGCGATATGTTTATGGTCTAGGCCTTGGAATTTAGAGAGGTTCTTAGCAACTGCCCAACCCTGTCCAGCCTCAATTAAGCTTTGGGCAATGTCGCTATCACTAATTTTTAATTGATGTTCATCTCTAAAATGAAGAGCACCTCTTATGTCTCCTTCCATCGCAAGTCTAAAGACTTGTTGCTCTGCTTCTTTGGTTTCTTGATCAACTTGTTCTTCTGCTTCCTGATAATCCTTGGCTTCGCCTGAACCAATCTTTTGTTGCAGTTTTTCTGCTTCTTCTTGCGCTTCTTGGAGACTATATTTTTCTTCTTCTGCCATATGCTTATTATACCAATTAATTTATATTATGATCGTTTTTTCTATTTTATCATTTTAGCTAAACATTGTATAATTTCTTTTTTTGTGGGGGCGCTACCCAAAACTACCCTGCAAATTATGGCTGTCGGATTTTAACTAAATCGCCAATTTTTATTTTATATTCTCGGGCTAAACCGACATTAATTTCCAAAGCTTTGTCTGCTGCTCCCAAATACTTAAGAAGGGCAACCGAAAATTAACAACCTACATTGGGAGATATTTTTTAACAAACGATGGATAATTGCTTGCTATGCTATTAATTCGTCCAAATCTTGTCCAAGTTCTATTGAGCACGGGCTTTCTGGGTTAAAAACAACCGCTCTTTCAAAATCAAGGGGCTTCATGCTTTTGATGGCTAACCGGCCATTTTTATCAGTGCTAAATTCAATCATAAAGTCTTTAAGCCGCCACGGTTTATCAAAACCAACATCTCTTCTGATTGTTTCTGCGATATTCCGCATTCTTTCTAGAGCATCTTGCAGGATATTTTTTTGGTTATCGGCAGATACGCTTTGGGCTTCAAAATACTCTTTGATTTTGCGCCCTGGTATGCCTTCAATTCTTTCTAAAATAATAAAACCTTGCTGCCCTTCAGTAAAGATACGGGCAACTGGTTTTGGTGCATCAATCCCTAGTTTTTTCAAAAGCAAAAGCGCTTCAAATTCATCAATCGGGCCTTGTTGTTTTTCCAATACAACATTCTTGATGATTACTGTTTTCCCTGCAATTTTTAACTCAAAAACTGCTTCATTAGGATAAGGGCTGTTTGCATCAGCAATTTTCAACGCCTTGGCTCGTTTTAGAAGATTTGCTCCAATATCATTAGTATTAAAAAACTCAATTAGCTCATCTCTCATTTCAGCTGATTCGTCGGTGCTAATTCGCATTTCAAGCGAATCGTTGATTTTGTGTGTAGTGAATTCATGTTGATAGTTTTTTAACTCCCTAAAATAGAAATGTCTAGAAATAGCCATTTGGCAAAATCTAAAAGCTAACCTTTCAAGCGGCGCTGTTGGCTCAGCGTAATGAAAGAGCCGTGTCTCTCCTTCTTTGCCTTCTGCGATATATAACCCTTCTGCTGAATTTTCATCTTTTGCATTATGCTCAATTGTGTCGACAATTTGATCACGTTCACTCTCAGAACCTTCAAGTCCAAGGATAGTTCGGTTACGTTCTTCAGCACTCAGTAATCTAATCATTTTATCCCATTCTTCTCTGCTTATCCCGAGTATAGACAAGATATCTTCAGCGATACTACCTCTATAGCCGGTGTCAAAGTAAAGAGCATGCTTGGCGTCTCTTATGTTTTGATTTAAATAAATTCTTTTTGTTTCAGGATCGAGACCAGAAATAAAATTTCTTGGATAGACTAAATAGGTTGGTGGTTCAGGTAATTCTTGCTTTTTACCTTTACGAGTTAAAATAAAACGACGAGCCGCAATTTGAGCATTTCTGCCAATATATGCATAGACACCATCTCTGCCTAAAAAGACCTCTTGGACTGTTCTTTGTCCAATCCTTTTAGCATCAAATTCAAGGTATAGTTTTTCATAGTAATTTACATCAACATTTAAGACCTGAAGAAACCGTTCGTTGGCAAAATCAAGAGCTCTTGATACATCAACAGGCTGTTTTTGTGCTTCTGAGAGAGCAATATAATCAGCTACAAGGCGGCGGTATTGAGACCAAATGCTGCCAAATTCATTAACTCGCCCAACCATTCTTCTTGCATATTTTTCTCCAAATTGTGAAGCAAGGCGATCCTTTAATTTCTGAATTTTTGACTCTATTGTTTGGGCAACTTCAGCAAAATCTCCACTGCGTTCACGAATCATTCTATTAATTTCTACAGCCCGTCTATGGGCTTCAGTTCCCTGTACAGTAGAAGTTGCATGTTGCATATCGCCAGCAATTTCAGCATAGGGGTTGTTCTCGAGTACTCCTTTTATTTTTGGTTTGATGTTGGCAATATATTCAAGAAGCTGTTTAGCATTTGCTTCGCCAACAAGACCTAATAAATCTAAATCCTTAATCTTCTGGGCGACTGTGTAGTGATTAGCACATGCTTGCAAAAGAGTGAATGCCTGTTCTTGGTCAACCTTGATTGAGGTAAAATTTTCAACAATTGCATCAGCAATATCTATATCATCTGCGATCTGTTCTTGGTAATTTGCCAACAATTCTCCCGGAAGACGATCTTCGAACCTTTGGGCATATTGAACCACTTGAAATAAATAGCCAGCCTTAATTAGTTTCTCGGCAATCTCAGTATTTAGGCCTTGGAATTTATAGAGATTCTCAGCAACTGCCCAACCCTCTCTGGCATTAATTAGTCTCTCAGCGATATGGCTATCTAGGCCTTGGAAATTAGAGAGGTTTATAGCAACTGCCCAATGATATCCGGCACCAATTAGCTTCTCGGCAACCTCAGTATTTAGGCCTTCAAAATTGGAGAGATGTTTGGCAACTGCCTCGCCTTGCCCAGCCTCAATTAGTTTCTCGGCAACCTCAGTATTTAGGCCTTCAAACTTGGAGAGATATTTGGCAACTGCCTCGCCTTGCCCAGCCTCAATTAGTTTCTCGGCAACCTCAGTATCTAGGCCTTGGAATTCATAGAGATTTATAGCAACTATCAAATGATATCCGGCATCAATCAGCCTCTCGGCGATATGGCTATCTAGGCCTTGGAAATTAGAGAGGTTTTCAGCAACTGCCCGACCCTCTCCGGCACCAATCAGCTCCTCAGCGATATGGCTATCTAGGCCTTGGAAATTAGAGAGGTTTTCAGCAACTGCCCGACCCTCTCCGGCACCAATCAGCTTCTCAGCGATATGGCTATCTAGACCTTGGAATTTAGAGAGGTTCTCAGCCACTGCCCGACCCTCTCCGGCACCAATTAGTCTCTCAGCGATATGGCTATCTAGGCCTTGGAAATTAGAGAGATAATGAGCAACTGCGCTAACCTCTCCGGCATCAATCAGCTTCTCGGCGATATGGCTATCTAGACCTTGGAAACTAGAGAGATTCTTAGCAACTGCCCAAACCATTCTGGCACCAATCAGTTTCTCAGCGATATGGCTATCTAGACCTTGGAAATTAGAGAGATTCTTAGCAACTGCCTGAACCTCTCTGGCACCAATTAGCCTCTCGGCGATATATTTATGGTCTAAGCCTTGGAATTTAGAGAGATTCTCAGCAACTGTCCAAACCATTCTGGCATCAATCAGCTTCTCAGCGATATGGCTATCTAGACCTTGGAAATTAGAGAGATTCTTAGCAACTGCCCAAACCATTCTGGCACCAATCAGCTTCTCAGCGATATGGCTATCTAGGCCTTGGAAATTAGAGAGATTCATAGCAACTGTCCAACACTCTCCGTCATCAATTAGCCTCTCAGCGATATATTTATGGTCTAAGCCTTGGAATTTAGAGAGATGACGAGCAACTGCCGCACCTTTTCCAGCCTCAATTAGCTTCTCGGCGATATATTTATGGTCTAAGCCTTGGAAATTAGAGAGATAATGAGCAACTGCCCAACCCTGTCCGGTATCAATCAGCCTCTCGGCGATATCTTTATGGTCTAAGCCTTGGAAATTAGAGAGGTTCTCAGCAACTAAATCACCTTTTCCAGCCTCAATTAAGCTTTGGGCAATGTCGCTATCACTAATTTTTAATTGATGTTCATCTCTAAAATGAAGAGCACCTCTTATGTCTCCTTCCATCGCAAGTCTAAAGACTTGTTGCTCTGCTTCTTTGGTTTCTTGATCAACTTGTTCTTCTGCTTCCTGATAATCCTTGGCTTCGCCTGAACCAATCTTTTGTTGCAGTTTTTCTGCTTCTTCTTGCGCTTCTTCTAAATTGTATCTGCCACCCTCACTCTCATTCATATGCCACCCCCCTATTTATTATTCAAATTTAATTTTCCAATCAAATATCTTAATACAAATATATCATAAAGAAATTGCATTAAAAACAACAATATCTTGTGCCGGCTTTGGTGGCAATAGAATATTGTTACTTTTTAATGCGTCTTCAAAATGCACAAATTTCCAATGTTTGTGTTTGCGATAGAGCACAATTTGTTAATAAATTTATAGAAATCTGAACTCTCTATCGTGCTTACTCTGCTTTTTTGATTGAGAGAGCAACGCGGCCACGGTCGGGATCAATTGAAATGACTTTGACTTTAACTTTTTGACCAACTTTGAGAACACTAGAAACTGATTCTATTCGGCGATTCTCAATTTCAGAAATATGAACCATCCCGTCTTTGCCCGGCATAAACTCAACTATCGCCCCAATTTCCTTGCCGGAATTTCTATCTTTTTGAATACTAACAACCTTACCTTCATAAACCTTGCCAACTTCTGCCTCACGCGTTTGACCTTCAACTAAGCCCTTGGCAATTTGTGCCGCTTTTGAATCAGCCGAAGAAATCAAAACTGTACCATCTTCTTCAATATCAACAGCAACAACTTCTTTGCCTCCAGCTTGAGTTATTATTCCTTGAATATTTTTGCCACCCGGACCAATAAGCTCCCCAATTTTAGCCGGATTGATGTTAACCTTAATAATTCTAGGAGCGTACTCCGAGAGCTCAGCACGTGGTTTGGGAATAGTTTGCTCAATCAAATCTAGAATTTTAAGCCGGCCGGCTTTGGCCTGCTCAAGAGTTGATTTAATCATTTCAAGCGAAAGTCCATCCATTTTGACATCAAGTTGAATTGCAGTAACCCCATCACGCGTACCAGCGACCTTAAAATCCATATCACCGCCGAAATCCTCAATTCCCTGCAAATCAGTTAATATGGCAAATTGATATTTATCATCTTCCAGAATTCCTTCAATCGCCCCTTTCTCGCCTTTAGGTTGCGTGACCATACCCATAGCAATCCCGGCAACTGGTTTTTTAATCGGCACACCCGCATCCATTAAGGCAAGAGTTGAACCACAAGTTGCAGCCATTGAGGTTGAACCATTTGAGGAGAGAATTTCAGAAACTAATCTAATTGTATAAGGGAATTCTTCTCGTGAAGGCAAAACGGGCAAAAGCGCTTTTTCTGCCAAAGCACCATGGCCAATTTCACGACGAGATACTGAGCCAACACGCCTCACCTCTCCAGTTGAAAATGGCGGAAAATTGTAAAAATGCATATAACGCTTGGTCGTCTCTTCTTCCATAGTATCAATAAACTGCTCCATTGCAGGCGAAGCCAGCGTTGCAGTGGTCAGAGATTGTGTTTCCCCACGAGTGAAAAGCGCGGAGCCATGAGTTCTGGGCAGATAACCAACCTTACAAGTAATCGGGCGGATATCAGTCAATCGGCGGCCATCAGGGCGAATACCGCTAGAGAGAATTATTTTCCGAATTTCTTTTTGTAAATTTCTATTAAAAACCTCTTCAAGATCAGCTTGTTTGTATTTGCCTTCAAAAGCAACTAATACCTCTTCCTTCAAAGCCTCAAGCTCAACTTCTTTTTTTTGAGCTTCGCCTTGAGCCAAAATTTTGCGGACTTTTGAGCCAACATATTCTTGAACCGCTTTTTCAATTTCAATGGTATGGTCTATCGGCGCAAGACGGTCCTCGCGGATAAAATCTTTTTGAGCTTCAATCAATTCTTTAATTGGGCCTTTAGCAAATTCAATTGCCTCAATAATTTTTTCCTCTGACACTTCTTTTGCGGCTGTTTCAATCATCAAAACTCTCTCTTTTGTACCAACTACAACTAAATCAAGTTCACTTTCGGCTGTTTCTGGAACACTGGGGTTAATCTTCAACTGACCGTTAACCAAGCCAACGCGAACTCCACCAATTGGTCCTGCAAATGGAGCGGGAGATTGACTGACCGCCGCAGAAGCAGCTAAAAGAGCCAAAATGTCAGGGTCGTTTTCTTTATCATAAGACAAAACAGTAATGATTACTTGGACCTCATGGCGAAAATATTTGGGGAAAAGCGGCCGCAACGGGCGGTCTACCAAGCGTGAAATCAAAACAGCTTGCTCTGAAGGCCGACCCTCTCTTTTAACAAAGCGAGAACCAGAAATCTTGCCTGAAGCATAAAACCTCTCCTCATACTCAACTTGTAGAGGCATATAATCAACTTCAGCTGGCTTTTTCCCAACGACACAAGTCGCAAGTACGGTTGTACCACCTGATTGAGCTACTACTGCTCCATCTGCTTGTTGTGCCAGCTCTCCAGAGGAGAGTATAATTTCTTGATCTGCTACTTTAAACTTTTTCTCTATTTTTTCCATACTGTTTTGAGTCCTTGGAATCAGAGATCGAAGTCCGCCTTCGCTCTCAATATTCAACATCGGATTAAAGAAATTTCAGGTATCGACCATCGAAATATCCGTGTTTTTCGTGATGCTCCGGCCGGATTTCAGCCTTATAGCCTCAATACAGACACCAATTCTCTAATCCCAAGCGACTCCTCCAATTAATTTTTCAATTTTACAATTTTTAGACTTAAGAGACTAACTGCCAACAGGCAATTTATAACTTAAATATTCAGCTGCCGAAATTTGTTTTTTGTTCATTGACAGCTTCTGCCTGCTACAGCCTATGCCTTTAATTTCAAAGATTTAACAATCTTCTCGTATTTTTCTGGTTCAGCCTTTTTAACATAATTTAAAAGCCGTCGCCTCTTGCCTACCATTATAAGCAGTCCACGGCGGGAATCATAGTCGTGAGGATGAGCTTTAAGATGTTTAGCTAAAGCCGCAATTTTAGCAGTAAAATTTTCAATCTGAAAATCAACCGAACCGGTATCTTTACCTCTCGTTTTTTTGGCAGGTTTGGTGCTTTTACCCTCCTGTTTGGCTGATTCTGCAATCTTAACAGGAGCAGCTTTGGCCGCCGCCTTTGTCTTTTTATCCGACAAAACTTTTTTTTCGTCTGAAGCGTCTGCCTTTTGCTTGCTTGCCGACGAAACAGAACGAGACATAGATTGTGATTTTTTCATATTAATTTATTTTTACCAGAAAATTATTCTTTGTTCAATAGCAAATATTCTTCACCACTTAGTTTCTGGTTTTCTTTCTTCTTTTTGTCCTTCATATTTCTCTCTAATCGGCAAATCAGATGCCTCTTCAATTTCATGTTTTTGCTGGTCAACTTCAAAGGGCGATTTTGACACATCTTCTCCACCAATTCTTTTAATTTCTTCTTTTGTTATTTTTTCTGCCGATTCTTCTTTGTACATTGGAGCTTCCTCTTCTGAAAGCGGCGCAAAATTAACAGGATTAGCAGCTGCTTCAGCGTCTTTTTTGTCCTGAAAAGAACGAATCTTCTGAAGAATATTATCTTCTAAATCCCTAAGGCGGCCTTCAAGATGAAAAGCTGCTGCGGCTTCATGTCCTCCGCCGCCAAAAATTTCCGCAATTTCTGCTACATTAAACCCTTTGGCAACTGAGCGCAGCGAGCCATGAACCTGATTTTCTCGCTCGGATAAAAGCAAGGCAAAATCAACTTCAGCCGCTGACTTCAAAAGCTCATCTAATACTCCACTTAAAGCTCCCTCATCAGCATTGGCTTTCTCTACATCTTCCTCAGTGACAGAAGACCATAAAAATCGGTGGATTTTATCTTCTTTTACTGAAGACAAAATTGTCCCCCAAAGCTTTAAGGTTCCAAGAGTTTTGGTTTTATAGAGATTTTTAATAATTTCCTGCTGACGCCCTCCTGCCGCAACCAATTGAGCTGCCACAGTTAACGATTTTGGCGTGGTGTTAACGTTTTGAAAACTTGAAGTATCATAAATCAAACCAGTCAAAAGAGCAGTAGCTACATCTTTATCAATCAAATGCATATCTTTTGAAAGCGCTTCAAGCAAAGATACAAGAATTTCCGCAGTTGAGGTGGCAGTTAGTTCTATCCAGTTTACTTTCCCAAAGCGCTCATTGGACGGATGATGGTCAATATTGATTGTAGGAACTTCATAAAAGATATCCGCGGGCTGAGCAATTGATCCAAGCCGCTCAAGATTAGGCGTGTCAACGACAATTATCAGGTCAAATTCAGAACCGCTGGATTTCACCGAAACGTCATCTTCGGAAAATTTCCCATCCTTGGGCGTAACAATAATATCAATAGTATTCTCTTTTTTATTTCTCCTGTATCCAAGTTTATCAAGCTGAGCATTTTGCAAACTTAAGGAGATAATAAGGTCGCGTGTGAATTTAATCTCAGACGAAATACTGTCAATGTGAGGCAAGAAAGAAAAAACATGGTTGGGAGAATCGGCACAGGCAAGGGAAACTTGTTTGTTAAGTTTCTCCAGAGCAATTTTAAGTGCCACAAGACAACCAAGAGAGTCACCATCCGGGTTTTTGTGGGATACAACCAGAATATTTTTTGCTCCCTTGATTAATTCAACTATTTGTTGCTTGGGTGTGGCTTCCATTTGACATTAGTTTTTAGGGGTTGCATTAAAGTAACAAAACCACGGGGAGTTGTCAACAGAGAAAAAATAGGATAACATCTTAGTATAAGATACTAAAAATTAATAAATTTTAGATTTTTATTCATTAATTTTACTGGAGGCTATTATGCCAATCACAAAGTCGGCAATCAAAGCAAATAAGCAGTCAGCAAAAAAACGACTACAGAATCTCAAAAAAAAGCGTTTACTTAAAGAAACAATAAAAAAAACCCGCTCGGAAAAAGACCTTGCTAAAGCCCAAAGCGTAATTGATAAAGCCGCAAAAACAAAATACATTCACAAGAATAAAGCAGCGCGGCTAAAATCACGATTGGCAAAAAAGATCTCAGGAAAGAAGTAAATTAGGATTCACAGAAGTTCTCCCAGAAGTTCTGCTCAAGCGGCGCATACTTCCTATAATCTCGGCTTGTATGCCGTGCAAAACAATTTTAGCATGACAACCAAGCCAACAGGCCTGCGATAGTTTATTCAAGGGTATTGGCTCAAAGTATCCTGCCAAAACATGCTAAAATATAAGAGATGGGCAAGACTAGATGGATTTATTTTGCTAATTTAGCCTATGAACTTGGGAAGTGGGCTTTTGCTATTGTTATTGTCGGCACTTTGGTCCATTATTTTCTTTTTACCATTTTTGTCATCTCAGGACCCTCAATGGAACCAGAATTTCACGATGGCCAGATTGTTTTGGTTTCTCGCATAGGGCTCTTTACCGGCAAATACTCCCGAGGCGACCCTATGGTTTTGAAATTTCCGGGTGACCCAGACCACAAAAAATACATCAAGCGTCTGATTGGATTGCCGGGAGAAGAAATTACAATTAAAGACAACACGGTCTATATTAACGGCAAAAAAATTTATGAAACTTATGTTCGGCCGGTAGATGAGCAGTACGCTCCGTATTACTATGAGCGGCCGGAGTGGGAAGAGGAAGCTGCTGCCCTACATCGGCAAAACCGGGTTCTAATCAAACCTGATATGACCGTTAAGCTCGGTCAGGACGATTATTTTTTAATGGGAGATAATCGCGAAAATTCAAACGATTCACGCAGATGGTACCCGGCAAGCAAATCTGACCTTGTCGGACCAGTCAGATTTATTCTCGGTCAAATAACAACCCGACAGGACTGCACAGGATTTTGCCTACCCTCATTCACACTTAAAGGCTGGGGACCGGTGGTTAATCCCTATTATGGGGGATAATTAGTCGGTAGCCGGTGGTTAGTGGTAGGTGAACAAACGACTAATGACCAACGACTAACTATCTCACCAGCGGGTCACTTGAAGCATTAAATGATTCGCCCAAAAAATCAATAATAGGCAATAAACTCTTGGCAAAATTCTCCGCTCCTTCTATTTTCCCTGCATAGTCATACCATTCAGGCAAAACAAAACTTGCCTCAACAAAACGAGCAGCCCATGCCGCTTCTACCCCCATAGCCACTGCATAAGGCAAATATTGCTCAAACAGCTCATCATGGCCACGAATTGGCATATTTTCTTCCAAAAAGTTTCTAAACTTTAGCCACTCAAGTCTAACTTTTTTCCCAAGATTAGAAAAACCAGTTAAATCCGGCGCTAAATTAATCATCAACACCCCTAGAACAATCAAAGAAAGCCACAAAAACAAAACAAATTTCGGGTCAGGAGAATAAAAGGCAAAAAACAGATAGCCAAAAAAACCCAAGAAAAAACTGCCTATGCCAATCATCCGATATTTCAGATGAAGCCGGGCAGGATTGTCAACAAAATATCCCAAAGCCTTTCCTTCTTCATAAACCCCGAGATAAACCAGAGCGAGTTTGCGCGAAAATAGATGACGAGAAAGCCGCGCTTCAACATCAACTGTCTCAACTTTGCGCTGTTTAGGCAAAAAAATCTTTTCAATCAAAATTCTCTCAAAGGGTTTGAGTTTATATATATCTTGATGGCTTATTTCTTTCCGGTAAATGACAAAATCATCTCCCCGATTATAGATTTCAATAAAACCTCGCTGCGCCAGATCAATTAAAGTAGCCATAATTGCATGAGGAGTAATGTGACCATAATTTAAGATGCTTGCCAATCCCGGCGTAATATTGTTGGGCGGGGTGTCTCTTGACCCTGAAACATGCTTTTGCAAAACTTGCAGCCGCGAGCCAAAAAACATCACTAGCACAATCATCAAGGCAATCGGCGGAAGAACTACTCCGCCAATTACCCAAACCCAACCTGAAACTGAATTAAAAGTACGCTCTATCTCCTGAGAAACAGGCAAATTAAAATAGCCCTTGGGGAACTGAGCAACAATTGTAACAGTTGAAGATGGTCCGGCATTAGCTGCCTCATAAACAATTTTATCGCCTTCAAGTTGCGCTCTAATTGGTGTTGCACCGTGGACAGCAATAATCTGCGGACTGCTGACTAGGCGATTAATTTTTTTAGGTAAATTAACAACAATTTGCACATCCTGATAAGTCCCAGTTGGTTCGCTTAAAACAACAAAACGCAACTCATCCATATCAGTCCGGGGAGCAATTGATGTATTTGCTTTTTTCCCATTAATATAAAGAGAGCCGTTATCTTTAGCGTCAATTGTCAAATAAAAAGCATAAGGCGATTTAGATGTGTTTTGTGATTCGTCAACCGAGGCGGAAACTTTAGGCAAACCAATATTTTTTTGATTAACCAGCTTGACCCCGGCAAAAATAAAAAGGCCAATTATTGAGAAAAAAATAAGTTTTCTAGTATATATTCCAATGACCATTTTTATTTTTACATTTTGCAGATGTGTTTTCTATTTTTGCTTTGCGAATAAATATGCTTTCCCAGTTTCGTAACTTAAAATCTACAAAGAACGCGCCTGTCAAATGTTGAGGATAAGTTCTTTAAGTCCCTCTTCTGGTTCTATTTTACCAGTTTTGATTTTCACATCAATTTGTATCATTGTTTTGTAAATCCGCGATAAATCCTGCCAACTAAATTTTCTGGCAAAAGAAGCGGCTTTATTGGCTTGAAAATAAGAAAGACCAGTTCTGTCGCCATCTTTGACTTGGGCAATGAGACGATATTGATAATTAACCATTGCTAGAATTCTAAGCGGCGGCTCACCCGACAGAAGAAGATTTTCAAGCTCGCTGATAGCTGTCTTTTTGTTGCCACTTGCAAGAGCATCAATCATTACAAAAATATTGCTGGTGATATTTTTAGCGACAAGAAGTTCAACATCGTTTTTGGTGATAGCGCGCTTGCCAGCGTAACTTATAAGTTTGTCAATCTCGTTTGAGAGCTGCCAGAGATCATCAGGGCAGGCCATAAAAAGAGCTTCTACGGCATCATTTTCAATTTTCCCTCCCCTGTCGGCGACTTCTCGCTTGATAAAGTTTTTAGTTTGAATCGGCGATAATTTTTGAAAATTCTGGGAGACTTTGGGTTTGGTAAGGGCCTTAAAAAGTCCTAGACGTTTGTCCGGCTCCCCTTTTTGGGTAAAGACGACTACGGTTGAATCAGGAATTTTCGGCAGAAATTCTTTGGTTTTATCAAGAATTTCATGACTTGGACAAGAAAAAATATTCTCCACAATAATTAGCCGGCTGGTGGCAAGAAGTGGCATAGTCTGGGTTTGGACAACAAATTCTTCAAAATTAAAATTCTCGCCTTGAAGAGAAATAAGATTTAAATCCCCGCCTGCCGCCTTGAGATATTTTTCCTTCAGCTCCCGCAGTTTGCGGGCAAGCAAATAGTCATTATTTCCGTAGAAAAATAGAATCATAAAAATGTCCAATGTCTAATGTCTAATGTCTAATAAAATTTCCAATGTCCAATTTTGTAATTTTGTCATTTGTCATTTGGCATTTTATTAGTCATTAGCCATTAGGAATTCGTCATTTATCAAAACAACGCTTCCTGCTGCCCTATTTCTCTTTTGCTTTTTGGTATCCTTTTAATCAAGGATTTGAAGCGGAATTTCTCAAGAAATTTAATCACTTTGTCAGCGTCAAAATCATGTAGAACTGCGCTTTTAAGCTTAAAATTAAGTGGCACATCGGTGCGAATCTTGGCTAAATCATATGATAAAAACGCCTCCTTCTTGCCATCAATTAATTTTTGTAAAATGCTTTTTGAAAATTTTTCCTCAATTTCTTTGGGATTTTTTTCAACAATTTCATAAATTTTTTTAACCGAGCCATATTCTCTAAGCAGCGCTAAAGCGGTTTTTTCGCCAATTCCCTTGACACCCGGAATATTATCAGATGTATCGCCAGAGAGAGCTTTATAGTCAACAATTTGAGCTGGCAAGAGACCAAATTTACCGCGCACTGCACTTTGGTCATAAAGAGTTTCTTTGACCGCCCCCATCGCCGGCATAGCAATTTTGGTACGATCGTCAACTAATTGCAAAGTATCTTGATCGCCGGTAACAACAATTACTTCGCCTGTTCCCAAATCGCCGTTAATTTTTCGCACCAAAGTACCGATAATGTCATCCGCCTCAAAACCTTCTTTTGTTAAAAGCGGAATTTCCATCTCGGCCAAAAATTCCCAAACAGCCGGAATTTGATCATAAAATTCCTGCGGCGGCTTGACGCGTTTGGCTTTGTATTCTTCAAAAATTTTATCGCGAAATGTCGGACCCTTCACATCAAAAGCCACAGCTAAAAATTCCGGCTGGAATTTTTCAATTGTTGAGAAAAGAATTGAAATAAAACCATAAATAGCATTGACCAATTTACCGTCTATCTCAAAACGAGGCATAGCGTGATAAGCCCGATGTAAAATCGCATTGCCATCAATTAAAACAAAAATTGGTTTCTTCATAAAAAGATAGTTTAACAATTATACGATTGCACAATTAAGAAAATTTGACAATTTATTTTGAAGCAGAAAAGTATAAAACTACCGCGGCAAGCAGATTGACTAATACAATAATTTTTATCAGCTGTCTCTTAATTTAGCACCAAATTTTTCTTCCAATTTCAAAATGATTTTTTTAATCTGCTCGTCGGCTTCGCTGTCGGAAAGTGTTTTACTGGGAGATTCAAGCCAAATATGATAAGCGACATTTTTCTTGCCAACGCCAAATCTATCAGATGAAAACTCATCAAAAAGCTCGGCCAAAATGACCATCGGCGAAACATCTAATATTGAATTTTTAATATCTAATGCCGAAACATCTCTATCAACCACAAACGCCAAATCTCTTTTCACCGGCGGGAACTTGGAAATCGGCCTGTATTTAATGTCTCTTTCGGAAACATTAAGCGATAAATTTTTAAACTTCATCTTTAAAAGAGCGTTGCTTAAATCAACTTCGGCTACTGAGACAGACGGCTTTTTGACCTTAAAGCGCTCTAGCTCATCGCGATCAATTTCATAAATTTTGAATTCATCCTCTAAGATGCCAAATTCTCGGCAAAATTCTTTAACAATCGCGCTTGCCTTGCGGGTTGATTTTCCAGAAGTTGCAATTGCCAAATTCGTCCTTTCTCCCTCCGCACTAAAAACATTTCCAATCTCAAAAATTTCAATGTCATCAAAACTTGGGTTACGGGCAATTGATTTCAAAAGTCCGGGAATTAAAGAATTGCGCAAATATCTGTTTTCTTCCTGTACTGGATTGGCAACCTCAACCAAATTCTTTGCGTCAATTTTAGCGGCGACAACATCATCTTGCGACAAAAAAGAATAATTAAGCACCTCATCAAGCCCCAGTCCCGCCAAAAAGTCCTTGATTGCTTCTTTTTTGTGAAAATTACTTGCTTTAGGCTTTTTGCTGCTTCTTTTCAGAGGTTCAGGTTTAATTTTTTCAAGGCCGTTGATTCTAGCAATTTCTTCAACTAAATCTTGCCAAACCTCTAAATCATGCCTCCAGCTCGGGACAATTGCTTTGCCTGATTCAATTTTACAGCCCAGCGATTGTAAAATTTTATCTACTTTTTCTTTTGAAAAATTTTGCCCGACAAGACGGTTGATTTTTTCATACTCAATGCCAATTTCAATCTGCTGACTTGCTTTTCCAGCCTTAACTGCACCTTGAAGAACTTTACCTCCGGCAATTTCTAAAATTAACTGCGCCGCGCGGTCAAGGGCATATTCAACACCCCCATCATCCACTCCCCGCTCAAAACGATAACTCGCCGCAGTCACAAGCCCCAACAATTTTGATGTTTTACGAATTGACTTGCGATCAAAAACCGCCGCTTCAAGAACTATATCAACGGTTGAATCATCAACCTCGCTATTTTTTAGTCCCATCACTCCAGCAATAGCAATCGGACGTTTACTATCTGAAATCACTAACATTTTGGGCAAAAGCTCGCGCGGCTGGTCATCAAGCGTAACCACTTCTTCGTTTTTTTCAACTTCACGGACAAAAATTTGCCCGCCTTCAATTTTCCCGGCGTCAAAAGCATGCAGAGGTTGCCCAAATTCAAGCATTACATAATTGGTAACATCAACAATATTATTAATTGGCTTGGCTCCGCAGGCAATAAGTTTTTCGCACATCCACGCAGGCGATGGACCGACTTTTACTCCCTTTATCACTCGCGCCAGATAAAAAGGACATAAGTCCGATTTAATTTCAACTGAAACCTGATTAGTAGCTTTTTCTCCCTCTTCTTTTAATTTCAGTCGGGGTTTATCTAATTTTTTTAAATTAGCAGCAGCTAAATCCCGCGCCAAGCCAAAATGGCTTAATAAATCGCCGCGGTTTGGGGTAACTTCAGTCTCAAGAGTATCATCTTTAATACTTTCAACTTCACTGCCAAGAGAAGTAATAAGGTCAGCAATTTCGTCAATTGACTTATCGGTTTTGTAAAACTCTTTTAGCAAGCTAATTGAATACTTCATGATTTTTTCAAAATTGCCTTAAAAATCTTAAATCATTTCCAAATAATTGCCTGATGTCCTGTATTTTGTATTTCTTCATCATCATTCTGTCGGGCCCAAAACCAAAAGCAAAACCGCTCCAAACTTCTGGGTCAAGGCCCATATTTCTCAAAACCTTTGGATGAACCATACCACTCCCCACTAACTCCATCCATTCCTTAGAATTACGCTCTGTTGAGCTTCCCATTTTTATGTCAATGTCATAACCCGGCTCTACGAAAGGATAATGATGCGGCCTAAATCTATATTCTACATTTTTGCCATAAAGTTTTTTTATTGTATATTCCAAAACCCAAAATAAATTTGCCACAGTTACATTTTTATCAATATAAAGTCCTTCAAGCTGATAAAAAGTAGTTTCATGACTTTGATCAGTGGCTTCGTTTCTAAAACACCTTCCGGGAATAACAATATGAAGCGGGGCGCCTTTGTCTTTTACAGCGCGCACTTGGCAGTTTGAAGTATGTGTGCGAAGCAAACGGCCGTCTTTAAGCCAAAATGTATCCTGCTCGTCGCGCGCCGGGTGATCATCAGGCACATTTAAAGCATCAAAATTATGCCACTCGTCATCAACCTCCGGCCCCTCATATACCTCAAACCCAAGCTCTTCAAAAATTTTGATAAGCTCTCGCAAAAAAGTTGTTGAAGGATGAAGATGACCGTTTTTCATTTCCTTTTATTATATCCCAGCTTTTTCAGCTCTTCTTTTATCACTTCTCTTTCAATCCATGGAAATTTTTTGTTGCCAACAACGCGAAATTCCTGTGCGCCCATACCAGTAATCACTACTAAATCACCGCGTTTTGCCAAAGATAGTGCTTTTGCGATTCCTTCGCGACGGTCTAAAATCTTGAAAAAATTCTCACCTAATTTCATTTTCTTTGATTTTGAGCCGCGCGGGACACCTTTAGCCACTTGCTCAATAATATCTTTAGGGTCTTCTGTATATGGTTCCTCGTCTGTCACTACCACAATATCAGCAAACCGCCCTGCAATTGAACCCATAATAGGCCGTTTGGTTTTATCGCGGTCACCGCAAGCACCCAGTACCGCAATCATCTTACCGCGCACTCCGGGCCTAAGAGTTGAATAAAGTTTTTCAAGCGAGTCAGGAGTCACGGCATAATCTATAAGGACTATAAAATCTTGCCCGCAATCAACCCTTTCCATCCTACCGGGAATACTTTTCACTTCTTCAAGCCCTCTTTTGATATCTGCAATATCAATACCCAAACCATATGCTACAGCCGCGGCGCAAAGAGCATTTGAAACATTAAAAAGACCTGCCAGATGAAGGTCTATTGTAGTTTGAACTGTCGGAGTCACAAGAGTGAAAACTGTTCCGTCTGAAGAAGGCAGAATTTTTCGCGCCACCACATCAGCCCGCTTGGTCTGCGAGTAGGTTAAATGTCGGCCGGCAGAAAATTGTAAAAACAGCTCATAATTTGGGTCATCAGCATTAACAACTGCCACACGAGGGAAAGACTGAAAAAGCTTAAGCTTGGTCTCAAGATAATCTTTGAAATTTTTGTGATAATCAAGATGTTCGTGAGTAACATTGGTGATAGCAACAGCATAATAGCGAATACCCCAGTTGCGGTATTGAGAAATAGCGTGACTTGTTGTCTCAACAATCGCATAAGAGCAACCGGCTTGTACCATTTCGCGCAAAAGTTTTTGCAGGGCAAATGGACTGATGGTTGTCATATTGGTACGGTTGGTCCATTCTTTAGCTCCGATTTTGAAAGTAGTAGTAGTTGCCATTCCTACTCGCTCGCCCGCTTCCTCCAAAATCTTTGCAATCAAATGGCAAGTAGTTGTTTTGCCGTTTGTGCCAGTCACACCAATCACCCGCAATCTTTTTGAAGGCCTGCCGTACAAATAATAGGCAAGAATTCCACGCAGCTTGTGGGAAAAGCTAACCAGACCCGGAAACCTCATCTTAATTTTTTCTTTGATCTTCATAATGCCTAAAATTTCCAATTCCCAATTTTGTAATTTTGTCATTTGTCATTTGGCATTTTATTAGTCATTAGTCATTAGGAATTTGTTATTTATCTTCACAATGTCCAATGTCTAATGTCTAATAAAATTTCCAATTCCCAATTTTGTAATTTTGTCATTTGCCATTTGACATTTTATTAGTCATTAGTCATTAGGAATTTGTTATTAGAAATTTATTTTATTGTCTGCGCCGGATTTTTTCAGCAATTTTAAATAATCTGTACCAAAACGGTTTGTTAATGTAATCATAGCTGCCCAAAATTTCAATTGGCTGGCCGCCAAATTGCTCCTTGAAACGCGTTATCCCTGCCCATTTTGAACTATTGTCACCCGGGCGGGCGCGACCAACCAAATCATAAACCTTAAAGCCACGCTCTTTAGATGAAAGTATTATTTGCCAATGCAGTAAATAAGGAGCCATAACTTCCTTATATCTCCTTGAAGAGCCGCCATATAAATAACTTGCTTTATTATCGTAAAAACTAACCAAAGCCGCGGCAACAGGTTCATTTTGATAAGTTGCAATGTAGATTTCAAGATAATCCGTCTCCTTAAATTTGTCAATGAGGTTCTGAAAATAAGAAAAGTCCCGCCCTTTGAGCCCCTCCCTTTCATTTGTTTCTTTGTAAAGAGAATAAAATATTTTCAGGGCTTTTAACTTATCCTTTTCATTTTGAGATTTAAAATTTACACTTTGGACTTGGACGCCCTTACGCTGCGCAAGACGGACATTATAGCGGCCTTTTTGTTTCATTTCAGAAAGAAGCGTCCCTCTGGTTTTAGTCAAATCAATTATCTGGCGCCATTTGGGTTGGATTTCTTCAAAGGACTTCTGAAACCCAAGCGAGCGAATCAATTTATGGGCATTTTCGGAAAATTGGTCAGTCAGCTCAAGGCGAGCAAAAATTGATTTCTGTTCTTTTGTTATTGCTTTAAGAGATTCAATTTCTTTGGCGGAAATATCGCGAGCGCTAACCTCAGGAAGATATAAAAAATTTTGACCAAATGGCAAATTTTTCTTGTGAATAAAAAGCTCGCCAAGGGTTAAAATCTCAAATCCCTGTGTTTTTTTAAACTCCGCCCATTCGCGGGTCTGCAAAATTGATTTTAAATTCGTTTCTCCCATAAAAAATAAATCAAATCCATTAATTAAAGCTTCAGAAGCAGGAAACTCCAATATCAAATTACCATTTTTAGGGAGAAAAAGAAAGATAGGCCTGATATTTTTACAAGCTCGGCAATCATGCCATCAGGATGCTATATCTTCCTCAAGAGATTTTATCTTAAATAACTTTAAACTAAATCTCAAATCTGCTAAAATTCTCCTGTTATGAAAAAACAAATTATCTTAGCCATCAAGATAAGCTGCGACCCCGCACAGATTCTTTCTGGCTTTAACTGCGTTCAATCACGCCAGAAGCGAATTATGCGGGGCAAGCGAAACGGCTTAGTTTTTAAAAATGGATAAAAAATACATCAGACACATACTGGCGATAGAAACGAGTTGCGATGAAACAGCCGCATCCGTAATTCGATTTCAAAAAACCGAAAATAGCTATAGATTTAACATTCTTTCCAATGTCGTCGCGAGTCAAACTGAAATTCACAAAAAATGGGGAGGGGTATGGCCAGAGCTAGCCAGCCGCGCTCATTTGGAAGCTATAATACCAGTGCTTGAAGAAGCACTATTGCCTCTTACGCAAAGTCAAAAATTAAAAATCAAAAATCAAAAGTACAATTCAAAAATAAAAAATAAATCCTTAATTCATCATTCATCATTCATAATTCAGAATTATATTGATGCCATTGCCGTGACAACCGGCCCCGGGCTAATTGGTTCGCTTTTGATGGGAGTGGAAACAGCTCAAATTCTTGGCGCACTTTATGACAAGCCGGTTGTGCCTGTCAATCATCTTGAGGGGCACATCTACGCCGCATTCGCTGCTCAAGTCCAAAATCCAAAGTCCAAAGTCCAAAATGACAATCCAAAATTAAAAATTAAAAATTCATTCATAATTCATAATTCATCATTCACAATTCCCAAAACCAGAATCTTTCCTATTTTGGCCTTAGTAGTCAGTGGTGGACACACAAGTTTGATACTGATGGACAAGCATTTGAACTACAGGACTGTTGGTCAGACAGTAGACGATGCGGCTGGTGAGGCATTTGATAAAGTAGCGCGGATTTTGGAACTTTCTTATCCGGGCGGGCCGGAAATTGAAAAACTAGCCAAATCAGGCGATGAAAACGCTTATGAGCTTCCAGTATCAATGAGAAACAGCCGCGATTTTAATTTTTCTTTTTCAGGACTTAAAACCGCAGTTTTATATCTAACGAAAAATCCAATGACTGGCAACAAGCGACCCTACAATAAACAAAACTTGGCGGCTTCGTTTCAAAAAACCGTAGCGCAAATTTTGACCGAAAAAACCGTTCAGGCAATCAAAAAATATAAGCCCAAAACTTTTATTTTCTGCGGCGGCGTTTCAGCAAATTCCTATTTGCGCCAACATCTCGTTTCCTCAATCCTTCAGCTAACGACCAACGACCAACGACCAACCATTCTCGTGCCGCCAAAAGAACTCTCTACTGACAATGCCGTTGGCATCGGAATTGCAGGCGGAGTCAAATTATCAAAAAACAAAGTAATTCCATGGTGCGAACTTGAAGCCCGAGATAATTTTCCGATAGACAAGAGCTGACTAATCCCGTAACAGCACTGCAACTTGATTTTTTCCGTGCGCTGTTTTGCCATATATTCAATACTATTTCAACAAATTTTCTAAATTAGTTGTCGGGCCAATCCTAAACCGTGGAACCTCATACGGCTTGTCTGAAGAGAAAGAACCTTTTGAGGGCTCGGTCGTAACTGCCATTTTATAGCCAGCCTTTTTAAGATCATCTTTCGCTTCATCTGAAAACTTTCCAGATGGATAGCAAAAATCAATTACGCTTACCCCAGTCAATTTTTCCAGATACGCTTTTGATTCAGTAATTTCCCGTTCAAGCGTTACGCCAGAAACTGTGTCTAAACTTAAATGATGAACTGTATGACTGGCAATCTCATTACCAGATCTTGAAAGCTCTTTTAGCTGGTCCTCATTCATATAATCAGCCATTCCAACTTTAGATGTTATGATAAAAAATGTTGCTTTATAACCAAATTCTTGGAGCTTGGGATAGGCAACGGTAAAATTGTCTTCGTAGCCATCGTCAAAAGTCAGAACAACTGTTTTTTCAGGCACCTTGCCGTTTGATACTGCCCGATAAAGTTCTGCCAAAGTCAAAACATTAAAGTTGTTGTCTTTTAGATATTGTAGCTGTTTTGTAAAATTTGCTGTTGAAACTGTGAGCCCTCGCCTGATTTCATCCGCTCCTGCCGGCACTGGCCCAACATGGTGATACATTAAAATAGCCGCATTTATAGTTTGCCCTTTAGGCCAGTTCAAGTTTGAAAGATTATTTGAAAGACTGGCTGTGACTGTCGCCGTTTCTGAAGTTTTCACTCCCCCATTTGGGGCAATGGATTTTTTAGGCAAAAGCAAAAAAATCGCCGCAATTAATATGGCAATAATTAAAAATAAGCCAACAAATTTTTTATTTTTTCTAGTCATAATATCTTGAATTTTATATTATTTTACCATTTTATTGTTCTTCTCCTTGCGCCGGCTCTCCCGTGCCACGCAAAATTTTTGCCGGCCAAGGCACATAAACAGAATTAAATGTCTGATTAATTATCGTCTTGCCACCTTTTATTACCTTATAAGTAAATGAAGCTTTGGCGCCTTGGTGCGGCCTTTCCAGATATTTTTCCTCTCCAGATGGCAACGAGGGATCGTCAATATAAATAGTTTCCCCGGGCGGCGTGATATCATATACCACTGGACTAGAAATCTGAATTTGACGGTCGTCTTTTGTTCCGTAGAAATCAAAAGTGATGTTATTGCCATCAATATGACCCTGAATCAGAATATAATTATCAGTGTTATTGACAAATTTTAAATCAGGGCTTGGCGAATAAATCGTTGCGTCCATCCCAATTGGCGGTTCATAATAACTGACACGATAAGAATGATTTTGGCGCTCAGTGATTTTAAGGCCAGAATTTAAAGCTGCCCTAAAAAGAGTAGTTGAGACTTGGCACAAACCTCCGCCATACTCCGGAATAGTACGATTTTCTTTGATTACAAGCTCCGGCAGATAGCCGGTTGAGCCGTCAATTGAACCCAAATGTTTCAAAGTAGAAAATTCCTCACCGGGAGCAATTAATACACCGTTTAAAAAACTGACTCCGTTTTGAATATTGTGAATTCGGTTTGAGGGACTTCTAGCAAAATTTGTCGTAGCTGTCCCAATAAGTTCTCTAATTCCATATTTTTCAATGTCACTAGCAGTTTTGGCATCAATAGCCGGTCTTTTTTCTATATCTGGCAGCCTAACCTTTTTGTCTCCTCTTTCAAGCGCTTCCCTAATTTTACTTACTGATTCATCAACATCAATTACTCTTCCTACCACTGACTGCTGAATAACATTGACCGAGCCTCCTGAAAAAGCAAGCTTTGCGTCTTTGGGAGGAATATTTAAATCATCAGAGTGCTTTTCAAGATAATCTTTAATTTTAGAGTCAGAAAATGAAACATATGCCGGTCCGTATTTGACCTCCTTTTTCATCAGCGTCTTTTTTTCTTCAGTTTTGCGACGGATTTCAATCCAGCTTGAATAAATTTCTGGTTTGAGTGTAAAATCTCCTTTTGGCGCAGTCAAAATAACATCATTTTGCGTCAATCTTTCTGCCTCTGGGATTAAACTTTGGGCATCTTCCTTGGTAATGCTTGGTTTGTCCTCATACAGCTGGGTTACAATTTTCAGCGGTCCTGCAAATTCAAAAATCTTAACAATTTTAGGCCTAATTTCATTTTCATCTAATATCTGCCCTGAAGACGGCTCAATGACTTTAACTCCGCGAGAAGTTATTTGGATATTTGCTTCCTGCTTGGGCTTGCCTAATTCACTTTGGACCAAATCTAACCAGTCATCTAAGGCATTCTGATTAACTTTGTATACAGGTATAATCTCATTTCGGCTAAAAAGACACCTAAGGCGCTCAAGAAAAAGTTTAAGAAAATTGGGGTCGTGACCAAAATCGTAGATTTTTTTTGCCGTCCCAGCAGTATCTATACTCCAGCCCAAATCGCCAATTTTTATTTTCTTTTCTTTATCTGAAACAGCAATGGTGATTTCCTGCCTTTGATAATCGTCAGCAATTTTATCAATTTGGGAGGGAAGGTCCAGTATTTTCTGACCTCCTAAATTTTTGCCGTTCAAGTAGATATTTGGATAAACGCGGTCGCGATAATCATAAGAATAAGCACTAAAAACGCCTGCCAAAACCAAAGTTGACAAGATAAAAATAATCAAAAAAACTTTGCGGCCCAATCTCGCACCGCTTATTTTCTTATTTTTTTTCTTTGCCATTTTAGCGTCCTAAAATTTCTTTTAAGACCTCTTTAGCAATCTCGCTTCGAGTCAAATTTAAATCGCTTTCCGAAAGCAAGTTTAAGTAAAATTGGTCGCCGGGCTTAGCTCCTTCAGGCAAGAATTTAGCATTAATCTTCACTGCTTGGTGGTCGGAAAAGACAAGCTTGGCAAGATTGTTTTCAATTTTTTCAACCTTTACTCGCAAAGGTTTCTCTGAAGTTAATAAGGAATAATTCATAGCGATAATACAAAATCTAAATTTCAAATCTCAAAGCCAAAACCATAACTTAAAACCATTAAATTTTTAATTTGCATTATTGTTTTGAGTTTTGAGATTTGAGATTTGAATCATCTCTCATTTATACAGTATTTCTTGATAAATCTCAAGGGTTTTTTCGGCGGTCTTTTTCCAAGAAAATTTCTTTGCGTTTTCCTCTCCGGCTTTGATCAAGTTATTTCTTAACTTTCTATCTGTCAAAACGGCAAGAATCTTTTCAGTCATATTTTTGACGTTTTCCGGGTTAAAATAAAGGGCTCCATCGCCTAAAATCTCAGGCAAAGATGTTTTATTTGAAGAAACAACCGGCACGCCACAAGCTTGCGCTTCAAGCCCGGGTAGACCAAATCCTTCAGAATATGATGGAAAAACAAAAACCGTAGCATTATTGTAAATAATAGGCAAATCCTCGTCTTCAACAAAGCCAGTAAATTTGACTGCTTTCTGCAAATTAAGCTCGGCTACTTTTTGAGGCAATTCAGGATATTTTGGGTCAAAGCGGCCAGCAAACACCAGCTCAATTTTGCCTTTCCATTCCGGCAACTTCTGAATTTCATTAAAGGCATCAACTAATTTTAAGAGGTTTTTATGACTTCGCCATTGCCCCACCGACAGAATATAAGGCTTAAAAAGCTTATATTTTTCAACTTTTTTCAATGTTTTGGGATTAGTTATCTTTTTAAATTTGGCGTCAATTCCGTTGTAGGCAGTGATAACTTTATTTGGCGGAAGATCAAAATTTGAAATCAAGTCGCGGCGGACAAAGTCTGAAACTGTTAGAACTTTGACTGCGGCTTTGGCTGCGTGCGAGATGACATAATAATAGGCCTTGCGCTTAAACAAGTTTCCACGCTCGGCATACTGCGAGAGTGTTAAATCGTGAATAGTCACAACAAATTTCCCCTTATATAAAATTGGGTGATTAAAATGAGGAAAATGAACCAAGTCAGGCTTAAGCTCATTAAGAAGTTTCAGATATTTAGTCTGCTCTGCTAAAGAATAATGCCTAGCGGCAATTTCAACAATTTCAACTGGATTGTCCCGTTCGTTCAGCGCTCTTGAAAGATCTTTTTCAATCTCAGTACCGGGAATAATAGTCAAAATATATTTTTGTTTTGCATCAAGATATAAAAGCTCTTTTAAAAGCTCACACGAATAGCGCCCGATTCCCGCATGAGAAAGCGACAAAAATCTGCCGTCAAATAAAATTTTTTTGTCCATAAAAAATAATTAGTCAGCCAATTTCAAAATAGATTTTTTTAAGGAAAAAAGCAAGGCCAAATTAGTCAAAATTTCATAAAGCAAATAATTTCAATTTTACATACCAATTTCCAATTCCTTTGAGCCGCTTTACGAAACTCTAGAATTTATAGAGTACAATTTCTTTATTTTCCTTGTCGCGGCCGAGATAAATTTTTTCAGGATTTAAGTCGGTGGCCCTTGCGGGATCAAATTCATAGGTAAAATCGTAAAACCAAACCCTTTGGTCTATTTTTTTAAAATCTCTAATTCCCTCAAGCGGGTCTCGCGCTTTTAGTTTTTTCAAATTCCCCACTTTATAATCACCGTAAATATCAATGACGCTAATATCTTTGGTACGCTCGCCAAGATAATATTTCGCAATCAGCTCCTCGCCCCCACCGTAGCCGCCACGAATAACGACGGTATCGCCCTTCTCGCCATGCCCGCGCAAATATTCTGCTATTTTATTTACCCCGGGTTTGGTCCGCTCAAAATAAATCTGGTTAACAAAAGAAGCCAAATAAAGACAGAGAAAAGCCGCGAATAAAATTTTGGGCCATATTTTTTTATCAAAAAGCAGCTTAAAAATAAAATACAAGTAAAAAGGAACTATGAAGGAAAAATAGCGCACAGCGCGGGGACCAATTTCACTTGAAACAAGAGCGGCTAAAATAAAAGGGACAATAAGGCATAAAATAAGCGTAAGATTTTTGTCTTTTGACCTAATTGAGTGTAAGATGCCAAAAGTTAAAAGCACCAGCGGAACCAAAACAGAGAAAACAAAAATGGTAAACATTAAAGAATTTGATTTAAGAAAAGCGATATTTTTTGCCGGACTTAGATCAAGGTCAAGAAAAAGCCGGCCCGCGCCAAAGCGATAAAGAGCATTAATTAGCCCGATAATATTTGCTTTTAAATTCAGCGTCTGGGATTGCTCAGCCATTCTGCCAGCGAATTGGTGATAAAATTGCCCGCCCCAAACAAAAGCAAACAAAAAAACCGGCGCAACAAAAGCCAACCAAAGCGACTTGATTTTTTCTCTTTGGCCTATAAGTAGATAAATTCCTTCGCCAAATAGAACAATAAAGCCAAGATACTGAGTCAAAATAAGCGCAAAAGTTAAAGCACAAAAGTAAAAAGATAAATACAGATTTCGCCTTTCAATAATTTTCAAAAACAAATAGAATTGCCAAAAGAAAATCAGAGTAAAAAGAGCGTAGGGGCGAACTTCGGCGGCATGATAGCCAAGAGTCGCCGAAAAAATTGATAGTAGCGCCACGGCAAAAGCAATCTTTTCTCTTGTAATTTTTTTAAAAACCAAATATATCAGCCAGATACTAAAAATTCCGGCCAAAGCCGAGACGAGCCGGCTGTTAAATTCATTAAACGGCAAAATTTTCAAGCTCAAAAATTCCAAAAAGTGATATAGCGGTGGATGGACATCGTTTGCAACCGCCTCAAAAAGCGCCTTTAAATTTGCTGCTTGAGCTATTTTAATTACGACTCCCTCATCCCCATCAAACGGCCGCAATCCCAAAAACAAAAGCCGCGCCATCGCCGCCACAGCAAGTAGAACAATAATCTCCCAATTTTCACGCCAAAATTTTTTCATTCTTTACTCTTGAAAGTCCAATTTCTGTTGATGAAAAAATTCCAAATAAACACGATAAGAGTTGCAATAACTAAACCAAAAATATCCCTGAAATGAAGAGTTGCGGTGACAAAATAAAAGATAAGCGAATTTAGAAGCAACCCACTGCCGGCAACAATAATAAACCTACCTGCTTGTGCAATAATTTTTCTGTCTTTTGAGCGGAAAGTCCAAACCCTGTTCATAATATAACTTGAGACGGCAGAAACGATAAATGAAAATGCCTTGGCAGTTTGTTTTGCCTCCTGTAAAGACGAAATGGGCAAGCTTCGTGAAAGCAAAAATTTGAGTGGATAAAAAACCGCCCAGTCAACACCTGTGTTAATTGCCCCGACAATGGCAAATTTGACAAACTGGCGATAGGATTTTTTTTGCGTGGCAAGTTTAAAAACAATTTTGGCAGATTTGACAAGCTCACCTTGAATTTTTGACCTGCCAGCTACCCGGTCTGTGAAAACAATCGGAGTCTCAACTATCTTAAAGTTAGCCTCCTGAGCCAGTAAAATCATTTCAACTTGAAAAGCATAACCAGCAGCTTGAATTTTATCCAAATTAATTTTTTCTAAAAACTCCCTCGGATAGCATTTGAATCCAGCCGTGGCATCTTTAGGGCCAAGATGCAAAAGCAAACGGGTAACAAAATTCGCGCCCCAGCTGTTGATATAGCGCTGCCACTTCCAGCCGACAATTTTGCCGCCTTTGATATACCGCGAACCAATCACCACAGTGCGCGAATCACACAATTCAATCAACCGCGGCAGAGCCTCAACCGGGTGTGAAAAATCCGCATCCATTGAAATCAATTTTTTATAGTTATGGTCCAGTCCCCATTTGAAACCGGCAACATAAGCCCGTCCCAACCCTTCTTTTTTCTTGCGGCTCAAAATATGAACCCATTTTTCTTTTTGAGAAATCCTCTGGACAATTTTTCCCGTCCCGTCAGGCGAATTATCATCTACCACCAAAATATCGGCTGGAACTTTTTGTCTTTTAATCTCATCAATCAGCCGGGCAATATTTTCTTTTTCGTTAAAAGTCGGGATGACAATAAGAGTAGTATTCATCAAAATAAATTTATCTTTATATCATAGAATTGTCCAGCGCTTTGCTCTGTTAGATACTGCTTTGCGGGCAATATTAATCAGCTTAATCTGAAATTATTTTACAGGGCAAATTTACACGTTTTGAGTTATCTTGTAAACTATTTATGTAATCTTTTTAAGAGGAGAAGCTTATGAAAAAATTTTTTATTGCAATTCTAGTTTTAGCCTTAGCAGCCGGAGTAGGAATCGGCTTTGGCACAATAATAAAAAATAGAAATAAAAACAAAAACACTGCACCCCAAGAACAAAAAAGCGACTACAAGAGCGAATTTATTTGGGGAGCACAGGGTGGAGCTTTTGTTTTAAACCGATTAGATGATCCCTATAAACCTGAAAATGTAGACAAACAAATTGAATTTGCTAAAAAGCTCGGCATTAATTTAATTAGAGCTAATCTTGAGATTTCAAAAAAAGACAGCCCTTTTGAAATCACTCCACTAGAAAAAGCAAATGACGACTTTATAAATCGTGTTGCCGACGCAAAGTTGCAGATTTTGCTTGTCTTGGATCCAGACATTCCAAAAACAGTCGGCAAAGCAAATTATGAAGAGGAAGGTTATAAACTTGGTTCTTATGCCGCCAAACATTACAAAGGTAAAGTCAAATATTATCAAATTGCAAACGAAGTAACTGGCACTATCGTCAAGCCGGCTGAAGATAATGGAAAAACTTTTAACGGCAATTATGGGGTGCAATATTCTCAAGCCCGCTACGACGCGGTTTTAGGCTGGGTCAAGGGAATGTCGCGGGGAATCAGAGAAAATGACACTGATGCTAAAATTGTGCTTTGCGGCCACTGGATTTTATATGATGTAATCCAAAAATTAATTTCAGACGGCGTTGATTTTGACATTTTGGGGTGGAGCTGGTATAGCACAGACGGCGACGATGTAACAAGACGAGAATACAACTGGGGCGACCATATGAATTTAGCTGAAAAACTTTATTCTATTAAAAAAGACGTCTGGATTGTTGAGACAAACTATGACCATGGGAGCTTTGGAAACGGAAAAATTTCTTCTTCAGAGGGTGAGAAAAAGCAAGCAGAGTTCATTGGCAAGTTTGCTAACAATGTTTATAATTCTGGTTATTTTAAGGGCTTTATTGTTTTTACTCTCTTTGACAACCCAATCAATGCTGAAATTGCCGCTGAGCGCGAAGCTCATTGGGGATTAGTTGAGGTAAAGAAAATCAACGGAGATATTAAAGTTACCAGAGAAAAACCAGCCTTTAATACCTACAAGAAATTTATCAGCTCTCACCTTGCTCTGCCAACACTGAAAGCTCAATAAAATCTAATTCAACCTGTGCTGAAGGGGGAACTTTAAGGCGAAATTCAACCCCATCCGCCTTTTTGTCAAGAGTGAAATCTAAACCAACTCGTTTGAAATCTTCCCCGTAGCATTTATCAAGAGAAATCTCGCTTCTGGCGTGAGATATCGTGGTACTATGGCTTACGACATCAAGAGTAATTTTATCGTCGTTTTTTTTGACCGATTTTATTGCAAATTCAACACGATATTTACCTTTCTCCAAATCAAGATACGGTCCGCTGACCAAATAGCCGCTCTTTTTATCAGATAAGCGAACTAAGCTACCGCTTGCTGTCTTATCCTTTGCAATTTTGCCAACTTGGCCGGAGAGACTTTCCGCTTCTATTTTATCAGTCAGAGGCAGAGAAAAATCAAAAGTGTAAACATCAAAACTAACAATATTATTTTTAAGCTTTGAAATACCATAAAAAGATTTTACCTGATTGACATTGCCAGCTGCCAGAAGATAGTTTTGTTCTTTTACAAATTCCAAAAAAGCAGTTTGGTCAAAATTGCCAATATATTTTGCATCTTTTAAATTGATATTTTGCTCTTTAACAAATTTAAGCTTAGAGTCATCTGATTTGGTGGCGGCCGCGAGAATATCAAGAGTAATTTGAGGATGGTTTAATTTGGTTGGCAAATAAAACCAGCCATCAGCATCAGAAAAAGTCCAATTCTCGGGCTGCTTCTCCCCAAGAACCATTCTCTTTAGACAAAATAAGCCATCGCGATAAGTAATATCCTCCTCAACGCCGCAAACCGCAGGAGAGAAACTATTAATATTAACCGCTGGCACCCCTCTCCCCTTGTCAACAATCCGACCGACAATTATTTTTGAGCCGCCCTGTAAATAATTTGAAATATCAGGCAAGTCGCGTGACAGAGAAAAAGTTTTTTCAAAATTACTTCCTTTATAACTTAATGAATAAACAAACTGTTTAAAAATATTTGATGAGGACACAAGAGTAAAATCATACTTATTAAACAAATTTGAAAGCATTGTGCCGTGACTTTTTGCCTCCCCAACATCAACTGAACGCAAATCCCAATAAACTCCATCATAACGCCTAAAAGGCAAGAAAATAGCATCCGAAGAGACAAAAGCCGGTTTACCTGCAGAAAGTTTTTGGTTAATTGCTTTTTCCGCCTCGCTCGCGCCGATACCAACATCCCCAAAACTTATAAATTCGCCGCGATAATCAGACCAAGTCCTAGTTGCATTTGAGCTGACAAAAACTCCCTCCGGCGCAGACTCTTGCTGTATTTTAGCCAGAGATTCATTTGCCGCCGGCAATTTTTTATATCTCAAGACGGCTGGCACAGAAATGACACAAATCTGCGCAATTATTAAACTGCTAAGCAAAATTCTCCATTTGAACTTTAATCCAAAAACAAAATAGGCAGCCAAAGCAAAAAAAGGTACAAGCGCAATAATCAGTGCCTGACCATAGAGATTTTCATAAACATAAGTTGAAGCAAACACAGATGAAGGCAAAAACCAAATTAAAATCGCAAGTCCTTTTTTCCATTCGTTTTTGAATAATTTAACAAATCCGCAAAATGCCACTGCGGAAGCCAGAGCAGTCCCAAGTGTCAAAATATAGCGAACATAATTTTTAAAAAGAAAATTAGTGCGCTCCCACGCATTGCCAAGAAGAAGATATTTCAAAGCCAAACGATAAGACCCAAGAGAAACAGCAACATCAGTGGCATCAGTCGGGTGGTGAGCGGCATAAACCAAAAGCTGCAAATATAATAAGAGAGACAAACTGGCGCCAGCAACAAATAATAATAATTCAAGTAAAATTTTTTTGAGATTTTCCCGGCCCCAATTTTTATTGGCCGCAATTATAACTGCAAATACTCCGGGCAACCAAAGCGCCACTTTTATATAGGCAAATCCCACTAAACCAAAAGAAATTCCTGCAACTAAAAAAAGCAGATAACTTTTGGCATTATTTTTCTCAAGCGCACAAGCCAACAAATAAAGTGAGACAAAATAAAAAAATTGTTCTGTTGGTTCAGCCAGCACCGTGATTTGTGAAATCCAAACAAAACTAGAAAGCGCATAAAAAATACTCCCCAGCCAAGCAACACGGTTGTCAAAAAGCTTTCTCAAAAGCAAAAAAATAAAAATAATGCTTAAGGACCCAAAAATCGCCGAAGGCAAACTGGCAGCAATAACTGGATTATGAGCAAATGGAAGCTTGTAAAAAGTTGCTGAAAAGAAATTATAAATAGGATGAAACGATGGATATGTACTTGTTACAACATCAATATAACTTTTTAGAGTTGCTCTGGAGCCGTATCCTGTAGAGTCAAAAAAATCAAAAGAGCGACTTAAAAAAAGCAATCTAGATAAGAAAAGTAAAATAACAGACAGCAAATAGACAAAAAAACTGCGAGAGCGCACTAAATCTTCTCTTGAGAGATAAACCCTCCAGAGCTCGCTAAAAGCTCGCAATATTACTGATAATTTAGCTCCAGTGGGAGAACCAGCCTTGCGCGGATAATGCGAAACTGGCAGCTCACAAATCTTACAACCTTTCATTTTAAGTTTAATTAAAAGTTCAGCCGAAAACATTGCCCCGCGCGAGCTAATATTTAACCCTCTCAAAGCAGATTTCTTGAAAACCTTAAAAGCACAATCAACATCTCTAACACGCAGGCCAAAAAATGCCCAAACTAAAAATTTCCAGCCTTTAGCATTCAAAATCCGTATAAACGGGTCTCGGCGCGGCCGACGATAGCCAATTACAACATCGTAATTTTTGATCTTACTCAAAAATCTTGGCAGTTCGTTAAGCCGGAATTGCCGGTCCGAATCACAGAAAAAAACGATTTCTTTTTTGGCCGCTTTTAATCCGCTCCATACCGCCGCGCCATAACCCTGATTTTTAAGATGATTAACCAACCTAACCTGCGGAAATTTTGCGGAAAATTCTTTGACTATTTGAGCAGTCTCATCTTTTGAGCCATCATTGACAACAATAATTTCATAATCTGCTGTAATTTTGGGAATAACTGTCAATGCTTCCTTCAAAAGACCAGCAATATTTTCCGCTTCATTATAAGCAGGAAAAAATACCGACAAACTAAGTTTTTCTGATTGACCTTTTTTCACCGAGAGAATAGTAGCAAAGCAAAAAGGTTCCTGCAACAAAAATGACAATATTTGCAATGCTTATTGTATTGTAAAAATTTTTTATGCTATCTATCCAATTAGGCAGTAAAGTAGAATATATTTCGCAAATGACAAAAAAGAAAGTGATACTTGAGAATAAATAAACCAGTAAGGCTGTCCACCTTGCCCTCAAACTAACGCAAAGCAAAATTAGTGGCAGAAATGAAAAAAGTTGATATCTTTCGTGAGACCTTGTTGGCAAAAGATAAAACCCGAATAGGACAATAAAAAAAGCCAGCGCCAGAGCGTTCCACCTGTTTTTAACTCTTAAAAATACCCAGACTGCTGACAATGTTGCAACGGCAAAAAGAATATTCCCCCAATTTTTCAGAGAAATACCAATAAATTTTGTCGCATCTGGCCTAGTTTCTCCAAAAAGATACCAAAGGTTTTTTGCCCCGACTGCAAGACGCGGCGTAAGGTCATTCTTAATAAGAGTTTCAAAGTAAAAAGAAATTATTTGCCCAGTAGAAGCAAAAAAGGGCAAGGAAACCAAAAGCCCCGCGATAGAAGCAACAGCCAATCCACAAAAAACTTCAAAAAATTTTTTATCAAAAATTGCCAGTAGAATCACAAGTGGAACAATCACGATAATTGTCGGTTTAAACAGAAGACCAAGACCGATTATAATCGCCGCCCAAAAATATTTTTTTTCCAGTATTAGCCAAAAGACAACCAACATCAGCGCAAGAACAATATTATCCGCCTGCCCCCATTGTCCACTGGCCAAATAAAAAACAGGATTAGCCGCATAGAGTGCCGCCGCAATTAGACCCCAAAGCCAGCCAAAATATTTTTTAACCAAGTTGAAAAATAAAAAAACTATAGCAATGTCTGCTAAAATAAGTACCAAATGAAACACCAGCCAGTAAGCGTTTGTCTCAGTCATTCCTCTGGCTATGAGATAATTTACAGGAATATTTTGCGGCTTAAGAAAAAAAGCATACAAAGGACCATAATTTGAGCCGGTAATTTGGTAAAAATTTCTAAATGACTGCGATAGGGTTTTAGCCCACAAGATGCTAGTTTGGAAATCTCCCAGATGCCCCGGTTTTAAAATTAAGCTAAATCGCCAAATAAAGCTCAAAATGATTATTGCCCCGATAATAAAAGCAAGATAAATCTTAACTGTTCTTTTTGAAAACATATAGAGTATCCTCTTGAACAATGAGCTTATATTTCGGATCGTCCTTCATCTTTTTGATCATGCCAGCAAATACATCATCATCAATCGGCCAATGATTAATGTTTTCATCAAGCACAACATAATCCGCCGGCGGGATTGATTCGCTATTGATAAAATATATTTCTTTGCGATGGCTTAAGTGTGGCAAAATTGAGTTTTGTGTCGCAACAGAAGCTTTTTGGTCAATTTTTGAAATAACATCTTCAACTTTAGACAAATGTTCGTCACGGCGATAAAATTCTCGGGTGAAAATTTTAGCAAGTGGCGCCTGAAATGGCGAATGGTTGTAATAGCCAAAAGCAATAAAAGTTGTCATCAGGAAAACAAAAATTGCGCCGATAACCGGCAGATTAGCTTGCTTTGATTTAACCCAATTGACCAAGTTTTTAATGCCAAAAATCGCGCCAAGATAAATCGGGATGGCAACTGTGGCTGAATAATGCCACCACATCACCCAATTGCTTTCCCTGTCAGCCGTTAAATATTTTTCGCCAATCATCGGAATAGCCAAAAGCAGACTACTTGGAGAAAGAAGAGTAAGAAAACCACCTGAACCAAACAATGCTAAAGCGGACTGAATTTTGCTCGCCGGCGTCAGCATAATATTAATTGTGTAAAGCGGCCGCGTAATGATTGTTTTAATAATTTCAGTCGTGTCACTACCCAGCGCGTGGTAAGCGCCAATATGAATGTATGGTCTGCCCAAGAGCCGCGGGATAACAAAATGAATTGCCAGAACATACCAAAAGACCCCCAGCCCAATAGTTATCAGTCCGATACTCCATCTTTTTCTAACAAGAGCGTAAATGCCAAAAAAAATAACATAAAGCGAAACCACCTCTTTCATCAAAAGACCAGCCACAAGTGAAACAAAATAGCCAAGATATTTTTTCTGGTCAAAAAAATAAAAAGCATAAGATAAGGCTGCCGGGACAAAAACGAGAGGATGAAAATCAAACTCTACCGCATCTTGAATGCCAATAAAAAGAAGATAAGACAAACTGATTAGCGCGGCAGCAAAATTTGATTTTAAATACTTTTTACTCAAGGCAAAAATGGGAAAAACCGGCAAGCTAACAGCAACCGCCTGCAGAAAAAGAATTGCATTAACGCTTTTAGTAAACCAGTAAACTGGAGAAATAATCGCCAGCAATGGTTCAAAATGGTCACCAAGCAAATTAGGATAGTGATAAATTGAGGAGGCAGGTGTTTGAAATCGGCTAAGAAGCCAGATTGCCTGATCATAGCCACCTAAATCCATAGTGAATGAGCCAAAAAGCCGGTGTCTGCCAATTGAAAGTATACTGTAAATCAGAACACCAAAAATAAAAATTATCCAATCCAAATATTTTATTTTTGCCAAACGCTCAAAATCAACCTCCGAAAACGCCTCCCATACAGCAAAACCCAAAACGAGCAGGGTAAATGCAGCCTGATAAAACCACGGCGAGTCACTCAAGATTGCTCCAAAAGTCGCCGCCTGACCGGAGAGATTATAAAACCCAAAATATTTCAACAAATGAGAAAACTCCAAAGCAAGAATCAAGAAAAAAATCGCCCCACTTACAATAAGAAGATTAAAAACGGGCTTAATCTTTTTAAACCTAATATAAATTTCAATTAAAGTAGCCAGTATTAAAAATCCAATGGCAATAATTAAGTTTGGCCAGATTCCCTGACCATAAAACCCTTTATAGAAACCAGCGTGATCACTTTTGTTAAGAAGCATTTGAATAAGCCGAAAAAGCCCCCAGTAGAGCAGAAAACGAAACAATATCAAGCCTGTAGTCTCTAATATCGCCCTAAACTGCAAGATAAATTTTTTAGGCCTTGGCAACATTTTTCTCACCTGCCTGCCAATAACTGGTATCGTCAAGCAGACTCAAATAAATCAAAGCCAAAAGCAACCAAAATAATAAACTCAAATCATTTCTAAAAAATGGCGTGTCAACCAATCCATAAGCTAAAATTGCGACGAAAGCAACAGAAGCCCCCAAATCATTAATCTGCCAAAAAAAAGACAAGATGACTAAAACAAGAAAAGCAACCAACCCAATCACACCAATAGTTAAATAAAGTTGCAGATAAAGATTGTGAGCGGTTAGAGCCTCCGGAGCAATATATTCGGGATAATTGACACGGTCATAAGTTAAGTTTTTGAAATAATCCTGATAATTTGAAAGCCCTACTCCCCAAATCGGGTTTTTTTGAATCATTTCAAGACTAGTTACCCAAATATAATAGCGGACATTGGAAGAAGTAGCTTTGCGGGCATGGTCTGTAAAGTCGGGACGGAAAAACCAAGCAGTCCCCGCTAGAAAGGCAACAGCCAAAAGCAAAGTAATCCACCCACTAATTTTTTTATACTTTGAATTAGCCAGAAAACTGTAAAGCAAAACCAGCAAACCAGCTCCAACAGCCACAATTGCTCCCCGCGAGCCAGTCAAATAAAGAGCAAACAAAATAATCAAGCAACCAGCTCCCCACCACCAAAAACTCTGCTTGGCAACAATTTTTTCTTTAATTTTAACAATGCCAATCATCAAAATCGGGCTTAAAAACATCGCCAGATAATTCGGGCTCAAACGATTAAGGTCCAAAAGCCGGCCATCATTTGTTTTTAACCCCGTTAAAAAAGCAATTAGAGCAATTATGGCCGTAAGAGCACCGCAGCCGAAAAGAAAACCAGCTATCTTTTCAAAAACTTCGCGTTTAAGAGATAAAATCACCAAAAAAAACAAATAGCCGTCTAAAAAATACGCCTTCCAAAGCCCCAAAGCTCTCATTTTATCCGGGTCAACAAAAACGCCAATCAAACCAGCCAAAACAAATAACCCACCCCAAATAACAGCGCCGCGCGAACGAATATTTTTTAAAAAACCACCGACTAAAGCAACCAAAAAAGTCAAATAAACTAGAATCTCAAGAAAAGTTGAAGGAATTGGCCCGATTTTAAAACGAAAAATATAAAACGGCAGAGAAAGAACAGTGAGAAAAACCAAAAATTGAAGTAGTTTTTTCATTTATTAAATCTAATTTTTTAATTTATGTTTTTGGCTTAATGCCACATTGCAGACTGCCGCCAGCAGCCCAATTAAAAACCAAATATGGAAAATGTAAAGAGTAGAAAAAGTCGCATATTGGACTAAAATGCCTATCAACGCCAAACTTAATCCCAATATCAGCGCTTTCAAAAGCTTATCTTGGGAGCGAAAATAAGATATGATTGAGCGAATTAAAATCGCCAAACATAAAACGGCAAAAGCAATTAATCCTACCACCCCATTTTCTGCCAGCAACTCCAAATATTCATTATTGACAATAAACCAGCCAGCTTCCGGACGAACACTCGGGTCATTTTGCACTATTGGACCAAAGTTACCCAAGCCTGCTCCAAAAAGCGGATGGTCTTGGAAGATTTCCAGAGCCTGTTTTGAGGCATTAAGCCGCGAAACCACTGATTCCCCGACTTGGCGATCTTGTACCTCAAGATGCGCGATAAATTCGTCAATCGCCCGCGGTTCGCTTTTTAGGAGCGCCAAGTATGAGCCGGTAAAAACAATCGCTACAATTAAAATAAATGCGAGAATGTTTTTAAGTTGAAAAATTATCTTTGCTTGAACTGCGAGAAAAAGAATTAAAACAACCCCAGCTCCTATATAAGCGCCCCTTGAAATTGCAAGGATAAAATTAATCAACAAGATAATTGAAAGAATAACTGTCGCCCATTTGGGAAAAATTTTTTCAATTTGGCCTCGAGCTAACCCCACAACACCAATCAAAAGTGGAATAAAAATATAGTTTGCAAAATAAAGCGGTTCCGCAGACAAAGCCTGAACGCGGGCAAAGCCAAAAGTTGATTTATCATATCCCTTTTTTAGTAGAGTAATTGTGGCAGGCAGGCCAACCATATCGCCGAAAAACTGGAATAAGCCCAAAACGCCAACTACCACCGCTCCCCACAAGATGCCTCTGACAGCCCAGATGATTGATTTTTTATCTTGAGCAACTAGCGTTACAGTCAAATAAGTCAAAACCATTAAAATCATAAAAGCGAAAACCTGCAGGGCTCTGGCGCGATTGATTGCCACAGGCAGAGAGAGCGTCAATGAAAACAAAAAAATCAAAACAAAAATTTTAATTGGATCGCGCGGAATTTTAAGTTTTCCTTTGATTAAACCTGCCAAAATATAAGAAACCAGCACAACCAAAATCAAAACATGGTTGATTTTCAAACTCATCCCGCCGATGTCTAAACTGGGAATCCTTTCAAAAGGCAGAAAAAAGCCGACCAGTGCTAAGCCAAATTCCGGCCGTTGCAAAATTATAGGTAAAAATAAAACTGTCGCGCCTAAAATTACAACTAGAGCTTGGGAAAGCGGTACAACAAATAATTTCAAAATCACACCCATGACTGCCGCTACAGCTACTAGATATGCTCCCAACACAAGTGTCTCTTTAGTTTTCATTTAAAACCTCTATAAATAGTTTTTCAGCTTTAGCAATTTCCTTTTTTATATCATACTTTTTTGCAGTTTCCCGAGCTTGAGACGTCAGCTTTTTTGCTAATCGGGCATCGCTAAAAAACTTTATTAACGCTTTGGCAATATCTCTAGCGCTCTTTTCCTTTACCAAAATCGCCGCTTCTCCATCCTTGATATATTCCGGAATTGCCCCGCTTCTAGTGGTCAAAACTGGCGTGCCGCAAGAAAGAGCTTGAAAATTAACCGTTCCCACCTGCTCTTCCCATTTTTTAGTTGTTATAGAAGGATAAACGCAAAGTTCCGCTCGCGCCAAATATCGCGGCACATCTTTATTTTTTACCACTCCGACAAAATTGACCTTGTCTTGAAGTTTATTTTCCAAAACAAATCGGCGAAGTTCTCTTTCAAAATCACCTTGGCCAATTAAATCAAGATGAATAAAAGGAATTTTGCTGCTGGCGATTTTAAATCCTTCAAGTAAATATTTAAGGCCTTTTTCAAAAACTATCCGGCCAACATAAACAATTAATCCTTTCTCTTTATCGCCAGACGGCTTAAAAAGATTAAGGTCAACCCCCCAAACCCCCCAGATAATTCCTTTTACGATTTTCGCTTTTTTGAAATACCTTCTTATATCTTGAACTGCGCCGCGACTTAAGGCAACCACACGGTCTGCTTCGCGAAAATAAACCGGGCAAAACAAACGTAAAACTGCTCTCTGAAAAGCGCTAAAGCGCTCTTCAATCGGACGGTTTTCAAGAACAGGAACGACAAGTTTGGCTTTGGTTTTGCGCTTTGCTTTAAGACAAATGTAACTTAATTTTAAGGAAAGCCGCGAACCAAATGGCTCAACCCCCTGAATAATATCCGGCTTTTCGGCAATTATTTCTTTAAGCATATTTTTAAGCTCAACTTGTCGGCTGCCGGCAAAATCTTTTTTGTCCATATCGCCGTAGGGGGCCTTCAAAAATAAATGGACAACCTGAAATTTTTTCAAATAGCGCAAAGGGGCGTGAGAGTCGCGCCTAATTGATTCGCTGACAAATACTACCTTAGGTTTTTTCATATCTAATTTAAAATTAAAATCTCAAAACACAAAATGCAATGCAAAACATAAATACTTTAATTTTGAATTGTTATTTTGAATTTCGCTCTTCGGATTTCTGATTTTCTATTATTGCTTCATAATAAACCTTAATGGTTTCTTGGGCGGTTTTCTCCCATGAAAATTTTTTAATCTGATTTTTATTTTCTCTAATCATTTTCTTTCGCAAATTCTCATCATTATTCACTTTACTGATTGCCTTGATCCAACCTTTTTTATCATACGGCGAAAGTAAAATTCCAGCACTCCCAATTACCTCGGGCATCGATGATGTATTTGAAGAGATTACCGGCACACCACTAGCCATTGCCTCAAGTGGCGGCAGCCCAAATCCCTCATAAAGCGAAGGGAAAGCAAAAATCCTTGCGCCTTTATACAAAGCCAGCTTTTCATCTTCGCTAATATAACCAGTGAAAATTACTTTCTTTTGCAGTCCCAGCTCTTTTACTTTCTCAAACAGCCCTTCAAAATACCAGCCTTTTTTGCCGGTAATTACCAGAGCAAGATTGGAATTTTCTTTTTCTTTAATCACTTGATGAAAAACATCAATTAAAAATCCGAGATTTTTGCGCGGCTCAAGCGTCCCCACATGCAAAATATATCCGCCGGATAATGGATCTGGCAAATTATATTTTTTTCTTAATTTAGCGACTTTGGCCGCAGAAACTTCCTTTTCAAATTTATGGTCTACCGCCAAAGGAATAACAGTAATTTTGTGCTCGGGGATCTTCAAAACTCTTACAATATCACGCTTAGTTGAGTCAGAAATAGTAATAATTCTGGTCGCCCGGCGATAGGAAAAAGGCATCCATTTAGAATAAAACATACGCGAGACAAAAGGAATAGTTTGGGGGAAGAGAATAGAAATAATATCATGAATAGTAACAACAATCGCTCTGTCAAAAAAGAAAGGTGCGGAAAAGCAGGGCTGATGCAAAAGATCAGCTTGTTCTCGCCGAGCTTGAGCGGGAAAAGTGAATTGGTCCCAAATAAATCTTTGGGCTGTTGAAAAATCTTTATCAAAATCTGGCTTAATTTCAACAAATTCAAAATCAGAAGTTGTCTTTTTCAAGTTCGCGACCAAATTTGAAACATAAAAACCAAAACCGGTTGGCTGACCAAGCGTTGTCTGGGTATCAATAGCAATTTTCATAATAAATTTTTTATCTTTTTATGATGCTTCTTACCAGCTCCATCGGCACGGCCTTAAAAAGAAAAATTAACCCGGTGTAAAGTGCTGCAGACATAGCAATATTAACAAATAAATTAGTCCCAACTGAATTAAAGTATAGTGCAAAAAACGTCATTATCAGCCCGGCTATAAGAATTTTGCCAGAGTTAGCAAGCGAAACTTTAAGGGGCAAAAATTTCATTGCGACAAAATAGCTTACAGCTACTACCACAAACTCAGTTAATAAAGTAGAAAAAGACGCCCCAACATAGCTAAAACGCGGAATTACAATCAGATTTAAAACAACATTAAAAACAGCAAAACCAATCGTTGGCCAAACCATGTTTTTTTGCCTACCCAGCGACACAATCAAATATGTGTAAAGATTGGAGAAAAAACTGACGCCAACGGCAAAAATCAGAATCCTCAAACAAGTCACAGCCGTAGATGGATTTCCTAAAACTGAGACTGTTGAAGCGCTCGTAAATTCGCCTCCGCGCCCGCCCAAAAAATTGATAATCGGGCTAGCAAGGACATAAGTTCCGCCAACAATCGGGACAGCAATTAAAAACAAAAAATCAAACTGCTTTTGAAAGGCACTATGCATTCTTTCGTCTTTTTTAACCACATATCGCGTCACAAGCGGAAAAGCTGCACCCAAAAACATTGATGGCACAGTTTCTAAAACTTCAAGCAATTTATAAGCCGTCCCATAAATTCCAACATCCGCCATTCCCTTCATCAGAGATAACATCAGCGAGTCAATGCGAAAATAAATAAAATGAAAAATCAAAACAATTCCAATAGGAAGTGCCTGAGAAAAAATATGAGGCCAGTATTTAAAATCAAATTCCATCCCCAGCTTGATGTAGCGGCGAACAAAAATCAGATTGAGGAAAAAATTCAAGGCATTTCCGGCAAGCGTGGCAGCCAAAATTACAGAAAAACCCGATTTAATTGAGATGAGATAAAGCGTTAAAAGAAGAATGGCAATTCGGCCAACTATATCAGTTGAAACAGAAATATCCAGTCGGTAGCTGTTTAAAAATACGCCCACTAAAGTTGAGTTCATAGTGGTGAAAAACCAAGCGAAAGTAATGATGCCGACGCCATATTTGACATCAAGAGGATAATTGAAAAACCATACCACCCCAAAAGCTAAAGCGTGAACTAAAAGAGCAATAAAAAGCCGAAAGGCAAAAATATTGCGAAAAACTTTATTTTTATCAGAATTGACGGAGAGTTCCCGAAGCAGTGTCCACTGCAGACCAAAATCAGCAAAAATTGAGAAAAAGGCGACAAAGGCAAAGACCGTAGTGTATTTTCCCACGCCCTCAATGCCGAAATAGCGGAAAAGAGCAGCCACGGTGGCAATTGAAATTGCAATTCCGATAGCTTTGCCTATCATTTGCGCCAAAGTATTGTAGGCGACTTTTTTGGTGTAACTCATAACAATAATGTCTAATGTCTAATGACTAATGTCTAATAAAATTTCCAATGTCCAATTTTGTAACTTTATCATTTGTCATTTGGCATTTTATTAGTCATTAGTCATTAGGAATTCGTCATTGATCTTCATAATGCCTAAAATTTCCAATGTCCAATTTTGTAATTTTGTCATTTGCCATTTGGCATTTTATTAGTCATTAGTCATTAGGAATTCGTCATTTAATCAATATTCTACCTTTTTCTCTCTTTTTCTCAAGATAGATAATGTTTTGGCAAAAGGTTTATGCTATTATTAAATAAATGGAAAGGAGGGTTAGTGCTAAAAAGTAAAATCATCAAAATCATCCTCGCAGTTTTGGGATTGCTAGTTATCGCTAGCGTAGCTTGGTATATCTTGAACCAAAACAAACCCGCTGCGTCTACTCCAGAGCAGCAGATAACAGCTGGCAACAAAACGACTACAGGTGGCGGCAAGTTTTCAACGGGCGATAAGCAAGAACTAACTCAAGACGTTGTTAGGTATCAGCCCTCAATTACCCCTTATCCCGGCTCGGGCGATCTTGATTGGACTAGAAACCCGCCAAAAACTACTATTAGTGCCAACAGCAGTTCCTCCTCAAAAAAGACAAAAAAGACGTTATGTGAGATTGCCGACCTTTCAGACAAGTGGACAAATCCAATTGAAAAACTTGTCTGCGATTTATTAAACTTTCTTAGCGATAAAATCATTGAACCTTTCGAGGAGTTTAACTGTATGTTGTCAGCAGCAAGTTTACAGGCAAATTACGACCAAAAAATCACTTGGGAATATAAGAACGGACAATGCAAAATTCTCGACCGTTAAAAGCAATAAAAATCATCAAACCTATAATTTTTATAATTACTGGTCTTGTTGCCTTTAATTTCTTTAATGTTTTAAGAACTCCCAACTCGGGAAATATCTATTTTTCTATTTCGGCTCCCAAGGCACAAGCTGTTTTTTCTGCTGGCGATAACACTTTTGTAACTAAGATGCTGGATGGGCAAATTCCCGAAGGCAAGTGGATACATGATATTTACAACACAGCAAGAGGATTCTTAAATATATTATTGGTAGTTTTTCTTTTGTATATTGCCTTTAGAAACATTCTTCATCTTGATATTGAAAATTATGCGATTAAAAAAATGATCCCGAAAGTGCTCGGGGTAGCTGTCTTTGCCAATATCGCTATTATTATTCTTACTCTCACTTCATCAATAGTAGATCGGTTGGCTATGCTCAATATTTTTCGCCCCCAGCCCGTAACTTTTCTTTCTCTTTTTGGAGGAATATCGTTGGAAGCGGGCTTGGGTAGCGGAATAGTTGCTGCTATTGCAGCTTGGATTTCTAGTATGTTCGTCAGCGCAGGCGTTACTACGGCTTTTGGCATTTGTCTTGGTTGTGGAGCTTTACTGATTGCTCTTATACCAACTATTCTTATCGCTGTCCTTAGCTTATTTATGGCTTTTCGGCCTTGGATTATCTTTATTAGCGCAGCTATCTCTCCGCTGGCAATTGGTTGTACTATCCTCCCTCAAACAGAGCCGCTTTTTAAAAAATGGCTTAAAATTACTCTATTCTGGCTTTTTTATCCCTTGCTTGTCTTCGCCCTGATTTATCTCGCTTTAAAGATACCTAATTTCTCCGGTGCAGCTGGAGATGGGCCGATTTCAAGTATCATTGGATTAATACTGCCCACTGCTTTGAGATTTTTCATAATTCTCACTGCTATTCGCGCTCCGTTTATGTGGGAAAAAGATATAGGTGGAGTTATTGCAAGAGTTGGAAATTTGGCTGGCAAGGCAGGCTGGGCTGGCGTCGGATATCTAATGGGTTCAGGAGCTTATACGCTTCAGAAAACAAGGTCATATAAAGCAGGGAAAGTGGCAGAACAAAAGGCCAGAGAAAACATAGAAAAATACACTGCGGGCAAAGATAATCCACCAGGTATTGCTGAACATATTGCTGGGCTAAGAAAAAGTGCAATAGATGAATTTATCAGAAGACAGGCAAAAAATGCAGGGTTTAAAGAACCCAATGCGGTTGAGGAGTATCTCGAGAGAAATAAGAGAGAAGGGGAAGACACTACTGATGAGGTAAAGAATAGAATTGCAAATGAAAATCAAAATGAAATAGATGAATTGGCAAGACAAATGTATATTGAAGAGGAAAAGAAAAGAGCAGTCGAAAAATTTAGGGGATCCTTCGGGAATAGGCTCCTTGAAACTGTTCAAAAGTATAATCCATATGGCATTGTCTCGGCATTGAGAAGTAGATTTGAATCAGGGGCCAAAGAAATGGATAAGGCCGCTTGGCGAAAATCAATTTTCTCACAAATTGCTGCTGGCCCTCTTGTCACACAACAAGTTCAACGTGAAATCGCTAAGGGTGATTTAAGCGGTATTTATACTCAAGAGGACCTTGAAGAATTTATGGGGTCGTCAATGCAAAAAATGGTTAAAGCTTATATGGAGCGTAATGGAATAGAAAAAGGAAAAGAAAAAGAAGTATTAGATCGTATTCTAGAAATACTGCAATACCTTCACAGAACAGCCGCAGGCAAACTAGATTATCAAATTTATTTCGGCGATCTTGTTGGCCCATCTTTTACGCAACACGATCTTGCTACCGTGATTGAGGGATACGCAAAAAACAGACAATTAGCTTCTCAAACAGCCCGGTCTATAAGATCCGCCGCCGAACAGCGAGAATTAACAGAAAATTCTGTCCGGCAATCATTTGAACGTATGTTGGGAGGGCCAAGCGGAGTAGAGGCACCCGACGGGAGAGGGCCAAGCGGAGCAGAGGGAACCCACGGAGACGTATCGGGGCCCCTTACGCCGGCTGACAAAAAAATGATTGAGCTTTTAAATGGGATAAGGCAGGACCTTCGCCAATCGGGCGGCTCTAAAACACCTTTTGACATAGCCGAAGCGCGAGTGCAAAATTTAGATTTAAGCGACATTACCCCAGACCACTACCTCAAACTTGTGAGTCAAACTAACGATACCTTATCGCAAATTAGACAACACACTAATGATCCGAATTTTGTCCAAGACCTTATTGACAGCAACGGTATGAATATTGAATCGCTGATGGGGAGAATCGGGAATGACACGAAGCTACAAGAACTAGTGCAGAATTTCCAAGTACAGCGCTCAGCTCAACTGGCACTCTTAACAAAAGCAGGAGGGGCGGAAACAGTGAAGAGAATATCGCAGATGATAATTAAACGAGAAAACGCTATCCAAAATATTGAAAACGCCTGTGCTTCTTTCACAAAATCCGATATCGCCCCAGCCGAACTAGAGAATTCTAAAAAAATTCTCGGGTCAGTACTTGAACGCGGCGGCGAAACCATAACCCGGGAGGATGCTCTGAAAATTGCTCGAACCTTAGAAGTGCTTATTCCCAGAAAACCCATAGGACAATAAGGAGAGGCAATATGATTATCAAAGACCCAAACCAAATCAAATATAGAGCTGCCCTTCAAATTGAAAGAGATTATTATGCCCAAGATTTAGGGTTAGTTGCCGAGGATTTGCGGAAAAAATATCAAACCGGGATTTCTCAAGGAAAAGAACTACTGACTGAAAATGATGTGAAAAGCTTTCAGAAAATCTTAGCCGATGTCGCCAACTCTCATCTTGAACTACAATTCCAAGATGAATGGAAGAAACAATCCCTTCAGTTTAGAACAAATATACTCAATCAAGTTACGAGAGAACTTTTTTCTCTTATCAAAACTAGTAAAGAAAATATTAGTAATGAAGTTGAACTTTATGCCCCTCTTTTGCTTGAAAAATTTTTTGTTGAGAGCTTAGAAACAATCCAAAGGAATAACCAGTCCACTGGCTTATAACTCTAAATTAAAAAATATGAACGACTTAGAAGACCAATTACCAGAAGAACAAGAAGAAGAATATAACCCTCCTTCTCTTCAAGAAATTGATGAGGGAATTAAAGGAATCAAAGAAATTTCCGGCAAAAAAACAAAGGAAGGTAAGGATAAAAAAGAGCCCAAAGAAGAAGCCCCCAAGGAAGGTGTTACAGAGAAAGCGCCAGCTGAAAAGGCGCCTCCAGAAGCTGGTGCAGCAGAAACCGGCGCAGCTGGTGCTAAAGCAGGAACCGAGATAGGAATGGCAGGAGCAAAGGAAGCTGGTTCAGTTGCCGCAACAGCTGGCAAGACAACTGGAACAATAGCAAAAGCCACAGAAGCAGTTGCTAATTCACTTCCTGCAATCGGTATAGCATCCCAAGGTATTACTGGCGGAGCTGAAGCTGGGGGCTCATTAAAAAAAGCTGCTTCTGAAACAACAAAAGGAAATATCGGAAAAGCCGAGGAGAAAGCTGAAGACGCCCTTTTAACCGCCGGGAAAACAGCCGCAGATATTGGTTCAGCTATTGCAGCTCCAGAAACTGGCGGCCTTTCTTTGTTAGTTCCCGCAATCACGACATTAATAACCAAAGGATATCAGTTCCTGCGCAAGTATCGCTGGTGGTTTTTCGCCGCAATTTTTTTCATGTCGGGAGGATTTATATTTTTATTGATTTATTACACAATTTTTTCCCACTTTCACACCGACACCTCAGACACACAGAACCAGACGCTTATTTCTGATGTTACAAACCTTGCCGCATCGGGCAAAATCACTTTTGAATCTCCAGATGACTTAAGCAAAATCAAAGATGGCGAAATCGGTTTGAATTCTCTTAAAATGATAAAATATCTCGCTAGCAAGCACGATGACCTTACTATTCACTACTCCGGGACAAAAGACGTTTCTAATCCAGACAAAAAAGAAAATGCTCCCTCCGAATTTGATATCACCGCTGTTGATAAAATCAAATGCACTGACACCGCAACCAAAAATAAATCAGTAGAGTTCCCGATTTCGCTTAATCCGAAATTCAACTGGCAAAGCCAGATTCCAACCGGCTCAATTAATTCAGTTATCTGCGCTGTCTCGTATTACCCGATGCTTGAAACCCCTGTCAAAGGTCCTTACGCTGACAAATTTGGCCCCGGAGAATTCAAACTCGCTGAGCTCACGACTTTCGCCCCAATGGCTTCACAGGAAAAAACCGCGGAGCTCGCCGACGAGATCATTTCAGCTAATTTAGTCCAAGGCATTGACCCGACTTCCGAAGACAGTTTGCTGCCTCAGAAAATTGAAATTCCCAAAATCTATGCCGATTCTAATCTCGCCCACAGTGGCGGGGGTGTCACAGAAGAGTTAAAATCTAAAATTGATGAAGTTTATCAAAATAAAGATGAATATGAAGGAGTCGCCGTATCTGATGATTCAATCGGCCTCCATATTAGCTTTTTATAGTCAATGAATAAAATCACCAAAATTTTACTAGTTTGTTTTGGCGTTGGCGCAATGGTCTTCCAAGCGAGGATTGCTTTTGCGGCTCCGGCTGGATTTACTGATTGGAATAAACGTTCATTTAGTAGTGAAGCAACAACAGCTAATAATCGAGACACTATCTGTAGCAATCTTTTTAGAGCCGACCCCGAGAATATTTTTCGCGAAACAATTTGCTCGCTAGTTTCAGTCACCTCTTTATCTGTGGGTGATTTTGCCGCAAATACAACTTGCACTATTCAGCAGCTAGGAAACGGCACCAACTACAGCAACAGCGCCAACGGTATCAACGGCAGACCTATCACCTTTTCCGCAGAAAACGGGCAATGCCGGGCAAGCGGCGGCTTTGGGACTGACGACAATATTTTCGGCGAACCAGCAGGTGCCGCCAGCACAGGCTTTTATAGCAACCAAGAAAGCCAGCTCTCCAATGACCTCAATCCAACTCGCAACAGCCCCTATATTACTGGATACAAATTTACCAGAGGCATCACTACACTTATCGCGGTTGTTTTTCTTTTTGTTTTTGCTTTTGCTAATATTCTCCATATTGACATCAACACTTACGCTATCAAAAAAGCCCTGCCCGCCGTCGTAATTGCAATAGCAGGCAGCTGGCTAATCATTTACGTCATCTATTTTCTCTCCAGATTTATAGACTTTCTCTATCGTTTAAGTATCTTCTCGCCTTATCAGTCGCTACATCCAATGTTTAACATCTTTGGCGGTAATTTCTCCGGCCAAATAACGAATATCGCAACAGCTCCGACAAGTGGTGCAAGTCCTGATATCTCCAGCCTCAACCTTGTCTTTACTGTCGGGCAAAAACTACTTGGGGGAACAACTTACTCATTTACCAGCGGTCTGCTGGGCACCATTTTTCTCATCGTCCCTGCTGTTGCTGTCTTCGCATTTGAATATGTCTTGGCAATGCGAGCTTTCGCTGTAGGGCTACTCACCATCGTCGCTCCTATTGCTTTTGCTTGCTTTATTCTGCCGCAAACCCAGTTCATCTTCCGAAAATGGTGGAGCTTTCTTTTTATTGCTATCTTTTATGCTCCGATTGCCAATTTTATCTTTTATATTCTTAACCAATTCCAGCCCAACTCCTCCCCAGTCATTTTTGTCGCTCTTTGGGCTTTCAAATTAGCAGCAATAATTCTCCTGATACGTTTCCCCTTTACTATTGAATCTGACCTGAAAAAAATTACCTATACGCTTTCCAAGACCGACCTTGGCGCAGCGCTGGGACTGGAACGTCTCAAGCTTGGCTTAAAAGAACAGCCTAAAGAAACAAAAAAAGAAGCTGCAGCGCCAATATCTGCCCTTGAAAGCGCGGCTGCCAAAAATATTATCGCACCAACAATACAGACACCATCTCAAGCCGTCCGCTCCCAAATACGAGCTATCAGCGCTAAAACTGAACCACTAATTGCCAAGCCATCAACAGTGAATCTTGCCAGTATCGCTGATAATGCAGCTCGTGCAAATCTTACGCGTTCCAAAGAACTCCTAATCCGCTCCAGCGCAGACCTCTCGCCAGTCGCTTTCAGAAAAATACTCTCCCATAGCGACCCCCGCCTCTGGCGCGATGCCGCTTTGGTCCAAGAACTTAAAAATAAAAATGGACAGATTTTGGACGAAGAGGGAGCAGCAATCCGCTCTGACGCCGCAAGAAAACTTGTGAGATTAGCTGAAGTTGTAGAAAACAACAAAATCGCCAACCCCGACGCAGTGAGACTCTTGGCGCAAAAAGGCCTGCTTGATGTTTTGCCGCTGAACATTTTGAAAAAATCGCTTGACAGCGGCGTCATCAACAAATCAGACCTTATTTCAACCTTTAAGGAACGGACTGACGAAGTTATGAAAAGAATTAATAATCCAAAATTGGCGCAAGCGCCTTTTCTTAATAGCTCCCAAATCAAAGAACTAATGATTCAAGACCAAAAAGATTATATGAGTGGCTTTAAAGACCTTTCAAGAATGTTTTCTGACGTTGTTCGCGACCCCAATATTGTTCCTCCGCCACCGCCGGCTGTAGTTAGAAATATAATTGATGAAATGCAAAGTACCGATAAAAATATTTTTGAAAAAAACGGAATGTATTATCTTGAACGTCTCGGCAGCCTCTCAAAACAATCGCAAAACACAATTGCCACAGTCCTGAAAAATGCTGGCGTGCCCTCTCAAACTGCTATTTCCATTGCCCGAAATCCCGGACTCAACCTAGAAGATGCAAAAAATTACGTCCCCGGAGGAAAACTATCTCCAGAAAGCTTTGCAATGCTTAGAGTAGGCTTTCTAAATCGCGACCTAGCAAATGAAATGGGAACACATATCAGCAAACTCATTTCCGAAAATAAAACCCTAATTAGCAAAGGCATTACCCAAAAAATTGCCGAAAACATCAAAGAGGGCGCAGTTTCAGGAATAGATGATGTCAAAAATCAAATGCAGCAAGCCATCAAAGATCTCTCCGGACCGCTGTCTCCAGAACAAATCAAAAAAATAAGCGGAACAATTGATAAATTTTATCCCGGGACAACACTAAAAACAGCTGGCAGCTTAGGACCCGAAGATATTCAAATGATGCAAGAGAGAGCCAGAAATGTCATTGAAACAACCGACAATATTTCTGCCTCCGGAATTTCAAAAGATGAGCTGATTTCCCAATCCCCCAAAGTTTTTGAAAAAATTGAAAATCAAGTTAATGAAAGCATATATAAAGTCCTCTCGGGCGAAGCAAAAGCAAAAACAGAAGAAATTGTTAAAAGCATCACAAATGAAAACCATGCAAAGCCGCAAGGCAAAATAACTAAAACAACTGCAGAGCAAGATACATGATGACTGAAAATAACCCCCTACAAGAGACAATAGTCACTCCTGAAACTGCAGGGTCTGAACAGACATCAGTAATAAACGGTTTTGCTTTATCACAAGAAATAGAGCGAAAGGGACGCGAAGAATCTTTTACAGAACCGCATGCCCTTGCCGCAGTGCTTGATGCTATCCAAACCATCGGACGCGAGGGCTTAGAAAGAAAATTAGGATATGGAGCGCTCGTTGAATATTTCCGAAATAAACAAAAAAACGGGCTTTACGAATTTGCAGAACCTGAAACACTTGCTCAAGAAGTTTTGGAGATTGACGATAGATTAATTGCGCCGCTTGAAAAACAGCTCAAAGAGCAACTTGGCGAAAAATATGAAGCAGATAAAATCAGCCAAACTATAAATTCTCTACGCGAGGCTTTGCTTTCTCCAATTCTTGGAGGAAAACTTACTGCCGAAAAAATCATCAGCAAAATTAACGGCGGAATATTTTTTAAGAAAAAACCGGGAGATGAAATCGGAGAAGGAGAATTTGACCCTGAAAAAATTGCCGCCTATTTTTTAATCAACGGCGGTAAAGCAACTGTATATTTTTACGAAACGCTATTGAAAGAAAAACCTGAGGCGCAAGCATTGCATATTCGCCATGAACTTGCTCATATTTTAGCTGAAACCGGCTCAATTTGGGAACAAAAAATCTATCAAAACTTTATTGCCGCCGCCCAAAACCCGACATCAGAGGCAATTGCCAGCTTTTCTAACTATCCCGAACTCCAAGAAATCCTCAAAGCTATCAACGCGCCGGATACCGCCAAAGGGGTTTTCCGCGGCTACATTAAAAACTGTTTCAAAGCCATTGAGGAAAATCCTGATGAAACAGCAAAACGGAGACTGCGGGGAGAGCTGGCGCGGGAAATGGTTGCAGAAATGATTGCAGCTTATCTTGAAAATGGAAATTCTCCCGAGGCATTTCTTAACTCACGGCTTCGTTTTGCTAATTGTAATATTTCTGAATATTGCCAAGAAAAAACAGGATTAGCCTTTGATGATTTATGCCGCAAATATGAAATCACGCCGGAAAACTTTAATATGAGCGAATTTCTTGAAAAATTCTCCGAAGTCCCGGAACTCTCGCCTCTTTTTAGGGCCAATAAGTTCTGGTTTGAAAAACTATCAAGAACATTTGCCAATCGCGGCGAGGCAATTACAGACGGCATCCCAAGCGAACTTAAGACAGAATATCTTGATGAGTTTTTCGGTATTGATGATTTTGAAATAAGCACCCCCATAATTAGCAAAGATAATATCAGTCCAAATATCGGAGGGACGGGTAGGACAAAAAACCTTTTTGAGATAATTTGGAACTTTTTAACCGGCCAAAAATAATTAGCCTCTAAGGGTTTTTAAAAGCGCCTCGCTGCTTAAAAGTCCAGTTTTCTCGCTGTCTCGTCTTTTAAGTTCAATCTTATCTGCTGTCTTGACACTGACAACAAGGCGATTTGGAATACCAATTAAATCAGCCTCAACAAACTTTTCCCCGGCTGAAAGTTCCCTGTCATCGTACAGAACCTCCACCCCTTCCTTAACCAATTGAGCATAAACTTCATCGGCTTTTTCTTCCGCTCCCTCAAGTGAAATTAAATGTGCCTTAAACGGCGCAACTTCATCTGGCCAAATAAAACCTTTATCATCATGATGAATTTCGGCAATTGCCCCCATCAACCGCGAAACCCCAATTCCGTAGCAGCCCATCACTACCATTTTTTTATCGCCTTTTTTGTCAATAAAACTTAAGTCAAACGGCTCGGTATATTTGGTCCCGAGTTTAAAAATATTGCCGACCTCAACCGCTTTTTTAATTTCATATTCTTTCCCTTGGCATTTGGGACACTTGAATTCACCATTTAGGATTTCGCGATTCAGTCCGACTAAACAATTTTTGCAAAGATAAATTTCATCCTCTCCTGCTTCTGTTTCGCTTTGGAATTCATGCGAATATTTAGAAAATGTCCCCCCGGAAGCAAAAGTTAAATATGTCTTGTCGCGAATTCCACAGCGGGTAAAAATTTTCCAATAAGCCGCGATAATTTTGTCATAATATTTATCAAGGTCTTCTTCGTCGCTATGAAATGAATAAAGGTCTTTCATTAAAAATTCTCTTGTGCGCAAAACGCCGGATTTGGCACGGATTTCATTGCGAAATTTCGTCTGAATCTGATAAAGGGCAAGCGGCAAGTCGCGGTAGGAGTTTATGAATTTTTTAGCAAGAGGCGCCACAAGCTCTTCATGCGTCGCTCCCAAGCCGTATTCTTTTTCATCCACGCCTTTAAGCCGATACAGAGCATCAAAAGTTTCCCAACGGCCAGTTTTTTCCCAATTTTGCTTTGGCACCAGAGCGGGCATCAGAATTTCTTGAGCTCCCACCGCATTCATTTCCTCACGGATAATTTTAGAAATTTTATTTACGACACTAAGACCAAAAGGCAAAAGAGTATAAACGCCGGCTGTCACTTTATCAACAAATCCAGCCCTAATTAAAAGCTGGCTTGAAAGCGAAATCTCATCTTTAGGATAGTCCTTGCGCGTTTTAGCAAACAATTTTGAAAATTTCATACAAGACAAATGTAGCAGGATAAGAAAAGAAGTTCAAGAAAAACAGGTTCTAAATGTATGAATTAGCCATTGTTCTTGTCCGCAGGCTCAATATAAAACCGCCATTTTCTTTTGGCGTGAGCTCCGGCATATTGGACGCCTATTCTTTCGCCCCGTTTAATTTTTCGTACCACAAATCCGTCATCTATAAGATACAAATTTTTGCTTAAAGTTACATCTTCGCCGTTTAGCTGGCGGGTAATGCGCAAATATTTAGTTAGATTTCCCGGCCCATATGATTTCAAATTCGGATCAAGACCTGATAGCGGCTCAATTTTCCGAATCAAAACTGCCGCTGGAAAATCCTCCCGCTCTGTGACAACATTCAAAAGTTCAAAAAGTCCATAGCATAAATAAACATAAGCGTGTCCGGGCTGACCATACATCACCTCATTTCTAGCAGTCCGCCCAAATCTAGCATGAGAGGCACGATCCTCTTCCCCAATATATGCTTCAGTCTCTAAAATCCGCCCGCGAATTTCTTTTCTACCGATTTTTCTAACCAGCACCTTGCCTAACAGCTCTTTTGCTACCTTAAGAGTCGGCCGCGAAAAAAATTCCCTGTCTAACTTCCTATCCATCATCACAATTAATACCAAAAAATGATTTTTTAAGCACTATTTATCTGGCAACAAAAACTAGCATTTTTGAAGACATATTTAGTTGCAGAAAGAAAATCAGTAATTTTTGAGCATTATTCGTTTTAGGAAGCAAAATCAGTTTTTCGCTTCGTGAAAGCCGGAACTGAAATTCCGGAAGGTTCACATGAAAGAAAAATTGATTTTGCGCT
>Ga0078972_1001761_pt1 | contig 77979 bp, 63 predicted proteins | sample YelNatPaOPGAMG01_FD_67568 | JGI IMG/M metagenome (GOLD analysis project Ga0078972, IMG submission 67568) | Hot spring thermophilic microbial communities from Obsidian Pool, Yellowstone National Park, USA - OP-RAMG-01 (SPADES assembly) (version 2) | ecosystem: Environmental > Aquatic > Thermal... | reverse complement strand
GTGGCATCGCTCGAGAACGGCGCGGCGGCGCTGGCGCTGGCGAGCGGGCAGGCCGCGCAGTTCATCGCGCTCGCGAACTTGATGGAAGCGGGCGATGAGATGGTGGCCGCCGGCACTCTCTACGGCGGCACGTACACGCAGTTCGACGTCAGCTTCCGCAAGCTCGGCATCAATGTGAAGTTCGTCGAGCCGGACGATCCGGAGAATTTCCGCAAGGCGATCACAAAAAAAACGAAGTGCCTCTACGGGGAGACGATCAGCAACCCGCGCGGCAACGTGCTCGACATCGAAGCCGTGGCGCGCATCGCGCACGAGCACAAGATTCCGCTCGTGGTGGATAACACCTTCGCGACGCCGTACCTGTGCCGGCCGATCGATTTCGGAGCCGACATCGTCGTGCAGTCGCTCACGAAGTTCATGGGCGGGCATGGAACGAGCATCGGCGGCATCATTGTCGATAGCGGTAAGTTCCCATGGCAGGACGGCAATTTTCCGCAGTTCACAAAGCCCTCGCCCGCCTACCACGGCATGGTGTACTCGGATACGTTCGGCAACCTCGCCTACATCATTCGTGCGCGGACGGAGGGCCTGCGCGACATGGGCCCGTGCATGAGCCCGATGAACGCGTTCCTGTTCCTGCAAGGCATCGAAACGCTCGGCATGCGCATGGACCGGCACGTGTGCAACGCGCTCGCCGTGGCGAAATTCCTGGAGCGGCATAAGCTGGTGAGCTGGGTGAAGTATCCGTCGCTTGAATCGAGTCCTTATTACGAGTTGGCGCGCAAGTACATGCCAAAAGGCGCCAGCGCGGTGTTCTCATTCGGGATCAAGGGCGGCTACGAAGCCGGGAAGAAGTTCATCGACGGCGTGAAGCTGTTCTCACACCTGGCGAATGTGGGCGACGCGCGCAGCCTGGTGATTCACCCGGCCTCGACGACTCACCAGCAGCTCAAGGCTGAAGAGCAAGAGGCTGCGGGAGTGACGCCGGATCTGATTCGCCTTTCGATTGGCCTGGAGGACCTGGACGATATTCTGTGGGACCTCGATCAGGCGCTGGCGGGCTCGCAGAAGTGAGGCAGGCTGAAGCCTGCCCCACCCACGCCTTCTAAACGCTGCCGCTCTTAGTCTTCGTGGGCCGGCCCTGGGCGGCGTCGAGAATGTCGTCCGCAATGGCGCGCGGCGAATCGATGTCGTGAATCGTGAGGCGGCTGGTCTCGCCGGCCGTCTCGATGGAAAGATTTCCGATCTGCATCAATCGCTGGACGAGAGTCTGGTCGATGCGCACGTCCTGAATCTTCGTCATCTGGATGGTCCGCATAGTCTTCGAGAACATGCCGGTCTCGTAGTGCAGCTTGTCGCCGGAGATGTTGACCTTCGTGAAACGCAGCCGGATGTGCGTCTTCAGCGGCCAGAGGAACAGCAGCGCCGGCACAATCAGAAATCGCCAGTCGACCTGGTCCTGAAACTTGTTCACCCAGACACCAACGCACAGGCAGAAAATTACCAGGACAAGGGTGAATTGAAACCGCGCCCATTTCGTGGTGGGCCGGAAGATCATATCGGCCATCGTACCTCCGTTCGCCAAATAGCCAGTCTACTGTAAACAATCGCCGGCCGGGTGTTATCATGCAACGGACGCTGAAATCGATGACCAACAGAGGGCCGCAGGGGCCGGGATCCCAGCCCCTTCCCTTAAAATTCTGGCTCTGCGCAGGAATCTGACAGACACCTGATTTGACGGTGTCACCGGAGAGGGGCGTTTTTCGGTAGACTGCCCAGTTTGACAGAAGCCGAATGGACGAGGATTCTGGGCTGGCCGGGCTACAGGGTCTACCGACGCGAGATCGACGAAAAGGCCAAAACACTGAAGCTCTGGGTGCGCCGCAAGCGGGGCAACCGGAAGCTGGTGTGCTCTGGTTGCGGGCGCCGCGTCGATGAAATCCACGAGATCTATGAACGGGAAGTGCGGGATCTGCCGTGCTTTGAGTTCCGGACGACGGTGGTGATCGAGCTCTACCGGCTGCGGTGCCCCGATTGCGGCATCAAGGCCGAGAAGGTGCCGCAACTGCCGAGCAAGGCACCGTTCTCCAAACGATTCGAGGACGCGGTGGGCCTAGCCTGTGAGAGCGCCCCGGTGAGGCGCGTGGCGCGGGCGTTCGGGCTGGCAGCTAGCACGGTCCGTGCCATCGATCTGCGTTATCTGGAACGCTGGTCTGCGAGCCGGCGCCAATCGGCCCTGCGCCAGATGGGAGTGGACGAGATCCATGTGGGCAAGAAGCTGAAGTTCCTCACGGTGGTCTCGAATCTGGAAACGGGCGAGCCGCTGTGGTTCGGGCGGGAGCGGAAGAAGGAGACCCTGGATGAGTACTTCCGCACCGAGTTGAGCGGGCGCCAGCGGCGCGGGATCGAAGCGGCCTGTGTGGACATGTGGGAGCCCTTCCGGCTCAGCATCGAGGAGTGGGCGCCGAACTGCCGGATCGTCTATGACAAATTCCATGTGATGCAGCACGCCAACGCCTCGGTGGACGAAGTGCGGCGGGCGGAGTTCTTCCGCAAAGGCGGCCGGGCGCGGAGTGTGGTGAAAGGCAAGCGCTGGTTGCTGCTGACCAGATGGGTGAATCTCAGCTGTGGGAAACGGCGCGAGTTGAACGCGCTGTTTGCTCTCAACCGAAGGCTGTTGAAGGCCTACCTGCTCAAGGAAAGCCTGGACCGGCTCTGGGGGTATCGCTACGAAGGAGCAATGCTGCGTTATCTGCAAAGCTGGATCGATCAGCTGCGCTGGCAGCGGCTGCACGCTTTCCAGAAGCTCGCCCGGATGCTGCTGGACCACCTGGAGGGCATTCTCAACTACTGCCGGACGAAGGTCCCGCTGGGAGTGGTGGAAGCCATCAACGGCAACATCAAGGCGCTGCTACGACGCGGCCGCGGCTACAAAAACCTCCGCTATCTGCTGCTGAAGGCGCAGCGCATGGCGGCGACGAAGACCGAATTCCTCGTTTTTCAAAAGGCTGCGTAAAATGGCACCTCTGTCGGATTCCTGCTCAGAGCCAAAATTCTTATCAACGTTTTTCCCTTCCGCGTAGTATTAATCTTCGAGTGTTGACGAACCTGGCGTTCGAACAGCTTCTGGACCGTTACGAGCGCCAGGTGTACGCGACGGCGTTTAGAATCCTGTGCCGCCGCGAGGATGCGCAGGACGCGGCGCAGGAAGTGTTCCTGCGGCTGTACCGGCACCTGGGCCGGATCGATGAGGCGGCAGTCTCGGCATGGCTCTACCGCGTAACGGTGAACGTATGCCGCGACATGCTGCGGAAGCGCAGCGTGCAGCCGGCGCAGTGGCCGGAAGCGGATTTCGACCCGGCCGACCCCGGCGCGCAGCCGGATGCCGAGGCCGGACTCGGCGAACGGAAGCGCATGGTGGCGGCGGCGCTCGGGCGGTTGTCGCCCAAAGAGCGCGCGGCGGTGGTGCTGCGCGACATCGAGGGCCTTTCGACGCGGGACGTGGCGCGCGCGCTCGGCTCGGCCGAGGTCACCGTGCGGACGCAGTTATGCAAGGCGCGCCGCAAGATCAAGGATGTGATCGATGGATTGCAGAAAGTCGCAACGATGGATGGCGCTGCACGTTGAAGGCGACCTGGCGGCGCGCAAGGCCGTTCGGCTCGAGCGGCACCTGGCCGAGTGCGCGGAGTGCCGTGCATTCGCGGCGCGCATGGAGTCAAGCCAGGCGGCGGTTAAGGCGCTGGCGGCCGAGCCGGCGGATGAATCGGCGCTGCGCGAAGTGCGCGCGCGAGTGCTGGCGCGCATCGCCGCCGAGCAGCCGCGCCCCCGCGCCTTCCCGCTCTGGCGCTGGGCCGCCGTAGCCGTATTAATTTCAATTTCGGTGACAGGCTACGTAATCCCCAATTTAATCCCTACGCTTCCGCCGCCTCCGCCAGGGCCAACGCCGGTTGCATTCGTGCAGCCGATTGTCCCGCCGCCTCGCGAAGTCGCGCGTGTGGTCCGGGTCCGTAAGCCGAAGCCGGTTGTGAAGAAGAGCGAGCCGCTGCTCGTCAAGCTCGAAACCAATGACCCCAACGTGGTCATTTACTGGATCGTGGGAGAGTGACATGAAAAGAGCACTACTGATTATGCTGATGGCCCTCACGCCCGCGCTGGTCGCGGCGCAGGAGGCAAAGGAACAACAGGTGCCGCCGCCGGCTTTCACCGCGGTGAAGGCGTTCGAGGTGAAGCCGGGGAACATGGAGCGGATCCGAGCGGCGCTGAACATGATCGTCGGGAGCAACAACGTAACGTCGGATCCCAACCTCAACATTCTCGTCGTCAAGACCTCGCAACAGCTCATGCCGGCGGTCGAGGAGATCGTGAAGCGCCTCGATGTGGCTGCGCCGCCGCCGAAGAACATCGAGTTCACGATCTACGTGCTGGAGGTTGCACGCGAACCGTTGCCAGAGAGCGTGATTCCAACCGATCTGCAGTCGACGGTAAACCAGCTTCGAACTGCACTGGGATACCAGGGATTCCGGGTGGCGGATAAGACCATCGTGCAAACGCGAGCGGGCGATAGCGTCAATTTCACGGGCAGGCTTGCCGGCGTGCAACCGCCGCCTCCTCCCCAGCTCTACCAGCAAGTCCAGACACCGGCCGGTCCGTACACACTGAACTTTTGGACGAAACTCTTAGCCGACGAAAAGCCGCCAATCATCCAGCTCGACAGACTCGGCTTTAGCGCACCGCCGCGCGGCGACTTGCGCACCTCCGTAGACCTTCGCGAAGGTCAGAAAGTGGTGGTTGGCAAAACGGCCAATGACCAGCAGACCCTGATCCTCGTCATCTCCGCCAAGCTCCTCAACTAACCCCGCCCACTTGCGATCCCTCCTCGGGCGGCCCAGTATTGAGATATGGCCGCCCGAAACATGCGGTGGATCGTCGTTGCCGCGCTGGCGATGGCGGCGGGGACCGCGCCCGCCGCCGAGCTGACGAAACAGACAATCGCGGCGTATGATGCCTATCGCAGCAAGGCGGAAGCGCGCATCGACTCCGATTCCCGCAGCGCCCGCTTCCTCTGGACCGACGCCTCTCCCGAGCGCCTCCGCGCCGTCCGCAACGGCCAGATCGTCACCCAGCCCTGGAACGAAAAGGGCGAAATCAAGATCCCGGGCGGCCTCATCCACGACTGGATCGGCGCCGTCTTCGTCCCCGGCGTTACCATCGACCGCGTCCTCGCCTCCGTCCAGGACTACGATCGCGACAAGATCACGCACAAGCCCGAGGTGATCGATTCGAAGCTCCTCAGCCGCAACGGCAACGACTTCAAAATCTACCTGCGGCTGTTCAAAAAGAAGGTCATCTCGGTGGTGCTGAACACCGAGCACGACGCGCGCTTCACGGAGATCAGCCCGACGCGGTGGCAGAGCCGGTCGTATTCGACTAAGATCGCGGAAGTGAAGAACCCGGGCGAGGCGGACGAGCGCGAACTGCCGCCCGGCAACGATCACGGCTTCCTGTGGCGTCTGGATTCCTACTGGCGCTACGAGCAGCGCGATGGCGGGGTTTACGTGGAGTGCGAAGCGATCTCGCTGACGCGCAATGTGCCGACCGGCCTGGGATGGCTTATCGATCCGATCATCCGGGATTTGCCGCGGGAGTCGCTCGCAGGCACGCTGCGAGCGACTCGGAACGCGGCGAAGTAGTCGGGATCCTTCTCGCGGAGGGGCGGGGGACGAAAACCGGCGACAGGCACGGGTTTCCAAAAGCAGGAAACCCGAGCCAGCCACCGGTTTTCGCGAGCCAGCCACCGGTTTTCGCGCAGTTACCAGACCCGGCAGGCCGGCTGGCGGACCATCGGCTGGCCCGCTTTGCAGGCGAACGCCTTCTGGAACTCCGGCATGTTCTGCACGACGCCGTTCACGCGGAAGCGGCCGGAGGAATGCGGGTCGGTCTCCGCGCGCAGCCGCAGCGCCTCGGGGGTGGCGTTCTGGCACCAGATCTGGGCGTAGCCGAGGAACAGCCGCTGCTCCGGCGTGAAGCCGTCGATCTTCGCGGGCTTCTTGCCGGCCAGCTCGGATTCGAGCACCATCAGCGCCAGCCGCACTCCGCCGTTGTCGGCCGTGTTCTCGCCCAGCGTCAGTTTGCCGTTCAGGTGCGTGTCGCCGGTCGATACGAAGCTCGAATACTCGTCCACCAGGCACTCGGAGCGCCGCGCGAACTCCTTCGCGTCCGCCGGAGTCCACCACTCCTTCAGGTTGCCGTGCCCGTCGAACTGCCGGCCTTCATCGTCGAAGCCATGCGTCAGCTCGTGGCCGATCACCGCGCCGATGGCGCCGAGGTTGACCGCGTCGTCCATGTGGTTGTCATAGAACGGCGGCTGCAGGATGCCGGCGGGGAAGTTGATGTTGTTCATCGTCGGGTCGTAGTAGGCATTGACCGTGGGCGGCGTCATGCCCCACTCGTTGCGGTCCGGCGCCTTGCCGATTTTGGCGAGCTGGCGATGCACCTCGAACTCGGTGGCCCGCCGGTCGTTGCCGACAAAGTCGTCGCGGACGATCTTCACGCTCGAATAATCGCGCCACTTGTCGGGATACCCGATCTTGTTCGTGACCTCGTGCAGCTTCTCGAGCGCCTTCTGCTTCGTTTCGGGCGTCATCCACGTGAGCTGCTGAATGTCCTGTCCGAGCGCCTTCTCGATCTCGTTCACCATCTTCAGCGTGCGCTCCTTGCCTTCCTTGCCGAAGGTCAGCTCGACGTACTTCTGCCCCAGCGCTTCGCCGAGGTCGTTGTCCGTGAAGCCGACGCAGCGCTTCCACCGCGGCTTCAGCTCCTTGGCGCCGGTGAGCGTGCGGCCGTAAAAATCGAAGTCCGCGTCAACGAACTTCTGCGGCAGCATCGAAGCGTTCGAATGCACGACGTGCCAGGTAAGATAGGTCTTCCAGTCGGCCAGGCTCGTCTTGGTGATGAGCGCCTGCAGTCCCTTGAAAAACCCGGGCTCGGCCACGTTCAGCGACTGGACCTGCGGCGTTCCCATGCCGACGAGGTATTTCCGGAAACCGAACGCCGGCGTGAGCGACTCGAACTCGGCGGCGGTCATCTTGTGATAGACCTTGGCGGGATCGCGCCGCGAGACGCGGTCCAGCGCGCCCTCGGCCAGGCCGGTCTCGACGCGGAGCACGACTGCGGCTTTGCGCCCAGCCTCGGCGGGCGAGTCGCCGAGCAGCTCGAACATCTTCGCGACGTGCGCTTCGTACTTCTTTCGGAGCTCGACGGATTTCGCGTCGGTCTTCAGATAATAGTCCCGGTCCGGCAGGCCGAGTCCGCCCTGGTCCGCCTGCGCGATGGTCATGTTGGAGTCCTTGAAGTCCGGACCGGAGCCGAAGGAGAACATCGCGTTCACGCCCTCGCGGTGCAGGTTCGCGACTTCATCGACCAGCGCGGCCTTATCCTTGAGCGCCGCGATGCGATCGAGGTCGGGCCGGATGGGCGAGATGCCTTTGCGGTCGATGGCGCGCTCGTCCATGCAGGACTCGTAAAAGTCCCCGATCTTCTGTTCGACCGGCGTGCGATTCGGGCTCGCCACGGCGGCTTTTTCCAAAATGCCGCGCAGAATTACTAAATTCCGTTCCTGAAGTTCATTAAATCTTCCCCAAACCGACTGGTCCGGCGGGATGGGGTTGTTCTTCATCCATGTGCCGCAGGCGTACTGGTAGAAGTCGACGCAGGGATCGACGCTGCGATCAATCGCGCTGATGTCGAATCCTTTCACCGCAGTAGAGCGCTCAGATTGCGATGAAGATGCCTTTATCTTTGGCGATGGATTCCCGGTTTGCGCCACTGCCCAGGCGAGCGGCACAAAGATTGCCACATAGAGTCGCGAACTAAGCATGATTTCATACTACGACAACCTTTACCCATCCAGAATTCCGTACACGTTTGTTGCTGTTTTTCCGTCAGAGGTTTATTGCTGTGCGTGTACCAATTACAGTCCTCTTAATGTGCTTGACCGCAATGGCCGCGGACACCGGCCGCGTCTATCTCCGCAAGGTGCGTTTTCAGCCGCGCACCGAAATGAGCGAAACCGCACCCGCGCCGGGCAGCGCGATCGACGAAAACTCGGCGAAGCAGGGCTCGGAGGAGATGCGGCAGCAGCTCGTGGCCGCCGGGTATCGCGACGCCAGGGTCAACGCGAAGATCGTGCCGGTGGGCTTTCGCCAGGCCGACCTGCTGGTGCACATCGACCGCGGCACGCGCTACCGCATCCGCGAGGTGCACTTCACCGGGCACACCGCTTTTGACGAAAAGAGACTCAGACACGAGATCCATGCGCTGGGCGAACCGTACTCGGAGCCCGCGATGCAGGGCGCGATCGCGCGGCTGCGCGCGTTTTATGTCTCGCAGGGTTACTTCGACGCGAAGATCTCGCTTGATTCCTCGAAGGTGCTCGGCGGCGACAAGGCGTCGATGACGGTGGCGGTCGAGTCCGGCACGCATTATCGGGCCAATGGAGCGGACTTCAACGCCCAGGACGTGTGCGCGCACATCTTTGAGGCGCGGCGCGAGGCCGAGAAGCAGGGCGTGCTCGATTTCGACGCGCGGGTCGAGTTGTCGCGCGTCGAGGGCGACCCCTCGTCCGTGGCGATGACGACGCAGATCGGCACGGGCGAGCGCTACACCGTCGGTCGCATCGAATTCCGCGGCAATCACGCATTCGACGACACGACGGTGCGCCGGGCATTCGTGCTCAATGAAGGCGAGCCGTTCGACATGGACAAGCTTCGCCGCAGCCTGGTGCGCGTGAATCAGATGGGCGTGTTCGCGCCGGCGGAAGACCGCGATATCCGGCTCACGCGCGACGAGGCGACGCACACCGCCAGCGTCACCGTGAGCCTGCACCAGAAGCCTCGCGGGTGGTGGGGATTGTCGGGCCCCGTGGTGCCGGTGGGGCTGGTTGGGCCGTTCGACGGGTCGGTGATCAGCCGGCTTCCGGCGTGGGGGCACGGCATCTTCGAGGGCTCGACGTACTTCGGCAGCTTCAGCCTGCTCGGATTTTTGCAGCCGGTTTCGAACATCGTGTCGCTGATGCCGCAGAGCGGGATCATTCCGTTCTGGGCGATTCAGCGGCCGCTGCTGCCGGGGCAGATCTGGACGTCGGGCTTCACGATCGCGCCGCTGCTCGGCTGGCAGGGCATGGCGCTGGCCTATGGAATGTCGCACCTGCACGAGGGCTTCGCGCGGCTGTTGTGGCACAACGTGAACACCGCGCCGCCGCTGGCGGTGACGGTGGAATGGTACGGACTGAACGGCGCGCCCGTCGAGGCCGGCCCGCTCGTCTGCGAAGCGCCGAAGCCGTCGCTGGCGAAACTGCGCAAGGTGCTCTCGGTCGCCAACGACGTCGTGCTCGGCACGCACCCGTTCTAGCACGCTACCCTCTAAGCAAGGGGGCAACACACCGATGGCGACACAATCTATGCTCGACGCCTTGGCCGAGAAACTGGGCGCCTCGGCGAGCGTGCGCAACGTCTACGGCGAGCCGATCAAGGCCGAGGGCAAAACGATTATCCCGGTGGCGCGGATTGGATTCGGCCTGGGTGCGGGCACGGGCAAGCGCGGCGACCGCAAGCGCGAGGGCGGCGGCGGTGGCGGCGGCATGGGCGCGGCGCCGGCCGGCGTGCTCGAGATCACCCCGACCGGCACGCGCTTCATCCCGGCGGGGATGGCCCGCCGCACCGCCGCGGCCGTCTTCGGCGGCTTCCTGCTCGGCTGGCTCTGGGCCCGCCGCCGCTAGAGCAGGCCGGAGCGGGCCAGCAGCGCCGTGGGGGCCGGGTCCCGGCCCATGAAGTCGCGGTAGAGGTCGGCCGGATCTTCGCTGTCCCCCTTCGCCAGAATTTTCTCCCGGAACTCGCGGCCGACGGGCCCGTCGAACATGCCGTCCTGGCGGAAGCGCGTGAACGCGTCGGCATCGAGCACTTCGGCCCACTTGTATGAGTAATAGCCGGCGCCATAGCCCATCGGACTTCCGAACAGGTGTGTGAAACCCGCGATCATTGCGTAATCGGCGGGCAGCGGGGCCGGCGTGAACTCCTGCAGGATTCGCCGCGCGTACTCGACGACGCCGCCGTCGCGCCCGGGCGAATACTTCATGTGCAGCAGGAGATCGACGAAGCCGAATCCCAACTGCCGCATCTGCGCGTTGGCCGCGCGAAACGCGCGCGCGCGCCGCATCTTCTGGAACAGGTCCTCGGGAATCGGCGCGCCGGTTTCGTAGTGCCGCGCGAACAGGTCGAGCGACTCGCGTTCCCAGCACCAGTTCTCCATGATCTGCGACGGCAGCTCCACGAAATCCCAGGCCACGTTCGTGCCCGCCAGCGTGCGCACTTCGACGCGGCTCAGGCAGTGGTGCAGCAGGTGCCCGAACTCGTGGAAGATGGTCTCGGCCTCTCGATGCGTGAGCAGCGACGGCTTGCCGCCCGACGGAGGCGTGAGATTGCCGCAGATGACGCCGGCGTGCGGCGTCCAGGCGCCGTCCTCGGGCCGCCCGATGATGAGCCCGTCCATCCACGCGCCGCCGCGCTTGTTCTCGCGCGGGAACCAGTCGGCGTAGAACGTGCCGAGCAGCGTGCCGTCCTGATCGCGGATGGCGTAATACTTCACCTCCGGATCCCAGACCGGCGCGCCCCGCTCTTCTTCGACGCGAATGCCGTAGAGGCGCCGCGCCAGCTCGAACATGCCTGCCGTGACGCGCTCCAGCGGGAAGTACGGCCGCAGCGCTTCCTGGTCGAAATCGTAGAGCGCGGCGCGCTGCTTCTCGGCGTAGTAGGCGATATCCCACGGCTCCAGCGGCGGCGCGCCGGGGCCTTCGATCTCGCGCCGGAACGCGGCCAGCGCTTCGTTCTCGCGCGCGTAGTGCGCGACGGTGCGCTCCTTCAGCCCTTCGAGGAACTCCATCGCGCGGCGGCCCGTGCGCGCCATGCGGTCGGCAAGCGCGTAGTCGGCGAAATCGGCGTAGCCGAGCAGGCGCGCCTTTTCGCCGCGCAGATCGAGAATGCGCACGATCAGCTCGCGATTGTCGTGTGCGCCCGCCGTCGCCCGGGTCGATTGCGCGCGGAACATCGTCTCGCGGATCGCCGCGTCGTCCAGGTACATCATCACCGCCGTGTAGCTGGGCGCCTGGAGCGTGAACCGCCAGCCCGCCTGCCCCTTGCGCGCGGCGCTCTCGCGCGCCGCGGCCACGGCGGCCGGCGGCAGCCCGCGGAGCTGCGCTTCGCCGGTGACGATCAGCTCGAACTCGTTGGTCGAATCGAGCACGTTTTCGGAAAATTTCGTCGTGAGCTTCGAGAGCTCGACGTCGATCTCCGCCAGCCGCTTCTTTCCTGCCTCGTCCAGCTCGGCGCCGTGCCGCCGGAACTCGTCGAGCGTCTTCGTCAGGAAGCGCCGCCGCGTGCCCTCGAGTCGGCGGGCGTCGTCGGTCGCTGCATAGCTCCGCAGCCGGTTCCAGAGCCCCGCGTTGAGCGGAATGCGCGTGTGAAATTCGCTGACCGCCGGCTCCACCGCGTTGTGCGCGGCGCGCAGCTCGGGATAGGTCGCGACCGATTCCAGGTGCTTCACCACGCCCATGGCGCGGTCGAGCGGCATGGTGAGCATGTCGAGCGCTTCGAGCGTGTTCCGGTAATCGAGCGGTCCTTCGGCGGCGACCAACGCATTTAAGCGAGCCCCCGCTTCCTCCAGCAGCTTCGAGATGCCGGGCTCTACGTCCTGGGCGCGGATCTTATCGAACGGAATCGGAACATGGATATCGAGCAGTGGATTTTCATTCATGTGACTTTTCTCAGGGATTACTTTCAGCGTACGACACCCGAAGCTATGGATACAGCAGGGCCAGCCCGGTGCGGAATACCGGACCCGAAATGCGGCCAAACACCTGCCACGCGGCCAGGATGCCGAGCAGCGCGAACGTCGGATTCTGGCTGAGCTCCGCGAAGCGCAGCGCAGCGCGCTCGCCCAGCAGGACGCCCGCGCCGGTGTTGCCGTCGAGCGGCGGAATCGGCAGCAGGTTGAACACGCCCAGCAGCAGGTTCAGCGAGAACAGGATGCTCAGGAACGCGCCGAGCGCCGCGGCGGACGGCGTTCCCGCAACGACGAGCTGCGCGAAGCCGGCCCACCCGGGCGCGGTGAACACGCCGGCGGCAAGCCCGGCGCGAATCGCCGCCGCGGCCAGCAGCACGAGCGCGAAATTAGCCGCCGGTCCGGCCAGCGCCATCCATGCCGCGCGCCGCGGATACCGGCGCTGCCAGTTCGGATCGTACGGCGCGCTCGCCCAGCCCATCATGAACCCGCTGCTCGCGTAGGTAATGAGCGGGATGACGAGCATGCCGAGCCATTCGCGCCGCATGTGCGGCAGCGGGTTCAGCGAAACCTGCCCGCCGTGATACGCGGTCGGGTCGCCTCCCCATTTCGCGGCGAGCGCGTGCGCCGCCTCGTGACACGTGAGCGACAGCAGGAAGGCTGCATACCAGGTGACTCCGAGAGCCAGTGTGTCAGCGGTCAAGCATTCAGTTTAGAAGATCCGAAGGCGCCGGGCAGGTAGCCTTGCGCCGGACGCGAGAACATTCCTATCATTTTGAACGAGGGGTTTGCGAAGGGGAATGATCCACTACAAATACTACGATCGGGGGAGCGGTCCGGCGCTCCTGCTGCTTCACGGCATGTTCGGCGATCACCAGGACTGGGCGCCCGTGCTCGATCCTCTGGCGGCGCGCTACCGCCTGCTGGCAGTCGATCTGCCGGGCTTCGGCGACTCGGAGAAGCCCCACGGCGACTACACCGCCGAGCGCTTCGTTGAGGCGCTGGACGGCCTGCGCGCGGAACTGGGCATCGACCGGCTGACCGCCGTCGGAAATTCCTTCGGCGGCGTTGTCGCGCTGCTCTATACCCTGGCGCGCCCCGAGCGCGTCGAACGCCTCGTGCTGGTTTCCTCCGGCGGCTTCCACCGCTACTCGCGCCGCGAAAAGCTGTTCCACTCCGCGCGCCTGAGCGAGGTGGCGCTCCGCACCCTGACCCCGCCGGTGCAGGGCGCGCTGCTGCGCGCGCTGTTCGTAAATCCCTCGGAAGCCTCCGAGCAGTACATCGAGAAGCAGAACGCGAAGCTGCGCCGGCCGGACTATCCCGAGTACGTGCGCGCCGCCTCGAGCAGCATCCGCATGGTGATGAACACGTACCTGCTCGATCGCGTTTCCGAGATCGAATGCCCGGTTTTGCTCGTCTGGGGCGAGCAGGATGCCGTGGTTCCCATCGAGGAGGCGCGCGCGGCGCTCGAGCGCCTGCGCGACGGCCGCCTCGTCGTGCTGCCGCGCTGCGGGCACGCGCCGCAACTGGACTGCCCGGCACGTTTCGTCTCCACGCTCGATGAGTTTATGACGGCGACGGCCGGGCAAAAGGCCGCCTGAGGGCCGCCGGAGGGGCATCCCATGCGGGTGATCGACTTCCTTGCCAAGCGGGCGCTGTACAGCCCGGAGAAAATTGCGCTCGTCGAAAACGAGACCGGGCGGCGCCTGAGTTACTTCGAACTGAATGCCGAGGCGAACCGGTGGGCGAACTACCTGGAGTCGCTGGGCGTGGGACCGGGCGACCGCGTGGCGGTGCTGGCGGGCAATTCGGCCAGGATCATCGCGCTGTTCTACGGCGTCATGAAACTGGGCGCGATCTTCCTGCCGCTCAATTTCCGGCTGGAGCCGCCGGAGCTTGTCCCCGTGCTGCGGGAAGCCGAACCCGCGCTGCTGCTCTACTCGCGCGAGTTCGCCGGAACCGTCGACGCGCTGCGCCCGGAGGTGCGGCTGCCGCGCTGGATCGACTACGACGGCGAAACCGGCGTCGAGCGTTGCCCCGCCGTCCGCGCCGCCGCGATCCCGGTCGAGTACGACGCGCCCGTCATGATCATCTACACCTCCGGCACGACCGGCAAGCCGAAGGGCGCGGTGCTTTCGCACCGCATGACGTTCTGGAACTCGCTGAACTTCATCGTGCGGGACCTGCTGGCCACGGATACCGTGCTCGTGCACACGCCGATGTTTTACACTGGCGGCCTGAACGTGATCACGATTCCGTCGATGCTGATCGGCGGCACGGTGGTGCTGATGCGCTGCTGGAACGCGGACGAGGCGCTGCGGGCGATCGAGCGCGAGCGCATCACCATCTTCTTCGGCGTGCCCACGCAGTTCCTGATGTGGCTCGATTCCCCGCTGTTCGAGAAGACCGACCTGAGCTCGCTGCGCTACGTGATCAGCGGCGGCGCGCCGATGCCCTGGCCGCTGATCGAGCGCATCCTGGCGCGCGGCCTCGTCTACCGGCAGGGATTCGGGTTGACCGAGGTCGGCGTGAACTGCTTCGCGCTGGAGGCGCGCGACGTGCTGCGCAAGCCCGGCTCGATCGGCTTCCCGAACTTCTGTATCGAAGCGCGCGTGGTCGATGAGGACGATCGCGACGTCCCGACGGGCGAGGTGGGCGAGCTTGTCATGCGCACGCCGGCGATGATCGACGCGTACTGGCGCAATCCGGAGGCTACAGCCGCCGCGCTCCGCAACGGCTGGTTTCATACCGGCGATCTGGCGCGTGTGGACGAGGAAGGCTACTTCTACATCGCGGGCCGCAAGAAGGACATGTTCATCAGCGGCGGCGAGAACGTGTATCCCGCCGAGGTCGAGCAGGTGCTCGCGAATCATCCGCAGGTGGCCGAGGTGACGGTAGTGCCGGTGCCGCACGAGAAGTGGGGCGAGGTCGGCTGCGCCGTGGTGGTGCCGCGCGCCGGCGCGAGCCTCACCGAGCAGGAGCTGATCGGGTTCTGCCACGGCAAACTCGCGCGGTACAAGATTCCGAAATCGGTGCGGTTCCTCTCCGAGCTTCCGCGCACGCACTCGGGCAAGGTCCAGAAAGAGGAGCTGAAGCGCCGTTTCGCGGAAGGCGCCTCGCCGACTGCGGCAGCGTAAGCTGGCCGCGCTACCATGGAAGCGGAGGGGCCGATGCTAAGGCTTAATGGGCGGAATTTTCTCCTCGTCTTCGCGTTTGCGGCGTGGAGCGCGTTCGCGCAAACGCCGGCCACGCTGACCAATGCCGACATCGCGGGAATGCTGAAGGCGCACGTGCCCGAGGACACGATCATCCTCGCCATCCGAACGGCGGCCGCAAACGGAACCGCGCGCTTCGACACCAGCAGCGAGGCGCTGATCCAACTCGAGAAAGCCGGCGCGAGCAACCGGATTCTGACCACGCTGGTGGATACGCCGGTGAACCCCGTAGCGGGCCTGCCGACGGCAGCGGGCGTCTACTTCAGCGGCGCTTCAGGCTGGCAGAAAGTGCCGATGCAGCAGTTGTGGGCGCCGTATTTCTCCAGCAGCCTCAAGGTGCGCAACTACGACACCACGCTGCCGGTTTCCGAGCCGGAGGTGCATCTCGAGAACGGCATGCCGTGTTTCTATGCGCGCGCCTATCCGCTGCCCACGGACTGGACCCTCGCCTACGTCGGCGAGAAGCACCAGCTCTTTGCGAAGGTGGACAACGAGATGCAACCGAAGCTGCATATCAGCAAGGCCCAGCTCCGGCCGATTACCGTGGCTGCCCTGTCGCTCGAGGTTCAGACCATCAAGCCGCAGGCCGCGCTCCTGCCCGGCGATTATGCGCTGTGCGCGCTGGTGCCGGGCACCGGCGATTTCCTGAAATGCTATTCGTTCCGGGTGGGGCCGTAAACCAAAAAGGGAAGAATTCACTTGCCATCCCGATCTATACGGGTGTCTCAGCGGCAGCGGCGGGAGGGCGCAGGCGCGTCCTCCCGCAGGTCGACCTATCCAAAAAGCGCCATCGAGAAGGTTACGACGGCCTAAGATTGCGGCCGGGGCCGCGGCCGTCGCGTTTAGGCCGGGTCCCGCAGATCAGGCGGTCCCCTTTTTCGTGAACGCCGCCAAATCCTGCGCTTTGCGCAGTGCCGCGCCGGAGTCGATGGACTCCCCGGCCATTTCGACGCCTTCGGCAAAGCTCGCCGCCTTGCCTGCGGCGACCAGGGCGGCCGACGCATTCACCAGCACAATGTCCCGGCGGGGACCGCGCTCGCCGTTCAGCACCGCGAGCGCGATGTCGCAGTTCTCTTCGGGTGTTCCGCCTGCGAAATCGGAGCTGCGCGCTTGGGGCACGCCGAAATCGGCGGGCGAAAGCACGCGGGGCAGAACGCGCCCGTCGCGAACCTCGAAGGCCACTGTCGTCCCCGCGGTCGTAATCTCGTCGAGCCCGTCCGAGCCGTGCACGACGAAGCCGCGCGGCAATCCGAGCGCCGCCAGCGCCCCGGCCATCAGCCCGGCTGCGTGCTCTGAGGGCGCGCCCACCAGTTGCGCCGTCGCGCCCGCCGGGTTCGCCAGCGGCCCGAGCAGGTTGAACACCGTGCGCATCTTCAATTCCAGGCGCGCGGGCTGCGCGTGTTTCATCGCCGGATGAAACGCCGGCGCGAACAGGAACGCTATGCCGATCTCTTCGATGGCGCGCTCGGTCCTCGCCGCATCCGTCACCACCTGGACGCCAAGCCGCTCCAGCAGATCCGCGCTCCCGCACTTGCTCGAAATCGAACGGTTGCCGTGCTTGGCCACCTTCACCCCAAGACCCGCCACCACGAACGCGACTATAGTGGAAATGTTGAAGGTGCCGAGGCCGTCGCCGCCGGTGCCGCAGGTGTCGAGCAGCGGCTCGCCGCCGATCTCCGGCTTGATCTTGTGGGCGCGCTCGCGCATGGCGCGCGCGAAACCGAGCAGCTCGTCCGAAGTCTCGCCTTTCATCCGCAGCGCCACCAGGAACGCGGCGATCTGGGCCGTGGACGCGCCGCCGTCGAGGATAATGTTCATGGCCTGCTCGGCTTCGGCCGGGTCGAGATTCGCGCCGGCTGCTGCCCGGTGCAGGAACTGAAGAAGCGGCATGCTATATTGAAGAATTCAGAAGTTCGGGGGTCAGGGTATTCAGATCTGGCTTCTGTCTTCTGACTCCTTGGCTAATGAGCTTTCCAGTTATCCTAGCACACGAAAACTTCCATGAAAATTCATGAGTACCAAGCGAAGGCCATCCTGGCCCATTACGGCGTGCCGGTGCCGAGAGGCGAAGTCGCGCACTCGGTCGAGGAAGTGAGATCGGCCGCCGAGACAATCGGAGGCAGCGTCGTCGTCAAGGCGCAGATCCACGCCGGCGGGCGCGGCAAAGGCGGCGGCGTCAAGGTCGCACAAGACTCGGCCGAAGCCGCCGAGATCGCGAAGAAGATCCTCGGCATGCGGCTGGTGACCCACCAGACCGGGCCGGAAGGGCGCATCGTCCAGCGCGTTCTGGTGGAAGAGACACTGCCGATCGAGCGCGAGCTCTACCTCGGCATCGTCCTCGACCGCGCCCAGGGCAAACCCGTGTTCATGGCGTCGGCCGCGGGCGGCATGGAGATCGAAGAAGTCGCCGCGAAGGATCCCAAGGCGATCCTGAAAGAGCCGATCGAGCCCGGGCTCGGCCTGCTGCCGTTCCAGGCGAAGAAGCTCGCCTACGGCATCGGCATCCCGGCCGCGAGCGCGAACGCGGCGATGGCCGCGATGATCAAGCTGGCCAAGGCGTACGAAGCCACCGACGCGTCGCTCGCCGAGATCAACCCCTTCATCCTGACCAAGGACGGCCGCGTCTACGCCCTTGACGCCAAGATGAACTTCGACGACAACGCGCTCTACCGCCACAAGGACATCCAGGAATTCCGCGACCTGAACGAAGAGGACCCGCTCGAAGTGGACGCCTCGCGGTTCGGCCTGAACTACATCAAACTGGACGGCAACGTCGGCTGCATGGTGAACGGCGCGGGCCTGGCGATGGCCACCATGGACATCGTGAAGTACGCGGGCGGGAGCCCGGCGAACTTCCTCGACGTCGGCGGCGGCGCCAGCGCCGAGCAGATCCAGAACGCGTTCCGCATCCTGCTTTCGGACAAGAACGTGCAGGCGGTGCTGATCAACATCTTCGGCGGCATCCTGCGGTGCGACCGGCTGGCCGAGGGCGTAGTGGCCGCGGCTCGCGAGCTGAAGGTGAAGGTGCCGATCGTGATTCGCATGGAAGGCACGAACGTGGACCTCGGCCGCAAGATTTTGGCCGATTCCGGGCTGAACTTCACGGTGGCCGACGGCATGAAAGACGCTGCCGAGAAAGTGGTGAGGCTGGCAAAATGAGCATCCTCGTAGATAAGAACACTCGACTTCTGGTACAGGGCATCACCGGCAAGGAAGCCACCTTCCATGCCGAGCAGTGCATCGCCTACGGCACGAACGTGGTGGGCGGCGTCGTTCCCGGCAAGGGCGGTCAGAGGCACCTCGACCTGCCGGTCTTCAACACGGTGCAGGAAGCCGTGTGCGCCACGGGCGCGAACGCCACGGTGATCTTCGTGCCGCCGCCGTTCGCGGCCGACGCGATCATGGAAGCCGCCGACGCGGGGTTGCCGCTGGCGGTCTGCATCACGGAAGGCATTCCGGCCTGCGACATGGTGAAGGCATGGCATTACCTGCAGGGCCGCAAGACGCGGCTGATCGGGCCGAACTGCCCGGGAATCATCTCGCCGGGCAAGTGCAAGGTCGGCATCATGCCGGGCAATATTCATAAGGAAGGCAGGGTGGGCGTGGTCTCCCGCTCCGGCACCCTGACCTACGAAGCGGTCGGCCAGTTGACGGCGCGCGGCATCGGGCAGAGCACCTGTATCGGCATCGGCGGCGATCCGATCATCGGCACCACGTTCCTGGACGCCATCCGCATGTTCAGCGAGGACCCGGACACCGACGCCATCGTGATGATCGGCGAGATCGGCGGCAACGCCGAGGAGACCGCCGCGGCCTACATCAAGGCCAACGTGAAGAAGCCGGTCGTCGGTTTCATCGCGGGCCAGACCGCGCCTCCGGGACGCCGCATGGGCCACGCCGGCGCCATCATCTCGGGCGGCTCCGGCAAGGCAGCCGACAAGATGGCCGCCATGAAGGCTGCCGGCATCACCGTGTGCGAATCGCCCGCCCAGATCGGCGAAAAAATGGAGGCTTTGCTGTAGTGGAAAAGACGCTGGCTATCATCAAACCCGACGCGTTCTCCTGCCGTCACGCCGGCGAGATCATCTCGATGATCGAGAAGGCCGGCTTCACGATCCGCGCGGCGCGCGTTCTGCATCTCACCAGGCCGCAAGCCGAGGGCTTCTACGCCGTGCACCGCGGCAAGCCGTTCTTCGACAGCCTGGTGAAGTTCATGACCGAAGGTCCGGTCATGGTCATGGCGCTCGAGCGCGAGGACGCCATCAAGACCTGGCGCGAGGTGATGGGCGCCACCAATCCGGCCAATGCCGCCGAGGGCACGATCCGCAAGCGCTTCGGCGCGAGCATCGAGCGCAACGCGGCCCACGGCTCGGACGCTCCCGAAACCGCGCAGTTCGAGCTGGGCTACTTCTTCCCCGCCATCGATCTGGCATAGCTCTGATGTGGCGCACGCGGCCGAGTGCGTGCGCCACGCCCAAACGTTACACTGATGATTGAGGCCTGCCGGACGGGCAGTCGCCCCGTAAGGGGAGGAAAGTCCGGTCTCCACAGGGCAGCGTGCCGGCTAACGGCCGGGGGGATTCGCTCAAAGCGGATTTCACGGAAAGTGCCACAGAAAATATACCGCCTGCGGCAACGCGGGTAAGGGTGAAAAGGTGCGGTAAGAGCGCACCGCGGGCCGGGTAATCGGTCCGGCAGGGCAAACCCCACGCGGAGCAAGACCAAATAGGGGAGGAGGAGCGGCCCGCTCCGTTTCCACTTCCGGGTAGGTCGCTTGAGCCCGCCAGCAATGACGGGCCTAGAAGAATGACTGCCGCCCGCAAGGGTACAGAAACCGGCTTACAGTCCGGCAGGCTTCAATCATGAACGAGGGCGGGGGCGCCTTCCATGGTCTTCGCCGGCGCCGCCAGGCGCCGCATCAATTCATATGCGGCATAGCCGGCCATCAGCGTGATGGACCAGTCGATCACAACCCGATAACGGCTCACGTACTGGAAGAAGTAGTACGTGGCCGGATAGGTGAGCCACGCGACGGCGAGAACCCTGGCTGAGATCACCGCACCGCTACAGTGCAGCCGCCACAGGCCGGCCCACGCGAGCAGCGTGATCACGATGAAAACCGGGGTCATCCAGCGGGGGACCTCAAACCAGCCGAACCAGAATTCACGCACATGGGCCAGCGTCAACCATATGAAGCGGCCGGGGTGGGATCGGATCCATGAGAGGGCATCGCGGAACCGTGAGCGGTTGAACTCGACCTCGCCGGAAACGGTAATTTCGCGGCAGGCGCCGATGCTGTTCAGCGGGTGCGTCCTGGTAGAGCCGTGGAGATTGTTCAGCAGGACGGTCGGCTGGGCCAGATCGTTGTAGCTCTGCTGTAATTCCAGCCCCAGGTTGGAGCGCATGAACATCCACGCGCCGAGCTGATAACGGTTGCGGAGAGTCCACGGTATCAGGATGACGGCCGTGACCGCCGCCGATACCAGCCACCAGTTGCGGACCCGCGAGCGTTCACGGGCCGCCAGCCATGCGGCCAGCCCAAGCCCCAGATAGGTCGGCAGCGTCGTGGGAGCGGCGTGAAAAAGCAGCCCCCAGCTCGCGCCGTACCGGAGGGCGGAGCGCCGTGTCCGCCATGCCCGATCCCAGAGCCGCTTCGTCCAGACCAGAATCCAGGCGAACGCAATCGCCGAATAGGGTTCGTCCCAGCCTCCCGTGACTTCGGCGGACTTGTGCAGCGGGCAGAGAGCCATCACGAGGCCTGCGAACAGGCCCGCGGCACGGGGAATGCCAAGGCCTGCACCCAGCAAAGGCGCGGATGCCTGTAGAGTCGCATATGCCACGATGTTCAGCGAGCAGCGGGCGAGATCACCCGCGGGCGTCACACCGAACGCTCTATAGATCTGCGAAACCAGAACCGGGTAGAAGGGCGGCGTGTGGGCTGTCGGACCGGTCGGGACGCGGAACGGATCGGCGAATCGGCCGGTGCGCGCGAGAGAAATCCCAATGTTTTCCGCCTCGCCGATCCTCGGGGGAGATCCGCGATAGAGCGCCAGAAGCGAGAAACGCGCTGCGCAGGAAACAACAAAGATCAAGAGAAAGCAGGTGAGAGGCCTGGCTGCAATCCGTTCGAGCGCTGAAAGAGAGAGCCGCAGCATTGGATGAATGTAACACATCGTGCCGGTGCAGGAACTCTCCTCAATCCCGCTGGCGACGCGGCGGCCCGGCCGATCCCGAGTAGCGCGTGTTATCTTAGCCCTCATGCGGATTCGCTTTCTGCTGTTTCTGGCCATATTCCTGATTGCCTTGCCGGCTCTGGCCGACAAGTGGACCATCGATGACATCCTGCTCACGGAAAGCGCCGGCGGGATGGAAATCTCGCCCGACGGCAAGCTCGTCGTGTGGGTGAAGAGCGCGATGAATAAAGAAAAGGGCGAGGCGGTCTCGAACCTCGTCCTGAAGAGCCTCGCCGACAACTACGAGCTTCAACTCACGCGCGGCACCGACAACAACTCATCCCCGAAATTCGCGCCGGACGGCCACCGGATCGCGTTCCTCAGCTCGCGGCGTCCCGCAACGCCCCAACCGGCCGGAGAGGCCGCGGGCGGCGGATCTCAGATCTGGCTGATCGACCTGCGCGGCGGCGAACCCTGGCAGCTCACGCATTTCGAAAGCGGCGTGCGCGCCTTCGAGTGGCTCGACGACAACACGCTGCTGATCGTCGCGCCCGAAGACCCCAGCCTCTACGCGCAGCAGGTGAAGGAGCGCAAAGACACGTCGCAGGTGGTGGACGACGAGCAGCACGCGCCGCCGGTCCGCCTCTTCCGCTTCGACATGAAGACCCGGGCGGCGAAGCGCATCACCAACAACACGGACCGCATCACCCGCGTTTCTGTATCGCCCGACGGCCATTACGCGGTGACAACGCACGACCGCAGCCTGCACTACACGTATGACCAGGCCATACCGCCGGTCACGTTCCTGCAGGATCTCGTCAAGGGCACGTCGAAGCAGCTCCTCACGGACGGCAAGCTGCTGCCCGGCAACATCGAGTGGGCCACCGACAGCCGCGGCTTCTACTTCTCCGCCCCGTTTACCAACCACCCGCGCTTCCACAACGCGACGATTTCCCTGCTCTACTACTACGACCTGGCCGCGGACAAGCCTGTGCAGGTCGCGCTCGATTGGGAAAACGGGCTCGATCGCGGCTTGGCCGTGCTGCCGAACGGATTCCTGGCGCTGCTGGCGAACGGCGCGCGGCCGCGCGCGGCGCTCTACACGCGCGAGGGCGACGCCTGGAAGCGCACGTTCGTCGAAAGCGAGCATGCCGGCCACATCTTCGGCATCAACGCCTCCAAGGACGGCAAAACGATTCTCTACAACTACTCGACGGCGAGCGTGCCGGGGCAATGGTACGCGGCGACGCTCGAAGGCGCCGCTCTGCGCAATCCGCAGAAGTTCACGAATCTGAACCCCGGCTGGAAAGACAAGCCGATCTCGAAATCCGAGCTGGTCTACTGGAAGGGCGCGCGCGGCGAACAGGTGGAGGGCATTCTCAGCTACCCGCTTCATTACGTCGCCGGCAAGAAGTATCCGCTGGTGGTGATGATCCACGGCGGGCCGGCCGGCGCGGATCTGGACCAGTTCAGCGAGCGCTTTGCCTACCCGGTTCAGCTCATGACGCAGCGCGATGCCTTCGTCTTCCGGCCGAACTACCACGGCAGCAGTCAGTACGGGCTGAAGTGGGTCGAGTCGATCGGCGAGGGCAACTACAACGAGCTCGAAGAAACGGATGTCGAAACGGGCGTCGATTCGCTGATCGCGAAGGGGCTGGTGGATCCGGACAAGCTCGGGGTGATGGGCTGGAGCAACGGCTCGATCATCACCATCGAGCTGACGACGCGGACCACGCGGTACAAGGTGGCTTCGGCCGGCGCCGGCGACGTGAACTGGACCAGCGACTGGGGCAACGCCGTCTTCGGCGAATCTTTCGACCATTACTACTTCGGCAAGACGCCGCTCGAGGACCCGCAACTCTACATACGCAAGTCCCCGCTGTGGCGCATGGACAAAGTGCGCACGCCGACCATCATCTTTTTCGGCACCGAGGACAAACAGGTGCCCACCGAGCAGGGCTGGCAGCATTACCGCGCGCTGCAGCAGCTCGGCAAGACCGATGTGAAGTTCATCCTCTTCCCCGGCGAGGCGCACGGGCCGCGCAAGTACGTCCACCAGCGGCGCAAGCTGGTCGAGGAGCAGGCGTGGTTCGACAAGTACCTCTTCCATCAGGACCCCGAAGTGAGCGAGTCGCTGAAGCCGGCATCGCCTCTGGCCGCCGCTCTGAAGGCCAAGGCCATGGGCAAAACGCCGGAAACGGTGCTGCGCGGCAACATCGAGATCGGCCGCTTCGAGGTGACTCGCGCGCAGTACGCCGCGTTCGACCCAGCCTACAAGTTCGACGCGGGAACGGAGAACTACCCCGCCACCAACATTACGTTCGAAAAGGCGAAAGCCTATTGCGAGTGGCTGAGCAAGACCACGGGAGCGAAGTATCGCCTCGGCACCGAAGAGGAGATGCAGTCGCTGCTCAAGGCGTCACGCACCGAGAACACGCTGGACTACTGGGCCGGCTATACGCTGAACCCCGACGACGCGCAGAAGCTGGCCGCCTCCGTGGACAGCCTCGGCGCGGGCGCCCTGCTGCGGCCCGTCGGCAGTTTCGCCGGCAGCGGCGACGATCCACTGTTCGACCTGGGCGGCAACGCGGCCGAGTGGGTGGTGACGAAGAACGGCGCGGGCAAGGTGCTGGGGGGAAGCGCGGACCAGCCCGCGGATTCGAAAGCCGATGCCGGACCGCGGCCGGACTACATCGGTTTCAGAGTAGTAAAGGACGCGAAGTAGAGCCCAAAAACGGCAACGGCTGGCGCTTTCCCCGCGCCAGCCGCCACAACCTGATTTGATCGCCCGCGCTACATGCCCGCAGCCAGGGCGATTCGAGGAGCCGCTCTGCGGTTCCTCTCCCGGCTGTTCTTCCAGTTCAACCACGCGAGGCCGATCACGCGGATCACCTCGGTCTGGTCGAACGGCTTCATTAACACGTCGTACCCGCCCAGATTGAGAACTTCCGCCCAGAGATGCTCATCCGCCAATCTCGATGTGACAACCAGCAGCGGAGGATCCGGGAACCGCGCAAGCTCGCTCAGCACCTCCCTCCAGGTGCAGTCGGGCAGATCGCGCTCGCAAACCACGACGGGTGTACGGTGCTCGGATAAATGCGCCAGCGCATCGCGCCAGCAGCGGACTCCGCGAATATGCCACTTCGAATGGCTGAAGATGTTGCCTAAAAAGACGTGATCCTCGTCACAAGGACTGATCGCCAAAACCGATACCGTTTTCTCGGGCTGTGGATAGGGTTCACGTTCTGAAGGCGGATAGGTGTATGCGGTGGATTTGGGAGTGAACTCCGTCACCGCGGAGGCCACGTCCTTCTTCCCAGCAACCGGCATCACGCCAATCTCCTTTCAGTAAGTTACACATCGCGCTTCCGAGGTCCAGCCGGTGAGGAAGCGCCCCAAACGCCTGATTCCCGAGCCCCCCTCTGGCGCCCGGTGCTCTGTTCAGCCGTCAATTTAATTTGAGCACGCTTTTACCTGGAAAAGCAATGCTAAAAAACATTAAGAAGATACGGAAAATTGTAACGCGCTGATATGGCTGGAAAAAAAGAATCTGTTTCCTGAATATTTAAACGCTTGGATTTTCAGCAGCGCGGCGGCCGCGCGCCGCTCGATCACCGATACCGCCATAAGCGCTTGTCTGTCAAGCACCGAACCGCCGTGATGGGAATCGCAACGACGTCCGCAGGGCGCGATCATTTATTGCTTCCCCCGCTCCCGGCCGGTTGCGTCCCGGTATCGAGTTCGATGGCCTCGGCCGGGCATGCCTCCAGGCACTGCGATCCCTCTGCGAAACCGAGGCATTCGGTACAGAGATAGGGGCTAATCCGGTAAACCGTCACTCCGGCGGAGATCGCATCGTTCGGACAGATTTGAAGGCATTCCCCGCATGCGGTACAGTTGTCATTAATTGCGTAAGCCATAGGTACGGCCTTGTCTCCGGCTAAGAGCGTTGTCCTCAAACACGTGCCCCTGTTTGCGGCGCTGTCGCCCGCCGAACTGGATGCCCTGGCGCGCCGCGCGGTCGAGAAGCGCTTCAGTCCGGGCGAGATCCTGTTCAATGAAGGCGACGAGTGCAGCGGGCTCTTCATCGTGGCCGAGGGCAGCGTGAAGATCTTCAAGACCTCGAACGCCGGCCGCGAGATCATGCTCACCATCGAGTCGGCGCCCTCGAGCGTGGCGGAGGTGCCGCTGTTCGATAACGGCCCGTATCCGGCCACCGTCGCCGCGGTAAATCAGGTCACGACATATCACATCTCGAAGCAGGATTTTCAGCAGGTGATCCGGCAAAACCCGGATGTCGCGCTGAAGGTGCTCGCGGTCGTGGGCCAGCGATTGCGCCATCTGGTGCGGATTCTCGAAAGCGTCACCTTCGGCAGCGTCCGGCAGCGCCTGGCGCGCGCGCTCGTCGAGTTCGGCAGGCAGGCCCAGTCGGAATCGTTCCCCCTGCCGGTGACGCACGAGGAATTGGCGCTGCGGCTCGGCACCGTCCGCGAAGTGGTCTCCCGCAACCTGAGCCGTTTTCAGGCGGAAGGACTGCTGCGCGTGCACCGGCGCGAGATCGTGCTGCTGGACCGCCCCGGCCTCGAGCGGGAAGCCGAGACCGAGCTGTGACGCGCCGCTCACAGCTTTATTTTGCCGGCCCGCGCGGCCCGCGTCCGTGATCGAGGTCACTTCGTTTGGGCGCGGCGCGCCTTAAGCTCGAAGCATGTACAGCGTGGAACGCCTTTTACGTGTTTCGAGGGGCGAAGAGGGCGCCGGCAGCACGATCGACCATCCGCTGGAGCACCTGGTTGCGTGCCACGGCCGCATCGAGGAACGCCTCGCGACTCTGGAGCGAGCCGGCGCGTGCCTGGAATCGAGGACGGCCGAGGCGCTCGATGCCATACAAAGCTGCCTCCGATACTTCGAGACGAGCGGAGCCCTTCACACCGCCGACGAAGAGGAGAGCGTCTTCCCGCGGCTGCGCGCGAGGCTGAGCCCGACCGAACGGGCGGAAATCGAGATGCTGGAAATGCAGCACCGCGATGCGGAGCAGTTGTACACGGCTCTCAAGCAGGCGGTGGCGCGGGCCGATGCAGCACAATATCGAGCCGCGGTCGAGCGTTTCGCGGCGTTGTACCGCGCGCACATCGCGTTCGAGAACCGTGAACTGATTCGCGTGGCGCGGCGCGACCTGAGGCCGGCCGATCTTGCCGCCATCACACGCGAGATGAAGTCGCGCCGCGGCCTGCATCGCTCCTGAAGGTCATTCCGATCAGCACCGGCGCGATCAAGGTGGTCGCGACCGACATGAACACGACAATGGTGTAGGCCTCGCGCGAAAAGACGCCGAAACCCAGGCCGATCTGCGCCACCACCATGCCCACTTCGCCGCGAGGGATCATTCCGATGCCCACGCGCACGGCCTCGGCGCGGCCCAGGCCGAGGGCGCCGAGCCCGCAGCCGATGAATTTCGAAGCCACCGCCGCGAGCAGGATCGCCGCGGCCAGCATCGCGGCGCCGGCATGCGCGAAGGCGGACAACTCCACGTGCAGCCCGATACCGGCCAGGAAGAACGGGACCAGCAGCTCGGAGACGCCCTGCACCAGGTCGCGCTGGCGCCGGCCGGCGCTCTCCGCCAGCGCCAGGCCCGCCAGAAACGCCCCCACGATCGCCGCGACGCCGATGTTTACGGCCAGCACGGCAAGCGCGAACAGCAGGGTCATCGACAGAGCGAACCGGGCTTCGGCGACGTTCAGGTAGCGGTCCACCTTGGGCGTGATGCGGAGCATGGCGTGCGTGCCCCACCTGGCGGCGATCAGAGTGAAAGCCGCCGCAGCGGCTGCGGTTCCGATCAGCGGCAGGATTTCCAGCCTGCTGTGAACCAGACTGCTCACGACCGCGAGCACCAGCAATCCCAGCACGTCGTCGATCACGGCCGCGGCGAGGATGATCTTGCTCGCGACGGCTTGCAGCAGGCCCTTCGACGACAACACCTGTGCGGTGATGCCGACGCTGGTAGCCACCATGGATGCGCCCACGAAGATTGCCTCATGCAAGGACGCGCCCCAAAGCCGCAGGATCGCCGCCCCCATGATAAACGGGACGGCCACTCCGGAAGCCGCCACCAGCGTGGCCGTGCCGCCCACCTTCATCAGCTCCGAGGACTTCACTTCGAGCCCGACCCGGAACAGCAGGAACATCGCGCCCAGATCGGCGAGCGCGCTCAGCAACTCGTTCGGCGCGAGCCAGCCCAGCACACCCGGCCCGATCAGCAGGCCGGCCAGGATCTCGCCCACGATGCCGGGCTGCCCCAGCCGTTCCGCAAGCTCCGCCATCAGCTTGGTGGAAAGCAGGACCACCAGCATCGCGAGCGGGATGGCGGCGGGGCCGTGTGCAATCATCGCGATCAGCGGGCGCGCGACCTGCGCCACACGAACGTCGCCGCGCCGGCGATTCCCGCGGCGACGGCCGGCAGGGGAGCTCCGTTCGCCAGCAACAGGTACGCCGAAAGAATCACGGCCCCGAGGAAGTAGCTCCAGGTCCTCTTCATTTCCAGTACACCGCCACGCACAGAATCACCGTCATCGCGAGCAGCAGGAAAGCCGGGGCCGCCAGCGGCTTCGTCCATTCCGGTTTCTGCGTGCCCTCGCGCATCAGTTTGCGGATCTCCCGCAGTTGCCCGCGCGCCAGCGAAAGCTCCCAGGCGTTCGAGGCCAGGTCCGCCGCCTTGATCGTCTCCTGCTCGGCGCGGGCGAGCGCGCGCAGCCGGTAGTGCAACTCGGCGTATTTCAACTGTGCGAAGAAGTGCTGCGGCTCGAGCCGCACCGCCAGTTCCAGGGCGTCGATGGACTTGTACACCTCGTAGTTCATGGCGTACGCCATGCCGAGGCACGTCCGCAGGTCCGCCGAGCGCGGGTCTCGCTCGCACGCCGCTTCGAGCTTCCCGATGTAGCCGGCCAGTTCCCCCGGCGAGACGGTGTGAGCGTCGCGCCAGGGAACCGGAGGCAGGCGAACCGGAGTGACGGGCGTCAGTTCGCCGGTCATGTTATTCCGCCGCCACGGGCCGGGCCTTCAGCTCGAACTCCGGATAGCCGAGCTGTCCCATTTCCGGCAGGTCGAGGCCCTCGAGTTCGGACTTGGCCGAGACGCGCTGGCCGATCACCTTATCGACGATCCAGTTCACGCAGAAGCTGAAGGTGAACACCAGTCCGACCAGCGTCGCGACGCCGATGAGCTGCGCCACGAGCTGGCCGGCGTCGCCGTAGAAGAGCCCCCTCACCGAGCCGTTCACGCCGTTCCAGGAGCCGCCGAAGTTGCTCTTGCCGTCCGCGAACAGGCCCACAGAGATCACGCCCCAGAGGCCGTTCGCACCGTGCACCGAGATGGCGCCCACCGGGTCATCGACCTTCAGCTTGCGGTCGACGAATTCCACCGAGAGGCAGACGAGCACCCCGGCCACCAGCCCGATGATCACCGCGCAAATCGAGTTCACGAAAGCGCAGGGCGCCGTGATGGCGACAAGGCCCGCAAGGAGACCGTTGCCGGACATCGACGCATCGGGCTTGCCGTAGCGCAGCCACATGTAGAACATCGCGCCGAACCCGCCCGCCATTCCGGCCAGCATCGTGTTCACCGCGATCGCGCCGATGCGCAGGTTGCCGTTGCCGGAGGCGCCGAGCGTCGAGCCCGGATTGAACCCGAACCAGCCGAACGCGAGGATGAAGCAGCCGGTCAGGACGAGCACGATGTCGTGTCCGACGATCGCGTTCGGCCTGCCCTCGCGCGTGTACTTGCCGATGCGCGGTCCGACGATCATCGCAACCGCGAGCGCCGTGAGCCCGCCCACCGCATGCACCACGCCCGAGCCGGCGAAATCGACATATCCTTTCCCCAGGCCGAAATTCGCGCCCAGATTCGCCAGCCAGCCGCCGCCCCAGGCCCAGTTCGCGAACAGCGGGTACGTGATCGCGCCCATGATGAACGAGGAAACCAGGAACGCCGCGAACTTCCAGCGTTCGGCCGCCGAGCCGGTGACGATGGTCAGCGCCGTATCCATGAACACCATCTGGAACAGGAACAGCACCATCACGCCGACGTCATAGCCGCCGCCCTGCGTGAGAAACATCGCGTGATGGCCAAAGAGCCCGAACGGCTTGCCGAACAGATTGAACGTCCACTCGGCGTTGAGCGGCGCCGTGCCGCCGAGATTGGCGACGCCGCCGGCGCCTCCCATCTGAATGGCGAAACCGATCAGCCAATACGCGAGCATGCCCGCGCCGTACACCATGAAGTTCATCATCATGGTGTGGTTAGCGTTCTTGGCGCGGCACAAGCCCGTCTCCACCACGGCGAAGCCGGCCTGCATGAACATCACGAGGAAACCGGTGACCAGCGTCCACATGAAGTCGAGCGCGATCCGGTTCTGTCCGATCTGATTGAGGGCGTCGCCGATCGTCAGGCCTTTCTTCGGGTCGGAGACCACGATGTCGGATGCGTTGCCCGTTAGGCTGCCGTCCGGATCGCCGCTCAGGCGCGCCGCGGGTTTCGGGATCTCGACGTTCTTCACGTCGTTGGCCGTGATCGCCGCGGGCGTTCCCGCCGGCTGGGACATGGTCCCCTGCGCCAGGCCCAGCGATGCGGCGAGCATCGTCGTGAAAATGAGTTTCTTCACGCGTCATTTCCTCCAGATGGCGTTCTTGAGATAGGCGCGGTTGAGTACGCCCATAATGCCCGTGAGGCTTAGCGCCAGCCCGGCCAGCACGATCGCGAGCCGTCCGCCGGCGCTCGGCGTGATTGCCAGGCTCAGCACGGCCAGCACGAAGCCGAGCAGCGTTGTCACAACTCCCGCGAGAATCATCTTTGGATTCCTCCCGTGCGCTCCGTGTCCTCCCAGGGTTTGCACTTCAGGAACACGGCAATCGAGAGAGCCACCAGGGCAAGCCCCGCGAGCAGCGGAGCAACGCTCCCGTCCGCTGCCGCGCCGATCGCAATCAGCGTGGAGCCAAGAAAAAACAAAAGGACACCCTTCGCCTGTGTGGGATTCGCTCCCATTTCACCCCTCCTGAGTTCGCCTTCCGGCGATATGCGGGTTCGCCCGGCGCGCCGCGAGCGAACCATACCGCCAGCATAGGGTCGGCTCTGCTCGTTGTCCAATTCAAAATTTGAATTTTCCTTATCAGTTCGAAAGCCCGGGATTCCGGTGAATGGCTCCTCTGTCCCAAGCGCCTTTTGCGCGTGGACAGAGGTGCCTGTCACCGGTTTTCGAGCGCCGATCGCGAAAACGGTGACTGGCTCCTCTGTCCCAAGCGCCTTTTGCGACGGTGACTGGCTCCTCTGTCCCAAGCGTCTTTTGCGCGTGGACAGAGGTGCCTGTCACCGGTTTTCGAGCGCCGATCGCGAAAACGGTGACTGGCACCTCTGTCCCAAGCGTCTTTTGCGCGTGGACAGAGGTGCCTGTCACCGGTTTTCGGCCGTCACCGGTTTTCGGCCCAGAAGATTTGGGCAGGCGAAAGCGCCTGCCCCACCGCCCCTGGAATAGAAAAACCTGATCGCCCCTATAGAAAGATTGCGCTTTGGAAGCAGCTCGCTCCGGCGCATGATGGAGAAAAGGAAGGGGGCGAGTTTGGTCTTCGCTGTTCTCATGGCCGCCGCGCCGGACCCGCGCTGGGCGCAGATGCAGGCGGCTGTAAACTCCGCGCAATCAGCCGGGGACAACGCGTGGATGCTGGTCAGCGCGGCGCTCGTGCTGATGATGACGGGGCCGGGGCTCGCGCTGTTCTACGGCGGTCTGGTGCGCAGCAAGAACGTGCTCGGCACCATGATGCAGAGCTTCGTCCTGATGGCGGTCGTCACGGTGCTGTGGGCGGCGGTGGGCTACAGCCTGGCGTTCGGAGGCGGCACGCCGTTCTTCGGCAACCTGCAGTACATCTTCCTGCACGGAGTGGGCGCGGCGCCGAACCCGGATTACTCGCCCGTCATCCCGCAGCAGACGTTCATGATCTATCAGCTCATGTTCGCCATCATCACGCCGGCGCTCATCACGGGCGCGTTCGCCGAGCGCATGAAGTTCAGCGCGATGCTGCTGTTCATGACGCTGTGGGCGCTGATTGTCTACTTTCCGATGGCGCACATGGTCTGGGGCAAGGGCGGGCTGCTGAATGCGTTCCTCGGCGGCAAAGTGCCGTGCCTGGATTTCGCGGGCGGCACGGTGGTGCACGTGACCTCGGGCGTCTCGGCGCTGGTGGCGGCGCTGTATCTCGGCAAGCGCAAGGGATATCCGAGCGAATCGATGCGGCCGCACAACCTCGTGCTGAGCTTTATCGGCGCGTGCATGCTGTGGGTGGGCTGGTTCGGATTCAACGCGGGCAGCGCGCTCTCGGCCTCGTCGCTGGCGACGAGCGCGTTCGTGGCCACGCAGTTCGGCGCGGCCGCGGCCACGCTCGGATGGGTCCTGGCCGAATGGCTGCGCACGGGCAAGCCGAGCGTGCTCGGCGCGATCTCGGGCGCGGTCGCGGGGCTCGTCGCCATCACGCCGGCCTCGGGCTTCGTCGGGCCGATGCCGGCGCTCGTCATCGGCTTCCTCGCGGGCATCGTCTGCTATTTCATGGTGACGACGGTGAAGCGAACCTTCCGGTACGACGATTCGCTCGACGCCTTCGGCGTGCATGGCGCCGGGGGCACGCTGGGCGCGCTGCTCACGGGCGTCTTCGCCACCAGCGCCGTGAACGGCGGGCTGAAGGACGCCGCCGGCAGCCCGGTCGCGCTCGGGCTGGTGGACGGCCATCCCATGCAGGTGCTCTATCAATTCACCGGCGTAGCCATTGCCTGGCTGCTCGCGATCTGCGGCACGCTCGCCGTGCTCAAAATCTGCGATCTCGCGCTCGGCGTGCGCGTCGAACCGGAACACGAAAACATCGGGCTCGACGTGAGCCTGCACGGCGAAGAAGCTTACGACTTCGAGGGGTCGGCATCGTGAAAAAAATCGAAGCGATTATTCAGCCTTTCAAGCTCGACGAGGTCAAGGACGCGCTTTTGGGCAGCGGCATCGACGGCATGACCGTGACCGAAGTGCGCGGCCACGGGCGGCAGAAGGGACACAAAGAGGTGTACCGCGGGCTGGAATACCAGGTGGACCTGCTGCCGAAAGTGAAGATCGAGATGGTAGTGGACGACGACCGCGTCGAAGACGTGATCAGAACGGTGACGCGCGCGGCGCGCACCGGAAAGATCGGCGACGGCAAGGTGTTCGTGTACGAGGTCGCCGAGGCCATCCGGATTCGCAATGAAGATCGGGGCGAAGCGGCCATCGGCTGAGGACATTTCCCTGGCGCTGCGGCGCCGCACGGAGGATGTGGAGCGGCAGGTGGGGGGTCTTTACGACACCGTGCTGGCGCCAGCGTTTCCGGACGGGCTCGCGGTGCTCGCGGTGGGCGGGTTCGGCCGGCGCGAGTTGTTCCCGCACTCGGATGTGGACCTGCTGCTGCTCGTGGACAGGCACCATGCCGGCGAGCGCGAGCGCGCGGCGATCGCGGCCTTCTGGCAGGAGCTCTGGGACCGCAGGCTGCGCGTCGGGCATTCGACGCACGTGCCCGCCGAGTGCTCCGAGCTGAATGAAGACAACATCGAGCTGAACGTCAGCCTGCTCGACCAGCGCTTCCTGGCCGGGGACCGCGCGCTCTACGAGTATCTCGCCGAGGAGCGGCTGCCGCGGTTCTTCGAGCGGCAGCGCGAACCGCTCTCCCGCGCGCTGTGCCGCATGGCGCGCGAGCGCCACGCCAAACACGGCGGCTCGATCTACGAGCTCGAGCCGGACGTGAAAGAAGGCCCCGGCGGGCTGCGCGATTATCACCTCGTTCGGTGGCTCAGGCGCCTGCGAAACGGAGCGGCGCCCCCTCCGCCGGAGCCCGAGCTGGCCGCGGCGCGCGATTTCCTCTTCGCGGTGCGCGCGTTCCTGCACCTCGCCGCCGGCCGCGACATGAACCAGCTCACGTTCGCGCTTCAGGACGAGTGCGCCGGCGATGAGGATCCGGCGGCGTGGATGCGCCAATACTTCAGCCATGCGCGCCGGGCGCACCGCGCGGCGCTCGACGAGATGGACGCCGTCGAGGAGCAGTCGAGCACCCTGCTCGTGCAGTTCCGGCACTGGCGGTCGCGCGCCGCAACGGAGGATTTTCACGTGTCGCGCGAGCGCGTCTATCTGCGGGCGCCGCACCGCCTGGAGTACGAGCCGCTGCTCGCGATCGAGTTGTTCCGCTTCGCCGGGCGGCATGGCGTGCGTCCGGCGGCCGATACGGAGCGGCGGCTGCGCCAGTACCTGCCGCGGCTGCGCCGCTATTTCGCGGAAGCGCGGCCGCTGTTGTGGCCCGCGCTCAAAGCGCTGCTCTCAACGCCCTATGCCGCGCCGGCGTTGCGGGCGATGCATTCGAGCGGCGTGCTCGGCGCGGTATTCCCGGAATGGGAGCGCATCGACTGCCTGGTGGTGCGCGATTTCTATCACCGCTACACGGTCGACGAGCACACGCTCACGGCGATTCAGGCCATTGCCGACCTGGCCGAGGGTCATGCCGGCGACGCGCGCTTCACGGACCTGATGACCGAGGCCGGCGACCTCGCGCTCGTCCTCTTCGCCTTGCTGTTTCACGACGTGGGTAAGGCCGCCGGCGCGGCCTCGCATGTGGCGGCTTCGGCCGAAGCGGCCGCGGCTGCGATGGAGCGGGTGCGCGCGCCCGCCGACGAACGCCGGATCGTGCGGCAACTGATCGAGCATCATCTCGATCTTTCCGCCGCCATGAACTCGCGCGATCTCGGCGACCCTGCCACGGCCCGCTGGCTCGCCGGGCGCGCCGGCACGGTCGAGATCCTGAAGATGCTGGCGCTCGTCACCTATGCCGATATCGCGGCCGTGCATCCCGGAGCAATGACGCCGTGGCAAAGCGAGCAGTTGTGGCGCGCGTACCTGGTGGCGCACGAGGAGCTGACGCGCGAGCTCGCCACCGCGCGCATCCACGACCCCGGCGCCGCGGAGTTCATCGAGGGCTTTCCGGTGCGCTACCTGCGCACGCACGCGGCGGAGGACATCGCCGCCCACATCGAACTGGAGCGGCGCAGCCGCGAGCGCGGCGTCGCGGTAGATATTCGCTGCGAGCGCGGCTATTACCGGCTGACGCTGGTCTCGCGCGACCGGCCCTCGATCCTCGCCTCGGTCGCGGGCGCGCTCGCCGGATTCGGCATGAACATCCTCAAGGCCGAGGGATTTGCGAACACGCAGGGCACGATCCTGGACACCTTCGTGTTTTCGGATCCGCACCGCACGCTCGAGCTGAACCCGCAGGAGTTCGACAGGCTGCGCGTCGCCGTGGAGCGCGTCACGCTCGGCAAGCTCGACTGCAAAACGCTGCTCAAAGGCAGGCCGCGGCCGATGCTGCCCAGCCGCCGCGCCCGCATCCGCCCCGCGGTCGCGTTCGACGGCAGCGCGTCGGATTGCGCCACGCTGATCCAGGTGATCGCCGAGGATCGCCCGGGGCTGCTCTATGCGCTGGCATCCGCGATCTCGGCGGCCGGGGCGAACATCGAGCTGGTGCTCATCGAGACGCAGGCGCACAAGGCCATCGACGTGTTCTACGTCACCTCGGGCGGACAGAAGCTCGCGCCGGAGCAGGAAACACCGCTTCGCGACGCGCTTTTGAGGGCTTGCGCGGGCTAGGGCTCCGGCGCTTTCGCCTGCCACGCTTTTCCGCCAAACGAAAAACCGGCAGGCGGAAGCGCCTGTCCCACCTACGCCACCTTCCGCGCCGGCGCCTCGAGCCCCAGCTTCGCGTACCAGGGCCGCGCCCCGCGGATGGCTTCGTTCACCGCCTGTATGTTGCGCACGCCCTGGCTCTCGAGCCAGGAGACGAACGCCTGCCGCCCTTCGCGCGCGTACACTGGAATGCCGTTCTTCCAGGTGGCGCGCCCGCAGAGCACGCCGGAAAAATCGACGCCCGCTTCGACCGCCATGCGCAGCGATTCCACGAATTGTTCGTTGCCGACGCCCGCGCTCAGGTAGATGAACGGCTTCGTCGCGGCCGCGGCCGCGCGGCGGAAATGGTCCAGCGCCTCGTCGCGCGTGTACGCGGCGCGGCCCTTGAACACCACGCTGCCCTCGACGAATTCCGCGTTGACGGGCACCTCGACCTTGAGCACGTCCACCTTGTACTCCGGCTTCGTGAATTCCGCGATGCTGCGCCACACGATCTCCGGCTTCACTTTGGCGTACTCGAAGCCTTTTTCGTCACCGCCCGCCGGGTCGTAGCCGACGAATTCGAGAAAGAACGGGATCTGGTAGTCCTCGCACTCGGCGCCGATGCGCTCGATGAACGCGTGCTTGATGTCGTTGATGCGCGACTCCTCGAACGGAGTGTAATAGAGGAGCACTTTGACGGCGTCGGCCTGCCAATCGACGATGCGCCGGACGGAGACGTTCTCGAGGAGATCGGGCAGGCGTCCCGGCTGCGTGTTGTCGTAACCGCTCTTCTCATACGCCAGCAGCAGGCCGGTGGTCTGGCTGCGCGCGTTACGCGCGCCCAGGCCGTATTCCGGATCGAGCAGCACGGCGCTGGCGTAAGGGGAAAGAATCTCGATGACGGCTGTTTTGAACTCCGCCATCATTTCAAACGTGATTTCTTTTTTGTCCACGCCCCTGGCGGCGGCAAGCGCATTTCGCAGGCTGCCGCGCTGGTCCATCGCCAGGGCCGCAATAATTCCGGATTCGTTCGCAAGCGCGTTCAGACGGCGCACTTTGCCTTCGGATAGTTTCACGGTTCGCCCCTCTTTCTGATCGGATTTTAGCGCACCATGGAGCCGTGGAAAAATCCGGGGGGCGATAAAGAGAGGCCGGGGTGTCCGGCCTCTTCCCTGCTGCGATGGTTAGCGGACGAGCGCGCCGCTGTACTGCTCGGCCATCTGCGCGAGCGTCATCGGCTGGTAGTCGCCGGCGTGGCCGGCCTGGCCGAAGGCGGTCATGCGCGCTTCAACCACCTTCTGCATCGCCTCGCGCGCGGGCTTCAGGTAGTCGCGCGGGTCGAACTTCTCGGGCGACTCGGCGAACACCTTGCGGATCGCGCCGGTGATCGCCAGGCGGCTGTCGGTATCGACGTTGACCTTGCGCACGCCGTTCTTGATGCCGAGCTGAATTTCCTCGACCGGCACGCCCCAGGTCGGCTTCAGCTTGCCGCCGTAGGCGTTGATGATGTCCTGCAAATCCTTGGGCACGCTTGAAGACCCGTGCATCACGAGGTGCACCTTCGGCAGCCGCCTGTGGATCTCGATCAGACGGTCCATGCGGAGCACGGCGCCGTCGGGCTTGCGCGTGAACTTGTAGGCGCCGTGGCTGGTGCCGATCGCGATGGCCAGGGCGTCGACGCCCGTCTTCTCGACGAACTGCGCGGCCTGCTCGGGATCGGTCAGGTGCTCGAGGCCGCTGCCGCCCGCGCCATGACCGTCCTCGATTCCGCCGAGCACGCCGATTTCGCCTTCCACCGTCACGCCGCGAGCGTGTGCGTATTCGACCACGCGCCGCGTCAGATCGGCATTGTACTCGAAGGTCGAAGGCGTCTTGCCGTCTTCCATCAGCGAGCCGTCGATCATAACGCTCGTGAAGCCCATCTCGATCGCCGACTTGCAGGTTTCGAAGCTGTTCCCATGATCGAGATGCATCACCACGGGGATCTCGGGGTAAATTTCCGAAGCCGCGAGCATCAGGTGATAGAGGAAGCGATCGTTCGCGTACTTGCGAGCGCCGCGGCTGGCCTGAATGATGACGGGCGACTTGGTGGCCCGCGCGGCCTCCATGATCGCCTGGATCTGCTCGAGGTTATTTACGTTGAATGCGCCGACGCCGTAACCGCCCCTGGCGGCTTCGTCGAGGACCTGTCGCATCGGAACTAGCGGCATATTATCGCTCCTGTTTGAAATGAAATCTTTTAGGCAGGAAGGATCAAACCGGATCCCCAAGTCCTAAGCGATAAGGTAGCATGCAGGGAAAGTGCGGGCAAGCTGCGCTTTGCCCGGAACGGCGCCGGATGCTACGATACGATGCTCGGAGCCGGTTATAGCGAAGCGATGTGCGGGCGCCGCGGCGCCCCGTCGCCGATCAGAGTACATCGAAATGCTGAAGAAACGAAATCTGGGGCGGCAAGGCCTTCTTGTATCCGAACTCGGGCTCGGCTGTCTCGGCATGAGCCAGTCGTATGGAGTCGGAAATGACGAGGAATCGGTGGCGACCATCCATCGCGCCCTCGAACTGGGCGTGACATTCTTCGACACGGCCGAGATGTACGGGCCGTTCAAGAATGAGGAACTCCTGGGCCGTGCGTTGAGGGGTTGTCGCAGCCAGGTCGTGATCGCAACCAAGTTCGGGTGGCGCTTCGAAGACGGCCGGATCGTCGGAACGGATAGCCGGCCGGAGCACGTGAAGGAAGTTGCCGAGGCGTCGCTCAAGCGCTTGGGAACCGACTACATCGATGTCTACTATCAGCACCGCGTCGACCCGGCGGTCCCGATCGAGGACACGGTCGGCGCCATGGCCGATCTGGTCCGGGAGGGCAAGGTCCGCTTCCTGGGCCTCTCCGAAGCCGGCGAGAACACGATTCGCCGCGCCCACGCGACTTATCCGATTTCGGTGCTGCAAAGCGAGTATTCCCTCTGGGAACGGAACCTGGAGGCCCGCATCCTGCCGCTCTTGCGGGAACTGGGCATCGGCCTGGTGCCATTCTGCCCGCTCGGACGAGGGTTTCTGGCCGGAACCGCGAAACGCGCCGAGGAGTACCCGGCCACGGACTGGAGATTCAGCGACCCGAGATTTCAGGGCGAGAACTACGATCGCAACGTCCGCGCAACCCAGGTAGTGCGCGAAATCGCCGCCGCCAGAGGCGCGACGCCCGCCCAGGTGGCGATCGCCTGGCTTCTCGCCGCCGGTCAGGACATCGTGCCGATCCCCGGCACGAAGCGGCGCACGTATCTTGAGGAAAACGTGCGCGCAGCCGATCTGAGACTCACGCCTGAGGAAATCGCGAGGCTGGATGCGGCCCTTCCGCCAGGCTCAACCGCCGGCCCGCGATACAACGAAAAGCTGGCCAAATTCATCGACCGCTGAGGGGCAGGCTGGAATATGGAACCGATTGACGAACGACTTCTGAAGGCGGTCGATGGGTACATCGAGGCTCTATTCGCGCCGCCGGACCCGGTGATGCGGCAGGGTTTGCTGGACGCTCAGGCAGCGGGTATGCCGGCAATTCAGGTTTCGCCCACGCAGGGAAAATTGCTGTTCCTGATTGCGAAAATCGCGCACGCGAACCGCATTCTCGAGATCGGCACGCTGGGCGGCTACAGCACTACGTGGCTGGCTCGCGCGCTGCCGCCGGAGGGAGTTCTCATCACCCTGGAACTCGATCCGAAACACGCCGGGGTCGCAAGGAAGAATCTGAAGAGAGCCGGGCTTGACCAGTTGGTCGACGTTCGTGTCGGGGTTGCGTCGGGCTTGCTGACGGACCTGATCGAATCCCACGCCGAGCCCTTCGATTTGATATTTATCGACGCAGACAAGCCCGGCTACCGCGAATACCTGGACCTCTCAATCCGGCTCTCGCACCGCGGAACCGTCATTCTGGCGGACAATCTCATTCGCAACGGCCGCGTGCTGGAGGAGCAGCCGCTGGATGAGAACGCGCGGGGAGCTCGCGCCTACAATCGCGCGATTGCCGAAGATCTTCGCCTTGACTCGATAATCCTCCCCCTCTTTCGCGACAAGCTCGACGGGATGTCGATTTCCGTGGTCAAGTGAGGGGACGCGGATTGGGCGTCCTCCCGATGACGGCAAGCCGGGAGCGGCTCAGGCGCTGACCGGCTCGGCAGCCCACGGGCGGGTCCGATCCAGCTTTCCTTTCAGAAGATCCTTGACGATCGATACATCCTCAGCCAACTGGAAGTCGTACATGCCCACGCAGATGAAGTCGGCGCCCTTCTCGAACGCGTACTTGAAACCTTCGCTCGGCCAGATGGCGCCGGCCGCCAGGACCTTGTACGCCACGAACGGTTTCTTATTGGTCGCAAAGAACTCCGCGGTCGCGTGGGGCGTTGTTTCCCAGATGTTGTCGTGAGTGGCCCCGGCGAACTCTGATTCGACCAGTTGCTGGTCGGTAGGCTTCCAGTTCGGGTTGTGTTCAAGAGGCTTGCCGGCGCTCCAATACTGGGCGCTGTTGAAGGTCTTGACGTAAAAGTCCACGTCGAACTTCTGCTTTTCCGACCAGATCAGCGTATCGAGATCGTGGGCGGCCAGAGCGACGGGGATTTTGTATTTTCTGATGTTTTCGATCGCCTTGGCGATGATGTCCGGCCGGTTCGCCTTGAAGAAGCGGTCTCCTTCCAGGCCGCGGATGTAAGCCGCGCTCGCGCCGACGACTTCCATAACGGTGTCGATGTCGTGCGACTGGTCCTTCTCGTTGATGACAATCTGGGCGATCCATTGCAGCTTGCCCTTCCGTTCCTCCTTGTACCGTTTGGCCACCTGCAACATGTGGTTCTCGACGCGCAGGAACGAGGCGTTGATGCCCATCTCCTCGGACTTCTGCCAGGTTTCGAGGATCTTGTCATCGGTGAAGTATGCCCTCAACAGTTGAGACACATAAATCAGGTCCCTCGAATGAGCCTGGAAGCCCACCAGGTTGTGCCCGGCGATCAATCGGCTGATCTTCAGGTCCCCCAACTTACCCATCGGCATGGGGCCAGGCGAGACAGTGGTGACCAGCGGGCGTGGCCGGCGGCCAAACTGCCCCTCGCCCTGCTGCGGCCCCCGCCCCTGTTGCTGCTGCTGGTAGGCGAGCAGCGCGCGTTCCTCGAAACTCATCGCAGCCGCCGTCGCCGAGATCGCGGAAGCCTTCTTGAAAAAGCTGCGCCGGTTCATGCGTTCCTTCGACATAAATGGCTCCTTTTAGTTCCCCGCCGCGGGCACATAATGGACCCGGACGTCTCTCACCACATCTGTCCCGATGTCGGGTTTACTGGGTTGGTATAACGTTTCGATCTTTACGTCTTCTGCGGAACTTCCGACGGTGAGCTTGCCCTGAAAGAGGATGTTGTACTGATCGACAATGTGAACCTGCATGCGAAACCGATAGATTCCCGGGGCGACGCCAGCCGCGGCCAGATCAAACGTCATAGAACTGCTCCCCACGTTTGGCGTGGGGCCTGTCACGGCGTCCACCATCGATTTCGGCGCCTTTGCCCATCCTGCCTGTTTAACCCAGTCGGGGCAGACCGTCCCGAGCTTGTACTCCGTGCCGGACAATTCGTTGCTCACATAAAGAGTCTTGATGAGCTTACCGCCCTCGTCTTCCAGCCAGATTGCCGTGTGATAGGTCGGGTCCACGCTGCCGGGCGGCAAATACAGGAACCGGACTTCCAGAGTTCCCGGTTTGGGGGCAGGCGCCGCATGTCCCGGGACGAAGCCGGCCAGGGCTATGGCTACAAGTGCGAAAAGATTTGCCCGCATACCGTGGCTCTCTCCTTGGCGAGGCGTGGGCCCGCTCAGGACACATTCTAGCCCCGCCACCGCGGCGAAATGATGACGTAACAGTATCGATACTGTAAATATGAGGCTTGAGGCGTGCTGGTGCGCACCAGATGCACACTTCGCGCTATGATCACCTGGAGGCAACCGGAAGGCAAAAATGGACGCGACTACTGCTGAAGTCGACATTCTGGTGAGCGAGGTTGGCCCGCGCGACGGGTTGCAGAGCATCAAGCGGGCCATGCCGACCGATGCAAAGCACCGCTGGATCTCTGCGCTGGCGGATGCCGGCTTGAAGGAGATCGAGGTCGGCTCGTTCGTGTCGCCGAAACTGCTGCCGCAGATGGCGGATACCGAAGAGGTCGTCCGGGAAGCTCTCAGGATTCCGGGCCTGACGGTTCTGGCGCTGGTGCCCAACCTGAAGGGCGCGGAGCGGGCCATCGCGGCCGGTGTGCACAAATTGACGATGCCCGTTTCCGCCTCGCGCGCGCATAGCATGGCCAATATCCGAAAGACACCCGAAGAAGCCATCGAAGAGGTACGCAAAGTCTGCCAGTTGCGGGACAGTTTGCCGCCCGAGCGCAGGCCGGGTGTCGAAGTGGGCATCTCGACCGCATTTGGCTGCACCATGGAAGGTCCGGTGTCCGAGGACTGGGTGTTGCGCATGGCGACAATGCTCGTGGAGGCGGGCGCAGAATCTGTCGGCCTGTCGGATGGGACAGGCTACGCCAATCCCGTTCAGGTAAAGCGGATGTTCACGCGGCTGCAGCGTGAGATCGGCGACCGGGCGGGCGCGGCGCATCTGCACAACACGCGCGGCCAGGGACTTGCCAACGTTGTGGCGGCCCTGGAAGCCGGCGTCACCACGTTCGACGCATCCCAGGGCGGGATTGGCGGTTGCCCTTACTCACCCGGCGCCAGCGGAAACATCGTCACCGAAGACCTGGTGTTCCTGCTGGAGTCGATGGGGCTGCGGACGGGAATCGACCTCGACCGACTGATGGCCGCGCGACAGATCCTCCGCGACAGCCTGCCCGGGGAACCCCTTTACGGATATGTTCCTGACGCCGGCCTGCCCAAGGGATTTCTGTACGCCTCGTGCCAGAGGACTACACGCCCAACTGAGCAGACAACGCTTTGAAGCGGCCGTCTGTGCGCAGGGAATCGAACCGAGGATCGACTTTGGTCGCAACCAGCTCGAAACAGCGGTCCTGAAACGCCTTGACAAGCCACTCAAAACCCTCATCCGAATTCCCCAGGGCGAAGTGAATCGAGGCCGGCTCGAACGGCGAAACATAGCGCTTCTTTGAAAGATCCTGCAGCTCGGCGAGAACCTGCAAGGCTTCATCGCGCCTGCCGGAAACCGCCAGGGTCCGCGCAAGCCCGCTGCGCAACCGGGGGCTCTGTGGCGCCAATTGGATGGCGCGCTGAAATGCCGCGAACGATTCTTCCAGATCTTCCCGCTGCTCCTGGATCAGGCCCAGCGCCCAGTACGCCGCCACAAAGTGCGGGTTCTGTTCGATCGTGTGGTCGCATTGTTCCAGCGCCATTTCGAACTCGCGCTGGTAGTAGTAAACCATGGCGACGTCCTTGGAAATGATCGAAGAAATCGGGTCAAGCGTGTGCGCCAGCAGTATTTCCTGCAGCGCCTCATCGAGCCGCCCGAGCGGCGCCAGGCAGGAAACCGAGTACCAGTGATGCGCAGTAGCGTAGTGGGGATTCAGTGCGATGGCCCGTTGAAACTCGCGCTCCGCGCCGAGGAAATCCCAGTCCTGCGTGGCCTTGGCGTGCGCCAGCGAGGTGTGGGCCTCGGCTGAATCTTCATCCAGCAGGACGGCCCAGGCAGCGTTCGAGGCGGCTTTGGTCCAGACCTCGGCGGGCGACAGAACTCCGTAGTGTCCTAGCAAACTGTAGGCGTCGGCGAGCCCGGAATAGGCCTGGGCATACTGCGGGTCTTCCGCGATGGCCTTGTCGAAGAACTCCACTGCTTTGCGGAGGCCGTCTTCGGTCCTCTGGTCCAGCCTGTGCCGGCCCTGCAAATACAGGTTGTAGGCGGCGAGGTTCTCAGTCGGACGGTTGGCCACTCTGCCGTGTCCCGCCGCGCTGATCTCCACTTGCAGCTTCTCGAGAATCGAGCGGGCGACTTCTTCCTGGACCCTGAAGATATCATCGATCTTTCGGTCGAACGACAGCGACCAAAGATAGCACCCCCGGGCAGCATCAACCAGGTGGGCGGCGATGCGGATCGTGTCGCGGGATTTGCGGACGCTGCCGCTGATGCGCATGGCCGCCTCCGCGCGATCGGAGGCGCCCTGCCTCTCGGCTGGCATCCACGGCACCACGCGCAACTTCTTGACCCCGGTCAACGTGTGGACAATCTCTTCGGCCAGGCCACGACAGAAGTGTCCAAGGTCCTGCTCCTGGCTTACGTCTGCAAACGGCGCCACCATGATTGTGTTCCGGCTGACGAGGACCGAAGCGACGGGATGTTTCGATTCCCGACCTTCGACGTTCTGGAACAGCGGCGTGTAACCGCCCTTCGGCAACTCGATCAAAATTTCATCATTTTGGCCCTCTTCCCGGTAATATCGCGCCAACCGCGCCCGCAGGCGCCGCGCCTGCACCCGGACAATCGGGTCCATTCTCGGATCGAACGAGGCTTCCTTGCCGAACACCTCGGCGCCGATCAGAAATTCCTTGAGGTTGTCGCCCCGGCCGTTTAGGGCCTCATCGACGATAAAGCTGAGGAAGCGTTGAAGGCGGTCGACCTGCCGAAAGGCCTTGCTGGCGAGTATCCGGTCCAATTGCTGCCGGACCCTGGCGGCATCTTTGCCTGCCGCCGGCGACGCGGTCCGCGTAACCATGTTGCTATGGTACCAGCAAAACACGCGATCCCAGCGTATTGGCGAAATCGTCGGGAAATGCAAACCTCGAGAGTAAATGCAAACCTTTACAGTATCGGTACCGTTAAACGATTGTTCCAGCCGTACCGAACAGTTAAGATCGGATTGCCATGAAGCCTGCTGACACTGTCGATTCTACTGTAGAGGTGCTCAAACCGAGCCCGGTGCACGAGCGACGGCCCGCTCAGATCCACAAGCGGATCGCTGCCTACCAGTTAGCCGATTATCTGGAGCGGATCGGAGTTGAAGTGATTTTCGGGCTCTGCGGCCACACGATCATCGCGTTTCTGGACGCATTGGGGAAAAGCCGGATTCGCTACATCACCTCGCGTCACGAGCAGGTTGCAGCACACGCGGCCGACGGTTATGCGCGGGCTTCGGGCAAAACCGGCGTCTTGCTGACGCACCTGGGGCCCGGCCTCACGAATGCCGTAACCGGAGTGGCCAACGCTGCGCTGGATTCGATCCCGATGGTCGTGATCGCCGGAGATGTACCCTCCTACTATTACGGCCGCCACCCGCACCAGGAAGTCAACCTGCACAAAGACGCCGATCAGTTTGAGATATATCGGCCGTTCTGCAAGCGCATTTATCGCGTGGACCATCCCGAGGATCTGCCAAGAATTGTGGAGCGCGCATTTCACATCGCGCAATCCGGACGGCCCGGAGTGGTCCTGGTGGACGTGCCGATGGACATTTTTTCCGCGGACTTGCCCGAGGGGGCTTTCCACAGCGTGCCCCCGGAGGTGGCGCGCCCCACGATTGACGCCGCCAGCGCCGTGCGGATCGTGGAGGAACTATCCCAGGCCCAAAGGCCGGTCATTTATGTCGGTGGAGGAGTCCTCGCCGCCGGCGCGACCCGCGAGCTCGCCGCACTGGCCGAAGCGCTCGAAGTCCCGGTGGCGCACAGCCTGATGGGCAAAGGATGTTTACGCGATGATCATCCCCTGCTGCTGGGCATGACCGGATTCTGGGGTACGCCCATCGCCAACGCGATGTGCCGCGACGCGGACCTGATCCTGGCCGTGGGCACACGGCTTGCGGAAGCCTCCTCGAGTTCGTGGGATCCGCGGTATACGTTCGCGATCCCGCCCACGCGGCTGATGCACATCGACATCGATCCGGCCGAGATCGGCCGCAACTTCCCCACCGAATTTGGCGTGGTGGCGGACGCGCGGCATGCCCTCGGCGCCCTTGCGGCGGCTGCGAAGGGGAAAAGGCACTGCGAGCGCGGCCGATTGCGCGAGCAGATCGCGGAAGGACGAAAGGAATTTGCCGCGAACTGGGCTCATCAGTGGAGCTCCGACCAGTATCCGCTGCGCCCTGAACGGATTCTGGCCGAGCTGCGAAAAGCGGTGCCGGAAGACGGCTTCATCGTCACCGACGTGGGTTGGAACAAGAACGGCGTAGGGCAGCAGTTTGCGATAACCGTTCCGGGAACGTTCATCACGCCCAGCGGACTGGCGACAATGGGGTTCGGGCCGGCGGCGGTACTCGGCGTCAAAATGGCGCAGCCCGGGCGGGCTGCGGTGTCGCTGGTCGGCGACGGGGGGTTCGGCACCAACATGTCCGTGGTGGCCACGGCCATGGAGGCAAAGCTGCCGGTGGTTTGGGTAATCATGGACAACTCCGGATTCGGCACGATTGCGGGCCTGGAAAAGGCGCACTACGGATGGAGTTTCGGGTGCCTGTTCAATCGTGACGGTGAGCCGTACAATGTCGACTACGCCGCCGTGGCGCGCGCTTGTGGCGCTCGTGGCGTCGTAATTCGGGCGGCGAACGAACTCGGCCCGGCGCTGCGCGAAGCGCTGTCGGCGGACCTGCCCACGGTGATCCAGGTGGCGATGGAGAACGCGCCGACGCCCACGCCCGGTTATTGGAACATCAACGACATCTATCGGCTTGGAGATTGATTCGCGCAGCGCAAGAGAATGGGCAGGAATGGCGCGCCCGAGGCCGGCTGTGCGGCTGCGCGGGGAAAAACCTGACCGGTGAAGCCGGATCGAGGTCGGGGCGCGCGCCCTAAACTGTGCGTCGTGCGCTCAGACGCGCAAGAGCCCTTTCCCGTTGACTCTGGTCCAGGGGCTACGTCAGAGAACGGAAGAACATGACTAGGCAAATCACGGCGGAAGAGAAGCAATATGCACGGCAGCTTCTGGACCGCGCAAGGCGGGCGATGTGCCTCATCGCGGACTACGATCAGGCGCAAATCGACCGGCTATGCCGGGCAGTAGGCTGGGCGACAGCGAACGAGAAGACGGCTACGCGGCTGGCCCATATGGGTGTGGACGAGAGCGGGCTGGGCGATCGGGAAGGACGGCCCAACAAACGTTTCAAGATCCTGGGCATCCTCCGCGACGCCCTCCGGCAAAAGAGCATGGGCGTTATCGAGGAGATCCCGGAAAAGGGGATCGTGAAATACGCCAAGCCGGCCGGAGTCATTGCTTCCCTCGTCCCGGTCACCAACGCAGCTCTCACCGAACCCGGCAATGGCATCTATGCTTTGAAATGCAAGGACGCCATCATCTTTTCTCCGCACCCGGCAAGCAGGAAAACGACTTTCGAGACGGTGCGCATTATGCGCGAAGCGCTCAAGCGCCAGGGGGCGCCGGAAGACGTGTTTCAGTGCATCGAAAATCCCAGCATCCCCCTGGCGCAGGAATTGATGTCCATCTGCGACCTGACCATCGCTACGGGAGGCGCGGCCATGGTCAAGGCAGCCTACAGTTCCGGCAAGCCCGCATACGGGGTAGGCGCGGGCAACGCCACGATGGTAATCGACGAGACGGCGGACATCGCCGAAGCGGCGCGCAACACCCGGATCAGCAAGACCTCGGACTTCGGTTCCGGCTGTTCGGCCGACGGCAACCTCATCGTGGAGGAGACGATCTACGATCGTTTCCTGGAGCGGCTTCAGATCGAAGGCGGCTACCTGGTGAATGAGCAGGAAAAGCGGCTGCTCGAGAAAGCGCTGTGGGATTCCGAAGGCCACCGGACGCCGCACACGATCGCGCGCGCCGCCTCGAGAATCGCTGAAATCGCGGGCTTCCCTATCCCTTCGGGCAAGACCTTTCTCATTGTTCGCGAGGAGCACATCGGAAAGGAGCACCTGTTTTCGAGCGAGAAGCTCTGCCCGGTGCTTGCGATCTTCAAGTACGGTGGCGGCTTCCCGAGCGCTCTGGAGATGGTTCGCAAGATCTACGAAGTCGGCGGGAAGGGGCATTCGTGCGGCATTTACTCTTTCAGCGACGAACACATTCACCAGCTCGCATTGATGGCGCCGGTGAGCCGCATTATGGTTCGCCAGCCGCAATCGAAGGCAAACGCAGGCGCCTTCAACAACGGCATGCCCATGACGTCGAGCATGGGATGCGGCATCTGGGGCGGCAACATCACGAATGAGAACATCTCGCTCAAACACTACATGCAAGTGACATGGGTGAGCCGTCCGATACCCGAAGACAGGCCTTCGGAGGCGGAATTGTTCGGCGAGTTCTATAATTCAGAGATATTTTGAGGCTACGCCGGCGGGCGCGGCTGAACTGAGCGCAGACGACGGGAACAACAGATGGAAACGCGAATCACCTCCGTAAAGCCCGCTGCGGCGGAACCGGGAGCTGACAAGCGTCACCCCGGCATCGGGCTTTCCCTGGCGATTTGGGGCATCGCCGCCCTCTTCTATCTCACGGTCTTCTACCAACTGGTTGCCCCCGCCATGATGCGGGTGGAATTACAGCGCGATTTCGGAGTCGAGGCCGGCGGATTTGGCGCGATTCTGATGTGGTATCTCACGATCTACGTTCTGTTGCAGATACCAGTAGGTGTCCTGATCGATTCCCTAGGCGCAAGAAAGATTCTTATCGGCGGCGCGCTGCTGTCCGCCACAGGTAGTTTCATTTTCGGCGCGGCGCCCACGTTCGGCATCGCCTGCTTCGGCCGCGCCCTCATCGGGGCCGCGAACGCAACGGGATGGCTGGTGCTGATGAAACTGCTGGGAGCATGGTTTCCCGCGAAAAGATTCGCCATGCTCACCGGAGTCGGCCTGCTCTGGGGTAACCTGGGGTCTGTTGCCGGCCAGGCGCCGTTGCGTATGGTGATTGAGCGCTTTGGATGGCGTCCTGTAGCGCTCGCCTCGGGCTTTGTAATTCTCGTCATTGCCGCGCTGGCCTGGATGTTCGTCCGCAACGATCCTTCCGAGTACGGATACTTGAGCCACGATTCTGCGACGGCGAACCAGCCGAGGCGGAGCACGCTCTCGGGCCTGCGCGCGGGGTGGACCGGGTTCAAGGGCGTCTTCCGGTACAGGAATACGTGGCTGATCTTCTTCGCCCAGGGCGGGATTGTGGGGCCCATCCTGACTTTCACCGGGGCGTGGGGCGCGCCGTACCTGGAAGCGCGCTACAACCTGGCCATGACCAGAGGCGCATTGGTCTGCTCGGTGATGACGATGTGCTGGGCGGCAGCCAGTCCGATCTTCGGTCAGATGTCCCAAAAGATCGGCCGCAGGAAGCCGTTGTACGTCGGCGGCATCGCCGTCGCCTGTGCCGGATGGCTTACGATTTATTACACCGGCGTGCCGTTAGCCGCTTTCGTAGCGATCGCCTCAATTGCGAGCTTCGCCTCCGGCTGTGTCATCATCGGGTTCGCTCTCGGCAAGGAATCCGTATCGCCGAGGTTTCTGGGAACGGTCGCGGGCGTGATCACGATGGGCAACATGATCGGTCCGAATATTCTTCAACCGGCGGTCGGCCACGTGCTCGATTTGAAGTGGACCGGCAGACTGGCGAACGGAGTGCATGTCTACGGGCTGCCGGAATTTCAGACTGCTTTCCTGATGGTGGCCGGCTGGTCCGTTCTGGCGCTCATTCTCATCAGCATGACGGCCGAGACTTACAACCGGCCGATGAGCAACGAATAGCCGTTGCGCACCGGACCGAGTTACAATGGCCACACCTTGAGGATTGTTTCCGCAATACTGTTGATCTGGGCCTCCGCAAGCTGCGCCGCCGCGCCTCAGCTTTATCGCGAATCGCGGCGGATCATGGGGACGTTCTGCGAAGTCCAGGCCTACGATTCAAACCCGGCGCGCGCGCGGGCAGCCATTGCCGCTGCGCTGGATGAGATGGCACGAGTCGACCGGCTGTTAAGCAACTACGATCCTTCAAGCGAGCTGAGCATTATGAACCGCGAGGCTGGCCGGGCCCCGTTCCACGTGCCGGCCGAATTGTTCCGGTTCATCACCGCATGCCGGCAGTATTACGAGAACACTTCGGGGACATTCGATCCTGCCGTGGGTTCCCTGGTGCGCGTCTGGGGTTTTTTCTCGCGCCACCCGGGCATGCCGGCTGCGGCCGAGATCGCCGCCGCCAAGGCCACATCCGGCTTTGACAAGATCCAACTGAACGACATTGATGAAACCGTTCGCTACACGGCCCCTGGTCTGGAGATGGATCCGGGAGGAGTAGGGAAAGGATATGCCGTCGATCGAGCGGTTGCGATTCTGAGGCGGTGGCATGTGCGGTCAGCGCTGGTCAGCGCGGGAGGCAGCAGCCTTTATGGCCTCGGTCATCCGCCCGGACGAAGAGGCTGGCGGGTTGCCATTTCCAATCCATCGAACCCGGGCCGGGCGCTCGCATTCGTTCAGCTTCGGGACAATTCGCTGTCCACTTCGGGCGTCGCGGAACAGTCAGTGACAGTCGGAAGCCGCCGGTACAGCCACATTTTTGATCCGCGCACCGGCGCGCCGGTGGAAAACATGTGCCAAGTTACTGTCGTGGCGCCGGGCGGAATGGAAACAGACGCGCTGACCAAGCCCGCATTCATTCTGAGCCGCGAGCACACCATCGAGGTGCTCAAACATTATCCGGACGCCCACGCGCTCCGGCTAGAAGGCGCCTGCGATGCCGCGAGTCCGATTTGGATCACGCCCTGGTCTTCAAAGGTGTTCTCCCGATTACCGTGAGCGGAAATCGTCGTTACTTTGAAGCCGCCGGCACGCCGGGAAAAGGCCTCGGCGTGGCGTCGCCGTCAGTCAGTTTCAGCGCCCACTTGATCGCCTCGAAATACATTTGATAGATATCGGGGTCATCCCACGTCCTGGCGTCGTGGGCAAATGTGGCATAGAAAACGCGGCCTTTGCCGTACATCTTGGCCCAGGCGATCGGGAAATCGCCGTTGCTCACATGGACATTCGGGTTTACCGGCAGTTTCGATATATCCAGCCGCAAGAGCACCCGGCTGTTGCTGCGCGAAAATCCGCTGCTCTGATAAAACTCGTCGCGGATTTCGAACGTGGGAGGAAAGTGCCTGGTTGCCGGGAAAGCGGGATCTTCATTGATCACAGTTCCCGTGAAGGATCCCCACGGGTGGCCGTCATAGCGCCCGCCGAGCATCTCCCCGAACTCGGGCCATGAAAGAAAGGCTGTGGTGGCCGTGTGCGCCGCCACGAATCCTTTCCCGTCGTCGTGAACGAATGCCAGCAGGTCCGCCTTCTGCTCGGGCGTGAGTTCGATCTCGCGGTGGCCGAGGAAGAATATGGCGTCGGCCATGTTGAGGTCGGGTCCACCGCTGGCCGGCTCCCCGGTGGTCATCTTCGGATGCTTGGAAATGATGTTGGAATCGGTGCGGATGTAGGTATCGTAGAGACCGGTCTCATAGCCCAGCCGCTCGATGACAGCCAGCGCGTGGGATACGGAATCGTGCTGCGCGAGACCGTTTCGGGTGTCAGCCCATGCGATAAGGACCTTTCGTCCGGTCCTCTGCCGTACACCCTGCTCGCCCCGCGGCGCACGCCCCCGGCCCTGCGCACCAGGCCCCTGCCCCTGCGCCGCCTGAAGCGGCGCGGATCGCTGGGCCGCCATCCAGGCGGCGCAACATAGGGTACCCAGCATCGCCAGACCTATTCGTTTGCTCTTCATGATCGCACCTTTACTGCCGCCTCGAAGCTCTGCGCGAGCCTCATCATAGCATGGAGCCTTCGGGGACCGCGCCAATGGCCAAGGCGAAATCCACTGGTGTCCGCGACCTCTCAGAAGACGAATTTCAAGGCAAGCTGCATGATCCGCGGATTAAGGTCGCTGGTAATCTGGCCGAACTGGCCCGAGTTCAGGGACGTGTTCGGAGCGTTCAGGTTCACCCGGTTCGGGACATTGAACACCTCCCAGCGAAACTCGGCAGTCTTACCCTCGCGGACACTAAATGTCCTCGACAATTTCATGTCCACCTGGACCATGGATGGATTCAAAATGTTCAGCGGTCCCAGGGTGCCGAAACTGCCGGGCCCTAAGCCGTACGTGCTGAACGCCCCCTTGCTGATTCCAGACGGAACCGAGGTTGTGGTCGCGTCCAGATACTGAACGCTGAACGTCTGGTTGCCGGGGACCGGGTTGGACAGAATCGGGTTCGCGCCAACCTGGTTCGGACGCTGGTTGCTGATGCCGGAAAGGTTCAGATCCGAACCGATCGTCACCGTGGAGTAATTGCCGGATTGATACCGCACGATCGTCGAATACTGCCAATTTCCCGCGACGGCGCTCAGGAGCGAGTTCTGGAACCGCGGGGCGCGCGCAATAAACGAAACGTTCAGAATCTTGCGGCGGTCCGAGCTACAGTTAGCGTGATCCATGCTGCGGTTTGCCGGATTCACATAAGTGGGGCCGGTCAGTTCCGTAGTTTCGGGGTCGCTGAGGCAGTGCGACCACGTAAAGTTGGTCAATGCGCTGAAGTTGCCCGTCATCCGCCGCTCTGCGCTCACCAGCAGGCCGTTGTAACTGGACTTCCCGCCGTCATCTACCTGTCCAATCGTGGCGTAGTATTGCCCCTGCGCCTGGTTTTGAAGATACAGCACCCGGTGCTGGTTCTCAGTGGCCAGGGTCGCACCCGGAACCGGAAGCGCGGGATTGGTCTCCAAACCTGTCCACAGGTGCGTGGTCGTGTTTCCGAAATAGCTTGCCGACAGCAACAAACCCGCCCCCACCTGCCTCTGCACGCTGAAGTTCCACTGCTGCACGTAAGGCGGATTCGTGTGCAGCGGCATGTTCACGTACACGCCGGCGAGCGGAAAGTTCATATTCTTGGAAACGTTGAACAGCGCAGGGAACGGATTGCCGCCGGGATACGTGGCCCACGGTTTGTCGAAATTCACCTGCGGTTGGGTAATTTGTGCGCCCCAGGGCGGATTGTTGGCGAAACGGGTGTAAAAGAACAACTGTGGGGTATCGTAGAAAATGCCGTACGAAGCCCGGATGCTCATACGGCCGTCGCCCGCGGGATCAAAGACGAGGCCCACGCGCGGCGCAAACTGTTTCTTCTTGCCGAAAATGTTCGACTTATTCGGGAATCCGGAATCGCCGGGAAACATCAAGCCTGCCGGGCTGTTTACGTAGACAGAGCTCCTTACGCCCTGAGTGAACAGGCCGGAATCAAAGTGCTCGACAAACTCGTTCTTATTGCTCTCGGGCAAAAATGGCTCCCAGCGCACGCCATAGTTCAAACTGAGCCTCCGGTTGATCTTCCAGGAATCCTGTGCATAGATACCAATGAAGTTCGCGTAGTCGTTGTCGTACACGTATCCGCCCTGCATGAAGCCGCCGCTGACGTTTCCTATCATGAAGTCGGCCATCGCAATACCCGTGCAGCCGGCGCAATTCGTGGTATTGGCGAAACTGAACTGGCCGTTAGTCGGCCGGGTGTTGAGCGAGTTCAGAATCGCGCGGATGTAATTTACGCCGAAGGCGATTTGGTGGGAACCGCGGAGGATGTTGACGTCTTCGGCCAGTTGAAATGCCGTCGAATTGAAATACCCCGGGTTTGTGGCGCCGCTGCCGAGCGAGAAACCGCTCGTCACGCTGATCCCCATGAAGCCCGGTATCGGACTCGCTACATCGATGCCCAGGTCAGCGGGCGTAAAGTACTCCGGCACGACCCGGTACGCATGAGTGCGGTTGACGGTGCCGTGAAACGAGGCAATTACGGTCGGGTTGATCGTATAGGTTTCTCCGAGGACGAACGACTGTGATTGGTCGTCCACGCCGGTCTTGTTGGCCGTGAGCACATTATTCGGATCCACCTTTACCGGATTCTGATAGTTGGCGAAGAAATAGCGGGCATACAGCGTTTGCTTGGGGCTGAGGTTATAGTCCACTCTGCCCAACGTTTGATGTTCCGTGTTATCGCTCACCATCCCGTACTGAATCAGCCCGCATGGATCCGCCTTGGAAACCGGCAGATGCTTGATCAGGTTCAGCGCGGCCGGACTGAACGCGGTGGGTGAAATCTGGTTGTTCACGAACGGGCCTTTCAGGATCTTGTTGCTGCCCTGGCAGGCGGCCGAGGCGAAGGTGGTGAAATCGCCGTTCAGCATCGCCTGGGTGGGGATGTGGGCGGTCGTTGTGGGTGGGTCCGATTTGATCACGGTACCCTGGTATCCGGCGAAGAAGAACAGCTTGTCCCTGAGGATTGGTCCGCCGAGCGTGCCGCCGAACTGGTTGCGCTTCAGGCTGTCCCGCGCCGTTGCAAAAAAGTCCCGTGCGTTGAGTGCACCGTTGCGCAGAAACTCGAAGACGTCCCCATGGAAGGAATTGGTCCCGTTCTTCGTGACGACGTTCACGGCTGCCGAAGCGTGCTGGCCGTACTGCGCCGGAATCGCGCTGGTCTGCACTTTGAATTCCTGCAAAGCGTCCGGAAACGGGAACGGGAGGTTCAGGTTGTTGAACGGGTCGTTGTTGGAGGCGCCGTCCATGATGTAGCTGACGCCATTGGCCAACCCGCCGCCGACCGAGATCGTCTGGGTGGGATAGTTCTTGTTCGAGTTGAGGTCGCCGGAGGGCGCGCTGGTAGCGCCGCCCGAAAGGTAAATGAGGTCGGTCGCCTGGCGCCCATTGAGCGGCAGGTCGATTACACTCCGGTTATCGATGACCTGCCCGACCCCGCTGTCGTGAGTTTCCACCATGGCCGCGCCTGCCTGAACCTGCACTTCCTCGGAAACCGAGCCAATCTCCAGCTTCGCATTGATGACGGGATTGGAATTGACTCGCAGGACGATGCCGGACTGAATCGAAGCGCTGAATCCATCCTTGGTCACCTCCATGCGATAGGGACCCACCGGCAGGTTGGGAATCACGTACGTTCCGTCCGGGCCGGTGGTCACGGTGCGCGTCATCGAGGTGTCGGTCTGGACCATGACTACCTTAGCGCCTGGAATCGCCAGGCCCGACGGGTCCTGCACGACTCCTGAAACCTGGGAAGTGGCGACCTGAGACCACACGTATCCGCAAAACACCAGGGCCATCAATGTGGATCGAAGAATGACTCTCACAGTAAACCTCCTCACCCGTAGAACAATCTGCCCCGCACACTGCTCCGTTCACCCACACCTACGGCCATGGTGAACGGATCCACCCGTCCTCGCATCGGCTTGGCACTACGCAATGCTAGATCTGAACTGGCAAGGAATCAACGAAGTAACGGTGGTGCTACGGTAAAGGACACTGTTGTCGTCCACCGGCGGATCAGCCGCGTTGCCACCGTGGGTCAGTGCCTGATGATCTTCACCGTGCCCATGTCCTTGGGCGAGGACTGGATGGTGATCTCGTTCGGGTTCACCGCAGGCCGCGCGGCGCCGCCCAGTCTGAGCTGCTTCAACTGCTCCTGAGTGAGCGAGACATTTAGTCGGATCAGCTTGCCTTCGGGACGCAGATCGACCTGCTGAAGAAGCGGCGCAAGAGACTTGCTCTGCTGGTCCCGGCCGGAGGCCGCCATCGTCATCAGCAGGCGCAGGCCGTTGACCATGGCATCGGCGTCCTCGGGCGTGCGCGCCACCAGTTCCGCGGCAAGGTCGAGCGTCGCTCCCACGTTGAGCCCGAGACTTACCTGCTCGACGGACCGGCCGATGGCGAGCGCCCGCTGCAGTTGCGGCGATGCGGCGGCCTGCCCGGCAAGCCCGTCAGCCGGCACGCGCGCGACAAGCCACAGATCGTGCGAAGCGCTCAGCTCGCCGGCTTTCCTCGCAAGCGCCGGCGCGCTCGCGCCGGAGCGCGCGCGCCGCGCGATCGCTTCGCCCACACTGGCTGCATCGCCGCCAAGGATCAGCCCGCTATCGACGAGAGCGATCGCCGGGTTCTTCATCCGCGAGTTCTGCGTGCTCCGGAGCGTCGTCACGCGGATGCCTCGAACCAGCGCCGTCGAGACCTCCTGCGGGCGCACCCACTGGTCGTACACGCCGCGCGAAAACGATCCGCGGATCACCACCAGCCCGCGGTTGTCACTCACTTGCGCGATCGCGATGGTGACGCCGTCGATGCCGTTGAACAGCGAGAGCGCGGCCGGACCGGCCGGAACGCCGAGGCTTCCGGCCTGCCGCTCCAACTCTGCGGACAGATCGCGGGCGAACGGAGTGGCGCGGATGCGGGCGATGTTGAATCCCATGATCATTCCCGAATCGGGCGGCAGGAGTCCGAAAGAGGTATCGGCGGCGCTCGCGGCGCAGGCGGCGAGCAGCGCCAAAACACAGAAGCGCGTGCGCATGGCCGATTATAGCGATTCCAGGAGCTTGGCCGCCGCTTCGTCCAGGAACCAGGATGTAGGGCGGTTGTCCCGCGTGCCCAGTTGCGCGGGATAGCGCCGCGGGTCGTACGGCTCCTGGAACACCGCGCGCACGGCTTCGGCCTTGTCGGCGCCCGAGGCCAGCATGACCGTATCGGCCGCGGCCAGCAGCACGCCCGGCAACAGCGTGATGCGCCACTCGCCCAGCTTCGCAACGAACACCGCCGCGGCGATCCCCTGCCGGTCGTCGAGGAGCGGCTCGCCCGGGAACAGGCTCGCTGTGTGCGCGTCGGGACCGATGCCGCGGTGCAGCACGTCAAAGCGAGGCATCTCGCCCGGCTGCAGCCCGAAGAACGTGCGAATCTCCTCCGAGCAGGCATGCGCCGCTGCGGCAGGCACCAGCTCCGCGCGGATGCGATGGATGTTCGCCTGCGGCACGCGCGCGGGGATCAGCAGCGACTCGGCCGCCAGGCGGTAATTGCTGCGCGCGTCGTTCGGCGGCACGGCCCGCTCGTCCACCCAGAAGAAATGCACCTTCGGCCAGGGGAAGTGCGCCGCCGCCATCTGGTCGAACATCGGCTTGGGCGTGGCGCCGCCGGAGAGCGCGAAGGTGGCGAACTCCTGGGTCGCCAGCGCGCGCTCCAGCCGTTCGAGAATGTATCCGGATGCCATGCGCGCGGCGGTCATCGGATCGCGGCAGATGTACTTGCGCACCATCTCAGCGGCCCCCTCGCGCCAGCTTCGCCGCGGCTCGCAGCGCTCCCAGGAACACCGGTTCGCGCGCCATGGCGCCGATCTCCTCCGAGAGCAGCCCGGCTTCCGTTCGGTCCGGGCACGCGGCGCAATTGCGCAGCGAGCCGCTTTCGATCAGCACGGACGAGTCGTGGCGCGTGAAGGAGACCGAAACGCCTGCGGCCCCCAGCGTGAGCCCTTCGATGCGGCCTCCGTTCGCCGCGGCCTCGAATCGGACCGGCTGCTCGCGTCCGAGCGCGTGCAGAATCCAGCCTGCGAGATAGAACGCTTCGGGCGGAACGCGAGCTCCGGAGTACCGCACACTCACGGTTTCGATGCGCGGCAGAAGTTCGCGGCAGACGGCGCTCTCGAATGCCTGCGCCACGATTTCCCTCCAGCACGTGATGCGCGCCCAGGCAAGATCGGCAACCGCCGCGGCCTCGCCCGCCAGCATGCCGAGCGCGGCGGCGGCGTCGGGAAACGCGCTCGAATCGACGATGCGCTTATCCACGCGCAGGCCCAGCGTGTCGGGGGCCCGCGCGCCGCGATGCCAGGAAACCACGGGCAGATCCGGCGCGGCCAGCGCCACGAGAATCGGCGACAGCTCGCCGAGGTTGCTCTCGCCCACGGTGAACTCGACCACCTCGCAACAGACCTGTTCGCGGCCGCCCGGCGGCATCCAGCACTGCGCGCTGACCGTGTGCTCGAGCACCGGTTCCCCGCCCTGCCGCACGCGGACGAGCATCGCGCGGTGCGGGTGCGCGCGCATCAGATCAGCCAGCGTGCGCCCGATGGCAGCCGGGTCGTCGCGCTCGTCCGCGAACACCACCAATGTCATCGAGCAGGCGCGCACCACCCCCTCGTCCGCCTGTTCGAGCGAAGCCCACAGGCTCGAGAGTTCCTTGCGGATTGCTTCAGCGCTGAGCTCGCTCATAGATCGCATCGGTAGGTCAGGCGCTTTCGCCTGCCCAGGGCGCGGCTCACGGGTTCCTCCACTGATGCCCGCGGCGCGCCAGCATCTCGTCGGCCGCAGCCGGCCCCCAGGTCCCCGCGGCATAGTTCGGAAAATCGAATCGCTTCCGCGACCAGACATCCAGAATCGGCTGCACGGCCATCCAGCTCGCCTCGACCGCATCCTGCCGTATGTACAGCGTCGAATCGCCCGCCATCGCGTCGAGCAGCAGCGTCTCGTAATCCCAGGCGCCGGCGCCCCCGGCCGCGCCGTAGTTGAAGTCCATCGTCACCGGGCGCAGCCGCATGCCCGTCCCGGGCTGCTTCGAGAGGAAGCGCAGCGAAATGCCCTCCTCCGGCTGAATCCGCAACACCAGCAGGTTTGCCGCGAATCCCGCCGCGCCGGAAGCGGGCTCCATGAACGGCGCATGCGGCGCAGCCTGATACTGAATCGCGATGTCGGTGACGCGCCGCGGCAGGCGCTTGCCGGTCCGCAGGTAGAACGGCACGCCGGCCCAGCGCCAGTTATCGACGAAGAACGTGACGGCCGCGTAGGTGTCGGTCTGCGAATCCGGATCGACCCCGGGCTCCTGCCGGAAGCCGTCGTACTGCCCGGCGACCGCGTTCTGATCCACGTCCTCGGGCCTCATCTGGCGGATCGATCGCAGCAGTTTCGCGCGCTCGTCGCGCACGGCGTCGGCCTCGTACGCCGCGACAGGCTCCATGCCGATCGTCGCCATCAACTGCAGCAGGTGGTTCTGCACCATGTCGCGCAGCGCGCCGGCTTCCTGGTAATACGCGCCCCGGCCTTCGACGCCGATCGATTCGGCCGCCGTGATCTGGATGTGATCGATGTAGCGGCGATTCCACAGCGGCTCGAAGATGCCGTTGCCGAAGCGGAAAGCCAGGATATTCTGCACCGTCTCCTTGCCGAGATAGTGATCGATGCGGTAGATCTGGGATTCGTCGAACACGTTGTGCAGCTCGCGATCGAGCTCGCGCGCGCTCTCCAGGTCGTGCCCGAACGGCTTTTCGATCACCAGGCGCCGCCAGCCGCTATGTTGATTCAGGCCCGCCCGGCCGATGCCCGCTGCGATCGTGGCGTACTGCGAAGGCTGCGTAGCCAGGTAGAACAGCACGTTGCCGCCCGTCGCCGCCTCGCGCGAGATTTCGTCGAGCTTTCGCCCGATCGCCTGGTAGAGCCCGGGATCCCGGATGTCGCCCGCGATGTAGTGCAGCGTGCGCGCAAACGCCTGCCACACTTCCTCTTCGAGCGGCATGCCCTCCAGGAACGGGCGGATGCCCTCGCGCATGCGGTCGCGGAAGCTGTCGTCGCTGAACGGCGTGCGCGAGTTGCCGATCACGGCGAAGCCCGCCGGCAGCCGCCGCCCGTAGGCGAGGCGGTAAAGCGCGGGAATCAGCTTGCGGCGTGTCAGGTCGCCGTTCGCGCCGAAAAGCACCAGCGCGCAGGCCGGCGCGCGCCGCTCGAACCGGAGCGCATCCTGAAAAGGGTTCGCCGTCCCCTGGCCCACGACTCCACACTAACAAATCGGCGGCACGGCATCTTACGATAGAGAATGCGCGCGGCGCGGAGTCACTAATCTCATGTGGAGCCCCTCACAACTTTGACGGCCGAAACCGCACCCGCATACTGCGACGTGAGCCTGCCCGTGCCGCTCGACCGGCCGTTCACCTACGCGCTGCCCGAGACGCTGCGCCATCGCGTAACAGCGGGCTGCCGCCTGCTGGTGCCGTTCGGATCACGCAAGCTCGCCGGCGTGGTGCTGCGCACGCATTCGGAGGCGCCGCAGACCCCGGTGCGCGACGCCCTGCGCCTGCTTGACGGCGCGCCCGCGCTGAGCGACGAGATGCTGGCGCTCGGCCGCTGGATCGCGGATTACTACTGCGCGCCGCTCGGCGAGGTGCTGAAGACCATGGCGCCGCTCGCCGGGGGCCTGCGCCGCGGCAAAACCTACTCGCTCACCGATAAAGGCCGTGACGCCTTGCGGCAGCTCACGCTCGTGATCGACGCCGGGCCGGACCCGCAGGTCGAGATCATGAAGGCGCTCGAGTTCCGCAACGCCTCGGCGCCGTATCTGGCGAAGAAGCACGAGCAGGCGCCGCGCCTGCTTGCCGCGCTCCTCAAGAAGGGCTTCGTCGAGGTGGTGGACGTGGAGGCTGAGCGCGACCCGTTCCGCGCGCCCTCAGCCAAGCTGCGGGTCGAACTCACGCCGGGAGCTGCACCGCCCGAAGGCAAGCTGAAGAAAGCCGAACGCGAACTGCTCGCGTACCTCGCGCTGCACCCCGGCTCCCACAATCTGAAGGAAGTGGAAGATTCGGTGCGCAACGCCGGCGAGGCCGCCCGGTCGCTCGCCCGCCGCGGCGCGCTCACCCTCCGGACCGAACTTTCCCCCGTCTCCACCGCGCACGCCCGGCCGCCGCATGTGCTCAATTTTCACCAACAGACCGCGTTCAACGAAATTCGCGCCGCCATCGAGCAAAAACAATTCCAGGCTTTTCTGTTGCACGGCGTGACGGGCTCCGGCAAGACCGAGGTCTACCTGAACGCCATCGAAGCGGCGCTCGCCGCCGGCCGCAGCGCGCTCTTGCTGGTGCCCGAGATCGCGCTCACGCCCGCCGTCGCGGGCCAGTTCTTCAGCCGGTTTGGGGACCGGGTCGCGATCCTGCATTCGGCCTTCGGCGACGCCGAGCGCGCCGAGCAGTGGCGCCGCATCCGCTCGGGCGAAGCGGGCGTCGTGGTCGGCACGCGCTCGGGCGTCTTCGCGCCGGTGGCCAATCTCGGCCTCATCGTCGTGGACGAGGAGCACGACCAGAGCTATAAGCAGGAGGAAACGCCGCGCTACAACGGGCGCGACGTGGCGATCGTGCGCGCGCAGAAGGCCGGCGCCTGCGTCGTGCTCGGCTCCGCCACGCCGAGCATGGAGACGCGCTACAACGTCGAGCGCGGCAAATACCGGCTGCTCACGCTGCCCGAGCGCATCGAGCAGCGGCCGATGCCGGCGGTCGAGCTGATCGACATGCGCATGGAGTTCCTGGAGACGCGCAAGCAGGCCACCTTCTCGCGCCGCCTGCTCGAAGCCATCGACGCGCGTCTCCAGTGCGGCGACCAGACCATGCTGCTGCTCAACCGCCGCGGCTTTTCGAGCTTCGTGGCGTGCCGCTCCTGCGGCGAGCGCATCGAGTGCGTGAACTGCTCGGTCACGCTCACCTATCACCGCCGCGACCAGCGCCTGCTCTGCCATTACTGCGGCTACGCCGAGCGCGTGCCCTCGAAATGCCCGAAGTGCCACAGCGAGCACATCTACTTCCTCGGCACCGGCTCGGAGCGCGTGGAAGACGAGCTGCACCGGCACTTCCCGAAAGCGCGCATCGCGCGCATGGATCGCGACACCGTCACCGGCAAGCGCCACTACGAGACGATTCTCTCGGGCTTCCGCAACGGCGATTTCGACATCCTGGTGGGCACGCAGATGATCGCCAAGGGGCACGACATCCCGAGCGTCACTCTGGTGGGCGTGGTCTCGGCGGACGTCGGCCTCGGCATGCCGGATTTCCGCGCCGCCGAGCGCACGTTCCAACTGCTCACTCAGGTGGCCGGGCGCGCAGGCCGCGGCGACCGCCCCGGCCAGGTGCTCGTGCAGACCATCAATCCCGACCACTACGCCATCCGCTTCTCCGCCGCGCAGGACTACGCGCTGTTCTACGAAAAGGAGCTGAACTTCCGCCGGCTGATGCGCTACCCGCCGTTCAGCTCGCTGGCGAACGTGCTGGTGCGCAGCGCGAGCCAGGAGGAGGCGATGCGGCTCAGCGCGGACCTGGGCGCCTTGCTCACGCCGCCGCCCGAGCAGCTCAAAATTCTCGGCCCCGCCGAGGCGCCCGTGCCGCGCCTGAAGAACGAGTTCCGCTACCAGGTGCTCATCAAGGCCGCCGGCCGCAAGGCGCTCAAGGACGCGCTGGCCGCGATCCGCCGCTTCGCGCTCGACCGCAAATGGCCGGCCACCGCGCTGGTGATTGACGTGGATCCGCTGACTCTGCTTTGATACCAGCGTGACCTCCTTCGAGAGCATGGAGGCCAACCTGCGCGTCACCCTGGCCGGATTTACGCGCGCCAAGCCGGGCGAAACGCGCGCGTTGCCGGGCCTCGCCATCGCGAACTCGCGCATTCCCTTTTCGATGTTCAACTCGACCGTGCTCACCGCGCCCGTGGCGGATGCATCGGAACTCGATGCGCGCGTCCGCGCCGCAGGCGAGTTCTTCGCCTCCGAGACGCTGCCGTGGTCGTTCTGGCTCTGCCGCGACTGGATCGCGCCGGAAGCGCGCCGCGACGTCGAGCGCGTCTTCCGGCAGAACGGCCTTCACCTCGTGGTGGAATTGCCGGGCATGGTTGCGGACCGTCTGCTGCCGCCCCGGCGCACGCTGCCGTCGCTCGAGTTCCGGCGCGTCTCCGACGCGGCCACGCGCGTCGATTTCGACCACATTATGTCGGTGGCGTTCGGCATTCCGCTCGCGACTGCCCGCGAGATCTACGAAAAGGAAGAGACCTGGCGGGGCGACATGGTGGGCTGGATCGGCTACGCCGAGGGCCTCGCGATCTCGACGGCCGCGACGGTGACCACGGCGGATGTGGTCGGCCTCTACGCGGTGGGCACGCTGCCCGGCTGGCAGGGAAAAGGCTTCGGAGAAGCCGTGGTGCGCCACGCGCTCGGCCAAGCCTGCGCGCAGTCGGGCATCGAAACCACCGTGCTGCAATCGAGCGAAGCCGGCTTCCGGCTGTACCAGCGCATGGGTTACCGCACCATCACGCAGTACGCCGTGTTCGCGTATAGCTAAGTTCACGCCGGCCCGGCATCGGACCGGATCAGTCTTCGGTGGGGTCAGCTCCGCATGCAGCGGTGCTGCTCGGCGAGCGCGGAGCAGGTGGCATTCACGTTTTCAAAATCGGGATGGAGCAGGCCGAATGGCTCTCGCCGGCCGCGGACACCCTTTGCAAGAGTGCGCCTGCGTTGTGAGAGCGCCTTGTCCGAAGGCGCTGCGGTTTCGGCTGATCGGGAATACATCCGCTTCAATCAGGCTCATCCAGAGCTATAGACCCTGAACGCCGTGGCAGGGGCGGGACGTTTGGAACCCTGACGCCCGCGCACGGGGCGGGCGGCGGACCGGGCCGGCGAAGCCGGCTCAGCTCTTGAGCTATCCACAAAAATAGCCCAACGGGAAACAAGATCAACCCGCCCCAATGCCGGAACCGATGATGCGGGCGAATCGTCCGCAGCAGCGGCATCGTTCCCTTCCCCCTCCGCGGCCGCCGCCACCGCCATGAAATCCGCCGCCGCCGCGGCTGCCACCGAAGGAACGCGACCCGCCGCCTCCGAAGCCCCGGCCGCCGCCACTGAACGAGGGGCGCGAACCGCCGAAGCTACGGCCGCCGCTAAACGACGGAGCCGAGCGGCCGCCGCCGAACGATCCGCGCGAAGCCCCGAAGCTACGGCCGTTGAACGACGGGGCCGAGCGGACGCCGCCGCGCCCAAAGTTCGAAGACGGGCGATAAGCCGGCGCGCTGCGGCCATAAGAAGGACTCGAGTTGAACGAGCGGAACCCGCCGCCGCGATTCGCCGGCGTCGAACGGAAGCCCTGCGCGCTCTGCGCCCGGCTGCCGCCGAACCGGTTCCATCCGCCCGCCGTTGCGCGGTTGCCCTGCGATCCGAATGACCGCGCATTTGCCTGCACCCGCGGGCTCACGGCGCCTCGGTTGCCTTGCGGCCCGAAGGACCGCACACTGCCCTGGTACCGGCCCCCGCCGCCAAACGCGCCCACGCGCGTCCCGTTATAGCCGTGAACGTTCCCGCGTGGTCCGACGTAATTGCCCCGGAACCGGCTCGCCAACGCGCGATTCGGATACGGCGCGCCCAGCCTGTGGTACGGGTCGTGCGTCCACACGCCGTAGCCGCCGCGGAATCCGTAGCCGCCCCGGTAATACTCGCGAAATCCGTAATGGTTGAAGAAGCCGAAGTTCAGGCCGATCGAGCAGTTGAACCAGTTCGGGGCCCAACCCCAACCGCCCCAGCCACCCCAGCCCCAGCCGCCGAAGAACGCTCCGATGTAAATGCCGTTGCCGAATCCGAAACCGAAGCCGACCGCCGGATAATACAGAGGCGGATAGTAGCCCCACACCGGCGGACCCCAGATGTATTCGGGGTTGTACACCGGAACGTAAATCACCTGCGGATTGGCGGGCACGATTTCAATCACCGTGCGGCCGTTCTGCGTCTGGGTCTCGACCGTCTGCTGGGGAGTCGAATACAACCTGCCGGACGCCCGGGCTTGCGCGCGCATGTTCTGCACCGCATTCATCACGTCGTCCTGCTGCGCGAGAAATGCGTTGCCGAGATCCGTGGTCCAGGTCACGTCCGAAGCGAGCCGGTTCAGCACATCGGGGAAAGCCACCAGCGCCTGGACGCTCGGGTCCCAGTTCTGCCGGCGCGCCGCGTCCACCAGTTGCTGGCCGCTCAGGTTGCGGTTCTGCTGGAGCCACTGGGACGCTTCGACCACCTCGAGCGGATAGGTCGAAGCCACCAGCACCTGGCTCAACAGCGGGTCCGGATACAGCGCGATCGGCGCCACCAGGTCATCCAACTGGTCAGGAGTGAGCAGTTGTGCAGGCGGCTGCGCCGCCTCCTGCGCCGATGCCGGCCCGCTCAGAGGAAACAGAGTCAGCAGCAGGGCGCAGACGACGCCGGCCCCCTGCCGAATCAAGACTCTATAAGTGCCCGTCATACTGCCACCTCCCGCCAAGTGGAAGGCACTTTCCGGACCACGACCTAAACGCCTGATTGTAAAGAACACTTTCCCCGCGTACCACCCAGGCAGGATGGTTGAATACCACCACTCTGGTCTATTCCGGCCAAAGCAAGTCGGGCAGGTCCACCGTCTGCGGCCGGCCCGCCGGGCTAGATCCGGGCCAAGCGCCCTTCTGCGATCAACTCCGCAATGCGCTCGATGCCCGGTGCGAACGGCTGATCGCCCGGCAACTGCGGCAGCAGCGCGCGGGCGGCTTCGACCGGCGCGCTCGAGCGCAGCGGGCGCAGGAAATCGAGGGCGCGCGCCGCGGCCAGCGCCTCCACGGCGAGCACCGTGCGCGTGTTCCGCACCACGTCGCGCAGCTTGAGCGCCGCGGTCATGCCCATGCTCACGAAGTCCTCTTTATTGCCGCTGGTCGTGATCGAGCCCGCCGAGGCCGGATGGCACAGCACACGGTTCTCGGCCACCATCGCCGCCGCGGTCACCTGCGCCATCATAAGGCCCGATTCGAGCCCGGGATTCGCCGCCAGGAACGGCGGCAGGCCCTCGTTCAATTCGGGATTCACGAGCCGGTCCACGCGCCGTTCGGAGATGTTCGACAGCGCCGTGAGCGCGATGGCCAGGTAATCGAGCGCCAGCGCCAGCGGCTCGCCGTGAAAGTTGCCGCCGGAGATGATCTCGTCGCCGATGACGAGCGGGTTGTCGGTGGCCGAGTTCAGCTCGATCGAAAACACGCGGCGCGCTTCGGCGAGCGTGTCGCGAACGGCGCCGTGCACCTGCGGCGCGCAGCGCAGCGAGTAGGCGTCCTGCACGCGGCGGCAGGCGGCGTGCGACGCGCGGATCTCGCTTCCTTCGAGCAGCCGCGAAAGCCGCGCGGCGCTTTCGGCCTGCCCGGCGAACGGGCGGACCGCATGGATGCGCGGGTCGAACGCGCGCGGCGTGCCGCGCAACGCGTCGAGCGTCATCGCGCAGACCACGTCCGCGGTGGCCGCCAGCGTTTCGGCCGCCGCGAGCTCGAGGCAGCCGATGGCGAGCATCGCCTGCGTGCCGTTGACCAGCGAGATGCCTTCCTTCGAGCGCAGCGTGAGCGGCTCGATGCCGGCGCGCTTCAGCGCTTCCCCGCCCGGCAAGCGCTTGCCCGCCAACTCAGCTTCGCCTTCCCCGATCAGAACCAGCGCCATGTGCGCCAGCGGCGCGAGATCGCCGCTCGCGCCGACGCTTCCGCGCGACGGCACCACGGGCGTGACGCCGCGATTCAGCAGCTCGCACAGGCGCTCGGCCACCACCGGCCGTATGCCCGAGAAACCCTTCGCCAGCACGTTCGCGCGGATGAGCATCATCGCGCGCGTTTCGGCGCGGCTCAGCGGCTCGCCCACCCCGCAGCAATGCGAGCGCACCACGTTGCGCTGCAGTTGCTCGAGCTGATCGTGCGGGATCGCCACATCCGCGAGCCGGCCGACGCCCGTGTTCACCGCGTAGACCGCGCCCTCGCCGCTCGCGAGCCGCTCCACCACGGCGCGCGCGCGCATCATCTTATCGATTGCATCCGGAGCCAGCGAAACCGGCTCGTTATTTACCGCGACCGCGATCGTATCTTCAATCGTCAGCCGCTCGCCATCGAGAGAAACAGGCATGTCGGAAAGGCCAGTATAACGCGCGTGCTAAACTCGTTCTCTTTTCCGATGGAGCGCGTTCCTTATCAGGTCACCGAGGCCGGCAGATCATACGAAGGCCTGCGGCTGCCCGTCTCCGTGCTGCTCGACAACGTGCGCAGCATGTACAACGTGGGCTCATTCTTCCGCACGGCTGACGCGGCGGGCATCGAGAAGCTGTACCTTTCGGGCATCACCGCGCACCCGCCGAAGCGCGGCATCGCGAAGACCGCGCTCGGAGCAGAGCAGTCCGTTGCCTGGGAGTACGCGTGGGATCCGCTCCCATTTGCAGACAGGCTCCGCCTCGCCGGCCACGAGATCGCCGCCATCGAGACCAGCCTCCATTCCGTAGACCTGTTCGACTGGACGCCGCGTTTCCCGGTCTGCCTCGTCTTCGGTCACGAAGTGGAAGGCATTCGCCCCGAACTGCTCGCCCGCGCCGATACGCATATCCGCATCCCCATGCTGGGCCGCAAGCACTCGCTGAACGTCGCCACCGCGGGCGGCGTGGTGATTTATGAGTTACTCAGGAAATACCGGAGGCTAGCGGACCGGCGCTGACGCGCCGCCTTCCCACTTCTTCCGCAGTTGATCCAATGTTGTCCGGAGGCGTTCGAGTTCGGCTCTTAGCTCCTGGCAGACTTCCGGCGAGAGATGTCTTGCGTGCTTCGGATCGGAAAGGAAACGCAAAACCGTCGCATAACCTTTCTCCGCATCCGCGAGAGAGCGCTCTGCCGTCTCGTAGTGCCCGGTCTGGTGTTCCGTTTCCGCAACGGCGAGGAAAGTGAAACACGCCTCCAGGTCCGTACGAAGGAGCAGGATTCGTTGCCGGTCGGATTCGGCTTGCAAGCGCGACAATTCGTCGCCCCGCGCCACACCTTCAGTTTATCGCCGCCGGCGCCGCCGCGCCGTCACGCGCCACCCTGCCTGAGAGACCGCCACGTGTCCCGATGCAAGAAGCTGCCGTCCACGGATTCCTCCATTTTCAGGAACACGCGCCAAGGTATGGTCATTGACATGACATCCCGGCCCAGCGCGGTTCGCGTGTTCTTGCGGGCCGAGATGTCCGTAAGCCCGACGAGCGCGCGGGGGTGTTCCCGGTCCGCCTCGCGGTACGAGAGCAACCCGATCACCTGGCACGCGGCGGCGTAGGGAATCCCGACGTTCTCCCGTTCGGGATTCGTGTAGTTCGCCAGAATTACGAGCGCGGACAATTCCTCCGGGCGAACGAAGAAGGTGATGCTCCTGACGTCATCCCTTTCAGGCTCGAGCAGGCGCAGCGGCTTCAGCACAACGTATTTTGCAGGAATATCCCGAATATTGAGCGCTTCCACAAAACGTGCGGTGGTTTCCGCCGTTTGCACATAGCGCTCGCCAAGCAGGAAATCGCTCGCGAGATCCCTTCCGCCCGTTTGCGCCAGCATCCGGCCGATCCGGCGCCCTGGCTCCGTCTTATCGTTGCCGTCGGCCAGAAATTTGCAGAAACCTTCCACTCCGCCGGGAAACGCCTCGTAGCAGTTGCCGAACCCCAGGCCCACCCCGCCGCCCCAGCACCCGTACGTCGATCGATCAAAAGCGGCGAGCCGGCCCTTGGTGGCGACGGCGGCAAACATGCTCATGACGCAGCCCCATCGTGACGGCTTGAACTGGAGCGCGCCTTCCGGCGCCGCATCGGACCAAAGCAGCGCCACGGGGTTCGACGACAGCCCTATCGAGTCTGCGATTTTGCTGTTCATTGATTCCTGAACTCCACAAGTTTGAGTCTACGCCGGGCAGCCACCTGCGCCAACACTCGATTCCGCGGCTGCAGCACCGAATATCCGCGATACTGGTTACGGGGGGATCGATCGATGGCCCGACGAGTCGCTTTGATCGCGGGAATCGTCGTCGTGCTCCTGTTCGCCGCCGCCGTAATCGTGCCCGCCGTGATCGGCGCGGACCGCTTCAGGCCCAAGTTGGAGTCCGGTCTTTCCGCGGCGTTCGGCCGCCCGGTTAGCATTGGTCATTTGAGCCTGTCCGTGCTCTCGCGGAATGTGACCGCCGACGGCATCACCATCGCCAACAGCCCTGGATTCGGCCCGGCGCCTTTCCTGCGGGCGAAATCGCTCAAGGCCGGGTTCGAACTCTGGCCGCTGATTTTTTCACGAAAGCTGAATATCAAAGAGCTCACCATCGAGCAGCCCGAGGTCATACTCGCGCAAAACTCGTCGGGACGATGGAATTACTCCAACCCTCGCACAAGCCGTCCGCAGCAGGCCGCGCCGGCCCCGTCGTCGGGCGGAAAAGAGAGCATCAATATCACCGCGCAGGACGTAAAGGTAGTGAACGGGCGTCTGGTGATAGCCGGTACGCGCGGGACCCAAACCTCACTCGATCAGGTGAACCTGGAAATCCGCAACTTCTCGCCGGCTTCCCGGTTCCCGTTTTCGTTGAGCGCGAGGACCGCGGGAGGAGGCGAACTCAAGCTGCACGGAAATGCCGGGCCTCTGGATACGGCGAATCCGGCGCAAACACCGCTCTCGACAAGTGTGGATCTGGCCCGGCTCGACCTCCGGCGCACGCTGGGGACCGCGGCGCCGAATATCGCCGGCGTCGTGGCGCTCCAGGGCAATGCGCAGTCCGCTGGGGGACGCATGACGCTGACCGGCGCGATGCAGGCGGCCGGCCTCCAGCTCGCCAGGAACGGATCGCCCGCCCGGAAGCCCGTCCTGGCGACGTTCGATATCGTTGGCGACCTGCGAACGCACGCGGCCACGATCGAGCGCGGCGATCTTCGCACCGGCGCCGCTGCCGCAAGCCTTACCGGCAGTCTTCTACAGGCCGGCCACGCCACCGTGCTCGATCTGAGGCTGATCGGCCGCCACATGCCTGTGCCCGATATTGCCGGCGTGCTCCCGGCCTTGGGCATCACTCTTCCCGCCGGTTCCAGCCTGCAGGGCGGCTTTGCCGACGCTGCATTGACCGTCAAGGGGCCGGCCTCCAGCCCGGTAACCAGCGGCTCCGTCGCGGTGAACAACACTCGTCTGGCGAACTTCGACCTTGGGACGAAAATGGCGCTGGCCGAAACCCTCGCGGGCATCAGCCCGAGCCGTGACACCGACATCCAGACGTTCAGCGCGGATGTGCAGAGCGGGCCGGCGGGAACGGCGCTTAGGAATGTCCACCTTGTCGTACCGGCGATCGGCGAGTTCGACGGGAGCGGCACGATCAGCCCGTCGAGCCGGCTCGATTTCAGGATGAATGCGATCATCCGCAGCTCCACATTGGCCGCGCTGGGTCACTTTCCCGTGCCGTTCCTGATTCAAGGCACCACTCAGAATCCTGTGTTCAAGCCGGATGTCGAGGCGCTGGCCCGGGCGCAGTCGCGCGCGATGATCCAATCGCAAAAGGGATTGAACGGAAACGCGGGCCAGGCCATCGCCAATGCTCTGGATCAGATCCTCAGGGCCGGCCAAGGCAAGTAACTCGGGCGGCGGAAAGAAAAGGGCTGGTGTGGGGTGGGTAGTGGGATTCGAACCCACGACATTCGGAACCACAATCCGACGCTCTACCAAACTGAGCTATACCCACCGCATGCGATGTTCCCGTCGGGACTTTCACAGTTTACCATTAACGCCACAGATTCATCATCACCGTGATCACCAGCGCGTTGGTGAAATCGATGAGGAACGCGCCGACGATCGGCACCACCAGGTACGAGCGCGGGGCCGGGCCGTATTTGCGCACCAACTCGTCCATCGAGGCCAGCGCGTTCGCCGTCATGCCCAGCATGAAGCCGTAGAAGCCCGCCGTCATGATGGCGGATTCGTAGTCGCGGCCCAGCACGCGGAACGTCACCGCGCACATCCCGAACCCGAGCACCACCTGCACCAGCAGCACGATGAGCACCGGCGCGGCCAGGCTGGTCAGCTCCCAGAGCTTCAGCGTCAGCATCGCCATGACGATGAACAGCGACAGCGACACGGCGCCGATCTCGCTCATGCGCGGCTGCGAAACGTGGAGGAAGCCGAAGCGGTCGTCCAGATTCCGAATGACGGCGGCGGCGATCATCGCGCCGATATAGGCCGGCAAAATGACGCCCAGCCGGTCGATGCCCGCGCTGATGATGGAGCCGATGCCCATGGCCACGCCGACCGCGATGGCGTTCGCGAGCATCGAAGAGCCCGTTTCCGCCTTGGCGCGCGCAGCCTCTTCGCGCGGCGGCGCCGGCTTGAGCGCGCGGCGCAGGATGTACCAGCCGCCCACGTACCCGCTCAGCAGTCCCGCCATCGTGATGCCGAAGGTGGCCGACGCCACACCTAACGTGGTCGCGCCCGCGACGCCCAGCTTCTCGAACGTCGGGCCGAAGGCGAGCGTCGTCACCGGCCCCCCGGTCAGCGCCGCAGCGCCCGAGATGATGCCGAGCAGCGGGTTCAGGCCGAACACCTTGAACAATCCCATGCCCACGGCGTTCTGCACCACTGCGCCCGCGGTCGCCAGTCCGAGCATCCAAACCACGTGCAAGCCGCCCTCGCGCACCAGCCGCCAGCTCGCGCTCATGCCCACCGTGGTGAAAAAGCCCATCATGAACAGGTCGCGCACGCCGGTGTCGATATCGATGTTCAGCCAGCGGTCGCGCAGCGCAAGCACCGCCAGCGCATACACCAGGCCGCCAACAATCGAGGTAGGAATGTTCAGCCGGTCGAGAATCGTGATGCGCTTCTTGATGCACGCTCCCAAAACGAACCCGAAGGCCGCCAGACCCACCATCTGCACGGGCCCAAGGTGGAACGTGGGGACCGCGGGCATTTACGCGAGACCCGCCCGTTTCCAAAGGTCGTCGACGCGGCGGCGCACGTCCTCCGACATCCGAATCACATCCGGCCACGGCCTGGAAAAACCCTCGCCCGGCCACTTCTTCGTGGCGTCGATGCCCATCTTCGAACCGTAATTGGCGAGGCGGCTCGCGTGATCGAGCGAATCCACCGGCCCCAGCGTGAACTGTATGTCGCGCTCGGGATCGATGTTATTCAGAGCCTTCCAGGCGACCTCGCGAACGTCCTGCACGTTCACGTCCTCATCGACGACGACGATGCACTTCGAGAACATCGCCTGGCCCAGGCCCCAGATCGCGCTCATGACCTTGCGCGCGTGGCCGGGATACGACTTGCGGATCGAAACGAGGATCAGGTTGTGGAAGACGCCTTCGGCCGGCATCGAGATATCGCGCACCTCGGGCAGTTGCAGGCGCATCAGCGGCAGGAAGATGCGCTCGATGGCCTTGCCCATGTAAAAGTCCTCCATCGGCGGCGGGCCGACGATAGTGGTCGCGTAGATCGGGTTCTTGCGCTGGGTCACGCAGGTGACGTGGAAGACCGGGTACTCGTCCTCGAGCGAGTAGAAGCCGGTATGGTCGCCAAACGGCCCTTCCGTGCGCAGCTCGCCGAGCTCGACGTAGCCTTCGAGCACGATCTCGGCCTGCGCGGGCACCTCCAGGTCCGAGGTCTCGCACTTCACCATCTCGACGGGCTTGCCGCGCAGGAAGCCGGCGAACATCATCTCGTCGAGATCGGGCGGCAGCGGCAGGATGGCGGAGTACATCACGGCCGGGTCGGCGCCGATCGCCACCGCCACGTCCATGCGCTTCTGCCTGCCTTCCTTCAGAAGCCGGCGGTAATGTTCCGCGCCCTGCTTGTGCGTCTGCCAGTGCATGCCGGTGGTGCGCTCGTCGTAGACCTGCATGCGGTACATGCCGCAGTTGCGCTTGCCCGTGTCCGGGTTCTTCGAAAAGACCAGCGGCAGCGTAATGAAACGCCCGCCGTCCTGCGGCCAGCATTTCAGGATCGGATAGTCGAACAGCGAGAAGCCGTCGTGCCGGATGACGTCTTTGACGGGGCCGCCCGAGACCATTTTCGGGAAGAACGAGCCCAGTTCGGCCAGCTTCGGCAGCATCTTCAGCTTCTCGATAAGCCCCTGCGGCGCTTGCATTTCCAGCATCCCGGAGATGCGCGCCGCAATCTCATCAATGGAAGAGACTTCGAAGGCCATCTCCATGCGCCGCATGCTTGCGAATGCGTTCATGAGAACCGGGATGCTGGAGCCTTTGGGCTTCTCGAACAGCAGCGCCGGGCCGCCGCTCTTGACGGCGCGGTCGGCAAACTCGGTCATCTCGAGCACCGGGTCCACCTCCAGCGAGATGCGGCGCAGTTCGCCCTCTTTTTCGAGTGTTCTGATGAAGTCGCGCAGATCCTGATAGGCCATGAGCAGCAGAATTCATTATGCAGGAAGCGCGGCGGCTTTAGCGGGCCCGGTACACCAGCCGCTCGCCTTTGCCCGCGGCGAAATGCCCGGCCAGCGCGCCGATTCCGGCGCACGGCAAGCCGATCGCCGCGCCCACGGCCGCCTTGGGAATGTCCGGCCCGACTCGGGCAGGCGGCCCGGCGGCGACGTAACCGACGGCGAAGCCGGCGCCAAAGCCCGCCGCCAACCCGATCCAGGTCGCCGAAGCCCGCGCCGCCGATCGCTTCAGTACCTGGTAAACCCGGACGACGTCGGCCTGCTTCACGTCCACCTGCTCCTTGCCATTGCGAACCAGTTGCAGGCCCTCCGGAGTCACGGCGGCAAATTCCGCGGCCATCGCCGGCCCGTCTCGCAGCACTACCCTGACCTGGTCGCCGGGGCGAAGCTGTCCGACCTGCGACCAATCAGCCGGATCGGCCGCGGCGTGGAGTCCGCCCGTAAGACATAGAATGCCCGCCATAAGGAGCGCAGTTCTCGACATACTCCTGCTACTGTACGGCAAAACTGCGGGAAATCAGACTTCAGAATGCTACACTGTTGATTAAGAATCGTTTAGAGATGCCCCAATTCCAATCCAACACCGCCGCCGAGTCCTCGCGCTCGCTCCCGGAAGTCCACGGCACCATCCCGACCTCCCAGGCCTCGATCTGGCGCCGCATGTTCGCCTTTGCCGGGCCCGCCTACCTGGTCAGCGTGGGCTATATGGACCCCGGCAACTGGGCCACGGACCTGGAGGGCGGGGCGCGCTTCGGCTACAAGCTGCTGTGGGTCCTGGTGATGTCGAATCTGATGGCGATCCTGCTGCAGACGCTGGCGGCTCGCCTGGGGATCGTGAGCCAGCGCGACCTGGCGCAGGCCTGCCGCGAGACGTATCCGCGGCCGGTCAACCTGGCGCTGTGGATGCTCTCGGAAGTGGCGATCGCGGCCTGCGACCTGGCGGAGGTGCTGGGCGCGGCCATCGGCCTGAACCTGCTGTTCGGCGTGCCGATGCTCGCGGGCGTGCTGCTGACGGCGCTCGACACGCTGCTGATCCTCTGGTTCACGCGGTTCGGGATACGGCTGATCGAGAGCTTCATCCTGGCGCTGATCAGCGTGATGGGCATTTCGTTCCTGATCGAGATCATCATGGCGAAGCCGGCGGTCTCGGCGCTCGCGACCGGGCTTGTGCCGACGCTGAACGACCAGACGCTCTACATCGCCATCGGCATTCTGGGCGCGACGGTGATGCCGCACAATCTGTACCTGCACTCGGCGCTGGTGCAGACGCGGCAAATCGACGACACGCCCCGCGCCAGGCGCGCCGCGTGCCGCTTCAACCTGGTGGATTCGGTGGTGGCGCTGAACGGGGCGCTGCTGGTGAACGCCGCGATCCTGGTGCTGGCGGGCGCGGTGTTCTTCGAGCGGCACATCGTGGTGACCGAGATCAAGCAGGCCTACGAACTGCTCTCGCCGCTGCTCGGCACGGCGGCGGCCAGCGTGCTGTTCGGCGTGGCGCTGCTGTGTTCGGGGCTGTCGTCCACGATGACCGGAACCATGGCGGGCCAGATCGTGATGGAGGGGTTCCTCAGCCTGCGGATGCGGCCGTGGCTGCGGCGCCTCACGACGCGCACGGCGGCGGTGGCGCCGGCGGCGCTCACCATCTGGGCGCTGGGCGAGCGCGGCGTCATGCCGCTGCTGATCCTGAGCCAGGTGATTCTCAGCCTGCAGCTTCCGTTCGCCGTGATCCCGCTGATACACTTTACGAGCGACCGGAGCCGTATGGGGGAGTTCCGCAATCCGGGCTGGCTGCGCGCGACGGCATGGGCCGTGGCGGCGGTGATCCTGGGGCTGAACGCCTGGCTGGCCAAGAACACCTTCGAGCAATGGCTGGAGGCTGCGGGCAGTTATCGCGGACTGGTGCTGGCCGGCATTTTGCTGCTGGTCGCCGCGCTTGCGATTCTGCTTTTCTGGATCTCGTTCCAGCCGTGGCTGCCGCGGCGCATCCGCCGTGGCGGCCGGGCGGCCGTGGCGCTGCCCGAAGCCCTGCCCGCTCCGCTCGAAATTCCGCTGTACCGCACGATCCTCGTGACGCTCGACCACAGCTCGCGCGACCGGACCGCCATCGCGCACGCAGCCGCTCTGGCGCGCGCCAATCGCGCCAGGCTCCACCTGCTGCACGTCGAAGAGGACGTGACCAGCCAGATGTACGGCGCCGAGGCGTCCACCGCCGAAGTCCGCGCGGGCGAGGCATATCTCAAGGAAATCCTGGAACGGTTGCGCGGGCAGGGCGTGGACGCCACCACGGCGGTCGAGTACTCGCGCGATCCGGGGCAGGCCATTGTCCGCTTCGCCCGCGCGCTCAAGCCCGACCTGCTGGTGATGGGCGCCCACGGGCACCGCGGCGTCCAGGACCTGGTATTCGGGCAGACCATCAACGCGGTTCGGCATGCCCTGGACGTGCCGCTGCTGATCGTGCGGAGCGACACCGCCGAGCCGGCCAGGACGTCCGACGGCGGACTCTCGTCCGGGTAAGGCGAGCCGAGGCGGCCCGGAAATCGGGGAATGAGTATACTGTCACTGGTTTTTCGTCACTGGTTTTTCGCGCCCCAGTTGTGTGTCGCGGGTATACACAGTGGGTGTGGCGGCAGGCTTCATTTGCAATTGCTTGCGGGTGGTACGCCAACTGCTCACAGCGGGGCGGGTTCTACGTATGCGTAGGTGCTTACTGTTCGGACTTCCGGCTCTCCTGATCGGGGTTGCCCTGCAATCGGCGACTTTGCAGCGGCTGTCGATCAGCGACATGGCCCGGAAATCGACCACCATCGTGCGGGCGCGCATCTCCGGGTCCTATACGGCGCAGCACGGCTCCCTCATCTATACCCATTACAAGGCGGCGGTGAGCGAAGCCTGGAAAGGATCGGCGGCAGCGGTGGATTTCGCGGTCCCGGGCGGCGTTTTGGCCCCCTACCGGCAGACGGTATCCGGCGCTCCGCGGCTGACGACCGGCGCGGAGTACGTGCTGTTCCTGTGGACAGGCCCGAGCGGGCTGACGCAGGTGATGGGGCTTTCGCAGGGCGTGCTGAACGTCGTGCAGGACAAGAACGGCGACCTGATGGCGACGCGGGCGGCGGCGACGGAACTGATGCTGGACAGCCGGGGCCAGCCCGTGAACGATCAGCCGATCTCGATACGGCTCAGCGACTTACGGACCCAGGTCCGGGGCACGCTGGAGGTGGCGCAATGAATCTCGCCCGCCTCTTCAAGCGCCCGGCGCTGGTTGCGCTGGCCCTGGCCGGCCTGACTGCAAGTGCTTCAGGCTATTACCATTTCCTCCAATTCACTACGATCGACGGCGTGCTCCGGGCAGTGCCGGAGAAGTTCGACCTGACCGCTCTTTATAACAAGACGCTATTTTTCTACGTATCGCAGACAGGCCCATCGAGTCTCGCCGCCGGCGACAGCTTCGACGCCCTGTTGAGCCAGATCCGCCTTGCCGCCGCTACCTGGAATTCGGTGCCGACTTCGGACCTGCGCCTGGCTTACGGCGGGTTGTTCGCTCCCGGCACCACCCAGAACACGCCGCACATGGAAGTGATTTTCGGCGAGCTGCCGCCGGGCGTGCTGGCGATGGGGGGCCCGGTTACCACCACCACCGCGATGACCGCGGGACCGAACCCGTTCGTGCCGGTGACCTATTCGGTCCTTACCCTGAACAAAGATCTTTCGCAGCAGCTCAGTTACCAGAGCTGGTCGTTCACGGTGATCCTGCACGAGATGGGGCATGCGCTCGGATTGCAGCACAGCATGACATCCTCGGCGATGGCGACCCTGCTGACCCGGGCGACTTCACGGGCCAAACCGCTGGGCGACGACGATATCGCTGGACTTTCCGCGCTTTACCCGACGCCGCAGTTCGCGCAGCAGTTCGGCAGCCTCTCCGGACGCGTCACGTTGGACGGCAACGGCGTCCACCTCGCGTCGGTGGTCGCGCTGACGCCGACCGGCGACGCCGTAGGCACGCTGACCAATCCGGACGGCACGTACGAGATCAAAGGCCTGCTCCCCCGGCAATACTACGTCTACGTGCAGCCGCTGCCGCCGGCCACCCAGGAGGGATTCGGCCCGGCCGACATCGTGCTGCCGCTCGACGCCACAAGCAATCCGATTCCGGCCGGTCCCGCCTTCAAGACCGAGTTTTATCCGGGCACGGTGAACATGGCCCAGGCCATGTCCATCCGCGTGGCGGCGGGTGAAACGGCGAAAGACGTGGATTTCGCGGTTCAGGCGAGCGCCGGTCCCAGCATCTACGAAGTCGCGACGTACAGCTATCCCGGCGATCTGGCTGTGAAGCCGGCTTACGTGAACGTCAATGACATTCCGCGCTGGTACCTGGTGGCGGGCGGCGCCGGGCTGATCGAGAACGGGTCGGCGAAACCGGGGCTGAACGTGTCGGTGATGGGTGGGGCGACGGTCGTCGGCGCTTCGTTCGCGGCGGATTGGGCGCCCGGCTTCCTGGAGGTCGATCTTCTGTTTAATCTGGTGTCCGGCACGGGTCCGCGGCATCTGCTGTTCTCCACGCCCGACGAGCTGTATGTGCTGCCCTCGGGCCTGATACAGGTCATGAACCCGCCGCCGTCGATCGCCTCGGCGACGCCGGGCGTGGATGCCAACGGCAATCCGCTGGTCACGATAGCGGGCAAGAACCTCGGGCCGACGACGAAGATTCTGTTCGACGGCGTGCCTGCGGTGAGTTCGGTCTACGACAAGGGCCAGAACCAGATCGTAGCGACGCCACCGGTGGGGGCTTCGAAGCACGTTGCGGCGATCACCGCGTTGAACAATGACGGGCAGATCTCGCTCTTCGTGGACGAAGACCCGGCCGAGTACACGTATCCGGAGCGCGCGCCGGAGTCGTTCACGGTGTCTCCCGCGGCGCTGCCGGCGGGCATCGAATCGATGGTCGAGATCAACGGCGTGAACACGGCGTTCGCGCAGGGCCAGACCTCGGTGGGATTCGGCACGAGCGACATTGTGGTGAAGAGGGTGTGGGTGATGAGCCCGACGAAGCTGCGGGCCAGCGTTTTTGTGGCGCCTTCGGCCAAAGCCGTTTCTACTTTGGCCACCATCACGACGGGTCTGGAGAGCCTGGTTCAGCCGGCGGTGTTCCAGGTGCAGCCCCCGAATCCCGCGGCGGCGTCGATCAGCTCCGACCTGATCAATCCGAACGGGCGCGCGACGGTGTACCCGGGCAGCATGGCGATCGTTCCGGTGTCCAACCTTCCCCTGGGCAGTTCGATCACCGCCACGCTGAACGACATTCCGGTTTCCGCCCGAGTGGCGGACGCCGGCAACCAGATTCTGATGGCGATCCCGGCCGACTTCCCGCCGGGCATGGCGGTGCTCCGGGTTCAGGTGGCCGGGGCCGCGCCGGCGCCGCCCGTGGTGGTTTCGATCGATGCGGCTCCGCCCGTGATCGAGGCGGTGTGGAACGGGCAAGCGCCGCTGGCGGCGGATGCCACGCTTGCGGCGGGCGACGCGCTGATAATCCAGATCGGCAATGTATTCGATGCGGCCGCGCTCGCCGACCCGGCGCGATTCCGGCTCACGATCGGCGGCGTGGATCACCAGCCTGTGGATGCCCCGAAGCCGGTTGACGGCCAGCCGAATACGTACCTGGCCACGTTCATTCTGTCGCCGCTCATCCCGGCGGGCCAGCAGGTGTCGATGACGGTCGCCGTCGATGGCCGGACATCGGACGCTTACCAGCTTCAGATGAGGTAGAGACGGGCAGGCGAAAGCGCCTGCCCGCCAGACTCATCATTTCAACTGGCCGGTCTGGTAGGCGACAGCGGCGGTGCGGGCCTGGTATCCGTAGCGCGCCGTCACGTTCTCAATCTGGGCCGAGGTGAGGCCGAGCTGCGCCTGGGTCAACTCGACGATCGAGCTCAAGCCGATGTTGTAGCGGGCCTGCGCGAGGTCGAGCGCCTGAGTCGCCTCCTTCAGCAACTGAAGGGTGAGGCCGAGCTGCTGATAAGCCGTCTGCTGGTTCAGCCACGCGACGCGCAAGTCGCGCGCGATGCGCAGTTGCTCGTCGCGCAGCGCCTCGCTTGCCGCCGAGGCCTGGAACTCAGCCTCGCGCCGCCGCGCCGTGAACACTCCACCGTTGAAGATCGGGATGCTCACGTTGACGCCGACAGCGGCATACTTGTCCTGCAACTGCGCGGCGTGCGCCGGGATGAGCCCGACCGCGGCGAGAATGCTGACGGTGGGATACCACAAGGCCTTCTCCGCCTGCGCAAATCGCTGCGCGGCGGTTTGGCTGGCGCGCAGCGAGGCCAGCTCAGGCCGATTTGCGATCGCGGTCTGCAACAGGGCGTCGAA
>Ga0078972_1001760_pt1 | contig 77994 bp, 51 predicted proteins | sample YelNatPaOPGAMG01_FD_67568 | JGI IMG/M metagenome (GOLD analysis project Ga0078972, IMG submission 67568) | Hot spring thermophilic microbial communities from Obsidian Pool, Yellowstone National Park, USA - OP-RAMG-01 (SPADES assembly) (version 2) | ecosystem: Environmental > Aquatic > Thermal... | reverse complement strand
AGGCTTAAGGTGATCGCAGCTATTACGTCCCGCCTCCCACGCCCACGGCGCTTTCGCTGGGCAACGTGGAACACGTTTAAGCGGGGATCGGGGGGAGAGGAAAAAGAAAAAGCACGTTGGATGTCGGTGGGATGGTATAAGCAAGATGTCAGTGTTTGCCATGGGGGAGATGCAGGCGAGGACGCCTGCGGTCCCAGGAGAAGCGTCCTTGGTCGGGAGTGGGTTATGTGCCAAGCTATTATTTAGCGTTGTCAAAGAAGGCAATGAATCGGTGCTTTGAGTGGCGATGAGAAAATGCAGGCGGGCTGGGAGTCAGTGGTGTGGCTGAGGCGTCTGTGGTTGCCCGTGGAATGGTAAATGCATAACGTCAGTGTTTGCCCTGGGAGATGCAGGCGGGGACGCCTGCGCTCCCAGGAGGGAAAAGCGTTTCTGGTATTCGGTCGGTGGTTGGCCTGGGTGGGTGCAGGCGGGGACGCCTGCGGTCCCAGGAGAAGCTCTGGCGGTCGCATTTCTGTGGCTTCAGGCCAACGTAGTGTTTTGTGCTGTGCGGTGCCGGTCCAGCCGGTCCCTGCAAGTACTCTTCGATTCCTAGGCTCATGCTCGCCCTATGTGGCAAGAGCCTCTAACCAAGCGAAGGGTGCGAAGACTCAGAGTTATTTTCTCTTTGGAAAACCTCTTTTCGAGAGATCTAGTCCCGGTCCTCACCGAGGTAGATGTCAGAATTACTCCTTCTTTGAGCAAACTGAAGCAAGCGCTCAGCGACCTCTGGAGGAAGGTGGCGAGTGTTGATCATGAGCGTGGGGTGAAGCTTGAGGAAGCTAATCCTGGAAGAGAGTGGCGGTTCCATAAGTGGAAGTCTCTTGGCGCACTTCCTGTCAGGACTGTGGTGATCCTCCCTCCATCCACTCCATGGCCATTGGTCAGGTATTTCTACCAAGCCAGCTCTCACTGGATTCTCGAGGATGTACTTGACCGTAGCGTTGAAGTGCTTCTCGTCACGGATATAGCGATCGAAATGATCTTTCATCCAAAATTTGCCTCTTCTCCCCAGGAGCTTGTTTGCCTCGTGTGCCGTGTAAGATTTCAACGTCCAGACAATCCGGGGCAGCGGCTTATCTTTCATCTCGATCAACACATGAACGTGGTTGGGCATGATACACCACGCCACGAGATGATACAAACTACCATCTAAGCGAACGAGCACATCCTGCACCAAACCGGCGATCTGTTCGTTGCGAAGATAACAGGCGCCCGTGCCCTTGTCGAGGTAGGCTTCGATTCGCCTGCGCAATTCAGCGGCCTCCTTGGTGTTTGCGTCCGTCTCCTCACGCCACTGAAGCTCTTGTTTCCATTGTTCGATCGTGAGGCAGGGAATCGAATCGTGGAGGTGGAAGGTGATGAACTGGAATACCTCGCTGCAATCGAAATGGGGTAGGTAGCCCCGGGAATACCAGCCTTTGTGGGGAAAGTCTGCCGGAACCTTGACGTCCACGGGCGGCGGATCACTGTCCGAGCTTGCCGGACTGGGGAGACTTTTGGCGTTTTCAGGCTTTACCGCTGGCACCACAGAAGGCTCGCCTGCCCCACTTAGCGCAGTGAGGATGTCACTGGTTCCTATGAGACCAAGCTTTTTCCATTCCTCCCACTGTGGCTCACACGCGGCAATTTCGGGATAAAACGATTCGGGAATGTGCCCAACCGCGATACAGAAACAAGTGCCCGGAACGTGATTTGTCTTACTCGTGGGCATTGGCATAAAGTCAGTGCTCGGGGGGAGAAAGTCAACAGGAACTCAATTTTTCAGAAAAGAGGGAACCCTTCCCGTTTTTCGGAAACTCTGGATGACCAGGCTATCGGTGTTTTTTTTCTGGGAGCGCAGGCGTCCTCGCCTGCATGTTTTTCACCAAGCTTCAAACAGGACGGTGGGTTTAAACGATCTTCCCCAGAGTATCACGTGCCACCATGTAGCCGCCGACTGAAAACGAGCACGTTTTTCCCTGGGAGCGCAGGCGTCCCCGCCTGCATGTTTTTCGCCAAGCTTCAAACAGGACGGTTGTTATAAAAACGACCTTCCCCAGAGTATCACGTGCTACCAGAGCCCCCGCCTGAAAACGAGCACGTTTTTCCCTGGGAGCGCAGGCGTCCCCGCCTGCATGCTTTTCGCCCACACGAAAAGATAATAGATGAGCTTTAGCCGCCCCACGGGCACTTTGAGATAGGCGCACCCAGCAGTGCCACTCTTTCGACGATTTCACGCACGGCGCACACATTCCATAAAGGCTTAAGGTGATCGCAGCTATTACGTCCCGCCTCCCACGCCCACGGCGCTTTCGCTGGGCAACGTGGAACACGTTTAAGCGGGGATCGGGGGGAGAGGAAAAAGAAAAAGCACGTTGGGTGTCGGTGGGATGGTATAAGCAAGATGTCAGTGTTTGCCCTGGGGATATGCAGGCGAGGACGCCTGCGGTCCCAGGGAAAAGGCACAGCTGAAGGATCGTGGGGGATGGGGCTGATAGTGGGCGAATGGAGGCTTGTTGGAACGATTTAAATTTTCTTGATTCTTCCGCCTCAGCGAGGGTAAATTCCACCCATCAACTTGATTGAGAGAGACGTTTTTTCGATTTGGCGGGTGCCGTCAGGAACGTAGTAGCGGCACGGAACGTGGCTCTGCGGTGTGTGTGTGCATCTCTCCCGCTAGCCATCAAAGACCGTGACGCGCCCTATGAGGTGGCCGAAAATCCTGTTCTCTCTCCGTCAAGCCGTTTGAGAAAGGTTGCACCAATGAAACGTAGCTTACGCCGTGTGATTGTCGGACTCGCCCTCATAGCTTGTCTCCCATGGAACGTGCTGGCGGGTCCGGTCATGCTTCAATACTTCGAGAGTCGTTGGGAGACGATCGAAAAGAAAATTCCGGATGTTTTCGTGAGTGGATACAGTGCTTTCTGGTTTCCGCCGCCGGGGAAGGGAGATACCGGCGGGTATAGCGTGGGCTACGATGTGTATGATCGGTTTAATCTTGGCAGCGCTTTCGACCAGACTCTCTACGGCACAGAGGCTGGCGTGAAACAGGCGGTTCGGACCGCTCACCGAGCGGGACTCGACTGCTATTTCGACTATGTGGTGAACCATAACGGCTTCCGCGATTTGAGCACTCCTGGATTCGATGCCGCGGGTGGTTATCCAGGATTCGTGCTCACGCTTCCCAATGATATCGACGGGGATTTTCATGGCGCGTATGAGTCGGGTGACCTCAATATGAGGCTCGCAGGACTCATTGACATCGCGCAGGAAAAGAACCATGTCTTCATCCGTCATCCGGTAGTGCCGGACCCGCTCAATATCCCGCGACAGACCCCGCGCCCTGAAAATAGGCGCTTCTATCCGGATAGAGATTTGCCGGCAAACAGTCTGGGGATTCATCCTTTCAATTTGAGCAATCCGATGGCGGGCGACCCGACACCCGAGAATGCAACAGGACTGCTTCTGCGCTATACTCAGTGGATGTTGGAAGTCATCGGCGCGGATGGTTTCCGGATCGACGCAGAAAAGCACATTCCGGCATGGTATTTTTCGTCGTTCTTCGACAATGTGTGCTATCAGCGTGGGCGCCCCGATCTCGCAGGGAATCCGCGGACACCGTATTCTTTTGGGGAGTGCTACACAGGCGACTTTGGTGTCTTAGGGCAGTACATCCGCAAGGATGGTTTTGGGAATCGCGACGTCCTCGATTTTCCGTTGTTTTTCGCCATGCAAAATGTGTTCAACGGCGGTGGCTTTGGCGATATGCGCCAGCTCGAGTACGCAAGCGTGGATGGAATCGACGGGAATGCCAACGACGGCAGTGTGGGGGTAACGTTTGTTTCGTCGCATGACAATGGCCCGCCTGCGCTCGACAACCTAGCGTATGCTTATATCCTCACGCGGACAGGGTTCCCTATCGTGTACTTCAACGCGCACGAATTCGGAACTGACCGGTCGTTTCCTTACGATGGGCGAGGCGATGCCCTCGGCGGCGACTACGGAAACCTCATTCCCCGGCTCGTGGATATTGCGCGCCGCTATGCCAAAGGTCCTTATTACACTCGCTGGATTGATCAAGACGTGTTCGTCTACGAGCGCGAGAACTCGCTCCTTGTGGGGCTCAACGATCGGGGTGATGCCGGCTACGACACGCGGACCGTCTACACCTCATTCCGCAACGTGACGCTTGTTGAGTTGACCGGCAACGCAACCGATCCGGTGGTGAACGCAAACGGGGATATCTTCCCCACCATCACGATTGGCAACGACGGGATGGCGACGATACGTGTGCCGCGCAACCGAACCAATTCGGTGACCCATAACCGCGGCTTTGTGATGTATGGTCTCGCAGTGCCTGAGCATACGCAAACGATATCCCCGGTCACACAGGTTTTGGCGCCGGAGACAACGGCGATTCCCAATGGGGTGCGGCGTCATACGCCTCTCCAGGTAATCACCTCGACAACGTTCACGGTGACGGTTCAGACAGCAAGCAATCCTGCGGAGGACAATGCGCTCATCAAGCTCGACGGTGGAGTGCCGATCGACGCAAATTCGGGACTGTTCATTACGACGGGAGAATTTGCTGGTTTCGAACAGTTTACGGACCTGGCGAGTCCGCGCGCAACGGGTGGCACAGGCACGTACAAGCTCACCATCGACGCAGCGGCCCTCGATGAGGGGGTGCATTTCCTGGAGACGGTGGCGTTTCTCCCACGACTAGCGGGTCTCCCCGCGGCGTACTCGTCGAAGCGCTCTGTGATATATGTCGACCGTGTGCCGCCGCCAGTCACGCTTCTCTATCCGAGCACGACAGGGACAACGGACATCGTTTCGCAAAGCTACACGGTGGTGGCGCAGTGTCCCGATTTCACAGCCGACTCGATGCACATATTTTTTGACAAACCATCAAATTATGATTTTCTCAGCAATGTGAACGATGGCAACCGGATGACGCGTGTCGATCGCAATGAATTCCGCTACACCTGGAATGGAATCACGCTGGGGACTCACAGCATCACAATCGTTGCTTTCGAGCCCACCGGAAACCACTCGATTACGCGGTTCGAGCCTATCGGAGCAGCCATACCGCAGCCAGATATGGCACTGGGCATAGATCAGGATTTCACTTCGGGAACGACAAATTTCCAGCCAGTTCCCGCGACGATCTCGAACAGTGTTTTCCCGTACGATTTTGTGGTGCGGGTTAACAATAGTGGGAGATCCTTCCCTGCCGATTATACGGTTTCGCTAGAAGTGGACGGCGTGCGTTACGATGCGGTGCCGTACACCCCCGGCTTGTTGCCGCCGATCAATCGATTGGTGCAAAACGATCAGAGCCTTTCCGACCAATGGGATGAATTTCGCTTCCGATGGAGTGGATACGGACGCGGTGTTCACAGTTTCGTTGCGCGTGCGCGGCTGACGTCGGGCGTGGCACCAGAAAATAGCGTGTCGGCGCTTGTCACGGTTCCGGATTCGGTGGCGGGACCTTCAATCACTATCCATTCGCCGACCCCTGGGACTGTCCTCAATGCTCCTACGGGGATAAGCGTAAACATTGGCACAGATGCAACAGCTCGAAGTGCCGCGGCATACATCACTGTCGATGGAATCCCACAGCTAATTGACCTTGCGAACGACTTTAGCGGCAACCAAGTTACACTCAGTGCGACCGCGGGCAACTACTACCAAAGTGACTCCAGCTCGAAGATACAGCTCCACAATGGCACATTCACAATTCGTGCTGTCGCTTCGACGGGACCTGACGGAAGCGGGATTGCGTCGGAAGCCGTAACCTCTGTCACCGTGACAGGAATGGGAGATGTTCCCGTCACGACTTCGCCTGTGGTGGACGGCAATCCCAGCGAGTTTTTTGATGGGAGAGCGCCACTTGCTGTGAGTGCCGCCGACGGAGCAGGAAACTCGCCAACAATCGCTGACTTTGGGGCGGACGGGAGCCTCACCGAGTTGCACGGGCGGGTGCGCGAAGGCACACTCTACCTTTTCGTCCGCGGTGACATGTTCAACGGAAGCGACCCGAATCAGAACGCAACGATTGTTTACATTGATGTGGATGGTGGAAGTGCAACAGGCGCCAAGCGGATGGCACCGCCGACAGATCTCAGCGATACGTCGTCTCCGAAGCACGCCCTCGTGTCAAATTCGGGCTTCGTCCTCAACTCGTCGTTGCAAAGCCAAGGAATTGGTTTTGATGCGGCGGTCATTATCAACGGAACGAATCCTTTGGACTACGAGATAGTCGGTTTCGGCTCGGGCGGTGTGGCAGGAAGCCCGTCTGCCTTTGCAACGTTGCCGGGGAATCTTGCCTTCAGCAGGGGACTCCAAACGTATCCAGGCGCTCCGGGGACAACTATTGCTGGACCGAGTGGATTCGAAGTGTCGATCCCGCTGTCAGCACTTGGGAACCCCGACCCACGGAAGCTGCGGTTTGTGGTCGTGACGACTTCCGACACGTCCTTCCCCTCGCCCAACACGTTGCCCGAAAACGCACAGAACACGTTCGATAGCGTCCAACAGCTTGACAGTGTTGCGCAATTCCCGCTCTATCCGGCGCTTAAAATCAACGAGGTTTCGAATGGCACACCGGACTGGGTAGAGATCTACAATCCGACGGCGGGGGTTGTCGATTTGTCTCTGTGGTCCCTGCGGTGGGCAGATGGAAACGGGCTGAAGGCGTATCTGGGACTTTCGGGTGCCAGCGTGGCCGGGCACGGCTACAAGGTGATCTCTGACGGTCCGCTTTCCCCGCCTGCCGGGGAGTACGTCGTGACTACGAACATTCCTTTCTCTCCCGATCGTCCGGCTTCGGTAGCTCTCATAGATCCTTACGGGATAGCTGTGGATTACGTTCGCTGGTACAGCCTTGATTTCAGCACGTTCAGCGACGAACCGCCAGCAGGGACTTCTTTCTCCAACTGGGCGCTAGGGTTCAATACGCAAGTTGCGAACCGCACGCTTTCGCGCAACGCGAGTTCTGTCGATACCGATCGGGAGACAGACTGGACGCTGAACGGTCCAACCCCGGGCGAAGCGAACGTCCCAGTCAGTGTGGCGTTGTCGTGGATCGAGTACGAATAGAATAGTTTGCCCCACGACCTCAACTGTATCGGTGGTATGTTTGTTGCTCGTTTGAAGCAAACAGCGGACGCGTTAATGATGCGTGCGTGTGAGAGAAAGGACGAACAGTAAGGATGTACATCATGAAGAGACGAGAGTTTCTCCTAGCATGTGCGGCAATGGCAGTGGCTGTGGTGGCATACGCTCTACCGCTCCCTGTGGCCGATGCGTCGACAAGTGGCACGACACAGAAGATAGGGCTCCAGTGTCCGGCCAATTATGAGAGGAACTCGCCAGCATGCAAACGAGCGAGGGCAGAACGGAAGTGTCCCGAGATGCTCGGGGGTACCTGCTTGGGACGGAAAAAATGAAGTCTTGTCGATGAGGGAATAAGCCCAGACGAGTCGGGACCGTATATCCCCCAAAGTTGGGTAAGCGCATACGCGAGGCACAGGGCGACGCACTAATCTACATTGGTCGTTCCCTGCGCTCTCTTTTAGGACTTTGGTACGATCACGTCTCCCGTGTCCGAGATGACTTCGACATAGAAAGGCATTGTGCCATGGACGAGTGGATCGATGATGCCATCGAGTTCGTGGGTTACCTCAAAGGCAATTTCGGCGGGAGCGCTGAGCGCAGCTTCGATGTTGTCTCGCGTGCACGCGTGAACAACAAAACAGAATCGGCCCCGGTAAAGGGGAAGTTGATCGATCCGCACGCAAAGCGTGCCTGGGGTCTCAAGGGTTCCTAAGGGAATGCCTTTCTCGCTTGCCGTGAATTCGTCGATGATGTCACCTACTTCGTTGAAGAGCGTGATGCAGACATCCACGTTTTCGATAGGCCGTTGTGCCTTGAGAAAGATCCGAAGCTCGAGGGGTTGCCCTGTGACGAAAAGGCGGGTTGGGCTGTGCGAGGCGTCCAAGAGCTCGATCCGCTCGATTTCGACGAGATGGGGTTGTTCGTCGAGATGAGAAACTACGTGAGGGGGGCGGGTTGCACTCTTGCGTAACTGAATCTTTCGGTTGAGCGATCGTCGATACTCGTAAGTGACTTCATCGGTGGGGCCGAACTGAACCATTTCGCCGTTATCGAGCCAGATGGTTCGGGAGCAAATCTGTTCGATCTGGTCGATCATGTGTGAGACAAGAATAAGGGCTCGTCCTTGTTCAGCAAATTCGAGGAGTCGTTTTCCGCTGCGAATCTGGAATTCAGTGTCGCCGACCGCGAGCACTTCGTCGATGAGGACAACATCGGGGTCTGTGTTGACAGCAACGGCGAGCCCCAAACGCGCAATCATTCCCGAAGAGAAATGTCGGAGCGGCATTTCAAGGCTTTCGTGGGAGAGGCCGCTGAACTCGACAATGTCGCCTAGTCTGCGGCGCATTTCTTCACGAGGAATTCCGAGAATGGACCCTGTGAGAAAGATATTTTCGTAGCCGCTTAAGGATGGATGGAACCCAACAGAGAGGTCGAGAAGCGCGGCAACGCGAGGGAGTCGGCGGATTGTTCCTGCGTCTGGCTGGCTGATTCCCGCGATGATACGCAAGAGGGTGCTCTTGCCGGCGCCGTTGGGGCCGACGACGCCGAGAATTTCTCCACGCTTCACGGTGAGGGAGATGTCGCGGAGAGCCCAGAGATCGCGCCGATAGCGGCGCGCTGCCAAGCGCCAAAAGAAAAGGGCGGCCAGCCGTCCTGTGGGCCGCGTGATAACCGAGTAGCGTTTCGAGACATTTACAACTTCGACAGCATTCTCGGGATGAAGAGGGAGATTTTGGTCGTTCCCGCCGTGTCGCGTTGCTTCTGCCTTTTCAGTCATGTCCGAACATACACCAACGACTCAATGTAAGTCCAAAAGTTATGCTCCAGCGAATAGCTCTCATTCTGTCGGTCTTGACTTTGTGTGCAAGTGCGAATGCAGGAATTGGTGATTTCGATGCTGCAGCAAGCATTGCTTCCCGTGGATTCCTTCTCACGTGGATAGTGGTGTTCTTTGCAGGTGTCCTCGTGAGTTTTACTCCCTGTGTGTACCCAATGATTCCCATCACGCTGAGTATCATCGGAGCTCGCAATGCTCAACAACGTCCTCTTCAGGGATTTTTGCGCTCGCTCGTCTTTGTGTTGGGATTGGCACTTGTGTACACAGCGCTCGGTTTTGCGGGTGCAAAGACGGGCAAGCTCGTGGGGTTCATGCTCCAGAGCAAATGGTTCCTCGGCTTTCTCACGCTCTTTTTCATCGCTATGGGAGCGAGTATGCTGGGACTTTTCGAGATCCAGTTGCCACCATCGATTGCGTCGCGGCTGCAGGGGAAAGCAGGGAGAGGCGGTTACGTGGGTGCGTTTCTCCTTGGCGTTGTGACGGGGGTTGTTGCTTCACCGTGCGGAAGTCCGGTACTCTTCAGTGTGCTTACCCTTGCGGCTCAAAGCGGCCAAGAGATTGTGGGGATGTTGTTGCTTTTTGCTTATGCTCTGGGCATTGGAATGCTCTTTCTCTTTTTGGGGACCTTCCCGTCGTTTCTCCAAGCAATGCCCCGGTCGGGTGACTGGATGGAGGACGTGCGCATATTTCTGGGGCTTGTCCTCCTTGCTGTTGCCATCGGCTACTACGCAGGTTTTCTTTTTACGGCCGCAGTGCACGGAGCCATTGTGGCGCTGTCGTCCGTGGCAGCGGTCGTGTTCTGTCTGAAGCATGCCGGGAATCGATCGCAGCAACGAGGACTTCGGACTTTTTGGCTTGCGATGGCTCTTGTTCTCCTTGGTTGTGCTGCATACGGCGGCTGGGGAGTTTATCGCTCGTTGGCCACTAGCCAGAAGGAATTGGGCACAGTGGGCGCAGCTACTACTCCCGAGAAACCGGTGCAAAAAGTGGCCCCGGATGCAACAAGCGAGACCTTGCCGGGGGTGACGGAGAAGCTGACGTCGGGGTCAGCGGGTGAGCAGCCAGCGGTTCAAACCGCCGCAAAGACTGCCGCAACAGAGGGATGGCTTGCGAGCGAGAGCGATGCACTTCGCAAAGCCAAAGAGGAGGGTAAACCCGTCATCATCGATTTTGGGGCGGCGTGGTGTGCCGCATGCAAAGAGCTCGAGCATAAGACATTTTCAGATCCTGAGGTCGCTCGAATCCTTGACGGTTTTGTCAAAGTGCGTATCGACTGCACAGAGGAGACCGATGAGAATAGCGCGTTGCGACAAAAATATGGGGCAATGAGTCTTCCCACGGTGGTGCTCGTAAAACCGGAGGGGACTGTTGCAGGGGAGTTTACTCTGCGAAAATTCGAAGAGCCGACAAAGTTCGTTGAACGATTGAACAGATTCTTAGGACGTGGAGCGGGCGTAAAATGATTTCGATGGGGAAGATGCTCATCTTTACGGGTACTCTTCTCGTCATCATGGGACTCATCATGCTCGGGATGGAAAAACTCCCATGGTTAGGGCGGTTGCCTGGCGATATTCACATTGAGCGCCGCACATTTTCTTTTCATTTCCCGATAATGACGAGTCTGATCGTCAGTGTGGTGCTTACTCTCTTACTCAATTTATTTTTCCGGGGGCGGTGAGATAATTTGATGCAGGGCAATGGCAGGCATCCTCAGGCAGATCAGTACGGAATCATCATCGAAGGCTTTACGAAACGTTACGAAGATCTCACCGCCGTCGACAATCTCACGCTGACGGTGCGACGGGGAGAGCTGTTCACGTTCCTGGGACCCAATGGCGCAGGCAAGACAACTACTATCAAAGCGCTTGCAGGGCTCATTCGACCTACGGCAGGCGAGCTCTACGTGGCGGGATACAATGTGCAAGAGAATCCCGTCGAGGCAAAGAGGCGAATTGGTTTCATTCCCGATCATCCGTATCTGTACGAGAAACTTACGGGAGCCGACTTTTTCCGGTTTGTGGGGGATTTATTCTCTTTGCCACGAGAACAGCAAGAGGAGCGGATGCGATATTATTTTAATCTTTTTGGGCTGATGCCGGCTGCTGATAAGCTCATCGAGAACTACAGCCATGGGATGCGGCAAAAGCTCGTTGTCAGCGTGGCATTGATGCACGATCCCGAAGTTGTGATTGTCGACGAGCCTCTCGTGGGTTTAGATCCGAAAAGTTCTCGCATCCTGAAAGATTTGATGCGGGAACAAGTGTCGCTTGGCAAGACGGTGTTTTTGTCACTTCACCAATTGGCAGTCGCAGAAGAAGTGGCTGATCGCATCGGGATCATTCACAACGGACGCCTTCTTTTTGTGGGGACACTGGAAGAATTGCGAGCACGACAGAGACGCAGCGCAGATCTCGAAGAATTGTTCCTTGAGCTCACCGCAACGGACGAGGAGGAAGTCCCGCCTCCGGCTTGACGCGTCTCGTCGCCATCGTGCGAGAAAGCGCCGAAGAGCATGTGCTCAAAAAAAAACGCAGCCAGAGCACTTTTTTGTGGAATATCCTCGAGGAGCTGTGGTTAGTTTATATTGCTCGTGCCCACAGAGAGCTTTCCCTTCGCGCAGCCACGCCAAATGATAAATAGGAGTGGTTGCGATGGAAAAAACTGTCACAAAAGACAAAACAACCATCAAGTTGCTGGTGGCAGCTCTTCTCATAATCACCGGCCTGGGATGGACATTTTATCGCGTTAACAAGGTGCGGCCAGGAGCTGTCGCCAATAACGGTGTCACCGAAGAGTTCGTTCCTCCCTCTCCAGAAGAAATCAACAAAATGCGATACGAGATGTATGCTGCTGCTAACATTACGCCCGAGCAGCAGAAACAGCTCGAAGAACTCCAGAAAAAAGCTCGGGAACTGTGGGAACAGCGACAAAAGGAGACAACGGGGCCACAACGGATGGGACCTGGTGGACCTCCGGGGGGCGGACCTTTCGCAGGTCCAGGAATGATGATGGGGCGAGTCCCTCGCGAACTTCAGGGTGAGCTCGACAAAATTCTCACGTCCGAGCAGCAACAAAAAATGCGCGAATATATACGCAATCGGTTTCAGCAGGAACGAGCCAAGCGCGAGGCGAAGGTGAAAGCTGCGCTGGGTGAGACCGAATATCAGCGTTATCTCGAGAAACGTCAGCAGCGGCGTCAGGCTTGGCGTGGGGGCGGACCTCCTGGTGGTGGACGACCTGGTGGCGGACAGCAAAATCCAAGTTCCCAAGGCTCTCAGACAAATCCACAGAATCCAGGAGGAAGACCATGATCGTGAAGAATTTGGCATGTTGGCGCAAGCGGGCGTTTACTTTGATAGAGCTTCTTATCGTAGTTGGGATTATAGCTATACTTTCGGCGATAGCTGTGCCGAATTTTCTCGAAGCCCAGGTGCGTTCCAAGGTCTCGCGCGCAAAAGCTGACATGCGAACGATGGCAACAGCGCTCGAGCAGTACAGTGTGGACTGGGGAATGTACCCCGACATTTTCACGCGTCTCAATTGTCTTACGACACCCGTGCAATATATTTCGAGTGTGCCGCGCGACGTCTTCCGTGTGCAGCAGGGTGTTGGTATGGAGCGGTGGCGGCAGCGATGGTATCGCTATGGAGCGATGCCAATTGACACACCCTCGCGGTGGGCTTTGGCGAGCGTAGGTCCCGACACAGATATCGATACGTATTCGAGCGCGAACCCAGGGGGCGGGGCCGACAACGAGGAAACCTCCAATTGGGAGCCCGATAACCAAGCACTTCGGTTTTATCCGGGGTATTCGCCAGCGCTCTTCTCCGATTCCGGAGCCGTCGTGAACGCCACGACTTTCAAGTACATTATGTATGATCCGACGAATGGCACTGTTTCGAATGGCGACATCTTCCGGCTCAGTGACTATCAGCTTCCCTGAGTGAGCTTAAGGGAAGAGCTTTTGGTTGCATGGGGAAGGAGGAAGGAGCAGCGGGTGCACGGTAGTGGTCTTGGGGGTGATGAGCGTTGCCGAGAGAGGAAGGGGTTGGCATTTCCTTTGGCGCGAAGATGAAGGATAGGACGCGCGGATTTTCTGCTGTGCTTTGTTGGGGGTGACAGCGGAGAACATCTAAAAAGAAAATGAGCCCGGCACCGCGAACCGGGCTCTCTTCAGGGAGGGGTATGAGGGGTAGTCTAAACTCAGTGTCGGTGCCTGTAGTAGCCAACGCTTATGACAGGCGCCGGGTAATACACCACGGGTGCAGGATAGGTGCACGGGTAGTCGTAATAATAATATACTGGCCGGCACCGGACGACTGGAGGAGGACAGTACACCACTGGTGGTCCCACGCAGACCGGTCCGGTCGAAAAGCCGACATACCAGCTCGATCGAGCGAGGGCAGAGGACGGCGACAGTATAGCTGCTGCACCCATGACGCCACAAGCTACAGCGAGCGCGGTGACTTTATTCGCAACTTTCTTTGAAACTTGTTTCATTGTCAAATCAACCTCCGCTCTTGCTTTGCCAGCGATGCTCTTCGCAGAGCAGATACCGCCCTCACATAAAGCTAAATTTGTGCCAGAGAACACACCTCTGCTCAAGGCGCCGGATAAAAAGAGAAAGGTCGAAGAAATGGTGCCTGCCCGACTCTTAATGAGGTCGATATCTGCAGCGGAGAGAAGAGCTGCGCGTTCTCGACAACGGATGAAAAGGCACCTGTACTGCTGAAAAGACTGTACTTGTGAAAGATTGCGTGGGATTTGCGTCTGGCTGGAAATAGACGCATATTTTTCGTCCGCTCCCGCACGAAAAAACGCCGCATGTTCACAAAGTGAACAGGAAAGGGGTTTTGCCGCCTCCGTCAGAAAAGGTAGCGCCCTGGTCACGTGATCGACTGATGGCCTGAAGGAACGCTTTGCGCCTGTCCCCCCGACATACTGAACATTGCACACAAAACCTGGCAGAGGCAGTAAGAATCACAGAATCCAAGCCCGCAGTTATCCAGGAACGCAGAAATACCTATCGGCGTGCGTCTGCAAATGATCTTCGCGGGAAGGAGGATGTGACTTCTCTTGACGCCGCCGATGGCTCTCACGGGCTCCCCTAGCTTTTTCCGGGGGCCCGCCTATATTTGCAATTACTCACGCGACCCAGCGGGGGATTCCGTCTGACCGAATGAAGCTTCAGCCTGCTTCCATTCGTCTTCGAGTGACGAAGCGAGCTCGGGTTTAGGCTCGAGCTGACGCGATTTCACTGGATGAAAGACGGGAGTGTTGGCGTCTATTATGAAAAACGCGTTTTCTGCGGTATCGGAAAGAAGGGCTTTTCCCCTCAGTGAGGCAACGAAAACCCGGTCGCTGCCGAGGACGGCAACTTTGATCGCGATGCCTTTGGATAAATCGCTTGGGTCGGGGGCGATTTGGCATCCGAGGGCACTGAGCGTCAAAAGTTTTTCCGGAGCATTGGGACTGGCAGCGCACCAAGCGAATCCTTTGTTGAGAAGAAGGTCAGTTCCCGTGCCGGGAAAGACTTTGTTCACGACGAGCTCGCTCGCAGGTCCGACGACGAGGCGTTGGCCATTGCGCAGCGCCACGAGCGCCAAAGCGCCCTCGCTCGTGACGACAGCGTCGCCAGGCGCTATTTCGGCTCCGGCGATAGCAGGCTGCAAGGCTCCGTAACGCTGGATGAGGACGCTACCTTTCGCGGTCACAATCGTTCCAGCTCCCTGAGCCGAGGAGGGTGGCACAGTGGGCTGGGCTGTGGTTGCCTGCGGTGGAGTTGGCGTGGCTTCGGTAGTGGTAGGAACGGGCGTTGCTGTAGGGGTTGCTGCTTGCTCCATTGCAGGTGTTGTCGATGGTCTGGAGAGAGCAAAATCTTCTCGTCTGGGTTCAGGAGGAGGAGACAGAGAAGGCTCTCGAGACGCAGGAGCCGCTAGTTCTGTTGGGGCAGGCGAGGCCTTGGCGAGCACGGCGGGAGATGTCGGAGTTGTTCGCTCCTCGAAAGCATGTTTTTGCTCACGAACATTGATAGTGGGTTCCGGCGTTTCGTGGCCAGGCGTGTTCTCCGCTTGGGGGCGAGATGGCGAAGCTGTTGGAGGCGGAGGCGTGAGCCCACGGCGAATGAGCTCAGCAATAAAAATCGGTTGGACTGGTTTCTCGGGGTTGAGGGGTCCTTGCGGAATATAAACTCGGTAATCATAGATTTGCGGCGTTGCAACTGTCTGCGTTGACTGTGCTGCTTCGGGATCTACTCCGCGCTCTACCTTGACAAGATCAATTTTACGGAAATGAAGGTCGCCGTATTTCTGTGTTCGAATGACGATTTTTTCCTCGTTTTCTTCGATAATTGATCCTTCCACTTTTGTCCCATCGCGGTGGACGACTATATCGCGCGGCACGCAATAGGCTGCTGCAGCGAGCCAAAACACAAAGGAAAGCAGGAAGAATCTTGAGCCGTGAGATTTGGTAAAAATGCTCTTGCCTCGAAGTTCAGAGTTCATAGCAAAATCCTTTACAACGGTGTGCTTTGCGTGCAATAAGAGTTTATCGCAAGTGATAGTAGTAGTTGTGGGAAGCGATTGTGAACTATTTTTTCTCGAAAGAAGAGCTAGAGTTCAATAAGAGTTTGGATGCGTGGGACCTCCTTCTGAAGATGGGGTTCCACGAAAATGCTCTTTATCGGGAGGGAAACACGATTCGTCTGTTTTGTCCCCTCCATAAGGATCAGATTCGTCGATCGCTTGTCATTTACACTGACACGAATACGTTTAAGTGCCAGTTCACCAATTGTGAGGGGCACAAGGGCGGCAACCTGTTGGAATTCTATGCTGCCTATATGGGCTGCGACGTCAGCGAAGCGATGTCGCGAATTAGAAATGAGGGGGCAAGTCCGTCGGAATTCATCGAACGGGCGGAGCGCCTCATTCTCGAAGGACGCTACACGGATGCGTTGCCTCTTCTCCAAAAAGCTGTGCGACTGGATGCTGAGAACCCCACGACTCATTGCCGTCTTGCAGCTCTTTATCTTGAGTTAGGGGACAAAGAGAATGGTTATCGGGAGTATCTGACTGCGGCAGAGCTTTTGGGGATGCGTGGTGACTACGATGGGATGGTGCAGATTTATGGCTCGCTGATGGTCATCCGGCCCGATGACATCAAGGTCCGGACGCAGTTGGCGTACCTTTATTCTCGTCTGAATCGTGAGCAAGACGCCGTTGAACAGTTGAAATGGGTTGTGGACCGCCACATCCGCAAAGGACGCCTGAAAGATGCAGCGGATGTGACGCAGAAAATTCTCGATCTGGCGCCGGCATATCCTGATGCCCATAGGATCCTGGGCGAGATTCTCTTGCGCCAAGGAAAGACGTTGGAGGCTATAGACGAGCTTACGCAGGCAGTTCGTCATTACATTCGTGAAAATAATCTGCGGCGTGCAAAGCAAACGGTGGAATTGGGGCTTAGGCATCATCCCGGAGATGAAACCCTAAAAGATTTGAAGGAGCGTGTGGAGAAAGCTCTGGAGCTCCAGGCGCAAATTGGGGAAACGAAGGACGAACGAGAACTTGAGTTCGAGCGGTGGCTTCTCGAACTGAAACGTTCGGTAGGCGTCGAGGACATGGAAGCATTAGCGGTTCAGTCCGCTGAGCAGAGGGCCAAGGAAGGCGTGCCCTCGGAGCCAAAGTCTGAGGGGGCAGAAGAATCGAGGCCGCCAGTTGGCACTATTCTCCAGGGGACATTCGGGCACGTGACAGGGGTGCAGGCAAGTGCGCCAGAAAAACCGGAGCTTCCTCAGTTGGAGCCGACGGACCCACGGATAGATTATTTTCGGAAGACGTTGGCGCGTTATTCGCGTGAGGAATTAGAGACCGTGCGATCTCATCTTGTCGCGATGTTTGAGGAGGTTCAACGCGGCGTGCGTGAGGGATTCTGTTCGGAATTCGAGGCGCGTGTGATTCGTGAGTTTTTTGCGGCGTTCTGTATCGCGTTCGATTTAGTGGGAAGTTCGTCGCATCGTCGGGCCTGACGCCGTGGAAGTAGTGCTCCCTCACTTCTCGCTTCGATGTTGGGGGGTGCAAACGTTTCATTCGTAGAGCGTTGCAGGAGCTCAAACACTTACCTATTTACTTCGCTGTGGCTCTGTGGTATCTTATGGCTTTTTCCTCTGTGCCAGTGCAATTTTCGCCGACATCGGGTCTCTGTTGTTTCCTTCGCACGGAGCGAATTTGAAGTGAGCAAGAGACTGAAAATGCCGGTGCCTGGACGTGTCACTTCGCGCGGAAGCGCAAGCGGATGGGGACGCCTTCGAAACCGTACTCTTCTCGCAATCTGTTTGCCAGATAACGTTCATATGAATAGTGAACGAGCTGCGGATCGTTGACAAAAAACGTGAAGGTTGGCGGTTTCGTGCCCGTTTGTGTCACGTACTTGATCTTTAGTTGCCGTCCCTTTTGAATGGGTGGGGATTGGCGAGCGAGTGCTTTCTGGAGGAGCTCGTTGAGTTCGCTCGTTTCGATCTTTCGTGTGTACTGAGCGTAGACAGTGTCGATGAGATCAAAGATCCGATGTACGCGCTGTCCCGTGAGCGCAGAGACATGGATAACGGGCGCATGTTTGAGAAAGCCCCATTCCGACCGAAGAGCTTTCACGAAAGCTCCAGCGGTTTTTTCGTCTTTTTCGATGAGGTCCCACTTGTTGATGACAATGATGCATCCGCAGCCAGCATCGACGGCGTATCCGGCGACGTGGGCATCCTGATCGGTGAGTCCCTCAGCGGCGTCGACAAGGATAAGTGCTACGTCGCAGCGTTCGAGGCTCATGAGAGCAGCGAGGACGGAAAGGTTCTCTGCTCCGCGCTCGATACGGCCCCGCCGACGAATTCCTGCAGTGTCGATAAGCGTGTAAACCTTGTCGTTGAGAGTGAACGTTGTGTCTACGGGGTCGCGTGTGGTCCCTGGGACAGGGCTTGCAATGACACGCTCGTAGCCGAGGATTTTGTTTACGAGGGTCGATTTGCCGACGTTGGGGCGTCCCACGACTGCCACCCGGATTCCTTCTTGGCTCTCGAGTGCTGCGAGTTCTTCCTCTGATAAGCGGGGAAGAGCCTCGGTGACTCTGTCGAGGAGCTCTGCGGTCCGGAGGCCATGGAGGGCACTTATGGGGAATATCTCCATGCCGAAGGACGCAAATTCCGCGAGAGCAGCCTGTTTTATCGATTCATTATCACATTTGTTGACGGCGATGAAGACTGGTTTGTGCGCCTTGCGCAAGAGTTCGAGGATATCATGGTCGGTCGGATTGAGTGGCTCGTCAGCTGCGACGACGTGGATAATGACATCGGCTTCGTCGATTGCCAGGAGTGTCTGCTCTCGCATTGCGGCGCTAAGCGCGTGGGTTGGCTCGCTTTCATAGCCCCCCGTATCAACGACAAGCATGCGGGTCCCGTTCCACTCTGCGACGTGGTAGTTTCGATCTCGAGTGACGCCCGGGGTATCGAGCACCACCGCTTTGCGCCGCCCCGTCAAGCGGTTGAAGAGCGTTGATTTGCCAACATTAGGGCGGCCGACAATGGCAACGATCGGTAGATGCCTTTGCAGCATATCACGTTGTGCCATTGCCGGCCTCCATCCTCATCCAACAGATATCTTTACGAGGCTTTTTCGAACACTATTTTGCCGTTGGCGTCTACGTCGACGCGAATAGTGTCGTTTTCCTGGAATTTGCCTTCCAGGATAAGAAGTGCGAGCGGGTCTACAATAAGCTTTTGGATCGCTCGCCGCAGTGGCCGTGCACCATAAGCCGGATCATAGCCTTCCTGTGCGAGTTTTTCTTTCGCGCGTGGCGTAAGCACAAGCGTCAACTTACGTTCGGCCAGTCGCGCCATGACACGCTGCATCTGGATATCGACGATGCGTTCGATGTGTTCACGCGTGAGCGGCTTGAAGATGATAATTTCATCGACGCGGTTGAGGAACTCCGGACGGAAATACCGTCTGAGTTCTTCACGTACGGTTCGATCGAGCTTGTCGGGGTCTCCCCCCACCATTTGTTCAATAACGGTTGAAGCAATATTTGACGTCATGATGAGGACGGTATTTCGGAAATTCACGACTCTTCCCTGTCCGTCCGTCAAACGCCCATCTTCGAGAATTTGCAGCAAGATGTTGAAGACGTCGGGATGGGCTTTTTCGATCTCATCGAAAAGAATGACCGAATACGGTTTGCGCCGAACTGCTTCGGTAAGCTGGCCCCCCTGTTCGTATCCGACGTAGCCCGGAGGCGCGCCGATCATACGGGCGACGGAGTGTTTTTCCATGTACTCGCTCATGTCGATGCGGATCATGTTGTTTTCATCGTCGAAGAGGAACTCCGCGAGAGCACGAGCAAGCTCGGTCTTTCCTACTCCGGTAGGACCGAGGAAGATGAATGAGCCAATAGGCCTATTGGGATCAGCCAGACCGGCTCGTGCCCGACGGACCGCATTTGAAACCGCCTCGATAGCATGATCCTGACCTACGACGCGTTGAGCGAGTCGCTCGTTCATTTTGACGAGTTTTTCAGCTTCGCTTTCTAGCAGACGCGAGATCGGTATCCCTGTCCAGCGCGCGACGATTTCTGCGATATCCTCTTCGGTGACTTCTCGTCGTGCAAGGCCGCTCTCGCTCTCTGCCTGAAGGCGTTCGAGCTCACGCTGAAGTTGTGGCAAGCGTCCGTGTTGAAGTTCGGCGACGCGATTCCAGTCCGCTTGCTGTTGGGCCACTTCGATTTCGTGGAGGGTTTCATCGATGAGTCGTTTGAGCTCTGCGATTCTATCGCCCACAGCCTTGGCTGCTTGCCATTCAGCTTCAAGCTTGTGCTCTTGCTCTTGCAACTCAGCGAGTTCTCGCTCGATCTTCTCGAGCCGTTCTTTACTTGCTGCATCGCCTTCTTTGCGTAAAGCAGCGGCTTCTACCTGAAGCTGCATAATGCGCCGTTTGACCTCGTCGAGTTCCTCGGGGCGCGATGTGATTTCCATTCGCAAGCGAGCCGCTGCCTCATCCACCAGATCGATAGCTTTATCGGGGAGGAATCGATCCGAAATGTAACGGTGCGAGAGAACGGCAGCTGCAACAAGCGCACTATCGCGAATGCGTACTTTGTGGTGTTGCTCGTAACGGTCGCGCAGTCCGCGAAGAATCGAAATAGTATCTTCGACTGATGGCTCTTCGACGAGAATGGGCTGGAAGCGCCGCTCAAGAGCCGCATCCTTTTCGATGTACTTGCGGTACTCATCCACTGTCGTTGCACCAATGGTGCGCAACTCACCGCGCGCCAGAGGCGGCTTGAGCATGTTTGCAGCGTCAACGGCTCCTTCGGCTGACCCAGCTCCAACGACTGTATGAAGCTCGTCGATGAAGAGAATGATGCGTCCTTGCGATTCGACGATTTCCTTGATGACAGCTTTGAGGCGGTCTTCGAATTCGCCTCTATATTTGGCTCCTGCAATGAGGGAGCCCATGTCGAGTGCACAGATGCGTTTGTCGCGCAGATCCTCTGGGACATCACCACGAACGATGCGTTGGGCGAGTCCTTCGACGATTGCAGTTTTTCCCACCCCTGGGTCGCCGATGAGGACGGGGTTATTTTTTGTTTTGCGCGATAGAACCTGAATGACGCGGCGAATTTCTTCGTCGCGGCCGATCACAGGATCGAGTTTGCCCTGTTCGGCAGCTTCCGTGAGATCGCGTGTATAACGCTTGAGCGCTTGATATTTGTCCTCTGGGTTCTGGTCAGTCACGCGATGGGCTCCACGGACGTTAGCCATGGCTTTGAGAATAGCTTCTTCAGTCGCGCCGAGACTGGCAAGAATGCGGGAAGCTTCGCAGTGAGTCTGTTTGACAATACCGAGAAGGAGATGCTCGGTGGAAGTGTATTCGTCGCCCAACCGCCGCGCCTCTGCCTCAGCGGCATCAATGGCTGCCAGCAATGTCCGCGAGAGGTAGGGTGGCTGAGTGGTGCCACTCACACGAGGGAGGCGAGCCAGCGCGTCCTTGAGTCGCTGTGTTAAGGCCGCTGGCGAAACTCCCACAGCCTGAAGAATGGGTGGAACAATACCTTCGTCCTGCGTCACGAGAGCCAGGAGAAGATGCTCCGGTGTAATTTCTGAATGTCCCAGTTGCATTGCCTGTGACTGGGCTGCCTGCAGTGCTTCTGCGGCTTTTACTGTAAGCTTGTCGACGTTCATAGTCAACCCCCTTGATAATGTGTCTTTTTGAAACGATCTTGAGGCGAGCGTGTCGCCACGTCCCGCTTCTTTCGCTTTTTTGAGTGATTCAGCAGCGTTTTTACAGCCGCCGTGCTATATCTAGCAAGCAGTATGCCCCAACGTCCAGATGGAAATAATTCTGAAATAGATAACTTAACAGATGAACAAGAAAAACGCCACGAGCCATGAGGAGCGCTAAGAGCACATCTTTTGGAAGATGTACGGCATCGTCATCTGGGGTTAGCGAGCAGGAGTGACATTGGGCGTCGGTGTTAGGTCATAAATAGATGAGATGTGCGCAGGCAGCTCCTTCTTTCGTGGTTTGGTTGTAGGGGGCGGAGTGGTATTTCGCTGGGGGCGCGGTGTCGTTTCGGATACTTGGTTTCGCGGGCGTGCGGTCGCCTGCGGCTCAGCCGTAGGAAGTGGAGTGTTAGCGATGGTGGACGGGGGCGGCGAGGAATTCTCGGCAGAAGATTGGGGTGGTACAGAAACAGGTGAGACAGGTGGCTTGGAAAGAGGAGTAACTGTGGCGTCTTCTGTTGGCGCGGGCTCAGGTTGGGGGGCTGGGCCATCGATGCGGGAAGTGAGTGTGGGGGAAGAGCTTGTCTCATTGGCTGGAGATTCTTGCTCAGGAGGGACGCCCTCAGTTTCGTTTGCGACAGCGTTGTCTGTGCTCGGAGGTGGTTCGTAATATTGTCGGTATCGGCGAACTTCGCGTTCAAGTCGCTCGCTTTTGAGATAAAAGTAGTACATGAGGCCGGTGCTGATGAGCATGAGGACAAAGAGGAAAAATGTAAAGAAACCAGCTCCCCGTTGAGCAGAAGCTCTACTTAGATGGTTTCTTGAGAACTTTCTTTGGTTCGTCATATCCGGGATCGACAAATTCACCTCGAATCCTTTTCCGAGACGTCAGGAGACCGAGCTCGCTCACTCGTTGGGAAATCATTGTTCTGGCATCGGCTCTCGAGTTGTTTGTACATTCGCCCTGGATTTGCGTTCACGTGGAGTTCGCTCGGAAGCGGCTGGAAGAGGGTGAGATCGAAAGGGGAGCACTTCTCGGCAGGGGAGGATGGGGACGGAGCACAGCGAGAAAGTCCCTGGTGCGGGGAAGCAAAACATCGAGAGCGGATGGGGGTGCTGTCTGCTGTTTTGAGAGGAAGTTTCGGACAAAAGCTCAGAAGGCCCCTTTTCCAAAAATAACGGCGGGGATGGTTTTGAGAAGTATCACAATATCAAAAAAGAGACTCTGATTTTTAATATAGTAAAAATCGTACTCTAAATTAAGGGCAAGTGGCAGGTTTTTCCGGCCGACAATCTGCCAAAGTCCTGTGACGCCCGGTTTTACATCCAAGCGACGCCGCTGCCATTCTTCGTACTGTTCAACGAGGAATGGCATTTCGGGACGTGGCCCTACCATGCTCATCTCACCTTTGAGAACGTTGATGAGTTGCGGAAACTCGTCGAGGCTGTATCGGCGCAACCATTTGCCTATTCGAGTGATGCGGGGATCGTTGGGATCTGTGGGCGCTGGAGCATAAGGGTCGGCATCGACGTACATCGTCCGGAACTTATACATTTCGAAGAGCTTGCCGTGCTTCCCCACTCGCACCTGCTTAAAAAGAGCAGGACCTTTCGAATCCAGACGGATTGCCAGAGCAATACCCGCCATGAGGGGCGCGAAAAGAACAAGGAGAAAGCTCGCAACGACTATGTCCAACGCTCGTTTAAGAACTGCCTGGATAAAAGGAAGCTCCGCATTGCGCAGGTGGATGACAGGAACCTCGTCTATGACGTCGACACGCACTTGCGAAGTAATAACTTCGAACAGATTGGTCACAATTTTGAACTGAACTCCCATGTCCTCACACTGGACGATGAGATTCATCATTTCGTTCTGAGGCATCTTGGGCACAGCAAGGAAAACCTGTTGAACGGGGTGTTCTTGTAAAATGCGGACAAGGTTTCGGGTCGTGCCGAGAACAGGGTATCCCTGGAGAGAGCGTAGCGCGCGCCGCGGATTGGGATCGACGAACCCTACCAGTTTGTAGCCACCCTCAGGATGATTGACGATTCGATCCATCACATGGCGAGCAGTGCGTCCTACGCCAATGACGAGGACGTTGATGACCCCCACGCCGCGCATGACCATCGCTTGTTTCCATGCTTTGAGGAGAGAGCGCGAGAAGTACAGCCAAAGAAAGTAAAGGAATGAAGTGGAGAGAAGGACAAAGCGGCCGATATCCCATTGTTTGAAAAGGTAAGCGAAAGCGAGTGAGCCAACGAGTCCCGCAATGAATGTTTTTAGGATCCGGGAAAGCTGATTGAGCCCTGTCAGCTTCTCCTGGTGGTCGAAATTGCCATGATACCATTCACACAATAACCAGAGGGGCAAGTAAACTTGGAGAGCGAGAACGTAGTTGCGAATGGGGTTGAGTGGTCGGGAAACGATTCCAACCTGAGCAAGGTAGTCGCGAAGATAATACATCGAGAACCAGATTGTGACGAAAGCTGCTACGTCAGACACAACGAGGATCAGTGTCACGATGTGACTGGTAGAGATTCGTTTCATCGCCTTATTTTACCGGCTAAGCGAGCAAGGATTTCTCTGCAACGAAAAACGTTTCCTGAGAGAGGAGATGTTTTTGCCTGTGGCGGGTGACTACAAAAACTTCTTGCGTGTCTAATGAAAAGCAAGTGGCAATGAAATTCTGAATCGGGTAATTTGGGTGTGTGTCGCGCGCGCTGGTTGCAGATCCAGAACGTTCATGGTAAAGATTGAGGAACAAGTCTTCTTCCGAATGAGATGGGTTTCTCTCACCGGCGCGAGCAATTTCCATTTCTCCATAGCGAAGGAGAGGCTGCTTTGAAAATGAGATATGTTTGTGCGAGCATCGTGGTGTGTTTGTGTGTTGTCGTGGGTTCATTGTGCGGTCAGGAAACGACGGGATCGAGCGTTGCTGAGAGTCTCCCGCCGCCACTCCCACTGGATGCTAGCGGGAAGCCTGTTGAAGTGCCGAAGTCGAACCTGGATCGGTCAGACTTTGCGCGTGTTCTGGTCGTGGACTCTGTAGGACCTGCGCTCAAATCTGCCGCCTCAATTCGGAAACTCGTCGAATGCGCCCGCGAAAATGGATTCGATACGATCCTGGCTCAAGTACGCTTCATGGGTGATGCGTACTACAATTCTCAGATTGTGCCGAAGGCTGCTGATATTAGCGCGGATTTTGACCCCCTGAAAACTCTGATCGAAGAGGCTCGAAGTGGCGTCCCGAAGATTAAGGTTTATGCTTTGCTGTGTGGTTTGCGGGTTGGAACGCGCGACCAGCAACTTCCTCCCAAACATGTCGTTCTTGAGCATCGTGACTGGTTGACTCGCACGCTAGACGGTCAGGAGACATTCGGCGAGGACAAGGACAGCGCTAAGAACACCGAGTACTGGCTTGATCCGGGCGTGGTTGAGGTTCAAGACCATATTGCCCTCGTTGCGGCTGAGATAGCACGTTCTTACGCTGTTGACGGCATATCGCTTGAACGGGTGCGTATGCCGGATGTTTCGTTGCGTGGGGGCTACAATCCGAAGGCACTGGAAAGATTTCGAGCGGAGAAAAATAGGACAGATACTCCTGATCCCAAAGATCCTGCGTGGATTGAATGGCGGCGAGGGCAAGTGACTGAGCTTATGCGCAAGACTCGGGAGGCGGTGAAAGCAGCGCGGCCTGGCGTTGATTTCTCTGCTGCGGCCATTACGTATGGGGCTCCTCCCGCGCGGCGAGAAGCATTTGTCACTGGAAGTACGCCGGGTGCTTTCGCTCTTTGCGACTGGCAGGGATGGGCTGAACAAGGGATCGTGGATTCTTTGGCTCTCATGAATTACAAAGCTGCTGAAACGCGTGCAGGTGATTACGAAGGTTGGATGAACTTCGCACTCGCCAATAAAGGGAAAGCGCGTGTATGGGTGATTGAGGGTGGCTGGCTCAACACGTCGAAATTGTCGGCGGCCATGATGCTTCTCCCGATTTTCGATCCGCGAGCAGACGGAGTGGGACTCTACAGTTATCATCAGCCTGCCGCTTCTCCCGAGTCGCCAGAAACGGCGTATTCTGTTATCAAAGCCGTTTTGCGTAAAGAGAACGTGGAAAAGCGCGCGCCCCAGCTCGTACGTTATCTGACCAAACCACTGACAACTAGCCATAAGGATTCTCTTGCCCGGTTGAATGAGATTGCAAGCGTCATGAGTGGTGGAGTTGCAGGAACGAAAGCTACTGCCCAACAAGGAACGGAAACATCTCTCCCGCCTCTCACGGGAGCGATCGGAGGGACAAAGGCGGCGGATCTGCCTCCGCTCGCGGCATCGCAGTCAGTTGCGCCTCAGATGCCGGTGTTATCAGAGCCTAGCCAAGCCACCCAGCCGGTTGCGGGTGCTGCGCAGAAACAGCTCCCGCCGCTCTCTTCGGCTCCAGTGGGTTCTGCCCAGGCGCCGCCTGCTCCAACAACAGGTGACAAACAACTGCCACCGCTCGGGGCTGCGGCAAGCGCTGGCACTGCTGCGAGCCAAGCATCGCAGGGAATGCCAAATCTTCCGTCCACAGAATCTCAGCCGGCTTCAGCGGTAGCGGGCCAGCCTTCTCTGCCGGCGCTAGGAGCTGCTGCAACCCCTGGGGCTAGCACTGCGATCCAAGCGTCGCAGGGAATGCCGACTTTGCCTGGGGCAGAGCTCCAACCGGTTCCCGCAATGGCGGCACAGTCGACTCCACAGCCGGCGGCGAGCGCGTCTGCTGCTCCGCCTGCACTTCCTGCGTTGCAACCCGGAACGACTTCCAGCGTGCCTCCGGCGTCGAGCGCTGTTCCAGCAAGCGGGATGGCAGGTCCGTCGAGTTCAGCAGCTGCTCCTCCTGCGCTGCCGCAACTGACAGAGAAAACGCCCCCACAGGCGGGCGAGCAAGAATTGCCCGTCGTCGCGCCTCCTCCCTCGGTTCCTGCCGTGGAGGCAACGCCTGCTCCAGAGCCTGCGGCCACGCCTGGCCTGGTTGAGAAATTCAGCCGGATGGGTGTGCCAACGGAAGAAACCCGGGGCTCGATCACCATACCGGGGACTACGGGGGAAACGAATTTCTCGCCGGCGGCAATAACAACTCCAGCTTCGTCTGCTCCGCTTTTCGTTGCTCCGAGTGTGCTATCGCCCACTCCCGCAGCTCCTACACCAAAACCCATCAATGTGATGTCGCTCATGCCGACGCCGCGGGTCATCGATTATTCGAATACGCAGGATTCACCCTTCATTCGGACGACTCCTGTGGCGGGTCCACGAAATTTCGCTCCGCAAGGAGAAACCATTTCGACGCCTGCGCCAGCCGCTGCGCTGACCAGTGGAGAGCTGATCGTGTTGAAAAACGGGAGTCAGTTTGTAGGACAGGTTCAGGAACGAGGATCGGTGTGGCGTATCCAGTTGCCGAACGGAAGTAAAATCGCGATCCCAGCGAACAAGATTGCGGGAACGAGACCTGTTGCTCCTGCTCCAGGCCAGTAAAAGATGTAAATGGCCGGGGAGGAGGGCTTTTTCTTGCATGGAAGAAGGGAAGGGCTCAGATGAAATCGCTTTTAAAGCGGAGTCTTCCGGAGACTGTTAAACGCCCTCTCCGACGTTTTTATTACAAATGGAGAGGGAAGTCGCCAGTTGGTGTGTGGCCTCCGGGACACTATTATTCACCCATTCCTTCGCGGGAGGAAATCGAAGAACGCCTGCGACGAATGCCCGCCGAGCCACCAGAGACGCTGCCGGGTATTGATCTCCGCCCCGAAGCTCAGCGCGCCTTTCTCGCAGACTATGCGCGCTACTATGAAGAACTTCCGTTTCCTGAAACTGCGGAGTCAGGTTTTCGTTACTATTACGAAAACGACTTTTTTTCCTACGCCGACGGCATATTTCTTTACTGTTTCCTCAGACACTTTCGGCCGCGCCGGATCATTGAAGTCGGTTCCGGCTATTCGAGTGCTCTTATGCTCGACACAGCGGAACGTTTTCTCGATCCGCGTCCGCAGATGACATTTATCGAACCCTACCCAGAGCGACTGGAACAGTTGCTTCGTCCGTCGGACGAGCAATTTGTTGAGATACGGCGCGAGCGGCTTCAAGATGTTCCGTCGACGGCGTTTGCCGAGCTTCAGGCGGGCGACTTTCTGTTTATCGACTCCAGTCATGTTTTGAAATGTGGAAGTGACGTTCAGTATCTTCTGTTCGATATTCTTCCTGCCCTCGCGCCGGGTGTCTTCGTACATTTTCATGATGTGTTTTATCCTTTCGAGTATCCTGCACATTGGTTGCGCGAGGGACGCTATTGGAATGAGGACTACTTCCTGCGTGCTTTCCTTTACGGGAACAGCTTATGGGAGATCGTGTTTTTCAATACGTACGTGGGAAAGTTTTTCCGACCTGAGATTGAGAAGAGCATGCCATTATGTGTGCGCAATCCTGGTGGGAGTCTCTATCTTCGGCGAAAAGAGGAATAGAAGGTAAGGGAGGCAGCCAAGGATATCGAGCGGCTCTTTCCCTTCTGGATGCCAATCGAGTTTTCTTTTGCGAACATCCGCCGTTCCGCATGCATTTTGTCGCCTCGTCTCAGGAGTAACCTCTCCGCTTCCTCTGACAAGCTCTTCTTCCCGCGACACAGGAGCATTATTTAGTGTTTGCTTATTCAATTTATGTCAGTCTATAAGGGGAAGGTAGGCGAAAAAAGCAGCACGCTTTTGTGGCAACGAGGAGCGCCGAGTATCCTTTTGAAGAGAAAGAGGAGATGGAAAGAATGAAGACGGTTACTCGCCTTTCCACAGGCATTGCTGGTCTCGACGAGATTTTGTGTGGCGGGGTATTGCCGCAAAATAGTTATCTTGTTCGCGGTGGACCAGGAGCAGGCAAGACCACGCTAGGCTGGCATTTCCTTACGGCTCCGGGTACAGAAGCCGGGAAATCACTTTTGATTACTTTTGGCGAAACAGAGGAACAGCTTGTGCGCAACGCACAGGCTCTCGGTTTTGACGTTTCAAAGGTGCGCTTTTTGGATCTCAGCCCTTCCTCGGAGTTTTTCTCGCGGGCAGAGACGTACGATATTTTTTCCCCGTCGGAGGTGGAGCGTGAGCCCACGATGACAAAATTGGTCGAGGAAATCGAGCAAGCAAATCCTGAGCGCGTTTTCCTCGATGCAATGACACAATTTCGATACCTTGCTCCTGATGCTTTTCAGTTCAGGCGGCAAGTATTGTCTTTTCTGCGCTTTCTGACAGAAAGGGGAGCAACTGTGCTCTTCTCTTCGGAGAGCAGCCCGGAGGCGCCCGACGAGGATCTGCAGTTTATGTGCGATGGGGTAATTCATCTTCTCCATGCACCAGAGGGGCGAGTTCTTACAGTGAGCAAGTTCCGCGGCTCCTCGTTCATATCGGGAAGGCATAGTTATCGGCTAGGTTCTCGAGGAATGGAAGTGTTCCCACGGTTGCGGCCGGCGGAACATAGGATAGAGTTTAATCCGGAGACAATTTCTTCGGGTGTTCCGGAACTCGATGAGCTGCTAGGAGGCGGTCTCGAGCGGGGCACAGTCACCGTCATTTCTGGCCCGTCTGGTGTCGGGAAAACCACCCTCGGACTGGTTTTCATGAAAGAAGCAGCAGGTCGGGGGGAACGGTCTGTCGTGTATGCTTTCGAAGAGGATCCGGAGCTCATGCTTTGCCGGTGTGACAAAGTCAACATCCCAGCGCGACGGATGATTGAGGTTGGATCGCTCTCGATCGTAAAAGTGGAACCCCTCCAGTATGGTCCCGACGAATTTGCGTCTCTTGTTCGCAGGGATGTGGAGGGGAACAAAACGCGCATCGTTATGTTGGATGCCATGGGTGGTTATGCACTTTCGATGCGAGGAGAAGATCTTAACACACATCTCCGCGCGTTGTGTTCTTATCTCCAGAACCGTGGGGTGGCTGTAATCCTTATCAATGAAGTCGAGAAACTTACGGGAGATTTCCTCATCACAGAACGCGGGATTAGTCACTTGGCGGACTCCATTCTTTTTATGCGTTACCTCGAAATAGACGGAGAGCTACGTAAGGCTATCGGGGTTTTGAAGAAGCGTCTCACGAACTTTGAAAAGACACTCCGTGAGTTCGAGATATCGCGTTATGGAATCAAGGTTGGGAAGCCTCTGAGTGAGTTGCGAGGGATACTGAGCGGCGTTCCTATTGTGGGACAGCGGTGAACAGAGATAAAGAGAGCGACGCCATGGGGGCAAAAGAGAAAACAGTGCTTCTGGTGGGAACAGATCGGTGGAATCTTTTTGCCATGAAGAAGGTTCTCGAGGAGAACGGTTTTCAGACGGTTCTGGCAACCTCTCAGGCAGAGCTTGTTGCGGGAGCAGCGATCCATCCATTGCTCACAATTCTCGATGTTTCTTTCTATCATCCATCTCTCATGCAACAATTGAGACCTTTGCGAGAGCAATCACTCCCTCTGCTTCTGATTGCGAAACGTCTGTCGAGCACCGACCGAATGAAAGCTCTTGCCGATGGATTTACCGAGGCGCTGGAAAAGCCCATCCCTCTTTCTCTCTTCGTTCCTGTTGTGAGCAAATTGGCGGGGTGCACGCAAACGGAACCGCAGGCCGACGTTTCCTCTTCACAGCAGGAGGACAACGGAGTCTGAAGCGCTGGGGGAAGGGGCTGTAAGAAAGAGCTCCTTGGCAATTGCGGGACAGATAGAGAATCGAGGTGAGTGTTTATGGCACGCATTTGCCTAATTCTGAGCAATCCAGAAAACCGGCGGCTCGTGGCAGAGTATCTCAAGATGCTGGGGCACGACGTTCTGTCAGCAGAGGATTCGCGGACCATGCAGCTACCGTTCGATGTGGGGATTGTCGATGGCCCAGCACTTGTGATGCATGAAGATGAAATAGCGCGCCGGAAAGAAGCAGAGCGTCCGCTCGTGCTTCCTTTCATTCTCGTTACATCTCGGAGCGAGGTGGGCATGGCCACCCGGTTTCTGTGGCGCACAGTTGACGAGCTCCTCCTTACACCGCTAGAGAAGGTGGAGTTGCAAGCCCGCGTGGAAAATGTCCTTATTGTGCGCCGTCAGTCAGCGGAGGTCGGGAATTTCCTTCTCGCTCTCTCACCTGCTCTTATCATGGTAATGAAGTTGGATGGAGTTGTTCGTCTCTGGAGTGCCGCGGCAGAGTCACTCTTTGGAAAGAGGAAAGAGCCGTTCCACCGACTTCCCATGGTCGGTAAGGACGAAGAACCTCTGTGGAGAGAGCTGTTGCGCAGGGTTTCTCTCGGGGGAAGTGTGCATTGCGCAGAGCTTCCTGCTCGCAAGAAAGATGGCACGCCATGTGTCCTACTGGTGTCTGCAGCGCCATTGCGGAATTTCAATGGGCAAGTTGTGGAAGCACTGATTCTGGGAGTCGATATAACCGAAAAACATTTAGCGGAAGCAGCAGTTCGGGAGCATCTTCGGCACCTAGAGATAATTCAGAGAGTGTCTCAAAATATGCGAGCGCTGGAGCGACCAGAGGACGTGTTGCCCCTCCTAATCGACCAGCTCCTTACCGTGCTCCCCTATGATTCCGCAGTGATGTATGTTCCAGATGAAGAGGGGGAGATGCTTCTCAAAACGGGAGGACGCGGGACGCTCGTTGATGCTTTCCCAACAAAGACGAGGCTAGAGGATTTGCCCGTTGTGAAGAGTCTCATGGCTGGGCAAGGTGAGTATTTGGACGAATCATTCCTGAGGTCTTTTCTGCGTACAGACAAATCAGTGCGGGTCCTCGTGGCACCCGTCTTCGAGGATCGTACGGTCGTAGCCGTTCTGTTTTTGGTGTCAGGTCTTTCTGCCGAAAGAAAGGAGCCTCTTATTTCGGTGACGATGTCACTGTGCGAAATCGCGGGGATCGCCATTCACCGCCTCAGACTGCGCGAAGAAACGTTCCGAAAGATGAAACAGTTGGAAACGCTTCGCCGCATCGACTTGGCTACGGTAGCGAGCTTTGAAAAAGGCATTGCCGCTGACGTTCTTCTCAGGCAGGCGTGCAGCCATTTGGGAGCCGATGCGGGACGTCTCTGGCGGTTCGATGGCACTCTTCACCAGCTCCATTTGCTTCGTCATTATGGCACAGGAGAGGCCCCGGGTGAAGTGACTATTCCGTTGGGGAAAGGACTCACAGGAAAAGTTGCCTCCGAGAGAGATGTGTTGCTTGTGAATGAAGAAACAGCGTCGGCGAAAGAGCTGAGCTGGACCGATATCGGGCTATATGGTCGCGTTGCTGCCTATGCGGGGTTTCCTCTCATCGGAAAAGGTGAACTGAGAGGAGTACTCGAATTCTTTTTTGTAAAGCCACAGCACTTCGATCATGAGTGGAGAGAATTTGCAGAAACTCTTGCGGGACAAGCAACCTTGGTGCTGGAGAATTTCATCTTTTTCGAAGGACTCCAGGCGATGAACAAGCGCTTGCAGGAAGCCTATGAGGAGACCCTGGAGGGATGGGCAAAAACGCTAGAACTTCGCAACAGGGAGACAGAGGATCACTGTGTGCGGGTCGCGAGTTTAGCCGTGCGGTTAGCTCAGGCGCTCGGAGTAGAGAACGACCGTCTTGCTCATATTCGACAGGGAGCGCTCCTGCACGATATTGGGAAAATTGCTATACCAGATTCCATTTTGCTCAAACCAGCATCACTGAGCCAGGAAGAATGGGAGGTTATGCGGAAACATCCTATTTTCGCTGCGCAAATACTGGAGCCTATCGCGTATTTGCGGCATTCTCTCGCCATTCCATTATACCATCATGAGAAATTCGATGGAACAGGATATCCGCATGGCCTCTCGGGGAATGCTATTCCCCTCGAAGCTCGGATATTTGCCGTTGTGGATGTGTGGGACGCACTCACCTCCGAACGTCCTTATCGGAAGGCATGGGACCGGACGGATGCCCTCGGGTATATTCGCGAGCAGCGAGGCAAGTATTTCGATCCCGAAGTGGTCGATGCATTTCTCGAGTTGGTCGCCGAGGAGGAACAAAGCGCATAATAATTTTTCGCTGCTCGAATCTCTCAAGCGCTTGTTCGCGGTGCCCCAATATTTGTTTGTTGCGAGTGATCTGTCAGCGTATGGGGGCACGGAGATGTAAGAGTCTTCGGTTGGCACGCCTTGCGTTAGAATCATTTTCCCTCTTTTCTGTCGAATATCAAGATGAGCTGAGGAGCAGAAGGGAGCAGCATATTGACATCGAACGGCGTGTGTGGGAAACTTGTTCTGAAAAAGAGAAACAGGACTAAATATATACTATTTTGGTTGGTATAGCAAAACATGTTTCTGGTAAAGATACGCATGCAGTTTGCTGCAGCTCATCGGCTTGCCCGGCCCGACTGGTCCGATGAGCAGAACTTTGCCCTCTATGGAAAATGCTCTAACCCCAATGGCCATGGACACAATTACAATCTCGAGGTGGCGGTCGAGGGAGATGTCGATCCCGAGACGGGGATGGTCGTGAATTTCTATGAGCTGCAGCAAATCGTAGAACGAGAGATTTTCGATAAGGTGGATCACCGGAACCTCAATGTGGATGTAGATTTTTTGAGAGGGATTGTTCCAACGGCCGAAAATCTCGCAAAACGTTTTTGGGAAGTGCTCGAACCACATTTGCATTCGTGCAGGCTTCACTCTGTGACAGTTGCAGAAGGTGAGAGCAACATTGCCACTTACCTAGGTCCCCGTGTAGCGCGTGTGGAGACTCCCGAGCCTGAGATCACTGGTTAAGCTGGAAAGGAGAGGAATATGGCTATGCCAGAGAAGTCATTTTTGAGAGAGTGGATGGAAGAGGTTGACGAAGTTGCTCAGGCTGAGGTCAACGGAAAGGAAAGGAATATTGAACTCGAAGCGACTGTGCAGCGGCTACTCGAGTTGATTGGAGAAGACCCAGAGCGCGAAGGTCTCAAGCGCACGCCTTTGCGAGTAGCCCGGGCTCTCGAGGTCCTCACGAGTGGCTACACAATGTCTGTGGAGAAGATTGTCAACAATGCGATCTTCAACGAGGACTACAACGAAATAGTCGCCATAAAGAACATCCATTTTTTCAGTTTGTGCGAACACCATCTCCTTCCATTTTTCGGCATTGCGAATGTTGGCTATATCCCCAACGGGAAGGTCATCGGGCTGTCGAAGATTCCGCGCCTCGTCGATATGTTTGCACGGAGGCTTCAGCTCCAGGAGCGGTTGACCTCGCAGATCGCGCAGTGTATCGATGAAGTTCTCAAGCCGCGCGGGGTTGCTGTAGTAATGGAAGCTTACCATCTCTGCATGATGATGCGGGGTGTGGAGAAACAGGATTCTCTCACGGTAACAAGTTGCATGCTCGGCGATTTCAAAACGAATATCCAAACGCGTCAGGAATTTCTCGAACTGTGTGGTCGTCACTCTTTAAAAGGGCGTTGATGCTTGCGACAAACGCTGCGAAAGGCCGCTTAGTGACACAATCTCTGAAGAATGTCCTGGCGGTGTGAATATAACGAATGTCCATGAGTCGCCGTCGAGTATTGTTCATAGTGCCTCCCACGGGATTGTATATCCGGGAAGATCGTTGTCAAACTCCCATCGAGGAGATGAAGACGATCGCTTTACGTCCCCCCATTGATCTCATGTACTCTGCAGCCTCAACGGAACAGGCGGGGTGCGAGTGTCGGCTCGTGGATTATCCTGCAGAGGGCAAGGGGTGGCAGGAGTTCGAGGCTGATTTGCGTGAGTTTCAGCCGCAGGTTCTCATGATTTCCATCACGACTCCTTCCTTGGCAAAGGATGTCGTTGCAGCAGAAGTAGCAAAGCAGGTGGATCCGTCTATTTTGACGGTGGCGAAGGGGGCACATTTCCTCGTTTGTGACCGTGAGACACTTGAGCGTTGGCCGGCTCTCGATTGCGTAATCCGGGGAGAATACGAGCTGACGGCGGCAGAGATCGGGAAGGGGATTCCCCTTAAAGACATTGCTGGTGTTACGTGGCGTGCTCCTGATGGCACGATAGTACAGAATCCGCCGCGGCCTTTTATTGAGGATCTTGACAGCATTCCTTTTCCGGCGAGGCACCTCGTCCGGAATGAGCTCTATTTTCGTCCCGATACGATGGAGCCTCAGACAACCATCGTGACCAACAGGGGGTGTCCGCATTCCTGTGTGTACTGTCTCGCCCCCGTTGTTTCCGGGAAAAAGAATCGCTATCGTTCAGTGGGGAATGTTTTGGCAGAGTTGGAAGAGTGCGTGACTCGGTTTGGGATCCGGAACTTTCTCTTTCGGAGCGATCTTTTCACGCAAAACAAGAAGTGGGTCATTGAGTTGTGTCAGGCAATTCTCGAGCGTGGGTTACAGATCGAGTGGGCGAGCAATTCGCGGGTTGATACGATTGATGCGGAACTCCTCAGCTGGATGAAGAAAGCTGGCTGTTGGCTTATCGCGTACGGCGTCGAAAGCGGCAATCAGCAAATGCTCGACCTTATGAAGAAAAGGGCCACGGTTGAGCAAGCGCGGCAAGCCATTCGGCTTACGCGTGAGGCAGGGATCCGCAGCAGCGTGTACTTCCTCATGGGGCTGCCGTGGGACAAACCCGAAACGCTCGAAGACAACGTGCGATTTGCCCAGGAACTTATGCCTGACTATGTCGAGATCTTCTACACGTACCCTTTCCCTGGAACAGAGCTCTACAAGATAGCGCTCGAACAGGGGCTTCTGCGCGAAGGCGAAATTCCCCGAGAGGCGTATTCGCGTCCCGCCATCGATGGTCTCTACATGACACGGGAAGAATTAGCTCAATGGCGCAAGAAGGCTCTTCGACGAATTTATCTCAAGCCGAGCTATATTTGGCAAACTCTGAGGAATGCGCGCTCACCACGAGAGCTGGCAAATTACGTAAAGTATGGTTTTCTCGCCCTGAAAGATTTGCTGCGACCTGATGGGAAAGCCCAAAGTGAACTGGAGCTGCAATCGAAGGTTCACGAGTGAGCGTGGCTGATGGGTTAGTTTTTTCTTTGCATTTGTGGGTAAGCGAAGAAGTTGATAGTGTGATTTTGGAAAAGGAGTCCAGGATTTATGGCTAGAAAGTTGTTGTTTACGTCCGAGAGTGTTTCCGAAGGACACCCGGATAAGGTGTGTGATCAGATTTCCGATGCTGTGCTTGATGCTTGCCTGAAGGATGACCCAAATAGTCGTGTTGCTTGTGAGTGCCTCGCTACGACGGGTCTCGTGGTAGTGGCGGGAGAGATTACCACCAATGCAGTAGTCAATTACGCGGAGGTCGCTCGTAATGTCCTCCGAGGGATTGGGTACACCGATGATGAATACGGCATCAACGGTGACACGTGCGGAGTTCTCGTGGCTCTCGATCGCCAATCACCGGATATTGCGATGGGTGTGGATAGGTCAGGAGACGACCAAGGTGCTGGGGATCAAGGCATGATGTTTGGCTTTGCCTGTGACGAAACACCGGAGCTCATGCCATTGCCAATCATGATGGCTCATAAGCTCCTCAAAAAGCTCTCCGAATTGCGGAAACAAAACGTGCTTCCTTACTTGCGACCTGACTCGAAGTCTCAAGTGACGGTTGAATATGTTGATGGTGTGCCGAAGCGGGTGGAAACCATCGTTGTCTCGACGCAGCATTCTGAGCAAGTCACACCGGCGGACATCAAGGCGGATCTGGAAAAGTATCTCTTCCCTGAAGTTCTCGGGGAATGGTGGAATCCGAAGGATACGAAAGTTTTTGTGAATCCGACGGGGCGTTTTGTTATCGGGGGACCGCACGGTGACACCGGACTGACGGGGCGCAAAATCATCGTGGACACGTACGGTGGTATGGGGCGCCATGGTGGCGGAGCATTCAGCGGCAAAGATCCATCGAAAGTCGACCGATCGGCTGCGTATGCTGCACGATGGGTTGCCAAGAATATCGTCGCTGCGAAACTGGCTAAGCGTTGCGAAGTTCAGGTTGCATACGCCATTGGAGTGGCTCAACCCGTCTCCATCTCTGTCAATGTCGATACGAAGGGGACTGGCGAGTACGACGATGAAAAACTCACCAAGCTCGTCGAAAAGACGTTCGACTTACGTCCTCGTCGTATTATCCAGCAACTCGATTTGCTGAGGCCTATTTATCGCCAGACTGCGGCGTATGGGCATTTTGGTCGGCCAGAGTTCCCCTGGGAACGCACAGATCGGGTCGACGAGCTTCTGGAAAACATCAAGAAAATATAAGCGGGAAACATTTCGAACAGAACAGCCCGGCGTGGCTGTTTCTTGATGTCTCATGATGGGTTGGAGAGCCGAGGCAGTAGAGAAATCCTCGGCTCTCTTTTTAGCCCGAAGCTTTACGTTCATGGCGATTACGACATCACGAGTTCATTTTCACCGAGAGGACTTAGATCATGAACACTGCTCTGAAAGAATGGGCTGCAGTTGTTCGCGCGCTGGAGCTTGGACGACAGATCGTGCTTTTGCGTAAAGGGGGCATCGCAGAATCGCAAGGCCGCTTCGAGGTGACGAACCGAGAGTTCTTACTTTATCCGACATACGAGCATCAAGAGGAGCGCTTCTTTGTCCCCGAGTGGAAAGAAGTTGTTGCCGAAAGCTTTGCTGGTAGAGAACCTGGGCAGGTTCGAATAGGCTCCTGGGCTCGGGTCGAGGAGGTCATCCGTCTCAGCGATGGCGCCTTTCTTCCTCATGCTGGGGCTGACCATGTTTATTCCGAGGCGTTCGTTGAACAGCGGCGCCAGTATAAGCCGGATCACCCTCTTTACGTTCTCGTGCTCCGCGTTTTTATCCTCCCGAAACCGTTTATGTTGGCTGAGCGCCCTGAGTATGCTGGTTGTCGCTCGTGGGTATCGTTGGCAGAGGATATCGACGTAAGCGGCTCCACTCCCGTCTTGAGTGATGAAGAGTTCTCGGTCCGAATGAAAAACTTGGTGGCAAGCCTCCGAGGACCTTCTCAGTAGGGCCGCCAATCGTTGATGGAGGACGTGGGAGGGCGCTGGATGGTCTCCAGCGCAAAGGGACGGAGTGTCAACGAGCCTGAAGTCCAAGATGTGAAAACTTCCGCAGGGGTAGAGCTCGGATTAACAAGGAGCGCGGCAGGCGACAAGCGGGGACAAACAGCCCAGGCATAAGAGGGGAGGTTCCATGCGCTAAAGTCATGAAGTGAGAGCGTCCCTGTTGGACTCTGTACTGCAAAATCTGCAAGGAGGATGTCTTGCGAAACTTCCTTTCCGTCGGCGAGTCGGGAGAGCCATTGGCGCGTTGAACGCGAAAAAGCGGCGTTCATTGTCTGCCCCCATTCCCAGGCGAACGAGCGTTCTGTTGCGGTTTCTACGATTTCGATTGTGGAGTGGGCAAGGCACTCGGCGACGAATTGCTCGTACGAGAGCCCCTCGGACGCCGACCCGCAAACGATGGCAAAGGCGGCTTCAAAGCGCTGGTTTCCGATATCTTGTGGGGTGGCAGAATCGAGCCCGAAAAGAGTGAGAGCTATGTGTCCGCTACTCCGCACGATGGCTGCATAGCGGTTCCGCGGACCGAGAGAAGAGGCGTAGAGGGGAACAAAGCCCAGATACGCGCTTCCTCTTCGTGCTGTGACGAGTGAACCGAGGGGGATACTCGCGGGGGGCTCGACGGGGCTGTTATCGACACGCCAGTCCTCCCATTGCGAAAAACGTTCATCGCCGATGACGCCAAAGAACACCTGGGACGCTAAGCCTGTGGATGCAGGGAAGGTGCGATCGACGAGCCAGAGCAGGCGGTTCTCATGTTGAAAGCCGAACATATCTTCGGTGGAACCTATTTCGTAACCGAAAGCGTCGTTGTTAGTTATCCCGGCGCGTGAAAAATGCGCCGCGACGCCCACGGGCATGCGTGAATCGTAGATTTGGAGGAGGAATCCTTCCATGCCGAGAAGGGAAGGGGTAGTCGAGCTGCATGAGCCAAGAGAGTAATCCTTCGCGATATAGCTACAGGTGTCGCCGTAGATGTTCTGTTGGCGCACAGACCGAGGCGTGGTGGAGGTCGTGTCCGTCATCGCGTAGTGGAGAGGGAGAGAAAAGGAACCACCGACCTTGGCAATCCAGTAACTGGGGTTGATGTCGAGCGAGTGTCGTGCTGCTACCATTTCAGCGAGACGCATGGGAGAGTCGAATCCCTCGAGGTTTAAGCCATTGGCTAAAGCGAAAGCGGTAAGGCCAGCTCCTCCGCGCACGCCGTCTTCGTACACGCGGCTAAAAGGCCCAACCTGTTGACGGTGAATGGGGTTCAGTGTGAGTGCCACGTCAAGCCACATTCTTTCGCGCAACTGGCTAGCGAGAGAGCGCATTGCTTCGTCGCGCGAATGAGTTGCGATGAGGAGCAAAGCCCAATCTGAGACGGCGGTGTAAACAGGGCTGTTCCATTCCGAGCCTGATCCACGAGGGAGAAAAAATGAGTGGGCGGATTCGAGTTTCGCTCGGGCGAGCTCGCGCCACTCTTGATTGTCAAAGATCTCTCCACAGAGGGCAAGAGTGGCGGTCCCCATGAAGTAAAAATTCTCATAGACGGGCGAAAACGAAAAACGCGACATAACGCCATTCGTGACGTGCAAAAGAGCTTCACGGATCTCCTGAAGAGAGTCTGGTTGGAGAGATGGAGGAGGATTGAGGCACAATGACGCAAGGATGGGTGGAATGAAAAAAGTGCTGGCATTCTGAGGAGTGCGCAGATCAGCAGCGTTGGTATAGAACCACCCATAGGTGGGCGACGAAAGAATCCGATCTTGGGCTTGGGCAAGCGTCTTGAGGATCGCGTTTGCGCGCGCATGAGATGACGTGGCGGGATCGTCAAGGAGTGCTATTGCGTAGTAGGCATCTTCGCGCATCCAATGGTAATCGGAGTCGGGATCGTTGGCTAACCACGTGCCTGTTGTGTCCTCATCGAAAAATGCGCTCATTTTTCGCATCACGAGCTTGTGATAGCGAGCGAGGAGCTCGCTTCGAGATATGCTCGCTGTGGGGGGAAAATAATTCGCTGCGGGCAGAATCTCGCAATGCATCCAGCGGATTCTGTGAGTGAGGGGCATGCGCGCGATAACGTAGTGAGCACCTGGTGACCAGGTGCCTACGCTTAGCGAGAGAGAGAACGTCGATTGCGGGTCATAGGTGAACGCAGAAGTCTCTTCGTCATCGTCGGAAAGAGCAAAGTGGTGGACGATGAGGGGCTCGGACGTCGCACTCGCTGCAGGGGAAATGATAAGCTTGATGGCGCCTGTAGACCCAGCGTCGAAAAACGTGCTATACCGAGTCCCAAGAAGAGAAAACGTAGCGTGGGTAAGTGGCGATTCTCCGAAGGCACTCTGCGCAACGAGGAAAAAGAGACACGTTGCACTTACTTGCCAGAAAAAGGAAGAGAGCGCGCCTTTCATTTGGTTACATCATCAAGAGACGATGCGCTGGAAGCAAGAAGGTTCGACAGGGAACTTCTGGCCAATGCTGCGTGAGAGAAGATCCACTCTTTGTCTGTGCAGTGGACCTTTCCTCTATGCGCAATAAGCCCCATAAAAGACAACCGCAATCAATGTCTAGGGCACAACCTGGCGGAATCAGAACGCTATTACCGAGTGGAGAGCTGGCTGCTGAAAAAACAGAAACAAGGTCTTGACCTTGTGTTTTATGCTCAGCGATAATACAACAAAAGCGGAAGACCTAGCTACGCGGGTTTTCGCAGGCAACAAAAAAGCATAAGAAGGGAGGTGGAAAGTCATGAAGAAAGCTTTTACGCTTATAGAACTACTGATCGTTGTCGCCATCATCGCAATTCTTGCTGCAATAGCTGTTCCTAACTTCCTCGAAGCCCAAACGCGTTCTAAAGTGTCGCGGGCGAAAGCAGACATGCGGAGCCTGGCAACGGCGATTGAGTCTTACACGGTCGATTACAACAAACCGCCAACGGTGATTGTGTTAGGCAAAACGTTTTCAAGCAGCAATCCATTCGGCGATTACAGCGCGATCAACAAGGACTCGTCGGCACAAAACTGCGTAAGCGCCCGTTTCAAGCGTCTCACCACACCGGTTGCTTACATAACATCTATTTTCGTTGATCCATTCCGGCCACAAGGTTATGGTGTGTCGCCGACGGGGACGCTCAATGTTGAATACGACACTTACGACTATTTCGAGGCGTACGACTTTACTCCGGGGACTGGTTCATACGACCAGAGCACGGCTAACTGGCGTGGAGCTGGTATTACGTCCGGAGCAAGTTGGCGAGTTGTAAGCGCTGGCCCTGACCGGGTAAATTTCTTCGGTGGTGGGTATGCAGGACAGTTTCCTATGCCGGATCGTTCGTTCGGATTGGATTACGATCCAACGAATGGAACGGTGAGCCGTGGAGACATTGTAAGAGTTTCTAGTGCTCGCGGCCCACTGAATCCAGTTCGGTTGCCCTCTATCGATCGTATTCTGAACGTTTACAATGACTCGTTCTGAGTAAGGTCGCACGAAGAATGTTTGTTGCTCCTGCCGACTGGAAGCATGGTGCTGGCAGGAGTACTTTTTTGAACTGGTCATTCTTGAAAAGGCTGAGATTGAGTTTTAAATCATCTTGATATTTTGTGTTAGCTTATCACTATCCTTCCAGCTTTACTCTGTTCTGTGAAGCCTCACGGCCACTCAGTGCTGGCATTGGACAAGAACTTGACCTGTCACAGGCATCCCGCATCTTTTAAACCGTGCTGGTTTCGGGGGATCTTCGTACTTCGAAAAGCAGAAAGGTATTGAGCCTCTTTTCCTGAGAAAACTTGTGGCAGAGAAAACGAGCAAAAGAAAGGCTCTGCACGAAGTCAGGGACGAGGGACTGTCATAGGAGGTTCCTCCTTGGCAGGTAGGACGAACGCTGGATTATGGGTGAATCAGGAAGGGTTTGTCGGTGCAGTATGTGTTGGGAATAGTGTTTGCATTGGATGAGAGGCACGAACGAGCAAGTCGAGACAGCAACGATGGAAAACAGCAAGAATAACGAGTCGAGCAGTTCGATGCCAATAGTTCGAGGGGACGAGCTTTCTGGCATGATTCGACATGGGTTTGGTTTGAGGGGCGAAGTGACAGGAGCCATCGCAAGTGATTATCATTCGGAGATTGTTGAGTGGCTCAAGGCTCACGACTATGCAGTAAGCTTCGAAGGCGATGTCGAGATATATCTCGCGCGAGAGTTTGGGTTCTGTTACGGGGTGGACAAAGCGGTCGATTTTGCCTATCAAACACGAAAGCGTTTTCCCGACCGTCGGATTTTCCTCACAGCGGAGATTATCCATAACCCAGGTGTCAATCTGCGGCTGCGAGAGATGGGAATTCAGTTTCTGTCAGGCCGTCACAAAGGCGATACAGGATACGAAGATCTCCGTGCTGACGACGTTGTGATACTTCCTGCTTTTGGAGCCACTGTGGAAGAAATCGAGAGGTTGAAGGCGCGAGGCTGCATCCTCGTGGATACGACGTGTGGCTCGGTCATTCATGTGTGGAAACGCGTGGAGAAGTACGCTGCTGAAGGGTTTACGGCTGTGATTCACGGTAAGTATTCGCACGAAGAGACACGCGCCACAAGTTCTCGTGTTCTGAAGTATCCAGGAGGGCGATATCTCGTAGTTCGCGACCGCGAGCAAGCTCAGCTTGTGTGCGATTTCATTCTTGGGCGAGTGGAGGCATCTTGCCTGGTCAAGGACCTGTCCGCGGGCATGAGCCCGGGCTTCGATCCACAACGAGACCTCGTGCGTGTTGGCCTTGCTAACCAAACGACGATGTTGAGCAGCGAATCTCTCGAAATCGCGGAGTTGTTTCGACGGACTATGATCGAGCGCTACGGGGAAGAACATATCGACGATCATTTCCGCAGTTTCGACACAATATGTTCGGCGACTCAGGACCGCCAGGATGCAATCCACGAGCTTGGGCGGAAAGGGATGAATCTCATACTTGTTGTGGGAGGCTTCAACAGTTCCAATACGTCGCATCTCATCGAGATAGCTGCTCAGTATACACGAGCTTATCACATCGAGGAGGCGCGAGATCTCATCTCCGAGCGTGAGATCAGACACAAGCGTTGGGACAAACCAGAGCCGGAAATAGCCAAAGGCTGGCTGCCGGAGCAACGGCCGCTTCGTATAGGAATTACGGGCGGAGCGTCTACTCCCAACCGCGCCATAGGAGAAGTCATTGAACGAGTCCTCCTTTTGAGTGGCGCTGGCGTTCCGAGCTCTTCCACAAAATAATCTTGGGGTCGCCGTGTATTAGTGACGCGGTTTCCAACGATGTGGGCCGTTAGCTCAATCGGTAGAGCAGCAGACTCTTAATCTGTTGGTTCCAGGTTCGAGTCCTGGACGGCTCACTTTTTCTTTATTTCCATCGTGTTTGCCTGCATGCGGATTTTACTCGGGAAGAGTTTCAAGCACGCTTGCGATGTAGGCAGAGAGAGGTCTCAATGCCGGTGCATCGAAGGCGAATTCTAGTTCACCTGCGCGAAAGAGTTCTGGCAGAGGACGAGATCCGCCGAGGCTGAGAGCCTCTCTGTACTTTCTGACGGCGCGCGAAGCATCCTCCCTAAAATTTCGCCACAGCTGAAGAGCACCGAGCTGCGCTATCCCGTACTCGATGTAGTAAAGCGGCACGCAGAAGAAGTGCAGTTTTGCAATCCACGAACATTCTCTCCACTCAGGGAATTCTTCCCATTGCAGCTCGTCGCCGAATCGCTCGTCGAGCTGGAGCCACATCTGGGCGCGTTCTTGGCGTGTGTGGTGCGGGTGGGTATAAATCCAGTGCTGGAAAGCATCGACACGCGCAATCCACGGCAGCAGCTCTAATACTTCTTCGAGATGTTGACGCCGCGCGCGATGTGCATCAGCGGGCTCGTAAAATGCTTCTAGTTTCTCGGAAGCCATCATCTCCATGCCCATCGAGGCGACTTCGCAGAACTCGGTTGGAGCATGACGATAGGAGAGGAGCGGCTCGTGACGGGTTGCCAATGCGTGGAAGGCATGGCCCCCCTCGTGAAGGAGAGTAAAGACGTCGCGGTTGCGACCCGCTGCGTTCATGAAGATGAAGGGAAGGCGAACTTCGTCGAGGGTGGATTGATAGCCGCCAGGCGCTTTTCCTTTTCGGCTGTCGAGGTCGAGGAGTTCGTAGCGGCGAAGGATGTCGAATTGGTCGGAGAAGAATGAATCGATGGCTTCGAAAATGCGATCAGTTCCCTCGACAAGTTGCTCTGTGGTCTCAAAGGGACGGAGGGGTGGACGGCCAAGAGGATCTGCAACGAGATCCCATGGACAAAGGTGCGCGAGTCCCATCTGCTGGTGTCGACGGGCACGAAGCTCGCGAACGAGCGGGACAATGTGTTCTTCGACCGCCTTATGGAACTTCACGCAATCGTTGGGTGTGTAGTCGAAACGTCCCAAGTTGCGGAATTGGTATTCGAGATAGTTATCAAAGCCGGCGTTCTGTGCAATTCGAGTGCGAAGAGCGATCATCTCATCGTAGATGGACTCAATCTCTTCGCGGTCGCGCAACTGGCGTTCGATCGCGGTGCACCACGCCTGGCGTCGCTCTTCTCTGTTGGGCTCCTCAAGCAGCTTGGAAAGTTGAGGCAGAGTGAGTTCCTGCCCTTTGTATTGAGCTGTCATTTCGCCATAAATCTTTTGGTAGCGCTGCGAAAGCTTTTCGTCTTCCACTTTGAGAGGAACATTTTCTTCTCGGAAAAGGCGCACTTCGGTTTCACGGGCACGGTCGTAAACAAAATAACGATTGCGCGGCAGCTGACTTCGCACATCGAATGCTACATATCTTTTGCTAATGCGGAAGGAAGCGCGCTCCACCTCTGGCAGGACTTGCTCGACGTACTCGAGATAGGCTTTCTCGAGTTCAGGGTTATCTGTGTGGCACGTCATGCGGATATAACGTACTGCGGCTTCTTCTTCGATTGCTGCGCGAAGCTCCGAGAGATCGAGGAGCCATCGCTCGAGGGATTCTACGGTCTCTACGGGGCGCTTTTCGAGTTCGTCGAAGTAGGGTTGGATTTTCTCCCATGAATCGACGGTAAGAGATTCATCAAGAAATTGTCGGGGGAATTCCTTCTGTTTTCGCAGTAGCTCGAACTTGTCCATAGATGCACTAGCCTTTCATTCCAAAGTCAGATAACCTAGGGGTATAGATAAAAAAAACAATGTGTCATTCATGAGGGGCGATGTGAATGGCGCAGTTCTGCAGGGCACTTTGACGATCACCGGGAATGCCGATAAGATTGAATCCCAGAAACGAAATACTTGTGGGTGGCGATTTTTGGGTGTCGTCGAAATCGAAATCGATCCGAGTGGAATCTGCGGGAGCCACCGCCTCAAATTTGATTGTGAGGAGAGTCCCTTGCTGGGGGATAACGGTTTTTCCCGAAAAGCCCATCTGGTATAACACCAAACCAGTGCTATTGTAAGCGACGTCGCGAATGTGGAAATCAAAGGGCAGTTCTTCGTGATAATCGCCGTCGAAGGCATTAATCCCCTTCGTGATCCAATTGTTTTCATCGTAGTCCACGACCTGAAGTACTCGGGGATCAAACCGGAGAGAAAGTTTCACGGAGTCAATTTCCACGCGGTTGGGGTTTTCGTAGACGACATCGACGAGGAATGTGTCGCCGACTTTCACTGTTCGGGTGCGGGGTTGGAGTGCGAGTTTTATCCCGCCTTCGGCTGATCCCTCGGCGATTTTTCGGGCGAGTTCGATTCCAGTAAGGGGCGTTTCCTCATCCCGCATTTGCTCGAGAAGCTCAGCCGTAGGAGCGATGGCGATGTCTGCTCCGAGGAGCCCCATGCGCGAGGACTGATCCATTTGCGATTCTTCGGTATCGTCTTCGGTCGCCTCAGGCGAAGCAACGACAGTGAGAAGGTTCTTCGTCCCGTCCAGAACACGAGAGGGGAATTTCTCGGTATTGACGAATTCGACGGCGGTGTGTTCGGTGGGGGCGAGAGTCTTCCACTGTATTTTAAAAAGGACAAGGAAGTCGTCTTTGCGCGGCGCGGCAAAACGCGCTTTGTAGACAATGAGTCCATGAGATGAATCTATCTCAGCTTTCGCGGGTTCCGACAGAGAAGAGGCGATAGATGAGTCGTCGATGCCTTCGAGCTGAAGATATTTCGGATCGAAGCGAAGAGCAAGTTCGACGGCATCGAATTTCGCCTGTTGTCCGTTGCGAAAAACAACCCGTGTCACAACAGGTTGCCCCATCTCGACCGTTGCGTGCATCGTTGGAACAAGATCGGATGTTTCGACTGCGAGAATATTGGCGCTGGGGGAGGGGCGGATTTTAAATTCGACGGTGGTAGATGGCCGGGCTTGTCCGCTGCCCGTAGCAGATTTTTTCGCTGGGGGCTTTTTCCCTTTGAGCGTTTTTTCTTCTTTCGGAGCCGCTTTGGCTCCCTTCGCACCAGGTTGGTTACTTGCTTTTTCGCGAGTTTTATCCCGATTGCGCACATTTTCGTTTTTCGTTGTGGCGTTCTTGTCGGAATCCGAACGTGTCGAGGATGTGCGGCGTGATCCAAATACGTTACGCCCGGTGTTGCTGCCAATCCCAGAATCGTATGTTGAGGAAATACCCGAGGAGCGCCCCGACGAGTACCTCGAAGAACCTTGAGTTTCCTTGTATGAGGTATCGAGAGCAGCAACAAGGAGGAATGGAAGGACAGCAAAGACGGAGGTGAGTATGAGCCTTTGCATGCCCTCTCTTTCCATGAAGCGGAGGAAAATCTTGTTCATTCGGAACATTTTCTTATATTGGTCTTGGGGCGAATGCATTATTCAAGCAACAAGAGTGCCACTGAGAGTGATCAGTCAAAAAGTATTGACCATCGAAGAATGTGGTTGCCAGTTTTGACTCACAATTCGAAAGGCAACGTATTTTAGATGCCAATGAAACGAGTTTCATGGGCTCGGCGCCAACTCTGGCATATACTTTCACATGGATGCCAGAGAAGAAACGCTCGGCGTATGCAGTTCTGGGAAAGGGTTGTCAGGTGCCACGAGTAACATACGTGCCCAGCTTTGAGATTGTCCTCACACGACGTTGCGCGTATGCGTGTGGATATTGTAATTTTACAAATCAACCAAGCCCCCTTCCCCCCTCGCACAAAAATCTGCAGCGTCAATTACGCCTCGCCGCTCAGCTCGGAGCTTGCCAGGTGACATTGAGCGCTGGAGAGGGCATAGAGGAACTGCCGGAGATCCATCGTGTCTCGCGGTATTATGGTTACTCCACGTGGTTTGATTATCTTGCCGGTGTCGTGAAAGGCATCGTTGAGGCGAAGAACGTCTTGCCGCTGGTACCTGTTCTCGACGTCGGTGCGCTGGGGTTTGTTGAGCTTCAGAAAATGCGCGAGTTTCTCCCAGCCTTACGGCTGATGCTCGACACTGCTGACGATTCACTCCAGTTTCAGCTGGCGCATCGAGAGGCTCCACAGAAAAGATTAGCTGCTCGTTGCCGAGCTATCGAAACAGCAGGACAGATCGGCATTCCCGTCATAACGGGCATTCTTGTCGGGATTGGAGAATCTCCGAAGAGTTGGGCGTTGGCAGCGGAGCAGGTTGCAAAGCTTCAGGACAAGTACCAGCACATCCAGCAGTTTTCGGTGGTTCCCTTTTCGCCGGCACCGCGGACTCCCATGGAAACCATGCCGCCCCCTACCCAAGAAACGTATCTGCAGGCGTGCCGCGATGTGAATTCGATTCTCAAAGGGCACGTACGCGTTGTCGCGGAAGTTCAGGGGCGATTCGAGTTGGTCGAGGCTTTGCTGGATCTGGGAATTGAGGATCTGGGAGAGATCCGTCTTGGGAATAGCGACCGAATTGATACCGAAATCAGTTCTGTCCTGCAAGTGCTAGCAGACCAGCTCGGCAAAAAGGGGTGGCAACTTTGTCCTCGGCCGACGCTTGTCAATGGTGTCGTGCGCCGACGTCTCCTCTCGCCTGCCGTTATGGATCTCTTGCGACGCCAGAAAGTCTCTCGTGCCCGCATGTCACTTCAACAGCAGCACCGTTCAGCGACAGCTTCATGAAACTTCAGTTCGGGCGAAGGCATGCGAGACGATGCTCGCGTGAAGCGGATGAGAGTGTCTGCCCTACTGCGTTCTTACTTGGTGCGCTTCTTGACTCGGACTCGTACAGATTCAGCATGGGCGTAGAGTCCCTCTGATTCTGCCAAGGCAATGATGGCGGCCGTATCTCGCTCGAGTTGTGTTGGCGTGTACTTGAGGACGTTGCTTGCCTTGAGGAATGCATCAACGCCGAGAGGCGAAAAGAAACGCGCTGTTCCGCCGGTGGGAAGGACGTGGTTTGGTCCGGCGATGTAGTCGCCCACCGCTTCTGGCGTGTACGCCCCGAGAAAGAGAGCCCCTGCGTGTGAAATTTTCTCCGCGAGTTTTTCTGGGTCGCGTGTCATGATTTCAAGGTGTTCGGGTGCTTTTAGCTCGGCAACCTCCACTGCTTGCGCAGGTGTTTCCACGCGGACGAAGAAGCCTGATTTGCGCAACGACGAAAGAGCCTGGGTACGGCGCGGTGCATTTCGGAGCTGAAGCCGGAGTTCGCGCTCCACAGCGTCGAAATCAAAACTTGCACCGATGCCCACAAGAACGACCGTTTCGCCGCCAGTGTGCTCGGCTTGCGCAAGGAGGTCGGCTGCGAGAAAATCCGGTCGCGCGGTGCTGTCGGCGATAATGAGGACTTCGCTTTCCCCAGCGACGGAGTCGATATCGATTTGCCCGTAAAGCAGGCGTTTTGCCGTTGCGACAAAGATGTTGCCGGGACCTACAACCTTGTCGACTTGGGGGATGCTCTCGGTGCCAAAGGCGAGAGCGGCTATGGCCTGCGCCCCGCCGACTTGAAACACATTTTTCCCTAGCCCGAGAAGATGTGCCACCGCAAACGGCGTAAACTGCTCAGGATTTTCGCGCACGGGTGGGGTCACGATGTAGATTTCGGGAACGCCGGCGATGATAGCAGGAACCGCATTCATAATGACGGTTGAAGGATAGACTGCACGTCCTCCTGGCACATAAACGCCGACTCGTCGGAGAGGTCTTATCCGCTGTTCGAGGCGCATGCCAGCAGTTTTGATCACATAGCCGCGCCGGAGTTGCTTCTTGTGAAATCTTTCTACCCTTTCTTTTGCGAGGGTGAGGGCTGCCGCCAATTCACGCGAAAGCGCTCGCCATGCTTTGCGAGTGGTTTCTGGCGCAACACGTAGCGTTTCTGGCGAGAGTTCGACACCGTCGAATTTTTTTGTGTAGCGGATGACGGCTTTGTCACCTTCGCGTTCCACGGCACGGATAATCTGACGAACCGTATTTTCGATTTCTGCCGGCACCACACTGCTGCGTCGGAATGCCTTCTCGAGTTCGGCGCGTTGGCGCGGGTATTCAAAGTATTTCACCATAGCTTGCAGCACATCTCCTTTTGTCACTCAAAAGACAGCCATTTTTGTTTTGAATTCGTAAAGGTTTTGGGCGTTCTATTGGACAATTCTCGAAGAAATCTGTGGCTAAAGCAAGAGCTGGATAGTCCATCGTCCGAGCCCGCCAACGAACACAGATTAGAGAGACGTTTACCACCTCTCCGGACGTCATACTTAACTGCAGAAAAGGTTCAGCCGGCTATTCTATTTCCGATCGCGCAGCAGGACTCTTATGGGGACTTCGGAACCGAATAGACCGTCCAACCGAGGGAAAGCTTCATGGGACGCAGAGGTGGACCCCACTGGTGATTCCAGAGCCGCTCTCTCCATCTCCAGAAACTTATTGGATTCAATACCTTCGGAGGGCCATAAAATGTGGCAGAGGGCGTTAAGCGTGGAAATTCTGGCGGCAGAGGCATAACGTGGCTGCGAGTCTCTTCCACCAACAGCAGATCTACGCCGCTTAGGTCAGAGGGGTGGAACACCGGTTTTATCTGCAGATTTTGCTTATGCTCTCGTCTCGCATATATGCGGAGAGATGCTACTCGCTCATCGTTTACGTCGCCCATGTAGCCAATTACTTTTTCGCGCACGTTATGGGACAAAATGTAGTCCCGCAAGGCACAGTTGACCATCTCTTTCTTTACGTACTGGGTGAAAATCGCGTCGCGTGAATAGAAAACAAAGATGCCCAAATACGCTGCCGAAACTATCAAGATAGCTGCGATAGCCCCCTGCACTAACCTGTCGCACCGGAGCAAGCGCGATATTGAAGCGAGAATAACGAGGAACACCTGAGCAAGTCTGCCAGGTAGAGTCAGGGTCATTCCTAGTCCGAGAAGGACTCCTAAGAGCGAGAAACGTCGCGCCGGCTGTGTTTCAATTATCCACTGGCACCAAAGGAAAACCTCAGAGGCGATAGCCAGACACAGCATAACGTGAGCCGTGAGCAGATAGCGGGGTATGAAATGAGGCCAGGGCAAAAACACGCAAACAAATGTGATAAACTGAGCTAAGAAGTACAGGAGGAAGGAGTTGCGTTCGAGGAACAATCTCCATTGTTCTTTTCTCTGCCACTGACAAATCCAGCGCGAAAAACTAGCGGGAACAAGAAGGGGGAATAACGGTCCAAGCATTTCATTAAAGGACTGGAACTGGAATATGCGGCTTTCGCGAATTGTCTCCCATTTTGGCGTATAACTGGTGAAGTAACCAGAGCTGGGCGTGGGGGGAGTGAGAGAATGAAGCCCCACGAGGTAGAGCGCTGAAAGGAGAACAGTGACTGCAGAAGCGAGGGACAGCGCAATCCAGCCGGGGCGTCGCGCTTTGGCAAGGAGGAAAGAAAGAAAAAAGGGGGGCACTAAAGTAGCACAAGCTGTCGGTTTGAATGTTCCACCAAGGGCAAGAAAGGCGACGGCCACACAAGTCAGGATTACGCGCCATCTTTTCGACTTACTCGACAATCCAATCAGCAACAATACGCTGTGCGCTACCAGGCAACAGACAATGAGAGGTTCTGATGCATGCAAGCGATACCAATTGACGCGAAGCGAGTGCAAGCCAGACCAGCCTGGTACATCTGGAGCAATAAAGAAGAAGGCACCTACCACACCGGCTCCTACCAACATCCACAGCGGCACACGGCTGTCTTGAAGCCAGCGCGCATAGAGCCATGGCACGACTACAATGCCACCCATACAGGTGAGTAGTAGTCCGAGCAAAATTGCGTGCATGCATGTTCTGTTTTCGTGGCACAGCTCATACCACACGGCATAGAAGATCATTGCTCCAGGCTTGTAGCCGCGCTCCACAGTACTAATGTCTCGCCGGAGTGCCTCGATGAAGCCGATTTCTGGCAACTTCTTCCATACGCGATCGTTGTTCTTTAGGCACCATGCTTCATCGACTAGCGAGACGGGGAGGCGGAGTGCAGGCCCATATAAATAGACAAACGTCACCAACAGCAGCATGATTCCTAGAAAAACTGTCACGACACCCCATCTCGAGCAACCTGAGGGCATGTGAGACCGGTCACGGGCCAGTTCCTCACCCACTTGCGTCCCCGAATGGGTCAATTCAGTCGAGCGCAGAATGCTTTCGTCGTCGATAGCATCCATCTCCGGAGCATTCTTGCTGTGTGGGACTTGGGAGTCGGTTTCTACTGGCTTGTTACTTCCCCGGACGAAGAACCTCCGCAAAGGGCAGATTATCGAGCCATGTCTATGTCGATTGTGAACGCTCATCAATTCGGTCGTGAGTTCATAATAGCGGCGTAAATCTGCTCAAGTTTTTTTAGTAACTAAGCCAAGGACCACGGGAGCCCCGAGAACTTTCACGGCTGCAACTTCGTTGAGAACTATCTCGGGGCTTATCGTCTTCTTATCTTCGAGGAAATGGGCACGTGAGAAGAGGAAGATATTTTGAGTAGCCAGAGGTGCAAAGCGATCCCCCGCTTCCTGATCGAATGAAGTATGTTTTCTCGAAATTCACTGGGAATCGTCTTTTGGAAAACTTAAATGATGAACTCGTTAGTGAAGTGCCTCTCCGTCGTCACTAGCTTTCCTTTTGTGGGAGAAAAGACAGCCATTTTTGTTTTGAATTCGTAAAGGTTTTGCCCGTGTATTGCAGTGTTTGCTATGTATGTTGCAAAGGTCATAGGGAAAATTATTTCCACGGACAAGTACGAAGCGTACGCGAACAAGAAGCTTCTCGTTGTGCAGAAGCTGACGCTCGACGGGAAAGCTACGGGGTTGCCGACGGTGGCGATCGATTATGTTGGAGCAGGTGAGGGCGATGTTGTGCTTGTGGGGGCAGCGCCGGGGTTGGCCTCCACAGTGTTCAAGGTCCCTAAAGCTCCTATTCGCGAGCTCATCATGGGAGTGGTGGATCGAGTGGATGTTGTAGGCGCCGTACCCTTCGGGAATAGTGTTCCGAAAAAGGCGAAGAGGAAAAAGAAATAGTCTCTGAGACACTCCTCGCGAATCGAATTTCTCTGCGTGTTGAAGATTGGAGTTTTCGCTCGTGAGAGGCGGCTGAGAATACTTTCGTAGAGAGCCAGCGAAAAAAAGCTGGTCGGGGCGACTGGATTTGAACCAGCGACCACCTGAACCCCATTCAGGTACGCTACCAGGCTGCGCTACGCCCCGACCTGTGCAAATTATTTTAGCATCTCTTCGGTTGATTATTCACTTGCCCGGCACTCGCGCAATCAATTGTGATCTGCCTCCCTTTTTATCGCCTGGGGGTACCATTCGCGCTCTGTGATCTGGCAAATTTTCTCGGTTTTTCGCGTGCCGACAACAGAAGCACTGGGCACTCAGTTGCCACACATTTTGTCATCGCACAGGCGAAGCCATCCCTTTGAAAACGAATCCTGTTTTTCCGTCAGGAAGGGAAACCTTATAACCGATGCCCTCCGGATCTTCTTCAGCAGGGAGTTCAGTTCCTACAGGCAAACGGAGGAGTTCGCGCTTAGCTTGGGGTCCCCAGAAAATAGGAACGGTCTGTGGGGGCTTATCGCCGGGTGCACCGAGTTTAATTCTTAATCCCGTGGGCCGGCTAGCTCCAGGAGGATATTCACGAGTGCCGCGCGAGGCTTCTGGCGATGCGTCGAAGACCTCGAGACGCGCATCTTCATAGCGCACAAGATAAGTTTTCCCCTCGTAGAGGACGCTATAATATTTCCCAAAAGCTGGATCATCGACTATACGAGTGAACGGAATTTTTGTCCCTGCATTGAGCTGGATCGGAGCGTTTCCTCCAGGCGTTTCAAAAAGGGGAATGAGTTCTCCCGCCACAGAATTGGGGCGACCGAGGACGATAGTGCTGACATTTGCTGGGGCGGGTGTGAGCGGGGGCGGCTGCGATGCTGTGACCCTGGGGGGCGGCGCAGCAGCTATGCGCCTGGAGGTAGGCTCTAGAGGCGGCTTCTGAGAGAGGGACTGTTCACCATTTGCCACATCGAAGCCGACGGGCGTCTTGGTTGGAGCAGGAGTGACAGAGGGCGAGGTTGCTGGCTGTTGTTTTGCCTCCTGGACCGGCAAGGTCGCAGGCGGGGGCGATGCGCTGGGATGTTCGATTGATACGCGAGGACGAACCTCAACCCCTGATGTTGCCGGTTGAAGGCGCAGGACAGCAACAATGCCGACCACGGTGAGAGCGACGACAACGATGCCTGCAAAAGCAAAAGCGAAGGCCATCGAACGCTCACGCGGCTGAGCTTTCGCTGCGATAACGAGTGTCTCTTCCTGAGAGGATCCGTCGCCAATGGGCTTTTCGATGTGGGTCTTCACAGGTGCTTCGGGAGTGGCATCGGTACTCGGGACGGGACTACGCTCTTTTGCTTCTGGCGGCGTGGGAACAGTGGATGTGACAGCATGAGCCATGGGGCTGACTTTGACATCTGGTGCGAGAGCCGAGAGGGCAGCAGCTAGTCCACCGTAGGTCTGATATCGCTCGTTGGGGTTCTTCGCGGTCATCTTTTTGATGACTTCGAGCACACGCCCATTTTCTAACTGCTTGAGGTATTCAGGTTCAGGGAGAGGGTCTTGAATCTGGCGCAGGAGAACAGTGAGCGGGGTCTGCCCCGTGAAAGGCAGTTCATTTGTGAGCATTTGGTAGAAACTAATACCGAGCGCATAGATATCGCTGCGGTGATCAGCTTCTTCGCCACGAGCCTGTTCAGGGGACATGTAGTTCGGGCTACCGATGGCTGTCCCTGCAACAGTCATTTGTGAATCGTGCTCGACAATTTTAGCGAGGCCGAAGTCCGTTATTTTTACTCTGTAGTCGCTTGTGAGCATCATGTTACTGGGCTTGATGTCCCTGTGGATGATGCCGCGTGCGTGGGCGTAGCCAAGTCCCTCAACGGCTTGAAGAAGAATGTAGACGCATTCTTTAAGGGGGAGGGGACCGAGTCTTTTCAAGCGCTGCGAAACTGTTTCGCCATCGACGTACTCCATCACCATGTAGATCATGGGTCCCTCTTCGCCGATGGCATAGACTTGAACGATGTTAGGATGATTGAGGCGAGCAATAGCTCGTGCCTCGCGGTAAAAGCGCTTGACGGCGTCTTCGCGAGCAATGAGCTCGCGGCGCATCAGCTTGACTGCAACTTCACGATCCAGCTTCGTATCGTGCCCAAGCCAAACTTCGCCCATACCGCCACGACCAAGGAGGCGCAGTAATCGATACGGCCCCAGTTTATCAGGAACTTCGACAATGATGGTGGGATCGTGGCCGGTCACAGAATCGAGCGACTCTTTGGTTTCTCGCTCCTGTTCCTTCTCGTCGGGCATTTTTCTCGCGGGACTCCTTTTACCTTATACGAGGCACTATATAACGGAGGCAGGAAAATGCAATAGCAAGGTGGATGCTCGTGCGCTCTGTCGCACAGGACTGGACACCGCGTTTTTGCTCTGGTGGGGCTTACTCGTAAATTTCAAAAAAGCAAGTTTCTCCTACTTTCGACCAATGAGTGCGGACGTACTGGGTGAGTGGGTAACGTGGCGCGAGCGGACGAAGAGTTGTCGCAAGGGAGTCCGTTTCATAGCGTGTGACGAGAACAGTGACTGTGTGTCGGCGCTTCTCGATCTCTTGGCACGCGTGTTGACGCAATGTATCGTTTGGCAATTCTACTTCGTTGTCCCAGAGGAGGGGAAGCGGATTTTTGGCTGGCGAGAGAATCCACCATGCAGCGCAGTCAGGGAGAATAGCTATTCTTGTCGTTCCGACTCCAGATGAGGTGACGAGATCCTTCAGCTCTGCGAGCATCGCTGCTGTTCGCGGATTTGTTCGGATGCCTTTTGCGCCAGGAAGAATGGTATCAAGAGGTGCTGTCAGCGCGCTCGCTGGAGATTCGCGGTAGAGAGCGTGAGTGCGCTGATAATGAAAGGCTGTGGCAAGGAAAAGAGCACTCATAAGAACAAGCACCTTTCGTGTGGTTGGCAAGAGCCGTGGGGCGAAGAAGGTGGAATGAAAAACTGCCGTGAAGACAACCCAAAGTATACCCGTTGCTAACGCTGGATAATTAACGGCGCGCGAAATAGCAGCTGACCACGCAAGCACTGTCGCCTGAACAAGAAGAGCAGCGAAACGCGAGAAAGATTCTTGGAGCTTTACGTGAGAGCTCCGAAAAAGTGCGAGTCCTAAAACAATTCCGAGGAGAAGACCGAACAAGTGGATAGAGAATGCCTCGGGGTACCACAGATGAAGCAGCGGAAGAAGAAGGAAAAGTGCGTAGGCGCCCATGAGGAGCCAACGCCCCTGCTTGATGGGTCGCGCATGTCCTGGTCGGCGGAGGATATAAAGGAGAACGACCCCGCTCGCGACAGAGAGCGAAAAAGTGGGATAGCGCAGCGGATACACTGCAAATGCTGCAGTGAAGAAATTTCTCTGCGCTGTTAACTGAGTGAATGCGGGAATCACAGCATCTTCGTAGGCAAGCCATCCAAAGTAGAAAGCGGCAGGCGTGAAAACGCAAAGCCATGGAAGTAGTCGACGCCTGTCTTGAGAGAAAAAGAGGAGGAGAACCGGCAGGGCGATAAAACTCTGTTTTGCAAGGGGGGCACAACCGAGGAGGAAATATCCACAACACCTCAGCCAGAACGGGCGCGCTGGTTCTGCCAGCCATAAGGCGACGGAGACAAGAAAAATACCGTCGGTAGTATGCCAGGCCATGACGGGAAACGTGTACGCATTGAGGAAGAAAACCAGGGAGCAGAACACTAAGATCTCAGTTAGAGTCGTTCTGGTGGATGCAATGTCTCGGAATGCTCTGCTTGTCCAGATGCCTGCAATAGTTGCCCATTCGAGCCAAACAATGGCACGGGAAATAAGGATGAGCGAGTCAGCGCGACTCGCCACAAGAGGCGCCCATAACCAGTAACAGAGCGCGGGCCGTACAGAAATGAAATCGCGGTGCGGGATCTCACCGTCGAGAATCCGACGGCTGAACGCCAGCTGGAGCCCGTCGTCAGTGGGATTGAAGCCAAGACGGGAATAAAGGATATGACATAAAACCGCGAGGAAAATCGCCCAGAGAAAGACAGGAACGCTAAGAGAGAGCGCGCGACCGCTCTCGGATAGCAATTGAAATAAGAACGGAGGTGGAGAGCCGGTAGAAGGCTCTTCCACCTCCGATGAGACCGTTCTCATTAATTTTCCCGCGTTCTCCCCATGGAATCAGATCATTTTTTCCAGGGAGCATCTGATAATACTGACTGAGGGGTAGCTGCGGGTGCCGCCGGGTTTGCGTTTTGCTGCGGCGTCGAAGCAGGCGTTTGCGGAGCCGCTGGGGGCGCGGGTGGCGGCGTGGGTTGTGCTGCCACCGGCGTCACTGCGGGCGCGGGAGCTGGCTTCGCACTTGCCATCGCTTTCGCTGTAGCCATAACCGAGGGGACATCCAGCTCGATGCGCCATCCTTCCTTCGTTCGGAGTAACTCGAAAGCCCACTTGTTTTTCACGCCATCTTCGTACTCAACTTCGGCTTCGACGCGAGCACCATCGCCGCGGAGGACCGCTTCACTTGTTACGTTACGGATCGTCCCATCGCGAGTGATTGTATCGAGTACGCGCTTGAGGCCACCGCCAAGAGCAGAATGCTCGCCTTCGAAATACTTCTGAACCGCGGGTGTCAGGCATCGAGATGCCTCTGCGTAATGGCCGTGATGTGCTGCTTTGAGAAACTCTGTGACCAGTTTCAGAGTGTCGGAGATATCTTTGTCGCGCGCAAGTGTTGCTGCGTCAGGCTTTGGAGTAGTTTCAGCCGCTGCGGCTGGCTTTTGTACTTCTTTGGGTTTCGGTGTTTCCTTCGGTTTTGCCGCTTCCTTCGAAGGAGTGCGCTCTGCTTCTCGCGGCGGTTTCGGTTTTGCTTTCACCGGTTCGCTCTCCTGTTGTTTGCGCGGTGCAGGCGTCTTGGTGGGAGCGACTTCCTGCTCTGTCACGGGAGCCTGCGGAGCCGCTGGTGTTGCTTGTGCGCGGCGGAAAAATGACCGCGGAGTTCTTGTGGGCTCGGTCGGCATTTCTTGGGCACGCCCAAGAATCTGTCCGATCGACAGTGCGGGAATCAAGAGTGCGCCAAAAAGCAACGCGTTGCGAGTCACCGTTTTCATTTTTGCAATCCTTTCACACGATAAGGAAAATGAGAGAGATCTCTTCGATGTCATAGTGCGAAGATAATGACTGATGCTCATGAGGAGCGAAAGCAAGCCCTTAGTGAACTTTTTTGCTGAAAAGTCGAGCCTTACCAGCTTTGAGAAGTTTTTCGACGACTTCCTGAGAGTGAGACCCAACGTAGATGCGTCCCAGTGGCTCAGTGTCAGATATCCTCATGAGCATCCATGATCCATCTGAAAAATAGAACTTGATGCCGTCGGCAGTGGAAACATGAGCGACGCGGATGCCAGCAAACGATTGGGGCGGGTTTTCACGAAGTGCGAGGAAGTTTTGCTTCAGCTGAAGAACAGGAAAATGCATGTCAATTCTGCCGTATGCAAAGGGACCTGTTCGGCGGCGCAACTCGCGAACGAGTTTTGCCATTGTCGTGGACCGACGTCCCAACATCTCGACGGCGAGGAGACACGAAACAATCCCATCGCGCTCCGGCAAGTGGTTTTTGTAACCAAAACCGCCACTTTCTTCGCCCCCGATGAGGATGTCGCATTCGAGCATCTTTTCGCAGACGTTTTTGAATCCCACGGGCACTTCATAGACTTTTCGGTTGAGGGACTCCGCGAGGCGGTCAACTGTGTCGTGCATTGAAGAGGTACGCACGACGTCACCCGCCCAGCCACGAGTTTCCACCAGGTACTCGAAAAAGAGAGGCATAAGGTCGTGGAGCTGGACAAACGAGCCTTTTTCGTCGAGGACGCCAAAGCGATCAGCGTCGCCGTCCGTAGCCAAACCCAGCAATGCACGATTGCTTTTGATTGCCTCAGCGAGAGGTTTGAGATTCTGAGGGATAGGCTCGGGGCCGCCACCATCAAAGAGGGGATTCACCTCTGAGCGTATTGCAATAACAGGAACGCGTGCCTTCTGGAGGATTTTATCGACCGTTCCGATTCCCGCGCCATGCATGGCGTCGAAGACCACGGGCCCCTGGAACTTTTTTACATATTTCATGTCGACAAACTTCTCAACCTGGGACCAGTAGGCTTGGGAGAAGTCTTTCTCCACAAGTCGTCCGCCTAGGTCGTGGGCGAGTGTGTCGCTGCCGAGAGCATGGAGATATTCTTCGATTGCCCGAGTGATGTCGATTGTTGCTGGTCCGCCGTAGGGACCCTTGAACTTGATGCCGTTATAGTGATACGGATTATGGCTGGCAGTGATCATCACACCAAGGGCAGCCCGGTGATGGCGCACAGCATAGCTCAGCATGGGAGTCGGGGTGACGGCGCGGGAGAGATAAACAATCGAGCCGCAACGAGCCGCTGTCTCAGCAAACGCACGGGCAAATTCTGCAGAAAGGAATCGGGTGTCATAACCCACGACGACCGGTTTTGCGTTTTGCCCAGTGTTGCGAAGAAACCGGCTCATTGCGGCTGCAATTTTACGAACATTTTCAAATGTAAATGTGTCAGCAATAATCGCTCGCCATCCGTCGGTTCCGAATCGCGGCGTTTCGCTACACAACCCAGCCACTGAAGGTGAAAGAATCTCTTTTCGAGACACACATCACTCCATTATTGTTGTTGTGCCAGCTCGTAGGGCGACAAAAATCGCAGATGCTTAGTCAGCCATGAGCTTTTCCGGAGCGGCTTTGCGCTCTTCCAGCAGCTCCTGCCGCGTGAAAGAGATGTCGTAGGCGTGCTTCAGACTATCAAGTTTCGCTTTGGTGGCTGGCGGAATCCGGCCTTTCGAATCTGCAAATGCGTTCTCGCCTTCGATAGCAGCAAGCAACAACTGCTCTATGAACTCTCCCGTGGGAAGGCCAAGCATGATAGCAATCGCACGGAGAAGTTTTGCTACATGCTCTTCCACGCGCACTCCGATGAGGATACGGTTATACTTAGAGATTTTCTTTCTCCGTCCTCGGCGGGGTTTTTCTGGAGCGGGTGTTGAGTCGGTTTTGGTGGCGTTCTTCGCTGCCATGAGACTCTCTCCTTTTTTTTAGAAAATCGCTAATCTATACTACCATTAAATAGTAGGCAAAACATGGATAATTCGCTAAAACCAATTCGAACAACGTCATATTCATGTTATATTGCATTCTCTGCCCAATCCGCCATTGAAGCACATAAAATATTTTAAATAGACCTGCAAGAAAATCTCTTTTTTAGCCTGTCAGAGTGCTGATACTTGCACTATGGAATGAGGGTGCTGCTCACGGCTATTCGGTCGCGATACAGCCCTCTTGCTCAGAGGTGAAGATCTCGGAACCAGGCTTCTTTTTGACGATTCATCTTGCCCTTTCAGTGTAAACCTTGCGCGGTGAAAAACCAGCACGTTCATTAAGTGGAGAGAAAAAAGATGAGTTCACCATTACATTTCGTCGTGTGTGCGAGTATTGTTCCGGATCCGCTGCAGACGCTGGAGCCAGTAACGGGCTCGGGACTGCCGGCGTTGAAAAACGAGACTATGCTCCCGGCAGTGCTCGATCCGTGGGCAGCGCATAGCCTGTACGAAAGTGCTGCGCTTGCAAAGGCAATTGCCGGAAGTCGCCTCACTCTCGTCAGTCTTGGGCCTAAAGTCAAGCTTCAGCAAGTCATGATGACAGTGGGCCAGAAAGTTCCGTTTGAGTTTGTTGCAGTGGACGGGTCGGCAAGTGGCTTCACAGAAAGTGCGGAAACTGCGGCTGCTCTCGTGGAAGCCATCAAGGCACTGCCGAATCTCGATCTCTCTCGCTTGGTTCTGGCGGGTGGTTGGGAATCAGCGAGTCGAGGTTCAGGCACGACACTTCAGATTGTTGGTGAGATGTTGGGGATTCGAGATCAGTTCCAGGGCGTCGATGAGGTGAAAGTTGAAGCCGATGGATCATTGCGGATTTTAGAGCGACTCGAAGGAGGAAAATACCAAGTCTCGGTATGTTCCGGGCCGCCAGTTGTGCTCGGGTGGGCAACCGGTACACTGCCCGAGCCACCCAATAATCCTCAGGTGGGCATGATGAACATGCGCGGCGTGATGCCGGCACTGCAACGGGCAAAAGCAGCAACCGTGGGAGCCCAAGGAGTGCGCTTTGTCTCCGCTGAGCTTCCGCGACAAAAGCGTGACACGCGCATTGTGAAAGACGCTTCCGCTGATGAAATTGCTCGGGAGATCGTCGAGTGGATTCGTGGCCACTGATCGGAACAACGAGAGAAAGGAATGGATACGATGGAAAAGTTGATGGTTTTACTTTATACTGAGACTGACGGTTCGCTCCCCAAAATTGCGCTCGAAACTGTAGGAGCAGCTCGCGAGGTTGGGCAAAAACTTGGCTGTTCATTTGATATCGGTCTTGTGGGCGCTGGCGCCAGCCAAGCCGCAGACGCTCTGGCATCGTGTGGAGCAGAGAAATTCTTCGTTGTTGAAGGTGATGATTTTTCCTCTCCCCGTTACGCAACCGATGTCGCTGCTGCTGAGGCTCTCGTGCGTCAAGCCTCGCCTACGCTGATTTTTGCTCCTCACACATCGCGGTGTGCGCGCATCGTCGGTGGACTTGCTCATCGGGTCGGCGGAAGGGCGGACACGCACGTAACGAGTTGTCAGATTGCGGACGGCACGCTTCGTCTGACTCGCTGGTATTATCGCCAGAGGATTATGGTGGTTCTGGAGCGGTCACAGCGTCCGTGGGTCATCACTCTCGAAAGCGGGTGTGCTCCAGCGTGGGAGGGCCAGCCTGGGAAAGCCTCCGTGGAGCGTGTCAATGTTGAGCTGAGCGACGCAGACAAGCGCACGCGATTCGAGACAATTCAGCAACCACCTGCGGATCAGCAGACAATTCGTCCGGACGCAGAGCTGCTTTTTGTGGCTGGGGCGGGATGGACAAAGAAGCAGCGTGATGGGCAGGTGCACGTCGAGGAAGCCGATCAGATCATTCGCACATTCCTGGCGAAGACAGGAGCTTCACTGGGAGGAACGAAGTCGATCGTTGATCAAGCAGGTGAGGGTGGTGCTGTTCTCTCGTGCATGAGTCACATGAACCAAGTTGGTCAAACTGGTGCGACGCCTCGTCATCCGAAAGGGCTCGCAACGTGTTGCCACGGAGAAGAGCCGCACGTGGTGGGATGGCGGTTCATCAATGAGAGGCGCGCTGTGAATCTTGACCCGAACTGCGGATGGGCGCACGGAAAAGCAGATGTGCTTTATGTTGCAGACGCTTTCGAGGTGATGCGCAAAGTGAATGAGTTACTCGGGTAGCCGCTGAGAGTTCGACGGAGTCGAAAAAAGCCCCTGAGGTGAACCCTCTGGGGCTTTTTCTTTGGCAATGTTTCTCTCTGTCTTTCTCTGCGGGACAACGATAGCCCGCCACGGGGCTCTTCGTTTTTGTGCATGATGCGTAAGGGAGTGTCGCTCGATCGTGGGTTTTATCCTGCTCGGAGAATTTCCCCGGCAAATTTTCAGGATTTTTCACCTATTTTTCACGCCATGTTTTCACCCCGCCATAGATCATAAGTGCAATTTTTTCAGTGTTTGATACCGTCAAGTATCCGAAAATCTTCCCCTCGGTAAAGCGATTTTTATGCCATGTGTGGTATGATTTGGTAAATCGACACTTATGAACAAAAATGCAGGGGGGGCCATAGTGGCTCTTGACGACCACTGCTATATCTTGGATACAGTTTGAATCGTTGCCTACAAGATATAGCGTCACTACGCAATATCTTGTACCGTTGATGTTGAACCGTTCCCGATGAAGTTCCTAGCAAAGGAGAAGACCGATGGAAACCCTGATGAACCATGAGACGGAGCGTGCTGACGTCCATCTCATGGAACCTGTTTTTACGAAAAATGCACTCACCGTTCTCGAGAAACGCTACTTGGCGAAGAATGACGATGGAGTTCCGGTGGAAACTCCACGGCAGTTATTGTGGCGCGTTGCCTCGAACATTGCAGAAGCCGAAAAGAATTTTCCTGCCAGCCGAGACCGGTGGGAGGAATACCGAGACAAGTTTTACTGTCTCATGGCTGCGCGGGAGTTCATGCCGAATTCTCCGACACTCATGAATGCAGGTCGGGGCCGTCCGCAGCAGTTATCTGCTTGTTTTGTTCTGCCGGTGGACGATTCTATAGAAAGCATTTTCGAGAGTGTCAAACATGCCGCTCTAATTCACAAGACGGGCGGAGGAACAGGCTTTTCGTTTTCGCGGTTGCGCCCGAAGAACGACCGAGTTCGCTCGACGAAAGGGGTATCGAGTGGCCCCGTCTCGTTCATGAAAGTGTTCAACGCTGCCACCGAGGCGATCAAGCAAGGCGGCATGCGTCGCGGCGCTAACATGGGAATTCTTCGCGTCGATCATCCCGATATCCTCGAGTTCATCGAGTGCAAAGCCGACATGGTGTCGGTCACCAATTTCAATATCTCCGTAGGTCTTACCGAGAAGTTCATGGAAGCGGTTTTCAAAGGTGAGGACTACAATCTCGTGAACCCGAAAAACGGGCAAGTAGTAGGGCGACTCAATGCCCGCATGGTTTTCGAGAAGATGGTAGATAACGCGTGGCGCAACGGCGATCCTGGGATCATATTCCTAGATCGAATCAATCACGATAATCCCACGCCAGCTGTCGGAGAAATTGAGAGTACCAACCCATGCGGCGAACAGCCGTTGCTTCCCTACGAAGCGTGCAATCTTGGTTCGATCAATCTCGCTAAGATGGTGAAATCTGTACCCGCGAGTGTGAGCTCTTCCGGCGTCAGTGAAACGACCTGTGATGGCTACCGTTCCCGTAATTTGCTCAATGATGGCACCTGTTGGATAGTTGACTGGGACAAGCTGGCAGAGACGGTGCGACTCTGCATACGGTTCCTCGATGATGTGATCGAAATGTCGGACTTCCCGCTCCCTGAAATTAACAAACTCGTCAAGGAAGGTAACCGCAAGATTGGGCTCGGCGTTATGGGGTTTGCAGACCTTCTCTATCTGCTTGGGATTCCCTATAACAGCCAGGAAGCCGTCGATCTCGGTGACCGCTTGATGGAGTGGATCCAGAGACATGCTGCTCAGGCGTCGGAAGAGCTCGCTGAGGAGCGGGGAGCTTTTGGTAATTTCCCGACCTCAGTATTTTGCGACCCGAATCATCATTGGTACAATGGCGGCAAGCCACGCCGCAATGCCACAGTCACCACCATAGCTCCTACAGGCACGATCTCGATCATTGCGGGATGCTCCAGTGGAATCGAGCCGTATTTTGCGATTTGCTTCTACAGGCGAGTGCTCGACGGAGAAGAATTGGTCGAGGTTCATCCATTCTTCGAAGAGGTCGCACGCCAGCGTGGCTTCTATTCGGAAGCCCTCATGCGCGAGATTGCAATGCGGGGTTCACTACAGGAGATCGAGGAAATTCCCGCAGATGTTCGGGAAGTATTTGTCACAGCGCACGATGTGTCCCCCAAGTGGCATTTAGAGCATCAGGCCGCATTTCAACGCCATTGCGAAAATGCGGTGTCCAAGACGGTGAATTTCCCGAACCACGCGACTCGCGAAGACGTGGCGGAAGTTTACAAGCTCGCATATCAGAAGGGCTGCAAAGGAGTCACAATCTATCGCGATGGGTCGAGAGACGTCCAGGTGCTCAATATCGGTCTTGGTTCGAAGAAGCAGGAAACCAAGTCGGGAGAGAACGGCGGCAATGGTTCGGGAAATGGCCACACTACGGGTGGAAACGGGCACACGAGGGAGGTGGCTGAAGGAGCAAAAACAGCTGCGGTCGCGCCGCGTGCCGTTCGACTTGCCGCGGGAGGGACGCAAATCGCCATCCGAACAGTGACGACGGCGTCGCAGGAATCGACCTCGCGCCTGGTGAGGAAGTTCCGCGCGATCGCAGAAGAAGGGCGAATAGAAAAACTCGCTCGTGAAGCGAAACTCTTTCTGACAGACGAGAAAGGGGTCCGTATTCCCCTTCAACTTGTTGCCCAAGAGGGGTCTTTGACGAAAGGACTTCAAATCGTGGTGGAGGCGATGCCCGAGTCCGCGAGTCAAGTGGAGGTGCGAGCTGGTCAGGCGACGCCGAAATGCCCGGAGTGCGGAGGTCCCCTCGTCATAGGCGAGGGATGCCAAACATGTCATTCCTGTGGGTATTCGAAATGCGGCTGAGAAGGCACAATAGACTGTTGGGGAAAAACGAGGGACTGAGGGGGACACTCTTTCTGTCCCCCTCGTCAGCTCGTGGTCACCTGTTCGACAGTCGCCGCGTCGTGCGAGACCTTATTGCATGGGGAGCTTTGGGATATGGTGCGCATGGATGGAGGGTGCCGCGACCGATAATAGCAAAAAGTTTTTCCACCACACAAACAGATCTTTTAAGAAAGAATAAGAAGCTTTGAATGTGAAGATATGAGTGAGTTCTTGAGGACATCGAGACGCCGGAGGTGGGGAATAAGGCGTGAGCAGCGTGAATATTCGCCGCTTACACCCCAATTCCTTTTGTTCTCGTTCCTCTTTTGGATCCTGCTCACCGGCTTGGGGTGTTTCCATGTGTATCTGCGTTTCCTTACGCGAGACCTGCAACTCGAGCAGCAGATACTCATTAAGAAGCAGGAACAGCTTCACCGGAAACAATTGCAGTTAGAAAGTCGTCTGGCTGTCGCTCGGCAACAAGCTTTGCAGAGAATTGACGAGATTTGCACCAATCTTGGACTCGTTGAGATACCTCAAAGTGAGCGTGTGGAAGCCCAAGTGCCGCGCGAGGTGATTGCAAAGTACCTGCCTGCTACGCCCGTCCAAGAGAACAGGAGCATCAATGTCACGCAGAGTGCTTTTGCCGGACAAGTCGAAATGCCAGAAATTGTGCGCTCGGTTCTCTCCGCATTTGAGTCGAATCGTGCCTATGCGAAACCCCACACAAAGGAAAACGAGTAAACGCATCGCCTCGTGCTCTCGCGTTTTCTTGCACGCTTGTTCGTGAGGCAAAACCCTGTCGGGATTCGTGGTTTTGCTTTTCGAGGAAATGCTCTTTTTTGCGAAAAGAGCGGTGTCTGATAAGCTGTGATTCTTTCTGTTGTCAGAGAAGACCTGGTCTCTCTTGAGAGGGGCGCCGTTCTGGATCCCTATTTGGATGCAAGTGGGTGGCGGTGGGGGCACTTGCCGGACAAGAAAGCGTTCGTGGTGTCCGAGTAAAATTCCGGATCCAAATCCGCGAAGTTCGTTCTTGCGTTCTCTTCTTTGCAGATCCATTAACAAAGTAACAAGCCGCCCGAGAGGAGATGTCCCGATGTGGGAGGGGCCTTCAGACAATAAAAAAGTCGACGCAATAGCTGAGGCCGCAGCGGCTGTGGGCAAAGCTAAAAAGACAGCGACGGGGTGTATTCTTGCATTTGTTGTTACCTTTTTTCTTATTCCTCTCGGCTTCGCGTTCATCGCAAGTCTTTCTCGGGATGACGGGAGCAGTTCTCCTAGATGGATTGTTTCCCTTGTTCTAGGTGGGGTTTTCTTTCTTAGCGTTGGGGCAATTGGGGTCGGATGGCGAAAGCTGCAGGCTCTCCTGCTGAAGGCTGCCAGAGAGCGGGCACTTCGCCAAGAATATCCGACCGAACCGTGGCGTTGGCGAGAGGATTGGCTTGCGGGGCGCATCACGTCGTCATTGGCTCCCTCCGTGATCGGATTTATGTTCTTTGCGACTTTGTGGAACGCTATCGTTGTTCTGGTACTCTCTAGTGCCCTCCGCGATGAGAAGTTTCGGAGTGATCCCAAACACTTCCTGTTGGTGAGTCCTTTCCCTGTTGTCGGGGCAATTCTTCTTGTGGTTGCGCTCACGCAGTACAGGCGGTGGAAACGATCAGGGAACTCGACTCTCGAGCTTGAATCGGTGCCATGCCCACTGGGCGGCTTTCTCAAAGGGCGTGTTCTGACAAACTTCCGCATTCCCCCAGCATCGCGTGTTACTGCCACCCTCGAATGTTTGCGGAGAAAAATATCAAGAAGTCGGAAAAACGACAACGAGACAGAGATTTCCGTGGTGTGGCGAGAGGTAACGGAGGTTCCTCGGGAGAATATCGGTCTTGGACCACGAGGTGGATCTCTTGTCCAGCTCGAAATTTTTATCCCTCGTGAGTGTGAACCTACGACTGCCATTCGGGATGAGGCAGGAATATTCTGGCAACTGAAGGTCCGTGCCGAGACGACGGGTCCAGATTATGTTGCTGTTTTTGATGTGCCTGTTTTTGTCACTCCAGAAAGCGATTCTCCTGAGGCTTTAGAGCGCGAGAGAAAGTACAGAGAGTCTATCCTGGAAACCGTTCAACCGTCCCGCTTGTCCGTTCGCATCAGACCCACAATGAGCGGTGGTACCGAAATTTACTGGGCTCCCATGCGTCAGCCGGTAGCAGGCATTATCTCTCTTGTATTGTTTGCGTCTGGATGTGTGGGGCTTTACTTCACAGTGGGCAAGGTTCCATGGGTTGTTCCGGTTGTACTAGGAATGCTTTGTCTTCTGTTCGGAATTGGAGCCCTCCAGCACCTTGTTGGTTTTTCTCTTCTGCAGTTAGAACCTGACGGACGGCTTATTGTTCGCCGCGGCTTAGCCGGCTTTGGGAAGAGGAGAGAGTTCGCGCCGGAAGAGGTCTCTGGAGTTACCCGGGAAGTGGGTTCGCAGTTAGGTTCTACGCCATACTATTACCTTGTTGTGAAGCTAACGAACGGCAAAAAATTTCGCCTCGGGACGGGCATGGAGGATGAACTGGAAACGTGTTACGTGGAGGCGCTTGTGGATGAGTGGATGGACGAAGTGAAAGTAAAAAGATCCAAACACGACGCCGCCTAAGCGTCATTGCCACCGCTTTAGCTCGATGAAGGAGGAGTGTGCAATCAATGATCAGGTCGGGGCTGCATTGTCATTGCCAGTGCGAACATTCATGTGGTAGAGACTTGCCTGGTTTGGAACAGGATGAGGCTACGGGTTTGCAGGAAAGAACTGTGGAGAGGATCCGGTAAGATGTCGATAAAGAAATTAGTTATTTTCATTTGCGTCATGTTGTCGGTGGGATGCTCCCACCCCGTGTGGTCGGCGACGCGCGAAAGCGACTTTTTTCGGGTTGTCGCGAGTGAGCCGCGTGGGCAAATCGACACGAGCCGAATGAAGCGTCCGCTGGATTTACGAATTCAGTTTTCATCGGACGTCATCTCGGACAAAGATGTTGGCTCCAGCGTGCCCGTAGCGGTGATTCTCGAACCTCATGTCGACGGAAAAGCGGCATGGAAAGACGCTCGGACATTTGTCGTCACAATCGATCCGCGAGATTTGCCAGCAGGGACGGAAATCCGGTACCGTGTTCCTGATTCATTGCGAGACCGCCGAGGACGCTTGCTAACAGGGGAAAAATCCTTTTCCTTCGTAGTACCTCCACTCACTTTGCTTGGTGCGCGTCAGATCCAGGGGACAGGGTGGGGAAGCTATGCATTGCAATTAGAATTCTCATCCCCCGTGCTCACTGACGAGCTCGCTCAGTATGTGACAGTGCGGGCTGGGGATGAAATACTGCGTGTTAATCGTGTGGGTGCACCGACGCCGAGCCGCGGGCGGGCTATCCGACTGAGAAGTGGGGTGCCCACCAGCACGCCAGTCATTGAGCTGGCAGGTTCTTTTACTGGTGATACTCTCACGGTTGAGGTGGGACCGGGGTTATCGCCTGCGCGCGGCGGACGTCCGCTCGCCTCACCAGCTCAGATAAGCGTGAAAGTTGAAACAACTTTTGTTCCTATCGAAGCTCGTGCCTCATGGAAGGGAGAGCGTCCGTTCATATGGATCGAGTTTAGCGCGCCCGTTTCTCTCGAACATGCAGCGGAGAACATTGTCGTGGAACCCCCGGTGACATTCAGCGTCGATCGGCGATACGGTTCGTGGGGCAATGGAAGAGGAGAAAGTGCCCTCGTTCTCTCCGGAGACTTCAAACCAGAAACACGCTACAAAGTTACCGTCAAGACTGGCATCATGAGCGCAGATGGCCAGCGGCTACGTTCTCCCCGGACATTTGACGTGTGGATGCCGCGAGTTGCTCCCTTCCTCGTTTTCCAGGAGGCAGGGGGACATCTCTCTTCCCACGGAACGATGAAAGTACGGGTACGCAGCTCAGGAATAGCGCGCTTTACAGTGCAAGCGTGGAAATTATATGAAAACAATTTACCATATTATGTTACCCGCAAATGGGACGAAAACGCTGTCTCTGCTTTGGGAGCATTTATTGCCGAACGCACCGTTGCGACTGCGCGAAGTGAGATGCCCGTTACAACGGAGCTTGATCTGCGAGATTTCGTGACGAGCTCGGGTGAAAGCGGAGTGTACTTGCTCCGTGTGTCAGCAGACTATCCCCCTGATGCACCGGATTCCCCTGACGAGGAGGAACGCTACAAGCGTTATTCGGGGCTGAACGACGAAGCGGTTATCGTCCTTTCGAACATCGGTGTAGTTGGCAAGCTGAGTTTGTCGCAAGCGTGTGTTTGGGTGTCGGCTCTCGATACGGCACGTCCCATACAGGGCGCGGTGGTGCAGCTGTTTACGGGGAAGAATCAACTTGTTGCGGAGGGGAAGACTGACGAGTGGGGAGTTTTCCGAGCCGACGGTTTATCGCGAGACTTAGAAAAGCGGCCTGCCATTGCCCTTGTGCGTGTTGGCCAAGACGTCACATACCTTGACTTCGGCAGCGGGAGAATGACGGTTGCTCCCGAGGTGGCATTGAGCCAGGCGCGTCCGTTTGTCACGCGCGGCTATGAGGCGTTTCTCACATCCGAGCGTGGAGCGTATCGGCCAGGGGAAACAGTTCACCTGGTCGGATTTGTGAGAGGTGTCGATGGCGAACCGGTCGTGTCTTCTTTTCCATTGGAGCTCTTGATGCTTCGTCCCGACGGAACACGGACGGAGCCTCGACGCGTGTCGATGTCGCCAGGGGGTGTTGTCACTGTGGACTTCTCGGTACCGTCGGCGGCACCCGTGGGACTCTGGCATGCCGTACTTCGGCTTCCTGGAAGTCGAGACATCGCGTCACGTGCTCCTGAAGATGAAGAAGACAGTGTGAAGACAGATGAAGTGAACGAGTTGGGACGTGCGGATTTCTTTGTGGAAGAATTCATGCCGGCGCGTCTCGACGTTCGGCTGGACCTTCCGGAAAGACGGTTTTCGACGAGCGAACCTCTCACGATGCGCATTCAAGCATCGGAACTCTTTGGCCAGCCTGCAGCGCAACGTCCTTATTCTGTGCGGATACTCTATAAACCAGAACCGTTCGTTTGCCCCGCTTTTTCGGAGTATACATTTGGTGATTCTACCGTCGAGCTCGACCGAACAGAAGAATCGCTCGAGGACCTTGCGCTCGATGGCAGCGGGAAAGCCGAGTTGAACATTCCCGTTCATGTCTCGCGCGCACCCGCCGCGGTGCAGGCAGAAATCGAAGCTGTAGTGCGCGATGCCAGTGGGCGCACAATTACAAAACGACTCGTGCGCATCTTAGATCCCGTGCCCTATTACATCGGGTTGCGACTCAATACTACGGACTTTGCTCAGGTCGGCAAGCCAGTCGAATGCCGAATTGTAGCAGCCAAGACGACGTGTCAACCCGCTGATGATGTGCGGGAAGTGTCGATCTCCGTACATCGAGTCGTGTGGGATTCGATCCTGAAACGATCTGGCGACAGCTACACCTTTGACACAAAGCAGCGACTTATTCCGCAGACGTCGGCAACGGTATCGTTGGTGAATGGGCAAGGAGTGTGGACGTGGACGCCACCCTCCGAGGGGCAATACGCGCTTGTGGCAGAAGGATCAGGAGGAATGCCCCGGACTCGAGTGACCATATTTGCAAGTGCACAGACGTGGAGCCAACAACCGTGGTCGCTCGAAAAACCGGAATCCCTTGAGCTTGTTCTCGACAAACCATCGTACGATGTTGGAGACGTTGCCCGCCTCCTCATAAAAGCGCCTTTCAAAGGAACGCTTCTCCTCGCGCTCGAACAGGATCGCGTGACGAGCGTGTCTCTGCATCAGCTCGAGACAAACACTTTTGAACTGGCGATTCCTATAGAGGCGTCGATGGCACCCAACGTTTTTGCGTCGGCTACTGTGGTGAGACCAGTCAAGCCCGCTGATAAGTGGTTACCGCACCGGGCTTTTGGCACGATCGCTATCCCGGTGGTGAGAAAAGATCGGACGCTTTCCCTCTCGCTCGATGCGCCCGCAGAGGTCCAGCCAGACAAGAAGCTCCGAGTGTCGGTGTCGGTTGTCGACCAGAAAACGAGTCGTCCTGCTGAAGCGGATGTTGTTGTCTGGGGTGTAGACGAGGGAGTGCTGGCTGTTACAGAATTTGTAACTCCTGATCCAGGAAAATTTTTCTACGGTCCTCGCCGCTTAGGTGTTGCGACGGCGGATTTTTACTCCGATTTGATGCCGGACGTTGTTGCCCGCGCCCCGAGTGCTCCCGGTGGTGGTGAGGGGGCAGCCTTGCGGCGGCTATCGCCTGTGTCGGCTGAGCGTATCAGGCCTGTTGTTCTCTGGCGTGGACCTGTGCGGACGGATGCGGAGGGCAAGGCAGTGGTGGAGTTTAGCGTACCGAAGTATGGTGGGCGTCTCAGGATCATGGCGATGGCTGCGGCGGGGAAGCGTTTTGGCTCTGGAGAAGCGCCCGTGTTCGTGCGCGGTCCCGTGATGCTCAAAGAGCATTTCCCACGTTTTCTTGCCCCCTCGGATGAAGCATTGGTCCCCGTGGTGCTCTACAACAATACTGATGCGACAACAGAAGTTCGCCTGCGGGTCGGCATTTCCGGTCCAGTGAGCCTTGTGTCTCAGCCAGGGGCAGAAGTCGTCGGCGATGAAAACCTCTCTTCATCGAGTGCAACATATACCGTCACGGTTGGTGCTCAGAGCTCGCAAGCGGTCGATGTTGGCCTCAAAGCTTCTGGCGATCGGATCGGAGCGGCGAGGATTTCTCTCATTGCTGAGGCAAGCGGTTTCGACTGGCGTGAGGAGTGCGAGCTTGCCGTGCGTCCTGCGGCGGGCATAGAGCGACGAGCCGGTTGGCTCACAGTCGGACCAAATGAAAAACGTCCCCTCTCTCTGCCGCAGGAATTCCTCGAAGGAACAACCACGGGAATTCTTACGGTTTCGTCTTCACGTGCAAGTGAACTCCTCCCAGCTTTACGGCACAATTTGGGATATCCCTACGGTTGTGCTGAGCAGATTGTGTCACGTGCATTTCCATTGCTGGCTGCACATGAGCTCAGCGCTGTTTTTCCAGAAGAAACACTGACATCGGAAGGTCTGAGCCAGCTCATCGCATCGACAGTCGCTCAGATGAGTGAATTGCAGACAGCGACAGGCGGGCTTGCCATGTGGCCTGGCCAGCGAGAACCGTGGTTGTGGGCGTCGCTCTACGGAGCCCATTTCCTGATCGAAGCAAAAAAGGCAGGCTACCCAGTTGGAGAGGACAGTCTCGCCGCCCTGTTGCGGTACATCCGCTCAGAGGCTTTTCGCGAACAGGAGGGGGGACGTTTGACGCCAGAAGTGGCGCGTGAACGAGCCTACGCTGCCTACGTATTGGCGCTGGCGGAAAAACCGGCGCGCGACCATATGGAATTGCTGTTCGATAAGCGAGATTTGCTTCCAGCTTCAGCGTCGGCGTTGCTTGCGGGGGCATACTGGTTCACTGGACTGCCAGAGCCAGCCAGATTGCTTCTAGGTCTTGCACGCGAAGGCGAAGAGCAGCGTGAGACTGGAAAAACCCTCGCCTCGCCTGCCCGTGAAACAGCGTTGCTTCTCGCATCGTTACTTGAGACAAAACAATTCGATTCTCGTGCCCACGCTCTCGCGCAACGGCTTTACGATATGAGGCAAAGCGACGGACATTGGGGGACCACGCAGGACAACGCTTTTGCTGTGTGGGCACTGGCGCGTTTTGAGCGGATGCAATCTGCTCGCCCAGTGAGTCGCGGTGTCATTCGGTATGGTGCAGCTGGTGAAAAAGTCTTCAGCACAGATCGACCGTTTGCCATTGGCTTGGCTACACCGACTTCTCCCGTCGAAGTGATTTCTCACGGACCGGCCGAGCTTTATCTCTCATGGTTTGTCGAGGGGATCCCTCTTCGTCCGACCTCTGCCCCAGAAGAACATGGCTTGAAGATAAAGCGCCGTTACAGTGATTCGTTCGGGAAAGATATTTCGTTGGCAGAGCTCAAGCAAGGGATGTCTGTCCATGTCGAGATCTCACTGACAGCGGAAAAGAAAATGGACAACGTGGTTGTGGTTGATCTCCTGCCAGCGTGTTTAGAGATAGAGAATCCCAATCTTGCCTCCGCGGAACATTTTGAGGAGCGCCAGAGCGGCGACACTATTGTGGTTGATCGGACGGAAGCACGCGACGATCGACTGATTCTGTTTGGTTCCATTCCTCAGGCGGGGAAGGAAGTCTCCTTCAGATACGCATGTCGTGTTATCAGCGCCGGTAAGTTTGTTTTGCCTCCGGCGTGGGCAGAGTGCATGTACGATCCAGTCATGAGATGCCGGACAGCGGCAGGAGAAATCTCTATCCAAAAGCGCTAGTTGCGAAGGATGGACTTTCTCTTGACAGAGGGATGTTGTAGGGATGGCAATGAATGTCTTTTCATGAAATGCAAAAGGCGCGAGGCGTGTCTTTCTGGCGCTTGAACTAACCGATAGGAGAACGGGCGATGGACATGAAGCAGATCTATGCCGCTGCAGAAAAAGACCGTGATGCGGTTGCTAGTTTCCTCCAAGACATCATTCGCATCAAAAGCTTGAGCTGCGAGGAAAAGCAGGTAGTTGAGCGCATCGCTGAAGAGATGCGCAAGGTAGGATTCGATGAAGTTCGCATCGATGGGCTAGGAAATGTTATCGGGCGCGTGGGGAATGGTAGTCGAGTTGTTGCCATGGATGCCCACATCGATACGGTTGATGTGGGGAACCCCGAGCTGTGGGAGATAGATCCGTTTTCAGCTGTTCTCAAAGATGGTATTATTTGGGGGCGAGGCGCATGTGACATGAAGGGCGCGATGGCGTCGCTCGTTTATGGGGGAAAGCTCATCAAGCAATTGGGGCTTGCAAAAAACCTCAGTGTGTACATCACGGGAACGGTGATGGAGGAAGATTGTGACGGGTTGTGCTGGCAATACATTCTTCGCGAAAAGGTCATCGATCCCTGGCCTGAGTGTGTTGTTATTGCCGAGCCGACCAACATGAATATCTATCGAGGCCATCGGGGGCGAATGGAAATCGAGATCCGCGTCAAAGGGCTATCAGCACATGGGAGTGCCCCGGAGCGTGGCATCAACGCGGTCTACAAGATGGCACCTATTATTCTCGATATCGAAAAATTGAACGAACGCTTACGCTACGATGAATTCCTCGGAAAAGGAACCGTTACGATTTCGGAAATCCGTTCCACGAGTCCTTCGCAGTGTGCGGTAGCTGATTCGTGCACTATTCACTTGGATCGCCGGTTGACGAAGGGAGAAACAATCGAAAGTGCCGTTGCAGAACTGAAGGAGCTTCCCAGTGTTCAGGCGGCGGAGGCGGATGTTGTCGTTCTCGAGTATGCCCGCCCTGCGTACACGGGCCTGGTTTATCCAACAAAGAAGTACTATCCCACATGGGTTCTTGAGGAGAATCATCCGGCCCTGAAAACAGCTGTGAATGCGTATGAGGCGGTTTTAGGGACAAAGCCGAAGGTGGACAAGTGGACGTTCTCGACGAACGGTGTTGCAACTATGGGAATGTTCGGAATTCCCTCATTTGGGTTAGGACCTGGAAATGAAGAATTTGCCCATTCGCCCAAGGAGCATATCCCGGTCGATCATCTGTGGAAGGCAGCTGCTTTTTATGCAGCATTTGCCGAGATGTACTCGGCGCAGTAATTTGGTGATAAAATATGAACAAAACAACTAAAAGGAGAGACCAAAATGTTTTTTGATGAGAAAGTCGTCGCAGGACTTCGGGGAAAAGATTACATCGAGACAAACGACTGGTCCGATGAAGAACTCGAGGTTGCTCTTGAACTGGCTGCTGATTTGAAGTTCAAGTTCCGCAACGGGATTCCGCATCGTTACCTCCCGGACAAAACAGTTTTTCTGCTCTTTTTCGATAAGTCGACGAGAACGCGTAATTCCTTTGAGGCGGGAGCTACGCAGCTCGGAGCACACGCGCATTTTATCGATTCGGAAACATCGCAGCTCGCTCATGGCGAATCTCCTAAGGACATGGGAATTATTCTTTCGAGCTATGGACACGCCATAGCTATCCGCCATGACTTGGTTCCTGGCGAGGGCAATAAGCTCATGCGAGAAGTTGCCAAACACAGCAGCGTTCCTGTTCTCAACATGCAATGCGACGTGGATCATCCGTTCCAGACACTCGCTGATCTCATGACTATCCGGGAACGTTTTGGGAGAAATCTCCGCGGTCTGAAAATAGCTGTAAGCTGGGCGTATGCGCCGAGTTATGCAAAGCCCATGAGTGTGCCGCAAGGACTCATCATGCTCATGACACGTTTTGGGCTCGATGTTACCCTCGCTCATCCTCCGGAATGGAAGCTCATGCCTCACACGATCGAGATCGCCAAAAAGAATGCTGAGCGCAACGGGACAAAATTCGAGATTGTCGATGACATGGATGCGGCATTCAAGGATGCCGATATTGTTTACCCGAAGAGCTGGGGCATCGAAGAACTATTCCACAAACCTGAAGAAGCTCTCAAACTGGCGGCGAATTATAAGAGCTGGATTTGTGATGAGCGACGCATGAAGCTTGCGAAGCCCCACGCGGTGTACATGCACTGCTTGCCGGCTGATCGTGGCAATGAAGTGACCGATGAGGTCATCGATGGTCCGCAATCAATCGTTTATCAGGAAGCAGAAAACCGACTCCATACATGCAAGTCGGTAATGGCGCTCACTATGAGCTGAGAGGACATTTTTCGAGTTCTCGCTTGATCATTTGGGCACGACGGTCTTTAAGGAAGATCGTCGTGCCTTTGTGTTGAACGAGGCGAGAGAGACTGGGGCGAGCGTGATTGCCTCGCAAACGGTGCTGCAAGTGAATCGCCCCTTTGGAGTCGCAAAAAGAAAGGTAGCTCATGAGCGTGACACGTGGACATGCTTTGTACCCGGGAAGTTTTGACGTCGTGACTTATGGACATCTTGATATTATCCGACGAGCCTCGACGATCTTTTCGCGTCTGACAGTGGCAGTTGCAGAGAACCCTCAAAAGACGAAGCCACTTTTTTCTATAGCCGAACGAACCGAGATGCTTCGGGAGGCGTTGCAGGAAATCTCGAATGTTTCCGTAGCAAGTTTCCGCGGTCTCACGGTCGAGTTTGCAAGGGAGATAGGCGCTCATGTTATTATCCGTGGTTTACGAGCGGTGAGCGATTTTGAATACGAGCTTCAGATGGCGATGATGAACGAAAGCCTCTATCCAGATATATGCACAGTGTTCATGGCTCCTGCACCATCATATAGTTTTTTAAGTTCTTCTCTTGTAAAAGAAATAGCGCGATATGGTGGAGATGTGAGCGCGTATGTTCCTGCTCCTGTGGTGTTACGTCTAAAAGAAAAATTGATGGAGAGTAAGTGACGATGAACTTGATCCAGAAGTGGACAGAACGAGCGAGAGTTCTCGGCATGCGTATTGTTCTGCCGGAGGGTGAAGAACCCCGAATGATTGAGGCAGCACGGCGAGTTGTGGATGAAGGGCTTGCCCACGTTGAACTCCTTGGCCAGCCAGAAAAAATTGCCCAGGTAGCGCAAGAAAGGGGAATCAACCTTCAAGGGGTGACTGTCACACATCACCTCGAGCACCCTGCTTTTGAAAGGTTGGTCGAGCGATATTGTGCGATACGAAGTCAGGAGACAGGCAAACAGCTCAGTCCTAGAGCGGGGCGCCGCATGTTAACAAATCCACTCTTTTTTGGCGCCATGATGGTTCGCGAAGGAGTTGCCGACGGTGCTGTCGCGGGAGCTCTCAACACGACGGCAAATGTCGTTCTCGCTGCGCAAGGAGCGATTGGTCTCCGAGAAGGCGTTTCGAGCGTGTCGTCAGCTTTTGTCATGGTGGGTCGGGACCCATCATTTGGTGAGAATGGCGTGTTTGTTTTTGCTGATGCTGGAGTGATTCCTCAGCCTTCGGCGGCACAATTGGCGGAGATTGCTGTTGCGAGTGCGGGAACGTTTCGCGCGCTTGTAGGCGGCGAGCCGCGGGTTGCGATGCTGAGTTTTTCAACATATGGAAGTGCAGAGCATCCGCGCGTTGCAAAAGTGCGCGAGGCAGTTGCTCTGGCACGCCGTCAAGCTCCAGATCTTGTGATTGATGGCGAGTTGCAGGCAGATGCTGCGATAGTTCCAGAAATCGCGCGGCGCAAAGCGCCATCGGGAATTTTAGGTGGGCGTGCGAACATCCTCATTTTCCCTGATTTAAATGCGGGAAATATCAGTTACAAATTGGTGGAGCGTCTTGCTGGCGCACAAGCACTTGGGCCTTTCCTTCAGGGGCTGCGCAAGCCAATGAACGACTTATCGCGAGGCTGTTCCGTGGACGATATAGTGCGGGTGATCACGGTTACGTGTCTGCAGGCGGCAGAAGCTCGCAGCGGGGACGCGTCGAAGTAGAAAAAAATATGAGAAAAATGCGAGTCGGTTGAATATGAATTTGCGCGTAGCGTAAAATCAATCCGCTCGGCCACAGAGAGCAGCAAAAGTGACAAATCGCAAAAAAATGCGATGTCACAAAATAAAGCGAAGCGGACGAGTGTAAGTAAAACTCGCGACGCGCAAGAGCGCGTCACGATAGCCCCGCGAAAGTAGGAGCAGGACAACGTGACGCTCGCTCCGAGAGCGGAGTCGAAAGGCGAATAACGAGGGGCAGGCGAGCGTATACCAGGTTCCGGGTTTATGGGAGGGATGGCCTGGGCCCGGGGGTTAACCGTTCTTTGAAAACTAAATAGAGAGCGAAAGGATTCGACAACCTAGTCGATCCTTTGAGTTGGAAGCCAAACGGCCGCCCTTGAAAAAGGGTAAAGGACTGGAAGCTTCGGGACGCCTAGCGCGAAAGCGCGAGGCAGAACGGAAGCCAGTCCGCTCCGAGTGCGAACGTAAGTTCGCGGGAGCGACCGAGGTTTTCCGAACAACTCGAAAGTTAGGTTCGAACCTCCAGGTTTGAACAAAAGTTTAAACTACGGAGAGTTTGATCCTGGCTCAGAACGAACGCTGGCGGCGTGGATTAGGCATGCAAGTCGTGCGCGAAACCGGTAGCAATACTGGGAGTAGAGCGGCGAACTGGTGAGTACAAGGTGACTAACGTGCCCCTGAGTGGGGGATAACCCACCGAAAGGTGGGCTAATACCGCATGGTCTTTCTGGAACTTCGGTTCTAGAAAGTAAAGCAGCAATGCGCTCAGGGATCGGGTCACCTCCCATTAGCTAGTTGGTAGGGTAAAGGCCTACCAAGGCTACGATGGGTAGCTGGTCTGAGAGGATGGTCAGCCACACTGGGACTGAGATACGGCCCAGACTCCTACGGGGGGCAGCAGTCTAGAGGCTTCGGCAATGCCCGAAAGGGTGACCGAGCGACGCCGCGTGCGGGATGAAGGCCTTCGGGTTGTAAACCGCTTTTATCTGGGAAGAAAGCCCGGGTCGCGAACCTGGGTCTGACGGTACCAGAGGAATAAGCCCCGGCTAACTCCGTGCCAGCAGCCGCGGTAAGACGGAGGGGGCGAGCGTTGTTCGGAATTATTGGGCGTAAAGGGCGTGTAGGCGGATCGGCGTGTCCGGCGTGAAATCTCCACCACTCAACGGGGAGGCGCCGCTGGAAACTACCGATCTGGAGTTCGGCAGAGGAGCATGGAATTCCGGGTGTAGCGGTGGAATGCGTAGATATCCGGAAGAACACCAGTGGCGAAGGCGGTGCTCTGGGCCGAAACTGACGCTGAGGCGCGAAAGCTAGGGGAGCAAACGGGATTAGATACCCCGGTAGTCCTAGCTGTAAACGGTGGATACTAGGTGTGGGAGGTATCGACCCCTTCCGTGCCGCAGTTAACACATTAAGTATCCCGCCTGGGGAGTACGGCCGCAAGGTTGAAACTCAAAGGAATTGACGGGGGCCCGCACAAGCGGTGGAGCATGTGGTTTAATTCGACGCAACGCGAAGA